>JAABUY010001047.1_pt1 | contig 40029 bp, 42 predicted proteins | sample 5560271 | NCBI WGS metagenome assembly JAABUY01 (sample SAMN10711886, study PRJNA513374) | rock metagenome | isolation source: Antarctica rocks | place: Antarctica: Victoria Land, University Valley
CCGCCTGCAACACCGCTCCCTCTTCGCCTACCTCCGCGAACTGCTCACCGCCAACCAAACCGGCGGCGCGCTCCCCGCCCTCCTCTGACCCCAACGGCCTCCAGCCCAGGGGACTGAACGGCTACAGGACGTATGAGAGCTTCTATGGCGCCTGGCCCACTCGCGAAGGCGCGTTCGCCGACAAGGTCAACCGGATGCCGAAGTACGTGGCCTCGACGACGCTGACCGCACTTGAGTGGGAGACCGCGAGCCTGCTAGAAGGCCCGGTCGCCGACGGTGTCGCTGAGCTCAAGCAACAGGACGGCGGGCCGATCCTGGTCGCCGGGAGCCGCACGCTTGTCCGCTCCCTCCTCGAGGCCGGACTCGTCGACGAGCTCAACCTGCAGGTCTTCCCGCTGCTGCTGGGCAGCGGCATGCGCCTCTTCCCGCAGACCACCGGCAAGATGGCGCTCGAGCTGGTGTCGTCGAAGCCGCTCTCCAACGGCGTCCTACTGCAGACCTACAGGCCCGCCGCGGCCTGAGGCCGGCCCCGGGCCCGGCGGTCGGGGACGGGGGACGTCCGCGGCTGCCCACAACGACGGCCACAACCCGGGCGTGATGCTCGCGAAGGCCGGCGACGGGGACGCGGACTTCGCAGAGCACGCCGAACTAGAAGGCGATCGCGGCCACGCCATCGCCAACCACCAGCCTTGGCGTGACCGTGTGCAGTTGCTCGGGGATTGGAGTGACCGACGGCGTCGGGTTGATCGACATCGACACCTCCTTATAGACGGGCAGCAACATTCTGTCAGGCCGATCTCATCATCACCAGCCGGACGATCTACCAGGCGGCGACACTGTGCGAGACGAATTGAACTCTGCCCCCCGCGTGCCGATCCTCTGATCCTCTGTCGGAGCGACGGGTTCAGTCGGGAGTCAGCACACGCAGCCCCGCGGCTGTGGCCGCCGCTGTGAGCCGATCGTCGTAGCTGAACAGCGCCCCGAGCTCGGTGCCGATGCTCAGCGCGGTCGCCAGGTGGATCGCATCCAGCGATCGCATCTCGCTGGGATCGAGATGTCGCGCGATCGCCAGCACCGCGTCGTCCATCGGGACCAGCGCGATGCCGTTCAGGCTCGCCTCGGCCGAGTCGGCGACGTCCTCGCCCAGGCGCCGACAGGCGCGCACGGCTTCAACCCCCAGCAGTGCGCTTGATGTCCATGCCGACCAACGACCCAGCTCACGTTGCAGGGCGGCGGACTCGGGCTCGTCGACGATCAGCTTCACGTACGCCGAAGTGTCCAGGTACGCGAGCGTCGCACCGATTCTCAGCGGCGTTCCTCTCGCTGCTCGGTGAGTACATCCGCCGTCGACGGGCCGTCGATGTGATGGCGCGCCCCTAGGTTGGCGATCAGATCGCCTTGCGGGATCGTTGCGCCCCGCTCGGCGATCAGCCGCGCCAGCGCGCTTTGGTGACCACCGGACGGAGTCAGGCGTGCGACCTCGCTGCCGCGCTCGGTCACCACGAACGCCTCACCCGCCTTTACGCGCTCCAGATAACGGCTGAGGTTCTGTCGCAGCTCGCGCACACCCACCGATGACTCCATGTGCGTCACTGTAGCACAAGGTCGGCGCGAGCAACGCGACGCGAGCGCCTGCTACGCGGTCCACGTTCCGCATTAACGATCGTTCAACGAGACCGGAGCCGGGCTCAACCCCCCGACCTCCTGGGTGCGATGCGGCCGCTTTGCGGGCGGATAGCGGACCAGCAGATGCAGATTTGCAGGGGATTCGTGAAGCCATAAAGCCCTTGGTGGGCGGCCACTGCGGGCGGATGTCGGTCGGTAGCGGCGGATTCCTCTTGGATTCAGGCACTCTTGGCGACGAGTGCCTGAACGGCTGGCGGCATGCTGGAGCCAGCTCGTCAACCGGACGGAGTAGCTCCCCAAAAAAGCATCTGGTAGTAGGGTCCGGGACGCTCGGTACCGTCGCAGAGTGCCCCGGCCTCTGCTCACCGTCGGCTACGGCAACCGCGAGCTAGACGACGTGCTCGCGCTGCTCCGTGCGCATAGGGTGCGGTATCTGATCGATGTCCGCTCCTCTCCGTGTTCGCGGTTCAACCCGGCCTTCTCCAAGGGCCATCGGGCTGTCGCCGTCGAGAAGGCGGGCATCCACTATGACTTCATGGGCGACGCGCCGGGCGGCAGGCCCGATGACGAGTCATGCTATGACGGGGCCGGGCATGTCGACTATCTCGCCTGCCGTGAGCATGCCGACTTCAAGCGCGGCTTTGAGCGGCTGCGGTCCGCATTCGAGCAGAATGCGGGCGCGGCGATCTTCTGCAGCGAGCTACGCCCGGAGCATTGCCATCGCACCAAGCTGATCGCCGAGGCCATGACGGAGCTGGGCGTGCCCGCGGGGCACATCGACGCGGACGGATCGCTGACCGGGCATCGCGCAGTGATGGAGCGCCTGGGGGACGCGCAAATGAGCCTGCTCGCGGGAGCGAGCGAGGCCACGCGCTCGCGTCGCGCCATCGCTGCCTTCTGAGCGCCATGATGGGGCGTGACCGTCGGCGTACAGGGTCACCGTCTGGACCGGAGCCCCGTTCGAGGGCGCCTTGCTACGAACCAACAGCGGCACGGGCTACGTGCCCATCGAAGGCCCTTCCCAACCTGCAGCACCGGTTACTGGCTCCCAGACCAGCCCGTGAAGTTCGACGGTGACGGCAGATACGTGTTCCGCGCCGAGAATGGGCGGTGACGGATTCGCTACGTCGGCGTTGCCGACCCCGCGACCCGGATTGAGCCGGGAACGCTGGTCAGGGTTTCTCTGGCGAGACCTTGGTCGCCTTCCAATGCGCCCGCGGGTCTGTACCTGCAGATCTCAGGTTGGTATCTCGGTCACGGAGCGCGCCGTACCGCGCCGGGCGATTGCGACGGCAGCGTGCGCCAAGCCAACCAAGACCGCGATAGTGGCGCCGGACCGCGGGCACATCCGGCCGAGCGGCTCGGTTGCGGCCGCGGTTCAGGCACTAGTGCCTGAACCATGACCGCCGATCACCGGCGATGCCTGCCGATCCGGCAGAACAGAAGCAGCCAACGTGCAGGACTTCCTCGAGAGTGGAGCTAGGGGGACTCGAACCCCCGACCTCCTGGGTGCGATCCAGGCGCTCTCCCAACTGAGCTATAGCCCCAACGCGCGGCGGCGGGCACCAGCGGCGTGTGGGGCAAGTGTACCCCGGGCTGGGCGCCCCTTCCCACCAGCGCGCCGGGCCCCTCCCACGCTCCGGCAACCCATCCCCGCCGGCCCTCGAGCGGCGCTCCGGCCGGCCGCGTTACATTCACAGACGCGTCAGAGGGAGCCCCGCCCCGAATGAACTTTCGCAGCCGCCTCACGCTCTTCTTCGTGCTCCTCGTGCTCGTGCCGATCGGGTCGGTCGGGTTCGTCCTCTACCGGGTCCTCTCCGATCGCCAGGCCGGCCGGGACGACGCCCGCCTGGCCGAGGCCCGGGTGGCGGCGACCAGTGCCTACGGCGACGCGGTGGCCGCCGCTCGGGCAGCGCTCCCGGCGTTGCGCGGCGACGGGCCCCTGCTCGCCGCTTTGCGGGCCGGCGATGGTCGCCGCGCCACGGTCCTGGCCACCACCCTCCAGAGTCGAGCCGGCCTGACGCGGCTCCTGGCTAGCGCCGGCGGCCGGAGCCTGGTCAATGTGGGCGACCCCGGGGCGGTCGCGCCCTTCACCGCGCGGCTGACCGGCACCGGTGGGTCGACCGTCGCCGAGGTCGATGTCAGCCGGACAACGGCCACCGCGCTGGGTCGCCACATCCACGCCCTCACGGGCCTCGACGTGGTCCTGCGCAATGGCGTAGCCCCGCTGACCACTCCCTTCCCCCGCCTCCCCGGCTCGACGCTGCCGACGACGGGCTCGCTCGATATCGGAGGCCGCGGCTACCGGGTCGCCACGGCTCCAGTGGCCGGCTTCCCCGGACAGGATCTGCGCCTCTCGCTGCTCGCCGATCAGCGCGACACCCGCGAGAGCATCAGCTCACTTGGCCTGCTGGCCGGTGGCCTGCTCGTGGCCTTCATCCTCCTGGCGCTGGTCTTCGCCCTGACCATCTCGCGCTCGTTGCAGGCCCAGATCGGACGCTTCCTTGCCGCTGCCCGCCGTGTGGCTTCGGGGGACTTCTCCCAGCCGGTGCCCAGTGAGGGCCAGGATGAGTTTGCTGCGCTGGGGGTGGAGTTCAACAAGATGTCCGAGCAGCTGGAGCGCCGCGTGGCCCAGCTCCAGGCCGAGCGCCAGCGCCTGGAGGAGATGATCCGCCGCACGGGAGAGGCCTTCGGGGCCACGCTCGACCGCGGCGGCATGCTCGCGATCGGGCTGCGCACGGCCGTGGAGGCGGTCGAAGCCGAAGGCGGTCGGGCCAGCGTCCGCTCTCGCACCGACCGCCGCGGCCGGGAGCGTGCCCGAGCGGGCTCGCTGGGCGGTGCCGAGCACATCCTGGGGCAGGCCGAGCATCAGGCCCAGAGCTCGGGCCTCCCCGCCGAGGTGACGGTCGAGGACCGCCACGCCCTGGCCTTCGCCCTCGCCGCGGCGGACGACGTCCAATCGCAGGGGGTGCTGTCCGTCCACCGTCGCCAGCGGCCGTTCACCCGCACCGAGCGCGCGCTCTTCCACTACCTGGGCCAGCAGACCGCCCGCTCGATCGAGAACGTCACCCTGCACGAACGGGTCCGCGTCCAAGCGGTGACCGACGAGCTGACCGGACTGTCCAACCATCGTCGCTTCCAGGAGAGCCTGGCCAGCGAAGTGGGGCGGGCCCGGCGCTTCGAGCAGCCCCTCGGGCTGGTGATGCTCGACATCGACAACTTCAAGCGCGTCAACGACACCTACGGCCACCAGCAGGGCGACCAGGTTCTCCGCGAGGTGGCGCGCGTGCTGCGCGAGACCGCGCGCGACATCGACGAGCCGGCGCGCTACGGCGGCGAGGAGCTCGCCGTGGCTCTTCCCCAGACCGACCTCGACGGGGCCTACTTCCTGGCCGAGCGGGTGCGCGAGGCCATCGAGTCGTTGCAGATCCCCATCCTCGACGGCGAGGGCGCCGTCGGCGTCACCGCGAGCTTCGGGGTCGCCGCCGTCCCCGACTCGGCCATCAGCAAGCAGCGGCTGGTGGCCGTGGCTGACGAGGCGCTCTACCGTGCCAAGCGCGGGGGCAAGAACCGGACCGAGCGCGCACGCGCCGCCGGGGCGGGCGCGACGTCGGCCGGGTAGTCTCTGGGGCCATGGCCGACAGCGTGCTGGAAGAGGCGATCCGCCAGCACCTCGAGCTCAAGCGCTCGCGCGGTGCCGACCCGGACGAGGTGGCGCGACTGGAGCACGAGGCGCTCGGGCCGGTCCGGCCCGCCGCGCCCGATCCCGAGACCGACCCCGAGCCCGGCGCCGCCGGGGATCCGGCCCTCGTCGGCGCCGAGGATCCCGCCCTCGGCGCCCCGGCGAGCGGGGCGGGGGCGCCCGATCCGGGCGAGACGCAGGCGTTCGACCCGCTCCTCGAGGAGCCCGCGGCTGCCCCAGACCCCGTACCCGACCCCGAGGCTCCGGGGCTGTCGGCGGAAGAAGCGCCAGTCGAGGCGTCGCGGCCGAGCGCCAGTCCCCCCACCGAGATGGGCCAACCGCCGGTGCCACCCGGGGCCGAGGCGCCGCCCGAGGATTGGCTGGCCGAGGGCGAGGAGCCCGCGCCGCCGGCGGCGCTCGAGCCGGATCCCGACGTGCTGGAGCGCACGCCCGAGTTCCTAGAGGAGACGCCCGAGCACGACCGCCTGTGGTTCGAGCAGAAGCCGCCGCGCGACTTCGACTTCGACGGCTGAGACGGCTCGTCGCCCGGCGGCGGGCCCCGCGCCGGCCCGGTGCTCGGTCAGGGGCGGGTGCCAAGCGTTAGACGGGCGTCGAGCCGGTCGGGCGCGACGTGGGCCGACGCGGTAGACGGGTCGCCGCGAGTCGGCGCGCCCGGCTGGCCTTGGCGATGCTGTGACCGTCGACTCAGACCATGCGGCCAGCCGAGCACCCGGCCGCGATATTGGAGGCCGAGAAGGGCATGCTGCTCCTGCCTGCCTCCGACGCCGGGGGCTCGGCACCGGCCGGGCGCAACGGCCATGGTCCCGATAGCCCGGCGCCAACCCCCGGCGCCAACGGTGACGGCCCGGCGGCCCCCGAGGCGGCGCCGCAAAGCCCGCCTGACCCTGGAGGGCGAGATGGATCTCGTGGGCTCGCCCGAGCCAGCCGCAGCATGAAGGATCGCGCTCACCAGGACGCCTGGCGGTCCCTGCTCCACTCGGCTGACCGCGGCGCCGTCGATCGACCGATCTTCTTCGCGGCGGCGACGGTGCTGGGCATCGCCGTGCTCTACCTGATGGTGCTCGGCGTGGCCGGGGCGGACATCGCCTCGGCTCTGCCCCTGGTCGTCGCGGCGATCGGGGCTGGGAGCCTTGCCCTGTGGGGGTGGCATCGAGATCGGCTCGCCGCCTTCGGCGCCTTTGAGCAGCAAACGCGGGCCGAGCTGCAGAACCGGCGCCTGCGGGTCAGCTCGTCGAGATGCACCGCGCGCGCGAAGCGTTGGCTGATCCCAGCGACGTCCCCACGATGATCGTGCAGATCGCCACCGGCCTGAGCGACGCCCGGCTAGCGGCCTGGCCTTGGCGTCTCGGCCTCGGCGGATCCCTTCGCCGGCGGGTCCAGCCGCGCTCGGGATGCCGGCGATCCGCCGGGTGAGCCCCGTTCGCCGAGGAGCTGGTCGACGCTCAGCGGGGTTCCGCGATCCACCAGGCTCCAGGACGCCGTCGCTCCAGCGGTGATCGCCAGCCCGGCCAGCACCCACCCGGCCGGTCCGATCCCGTCGGTCGGCGGGTGCAGGACCAGCAGCACGGCCTGGAGTGCGGCGACCAGCAGCCCGACGAACCCGGTGATCGTCGTTGCCGCCGCAACGTCGACCTCGCCGGGGGTCGAGCCTCGTGCCGTCGCGCTCCACCAGGCCCGCAGCCGGGCCTCCGGGCTCCGTCGATCAGGTTGGTCGGATGGCGGGAGCATGGAGAGGGTTCCGCCCCGGCTCGCGACACCACGCCCCACCGCGCCGTCGACCTCCGTTTCGACCCGCAATGCAGTGTTGGATTCGGGGGGGGGGTCCTTCTCCTAGAGAGTATGCGCCGTGCTAGGCGGCCGACCGACCCACCGGCCGATTGGCCCCGACGAGTGCTGGCGCCCTCTGCGTTGCGCCCGACGTATCGACTTGGCCGTCCATGTGATCGCTGCGGGGGCCGTCCCGGGCTCCCGAGATGTCGGATCCCTTGCCGACCACGTCGGCGAGCGTTGACCCTCCACAAGCGTGAAGACGCTGGGCGAGTTCACGGTTGATGCGGAAGGGCCAGAGGGGACCGCCGTACACGAACCCCGTGTACGCCTGGAGGAGCGAGGCACCGGCGAGAATGCGACCCCAGGCATCCTCTGGGGTTTCGATGCCGCCCACCGAGATGAGGACCAGGCGTCCCTCGACGCGATCGTGTAGACGCCGAAGCACTTCCAGCGCCCGGACCTTTAGCGGCGCCCCGGAAATTCCGCCTCCGCCGGTCAAGAGTGACGGGTCCGAGACGAGGCCGTCCCGGTCGGCCGTCGTGTTGGTCGCGACGATCCCGTCGAGCTTGAGCTCTAACGCGAGATCCGCAATCGCGTCGATCTCTCCGTCACTCAGATCGGGACCGATCTTCAGGAGAAGCGGGGTGTCGGCTCCGATCGACTCGAGTTCTGCCTGCACCTCGGTGACCAAGCTTCGAAGAGGTTCGACCGCCTGCATGCTGACCAAGCCAGGCGTATTCGGCGAGCTGACATTGAGGACAAGATAATCCGCGAGCGGCCCAACTCGCCGGGCAGAGGCGCGATAGTCCGCAACGGCTTCCTCAACGGGGATGGCCTTCGACTTCCCGATGTTGACTCCGACGACCGTGTCGCCACTCCGGCTGCGCAGTCGGCGCGCCACCTTCTGGGTGCCGGGGTTCGGGAACCCCATACGGTTGAGCACCGCCCGGTCCTTGAGCAGCCGCAGCACCCGCTGGCCGTGGTTTCCGCGCTGCTTGTGTGCGGTGATGGTCCCGACTTCGACAAAGCCGAAGCCGATGGCGCCCAGAGCCTCGAACCACGTAGCGCCTTTGTCCACACCGCCGGCGGCGCCGAGCGGACTTGGGAAGGCCCGCCCGAGCGCAGTGATCTGCAACGAGTCCTCGGGCCGGAGGGCGCGCCGCAGCCAGGTCCGGACCCCGGGGATCGCAATCGCGAGCCGAGAACTCTGGGCGGCAAGGGTGTGGGCAGTCTCGGCCGGAATCCGCCGGAGGACCGTCCTGAAGAGGCGCTCATAGGTCAAGGCCGAGGGGGACGCCGGTCGCGGTTGACAGCGAGGCCCAACGACCGCGTGCGCAGCCTACTCGGTCTGGACACCGCCCCAGAAGCCAAGCTTTGCAAACTGGGGCCAAGGTGGATTGCACCGTAATCGAGGCGGCGGACGACGAGTACGACCAGCCGGCTGACGCGATCGGGGCTCGACCAAACTCCCGGTCCTCACGAGGGAGAGACCGGGAGCTTCGACCTTCCAAACCATGGTGGAGGCGGGGGGAATCGAACCCCCAACTCCGCCTTGCAAAGGCGGCGTGTTCCCGTTAGCACCACGCCCCCGGGGCGCCAGGTCGGCCTCCGGCCACGATAGCGACGGGTCAGCGGCGCTCCGGGCGGCTCCGGGAACAGAGGGTAGGTTGTCCCCCATGCCCCTTCCCCGCTCCTCGCCCGACACCTCCGTGCTCATCACCGGTGCCTCCTCGGGGATCGGCGCCGAGCTCGCCCGCCGCCTGGCCGAGCGCGGGCACAACCTCGTCCTCGTCGCGCGCCGGGCCGAGCGCCTCGAGCAGCTCGGCGAGGAACTGCGCCGGGCCCACGGCATCCGGGCCGAGGTCGACGCCTGCGACCTCGGCCGACCGCCGGCTTCCAGCCGCTACCCACGAACGCTACGTACTCCGGGACCAACGACGGCAAGCGCGTCGTGGTCCCGGGGCGGTCATGAAGGCGGCGGCGGTGGCCGGTCGGTTCACCCCTCGGTCGGTCCTGCTGCCGCTGGCTCGGCGCTTCGCGCCCGGCGGCTGAGCGGCTCAGGGCGGCGCCGGGCCCTGCGGGGCCGCTACCCGGGCCGCTGTCGGCTCCCCGGCGAGCGCCTCGACCGCGTCGGCCTGGGCGAACAGCTCGGCTGACACCCGGTCGGCAGCGTCGGCCTCGCCGCCGAGGAGCAGGCGTTGCAGCTGGGCGCGGCGGAAGTACAGCGGCGCGTCGTGCTCCCACGTCGCGCCGATCCCCCCGTGCACGGAGATCAACTCCCGCGTGGCGTGATCCAGCGCCTCCTCGCCGGCCACCCGGGCTGCGCTGGCCGCCAGGGCGAACTCGGTGGGCAGATCCTCGCGGGCGAAGCCCGTGTAGTACAGCAGCGAGCGCAGGTTCTCCTGGCGGCGGAGCACCTCGACCAGCGTGTGCTTGATGGCCTGGTAGGAGCCGATGGCCCGGCCGAAGGTGTGGCGCTCCTTGGCGTACTCCACCGCCATGCGCAGGCACTCCTCCACAGCGCCGAGCGCCTCGGCGGCGAGCATGGCGCCGGCCATGTACCAGCTGGCGGCCACGTCGATCTCGGCGACGTCGAGCCGGGTCACCCGCGCGCCCTCGAAGGTGACGTGGCCCAGGGCGCGGGTGGCGTCGTAGCGCGTGACCGCCTCGACCATCACCCCCTCCGCTGCCGCGTCGACGATCATCGCTTGTGGGTGTCCCTCCTCCAGGCCGACGCAGACGAGCACGTCAGCTCCCGGAAGGTCGGGCACCCAGCACACCCGGCCGGTGATCCGGCCGTCCTGGACGCGCGGCGCAGCCTCACGGCCCCGGCCGCGCAGGGCATCGACAGTCCAGGCCGTTACGACGTCGTCCGCCGGCCGCGCCGGCACGAGCGCGGCGCGGCGCTCGCCGGTGGCCAGGCCCGCGAGCAGGTCGCGGTCGACGCTCGCGGCGGCGGAGAGCAGTCCGGTGGCGGCGACGTGGCCGACCAGCGGCACCCCGGCCAGCACGCGGCCGACCTCGATGGCGACCAGGAGGGCATCGAGGGTGCCGAGTCCGGCCCCGCCCACCTCCTCGGAGAGCAGCAGGCCGGTCCATCCCGCATCGCGCGCGGTCGGCCACAGGTCGGGCAGCGGCTCACCCTCCAGGGCGGCGCGGGCCGCCTCGAGGGTCTTGACCCGGCCCAGGGCGCCCCGCGCCGCCTCGACCAGGTAGCCCTGCTCGTCGGAGAGCTCGAAGTTCATGCCGGCGCCGCCTCGCGCGAGCGCAGCTCGGAGAACGGGATGCCCTTGTCCAGGCGCGGCTCGGGAGGCAGGCCGAGGACTCGCTCGCCGACCATGGAGCGCAGTATCTCCTCGGTTCCCCCGGCGGACTTGAGGCCGGGCAGGTCGGAGATCAGGCCTCCCCATTCCTCCGAGGACAGCGCTTCGGGCCCCAGCGCATAGGCCAGCAGCTCGCCGGCGGCGATGGCGCCCTTGATGGTGGTGATCTTCGAGAGTGCGCCCTCGGGACCGGGTATCTGACCGCGCTGCAGGGCGGTGAGCATCCGGTAGCCGGTGAAGCGCAGGGAGAGGAAGCCGGCGGTGATCGAACCCAGTTGCCGCCGGACCTCCGGATCGGTGCGGGCCTCGGGATCGGCGGCCAGGGCGGCGGCGAAGCGATCGGCGCGCCACCCGAAGCCCTCGCCGCCCAGGCCGATGGCCACCCGCTCGAACATCAGCGTGGTCATCCCCACGCCCCAACCCCCGCCGACCGGCCCCACCTCGGCGCCGGGCTCGAGGTGGACGTCGTCGAAGAAGACCTCGTTGAAGTGGGCGTCGCCCGAGATCTGGCGCAGGGGCCGGACGGTCACCCCGCCCGCATCCATGGGCACGACGAACATGGTCAGGCCCTTGTGCTTGGGCACGTCGGCGTCGGTGCGGGCCATGAGCAGCCCGAAGGAGGCGAACTGGGCGTTGGTCGTCCACACCTTCTGGCCCGAGAGGCGCCACGATCCGTCGTCCTGCCGGCGCGCGCGGGCCTGGATACCGGCCAGGTCCGAGCCCGCCGCGGGCTCGGAGAAGAGCTGGCACCAGACCTCGTCGCCGTGGAGCATGGGGCCCAGGTAGCGGTTCTTCTGCTCCTCGGACCCGTGGGCGATGATGGTCGGCCCGAGCATGCCGACGCCGATGACGTCGAAGATGCCCGGGACCCTCGCCCGCCCGATCTCCTGGTTGGCGATCACCTGGTCCAGCGCGCCACGGCCCTGACCGCCGTACTCCCGGGGCCAGGTCAGCCCGACCAGGCCGCCCTCGGCCAGCTGGCGCTGCCAGGCGCGGCGCGCGGTGACCATCTCCGGGTCGATGTCGTCGCCGGTGAGGTGGGGGGCGCCCTCGCCGTGCTGCTCGAGCCACCCGCGCACCTCGGCCCGGTACTCGGCCTGCTCGGGGGTGTCGTTGAGGTCCACGCGCTCTCCCTGGGGTCGGAGTCTGGCTGGCCGGTCAGCAAGGAGACCGGGAGGTGGTGCACGCTAGCGCGCGGAGGACCCGGACGCCGTGCTTCCGGGCTGTCTCCGCCCCGCGGACGATGGCGTGGGGGGCGTGGGATGGCGGTCACGTTGGGGGATCCGTCGCCGTTCGCCGCAGGACGGGCCGCGGCGTTGTCGTGGCGCCGCGGCCCCGTCCGCGCTGGGTTTGCGCTCAGGCCTTGTTGCCCTCGACGTCCTCGGTGCTCTGCGTGTCGGCCGGGCTCTGGACGCCAGTCCCGCGGTCGTCGTCGGCCAGGATCCGGTAGAGCCCACGTCGGGTCTCGGCCAGCAGGTCGCGCGCCCGGGCCACCTGGGCGGCGTCGCCGGCCTGGGCCACCTGCATGGTGGCGCCGGCCAGCTGCCCGACGAGGGTACGCAGCTCGTGGAGCGGGTCGTCGTGGCCGTCGGCCGGCGCCTCCCAGGGGGCGGGCTGATCGGCATCGCGGGCCTCGACCTCCGCCCGGCCCGCGTCGGCCAGGACGAAGATGCGCCCGGTGGTGGCCTCGTCGTCCTGCGAGCGGACGAGGCCCTCGTCCTCGAGTTGGGCCAGGGCGGGGTAGACAGAGCCCGGGCTCGGGCGCCAGCGGCCGTCGCTGCGCCGTTCGATCTCCTGCATCAGGCCGTAGCCGTTGCGGGGCTCCTCGGCGAGGAGAAGCAGCAGGGCGATGCGGACGTCGCCGCGGCGAGCGCGGCGGGCGCGCCGGCCGAAGCCGCCGCGGGGGCCACCGAAGCCGGGGCCGAAGCCGGCACCGAAGCCAGGCGCTCCGAACGGGCCGTGGCGGCCTGGACCGGGGCCACCGGGCGCCTGCATGGCCCGCATCCCGGCGAGGGCGTGAAGGCGGGCCCGGCGCATGCGCCGGGCCGCGCCGGGGGGGAGGCACATGTCGTGGTCGATGGGGAAGGTGGGTGAATGGCTGGTCATAGGTTCCTCTGGGTGTAGGGGACTGTCGTTGTGCGCTCACGATACATCGCTACGTATCGACTGTCAAGGGCTCCGCGGAAGACCCCCAGCGCCCCACCGCCCGGCGCTCAGACCCCCATGGCGCGGAAGCCGGCATCCAGCAATCGGGTGGCCTCGGGCCCGGTGCCCGGTGGCCCTGGAGCGTTGAGCAGGACAACGCCGAGCCGCACCGACCCGCGCTGCGCGGCCGCCACCAGGCAGTGGCCGGCGGCCTGGGTGTAGCCGGTCTTGACGCCGATCGTGCCCGGATAGCGCGCGAGCAGCAGCGGGTTGTTGTTGTAGAGGTAGAGCTTGCCGCCCTTCTGGGGGAACGGCCGGACGGCCATGGGGGTGGAGACGATCCGGGCCAGACGAGGTCGGCCCAGGATGGCCCGGGTCAGCGCCGCCAGGTCCACCGCGCACGAGTGGTTGCCCTTATCCTGGAAGCCGTCGGGGCGTGCGAACTGGGTGCAGCCCAGGTGCATCTGGACCGCCGTGCGGTTCATCAGCCCCACGAACGCGGTCAGCGTGCCTGACACGTGCTGGGCCAGGGCGATGGCCGCGTCGTTGCCCGACGGCAGCAGCAGGCCGTACATGAGGGTCTCGACGCCGATGCGCATCCCGAGCTTGAGCACGCCGATGGCCGATCCCTGATAGTTGACGGCGGCCCGGGTGATGCGCACGGGCTCCCCGGGCGACGTGCGCTCATCGACGAGCAGCGCGGTCATCATCTTGGTCAGGCTGGCGATCGGCACCCGCGCGGTGGGCCGGCGCGACCAGAGCATCTGGCCGGTGTCGATGTTCCACAACAGGCCGCTGACCGGCGGACGCCTGAAGGTGACGAGCACCTGCTCGCTGGGCGGCGCCGGACGCTCCCCGTAACGGGTCGGTTGGGGGGCCAGCCGGCGCGGGAGTCCCGCGGGCAGCGGGATCGCCGCCGCCCCGGCGTGGGCCATGGGTGTTCCGAGCTGACTCCCCGGTCCCGGCCCTGAGCCGGTGCCGATGGTCCCGCTGGCCAGCACGCCCCCGGCCATTCCGGCCAGGACGATGACCGCGAACAGCAGGCCCAGCGCGCGGCGCAGCTGGGCGCCGCGCCGCTCGCTGCGGATGCGCTCCTCATGGCGGCGCCACTCGCGCTGGGCCGCGATCTCGCGCAGGACGTCCTGATCCATGATGCCAGGATGGCGCACGGCGCCGACGGGGCCGGTCGCTCGCCTGCCCCTCAGGCCAGCGCCGGCCTGGAGCCGAGGTAGTTGGGGTTGCGTCGGCGCTCGAGGGCCCGGACCACGAGCAGGCCGAAGGCGAAGCCCCCGACGTGGGCGAAGTACGCCACCCCGCCCCCGTCGCCCACCGGATTGGTCAGGCTCCCGGCCCCGAAGGCCACCTGCTCGAGGAACCACAGGCCCAGCACGAGGACCGCGGGCAGCTCGACGAAGAAGATGAACAGCAGGAAGACCATGGTCAGCACCCGGGCGCGGGGGTAGAGCACGATGTAGCCGCCAAGCACGGCGGCGATCGCCCCCGAGGCGCCGATCGTCGGCACCGCCGAGCCGGGGTCCACCGCCGTCTGCAGGGCGATCGCCGCCACGCCACCGAGCAGGTAGAAGGCAACGAAGCGCACCCGGCCCATCGCCTCCTCGATGTTGTTGCCGAAGACCCAGAGAAAAAGCATGTTGCCGGCGATGTGCAGGATGCCGCCGTGCATGAACATGGCGGTGAACGGGGTGAGCCAGAAGGCAGCGGTGTCGCGGGCTCCGGGCAGGTGGGCGCCACAGACGAGGTTGCCGGCGGCGTCGAGGGCCTGGAGGCACTGCCGCGACGGGTGGGCCAGCTCCAGCGGGATAGCGCCGTAGCGGATCACCGTCTCCTGATCGACGTGGAGGATGCCGTGGGCGGCCGCCTTCTCGAAGAAGAGGTAGACCACGATGTTGACCAGGATCAGCGCGTAGGTCGCCCACGCGACCCGGTCGGTGGGGACGTTGTCCCGGAGCGGGATCACCGAGCGGGAGCGTCGACGCGGTCAGGCGCCGACCGGCGTGGCCAGCGGACCCACGCCCGGCTGGTCCTGGGGGACGTGCTCGTCGGCGTGGTAGCTGGAGCGCACCAGGGGTCCGGCGGCGACGTGCTGGAAGCCCAGCGCGTAGGCGGCGCGCTGCAGCGCGGTGAACTCGTCGGGGTGCCAGTAGCGCACTACGGGCAGATGGCGCTCGGTGGGCCGTAGGTACTGCCCGACCGTGAGCACGGCGACGCCGTTCTCACGCAGAACCCCAAACGTGTCCACCATCTCTTCAAAGCTCTCGCCCAGACCGACCATGAGCCCCGACTTGGTGGTCACCTCGCCGCCGCCGATCTCGTTCGCCGTCCGCAGGACCCGGCAGGAGCGCTCGAAGCGCGAGCCTCGGCGGGCCAGGGGATAGAGGCGCGGGACCACCTCGACGTTGTGGTTGAACACGTCGGGTCGCTCGGCGATGACTCGGGCCAGGGGCATCTCCTCGCCGCGGAAGTCGGGGGTCAGGACCTCGATGCGGCAGGCCGGGGCCTGGGCGCGAAGCTGGCGGATGACCCCGACGAAGGCCGAGGCACCGTAGTCGGGCAGGTCGTCGCGGTCGACGCTGGTGATCACCGCGTGGCGCAGTCCCATCCGGGCCACCGAGCGGGCTACCCGGGCCGGCTCCAGCGGGTCGTGGTGGGTCGGGCGCCCGGTCTGGACGTTGCAGAAGCCGCAGCGCCGGGTGCAGGTGTCGCCCAGGATCATGAACGTCGCCGTGCCCCGCTCCCAGCACTCGCCCACGTTGGGGCAGGCGGCCTCCTCGCACACCGTGTTGAGCCGCTGACCGTCGATCATCGCCTTGAGCTCGCGATAGCGACGGCCTCCCGGAGCCGAGACCTTGAGCCAGCGCGGCTTGCGCTCGCGCAGGGGGCGGACCTCGCCGAGCAGCCCGGCGGCATCGGCCCCGCCGGGATTGGACCGCGAGCGCGTCGGCGTGCCCGGGGTGGGGCGCACCGGCGTCGGATCGAGGCCCTCGGTCAGGGTCACCGGGCCAGCGTAGTAGTAGGACGATCAGCGGGCGCGCGGGGGTGCGAGGACCTCGGCCGCCTCGAGTCGGGCCGGGTCGATCGGGCGCGGGCGGCGATCGAGCGCCTCGGCCAGGCGCAGCGCCATGCGCCCGCGAAACCGGTCGAGCTCGAAGCGCCCGGTCTCGGTGCCCACCGAGGTCATGCGCACGCCCTCCAGCCCGCAGGGGACGACCCACTCGAAGGGCTGCAGGTCGTTGACCACGTTGACCGCAAAGCCGTGGGTGGTCACCCCGCGCGAGACGTGCACGCCGATCGAGGCGATCTTGCGCTCGATCACCCATACGCCCGTAAGGCCGTCGCGCAGCCCGGCCTGCACGCCGACGTCGGCCAGCGCGGCGATGATCGCCGTCTCCAGGCGGCGCAGGTAGGCGACGACGTCGACGACTCCGACGATCGGGTAGCCCACGAGCTGGCCCGGGCCGTGGTAGGTGACCCGTCCGCCGCGATCGGTGGCCACCACGTCGATGCCCTGGGTGCGGTACCAATCCTCACCCATCGGAAGCTCACCGGGCTCGCTCCGTCGCCCGCGGGTGTACACGGGGTGGTGCTCGAGGAGCAGGACGACGTCGTCCAGCGCCCCGGCCTGGCGGCGCGCCCGGACGCGCTCCTGCATGGCCAGTGCGTCGCCGTAGGCCACGAGCCCCAGCTCGGCGACGAGGAGGTCGGGGGCGGTGGACGCGATCAAGCCCTATGCAGCGTAGCTCCGCTCGGCCCGCAGCCGCCGGGCTACGCTTCCAAGCGAGGATGGACCGCGCGGGGTTGATCCGGATGCGCTGGCGGATGCGCGGCGCCTGGATGTGGCCCACCTTCCCGGTGGTCACGCTGGTCGAGGCGCTGCTGCTGCATACGCTGCCGGTATCGGGAAACGGGTCGGCGACAGTCTCGGCGCTGCTGTTCGCCGGCTTCACCAACCTGGTGCTCGTGGCGGTCGTCGGCCCGCTGGTCGGAAGGCTGCTGCGTCGGCGGCGTCCCGACCTGCCCCGCGTCGTCGCGTCGAACTATGCCGGGACGGCGCTGCTCTGCGCCGGCCTGATCGGTGCGCTGGCCGCCGGGCTCACCCACGCCGGCGCCATCCGCGCCCAGCGCCGCGACCAGGTCCTGGCCGCCGACGCCACGCGTGGGTGGGTTGTGCGCAACGCGCCGCCCGACTACCACCTGCGCCTGGGCGCGCTGACCATCCACCAGCTGGGGCCCGGCTACTACCGGGGCTGCGTGCCCGGCCCCCAGGGCGATCGGTGGCTGTGCCTCTACGTCGACACCGGGCAGTCGCCGCCGGGAATCACCCGGGACCACGACACCCAGTCCAACGCCGAGCTCTTCCGGCCGTCGTTGGGGCCGTAGTCCACTGCTCTCAGGCCAGCGCCAGCGGCTGCTCGAGGAGGTCGCGCAGACGCGCGAGGAAGCGGGCGGCCTCGGCGCCGTAGACGATCCGGTGATCGCAGGCCATGGTCAGCTCCATCAGCACGCCGGGCACCACGGCGCCGTCGCGGAGCACCGGACGTGGCCGGGCGGCGCCGACGGCCAGGATCGCGGCCTGGGGCGGGGTGATGATGGCGGTGAAGCGGTCGGCGCCGAGCATGCCCAGGTTCGAGACGGTGAACGTGGCTCCGGCCAGCTGCGGTGGCGTGACCGTGCCGTCGCGTACGCGCCCGCCCAGCGCTCGGGTCAGGCGTGCCAGCTCGCCGAGCGAGTGGTGGTCGGCGTCGTGGATGACCGGCACGGTCAGGTGCTCCTCGTTGGCCACGGCGATGCCGACGTTGATCCGCGGGTGCAGCTCGAAGCGTCCGTCGCGGTAGGACGCGTTGACCCGGGGGAAGGCGCGCAGGGTCAGCGCGCAGGCCCGGACCACCATGTCGTTGAGCGAGGGCACGGGATCTTCGCCGGCCAAGGAGCGCAGGCCCTTGCGCAGCCTCGTGGCCTCGGTCATATCGACCTCGATCGACACGGTGAAGTCGGGCACCGTCGCGCGTGACTCGGCCATGCGCCGGGCCACGGCCCGCTGGCTGCGGGTGGGCTCGACGACGGTCGGGACTCCGCGGGCCGTCTCGGCTCCGGGCCGCGCATCGGCAGCGCCGGCGGGCGAGGCCGGCGCCGGTGGGTCGGCCGTCTCCACGTCGACTCGCACGACCCGGCCGCCGGGTCCGCTTCCCGTCACCGTGCCCAGCTCGACGCCGCGCTCCCGGGCGATGCGGCGAGCCAGCGGCGAAGCGCGCACGCGACTGGGTCGATCGGCGGCCGCCCCGGCTCCCGACGAGCCGCCGGTCGGCGTGGGGGCTGGCTCGGGCTGGCCGTCCTCGGCGGGGCCGCCGGTCGGGGTGGCGGCTGGCTCGGGCTGGCCGTCCTCGGCGGAGCCGCCGGTCGGCGTGGGGGCTGGCTCGGGCTGGCCGTCGGACGGCGAGCCCTCGCCGGCCTGAGCGCTCGGCTCGCTCGTCAGCCGAGCGATCGGCGCTCCGACCGGCAACGTCGTCCCTTCGTCGGCGAGGATGTGCAGGAAGCCGTCGCCGTCGGACGCATAGGCCATCGTCGCCTTGTCGGTCTCGATCTCCGCGACCTCCTCCCCGCGCGCGACCCGCTCGCCCTCGCGCTTGAGCCAGCGCAGGATGGTGCCCTCCTCCATGGAGTCCGACAACCGCGGCATGACCAGCTCGACCTCGCTCACGAGCGGGACGTAACGGCCAGCACGGCCGCCTCGATCTGCTCGGCATGGGGCAGCGCGGCCTGCTCGAGCGGGCGTGCGTAGGGCATGGGGACGTCGGCCCCGGTCACCCTGGTCACCGGAGCGTCGAGCCAGTCGAACGTCTGCTCTCCAATCAGCGCGGCGAGGTTGGCGCCAACCCCGCCGTGGGGCCAGCCCTCCTCCACGATCACGCAGCGCCCGGTCCGCTGGACCGACGCGCAGATCGCGTCGAGGTCCAGCGGGCGCAGCGTGCGCGGGTCGATCACGTCGGCCTCGATCCCGTGATGCTCGGCCAGCCCTACCGCCGCGCGCTCCGCCACCACCGCCATGCGCGAGATCCCGACAATGGTCACGTCGTCCCCGCTGCGGCGCACCGCCGCCCGCCCGAAGTCCAGCACGGCGTCCGGATCGCTGTCGTCGACCTCCCCGCGCACGCCGTAAAGCGACTCGTGCTCGATGAAGATCACCGGGTTGTCATCGCGGATAGCCGCCTTGAGCAGTCCGCGGGCATCGGCTGCCGTGGAGGGAACGGCGACGAGCAGGCCCGGGACCTGGAGGAAGAGCGCCTCGAGGCAGTGGGAGTGGGTGGGGCCGAGCTGATGCCCGGCGCCTTGGGGCATGCGGATGACCATCGGCACCGACGCCTGGCCGCCGAACATGTAGCGGATCGATGCCGCCGAGTTGACGATCTGGTCGAGGGCCAGAAGCGAGAAGTTGATCGTCATCAGCTCGACCACGGGCCGTAGCCCGGTCATGGCGGCGCCGACACCGGCGCCGACGATGGTGTTCTCGGAGATGGGGGTGTCGCGGATCCGGCGCTCGCCGAATTCCTCCAGCAGGCCGGCCGTCACCCGGAAGGACCCTCCGAACACCGCGATGTCCTCGCCCATGACCAACACCCGCTCGTCGCGGCGCAGCTCCTCGGCCAGCGCCAGCCCGAGGGCCTCGCGATAGCGCATCTCGCTCACCCGGGCGCCCAGTCGTCGCTCGGCCCCGGTCGGGTGGGCGCGGGCGCCCCGGGGGCGGGGGGACTGGTGTCGTGGCCGGGGGCATCGGCTGCGACGTCGGGGTGTGAGCGGTTGTCCTCGCCGCGGTGCACCGCGCCGGAGCGGGCGTCGACCGACCACCAGCCGCGCACCTGGTCGCCGAGCACGTAGACGTCGTCGTAGAGCGAGTCAGGGCTCGGCTCCGGCGAGGACTCGGCGAAGGCGACAGCCGCCTCGATGCGCTCGGCCGCGGCACGATCGATCGCCTCGGGCTCGTCGGCTCCGAGGGTGCCGGTCTCGACGAGCCGGGCGGCGAAGGTCACGAGGGGGTCGCGTTCGCGCCAGGCATCGACCTGCTCGCTCGTGCGGTACTGCTCGGGATCGGCGACCGAGTGGCCCCGGAAGCGGTAGGTGAGGGCCTCGACCAGCGTGGGCTCGCGCTCCTCGCGGGCGCGTCGCACGGCGGTCGAGACGGCGGAGTGGGTCTCGGCGACGTCCATCCCGTCGCAGCGTGTCCCGGGGACGCCGAGGGCCTCGCCGCGGCGGCAGAGGTCGGTGACCGCCGAGTGGCGCTCGACCGCCGTGCCCATCCCGAACTGGTTGTTGCTGACCAGGAACACGACGGGCAGCCGCCACAGCGCGGCGAGGTTGAGCGTCTCGCCGAAGTTGCCCTGGTTGACCGCGCCGTCGCCGAAGACGCACAGGGTGACCTCATCGCGGCCGAGCTGGTCTGAGGCCAGCGCGATGCCGGCGGCGATGGGGAGGTTGGCGCCCACGATGCCGTAGCCGCCCATAAAGCGCCGCGCGCCGTCGAACAGGTGCATCGACCCGCCGCGCCCGCGCGAGACCCCGCCCTCGCGGCCGAACAGCTCGGCCATCACCCGCTCGGGCTCGGTCCCGCGAGCCAGCGCGTGGCCGTGGGAGCGGTAGGTGGAGATGAGGTAGTCGCGGTCCTCCAGGGCCCGGGCGGCGCCGACGATGGCCGCCTCCTCGCCGATGGCCAGATGCAGGAAGCCACCGACGCGGCCCCGCGCGTACTGCTCGCCCGCGCGCTCCTCGAAGCGACGGATGAGCGACATCGTCTCGAGCCACTCGCGGGCGGCGGCTGGCGCGGGCGCTGGCGCGTCGGGTTCTGCGCCGGGGCCAGGGCCAGCGCCGGCGGGATCGTCGGCGACCACGCGCTTGGTCATCCCGCGTGACGATACCGCCCGAGTGTGTCCCCCGGATGGATGGTTGCGCCGAGGTTCAGCCCGTCGCGTCGGGCGGGCCGCCGAGCTCGGCCACCGCGGCGGCCGCCGCCGCGAGCTCCTGCTCGCCGTGGAACACGTGTGAACCGACGGTGATGGCCGGTACCGAGCGCACCCCCGCCGCGGTGGCCTGGTCGGTGGCCTCGGTCAGGCTCCGGCGCACGCCGTGCCCGCCGACCGCGCGCAGCAGGGCCCGGGGGTGCATCTCGCAGGCCACGCCGGCGATGGCCACCGTGTCGGGGTCGCGCAGGTCGCGACCTCCGGCGAAGGCTTGGCGAAACGCGGCCTGGGCAAAGGCGACGCCCCGCCCGATGCTGCGGGCGTAGGTCGCCGCGCGCAGGGCGAGCTCCGCCTCGGCCTCGGGCCAGCCCGGCGGCCAGCGCAGCGGCTGGGTCCCGGCTCTCAGCGCCCGTCGCGCCGCCTCGACCTGGAAGACCTCGAGCTCGGTCTGGCAGCGGAACACCTCGCCGGTGCCCCCCGGCAGCTCGCGGGCGTCCACCGCACGCCACTCCGGCACCATGCCCAGCACCCCGATGACCTGCTCGGCCACCAAGTAGCAGCTGGCTCCGGCGAGGTCGAAGTGGAAGCGGACCGGGGCCGCCGGCTCGGCCATGGTCTGAGGCTAGTGGACGAGCCCTGCCCCGTGCCGGCGCTGCTCAGCCGTGGATGAGCCAGCCGTCGGCCGCCCGGGCGGCTTCCATGACGCCCTCCGACAGGGTGGGGTGACCGTGGACGATGCGCGCCACCTCGTGGTAGCCGCCCTCGAGGGCATGCGTGCTGACCAGCTCGGCGATCAGCTCGGTGGCCTTGGACCCGACGATGTGGCCGCCCAGGAGCTCGCCGTAGCGGCGGTCACCGATGATCTTGATCATCCCGCTTCGGTCGCCGTAGACGGTCCCGGCGCCGACCGCGCCGTAGGCGAGCTTGCCCACCACGACATCATGGCCCGCGTCACGGGCCTGCTGCTCGGAGAGGCCGAACGAGCCGACGTTCGGCGTGCAGAAGGTCGCCCGGGGGATGTGGTCGTAGTCGAGCGGGTGGGTGTCGCGCCCGGCGGCGTCCTCGACGGCGATGATGCCCTCGTCGGAGGCCTTGTGGGCCAGGGCCGGTCCGTGCACCAGGTCGCCGATCGCGTAGACGCCGGCCGCGGAGGTCCGCATGGCCCCGTCGACCGCGACGAGGCCGCTGTCGTCGAGCTCGACACCGGCGCCGTCCAGGCCCAGGGCGGCCACGTCGGCGCCGCGGCCCGCGGCGATGGCCAGATAGTCGACGGTCTCGGTCTGATCGCCGCCACCGAAGGTGAGCGTCACGTCGTCGGAGCCGGACTGGACGCCCTCGATCCTCGTGCCAACGTGGATGGCAATGTTCTGCCTGGCCAGCGAGCGGGCGGCGACCCGCGAGACGTCGGCGTCCTCCAGCGGCAGGACGCGGTCGAGCGCCTCGAAGAGCAGGACCTCGGTCCCCAGCCGGCCGTACGCGGAGGCGATCTCGGCGCCCGACGCTCCGGCTCCGGCCACGGCGAGGCGGCGAGGCTGCTCATGCAGCAGCCAGGCCCCGGCGGTGTCGATGACACGCTCTGAGAACTCCACGCCGGGGATCGGCCTGGCCACCGAGCCCGCAGCCAGGATCACCGTCTGGGCCGCGTGCTCGGCATCACCGATCCGCACCCGGCCGTCACCGGCGAGCGAGCCCTCACCCTCGAGCACGTCGATGCCGTTCTTCTTCATCAGTCCGGCGACCCCGGTGGTGAGGGTCTCCACGACCTGGGCTCGACGGGCGGCCACGGCGGAGAAGTCGACCTCCCGCGCAGGGACGGAGATCCCGAACTCGCCAGCCTGGTCGATCTCGGAGAGCACGTCGGCGACGCGCAGCACGGCCTTGGCCGGGATGCACGCGTAGTTGAGGCAGCGCCCGCCCAGCATGTCGCGCTCGACGATCGCCGTGCGCATGCCCAGCTGGGCGGCGCGGATGGCGGCGACGTAGCCACCCGGGCCCGACCCGATGACGATGCAGTCGTAGCCCTCGGCCATGGCGGCTGAGCCTACAACCGTGGACGAGCAGCAAGCACGCGCCTGGCTGTCCGGAGCCGCGCCCGGCCGATGCAAGGTGCGCATTCGCATGCCCTGATGCGAGACGCATGCTAGACTGACCCATGCCCAAGACCGTGCAGATCCGCGACCTCGACGACGATGTCTACGCGGGCCTGGTCCGCCGCGCCGCCGAGGCTGGGGTCAGTGTGCCGGAGCTGTTGCGAGTCGAGGCTGCCCGCCTCGCCGCCCGGCCCAGCGTGGAGGAGTGGCTCAAGCGCACGCGGCGCTCCTCGCCGCTCGGGCGGCTCGATGTCGTGGCGGCGCTCGATGAGCAGCGCGGCCCGTGGCCCGATGCTGGTGGTTGACGCGTCATGCCTTTGTGAGGTGTTGATCGGCGGGCTGGGCGCGAAGGCAATCCGCGACCGGCTGGCCGCCGACGGCGATCACGCGGCCCCGCACATCGTCGACGTCGAGGTCTTCGGCGTCGTCCGGCGCGAGCACTTGCGTGGGCGCCTTGATCGCACCGAAGCCGCCCAGGCGGTCGAGGACCTCGAGGCCTGGCCCGGCGAGCGTTTCGGTCACCGGCTCCTGCTGGCCCGGGCGTGGCGACTGCGAGACACCGTACGCGGCTGGGACGCGATGTACGTGGCGCTCGCCGAGGCACTGGGGGCGATCCTCGTGACCACGGATCGGCGGCTCGCCGCCGCGACCGGTCCGACATGCTCGATCGAAGTGGTCGACCACCAGTAACGAGGAGGGCGGTCCGAGTCGACCGGAGAGCGGCCTCGCTGGTGGCGTCTGCCGATTGGACCGCGTAGCGTCGGTGGCACCGTGCGCCTATCTCAGGACCCCGAACTGCTCGCGGCCTCGTTGCCAGACGTCCCGCGGTGGGTCGAGACTCGCTCGCTGCTGCTCTCCGGCGGGACCCTGAGGGCTGCATGACCACACGCGCCGGACCGCGCGCCTCTGAGGCCCCCGGATGATCCAGGAGTCGTTGAGGACTGAAGTCAGAATTCTCCCGGGGTCGTTCGGCCCCGGGCTGGCTCACCAAGAGCGGCTACCCCCGCAATGGCGTCAAGGCCGAGGACACCAGCCGCGCCGTGGACAAGTCCAGGGCCCGGGCCGCGGCTACTGCGGCCGGGTCACCGATCGCGCGAGCCGCCGTGTGCGCCTGGGCCGAAAGGGCGCGGACCCTTCCGATCCGCATCTCGCCGCGGGCGAAGGCTCGCAGGCCGTCGATGGCATCACGAGGGCGCGCGTCGCTCCGGGCCTGCGTCTCGACAGCCACAGCGTCCGCTCGGCACAGTCGGCGGCCCACACGGCCAGCACTCGCCGGTCGTCCTCGCTCAGCGTCAAGGCGCCCGGCTGGCGATCCATAGTGGCGACGGGCGAAGATTGACCACGGCAACCGTCCCTAGCGGTTCTGCCTTGCCCTCAGGCGATTGAGCGATGCCGGAGAAGTAGGCGACAAAGTAGCCCCAGCGCTGCCACAGACCCGGGCGGACCGAACTGGAAGACGGGAAGCAGCACCGCCCGGCCACCGACGCCCTGGCACGCGAACACGTCGCCCCCGTTGACCTCGAAGATTCGGGTGTGCGCGGTGCGCAGGATCGTGTCGATCCCGGGAGCACCACAGGACACCGCCGCCTGCGCCGGCGCAGCACCCAGAGTGACCGCCGCGGCGGCGACCGCAGTGAACAGCAGCCGCTTCACCGTCAAAACTTCTTCCAGGCCGGGTAGGGCTCAGGCCGTCGTTCGTAACTGATGAGAAATACCCCGCCGCGCAAGCTTTACCGGGTTCCGGTATTTCATCCGCCCGCGGATGTCCGAAGGACACGGAAACTAGCTGGGCTTGCCCACCGAAGGCATCAGCCTGTCGAACGATCCCGCTGGGGCATCTGGATGCGCGCCATCGCCCGGATCAGCTTGTAGAACAGCAGCCCCCCCAGCCCGATCACCGCCACGCACAGGGCGACGGCGATCAGGTTCGACGCCTCCAGCAGCGACAGGCAGGCGATGAGGATCTGGAAGGCGAGCAGCATCTGAAAGCCGAGCACCGCCCAGTAACGCGACCGCCACAGGCCGAAGGCGGCGGTGAGCAGGATCACCGTGAGCACCACGGCCGAGCCGATCGTCGGCTTGGTGGCCACCGTCGTGTGGGTGAAGTAGCCGACGATGGCCAGGATGGCCAGGACCACGGCGACCACGGCGGCGACGGTGACCGCCCCCGGTCGTTCCCCAGCCCCCAGGGGCTCCAGCCCGGACCGGATGCGGGCGTCGCGCTCCTCGCCGCGCGGCCGGCGCGGGCTCGGTCCCCCGGTGCCGGCGCCCTCCTTCGCGCCGGGACCCTTGGTCCGCGGAACGGTGGTGCCGGCGCCCTCCCTCGCGCCGGGACCCTCGGTCCGCGGAACGGCGGTGCCGGGCGCCACCGCCCGCGCGCCCGACGGACTGCCGGGGCGCCGGCGCTTGCGACTACGTTGCCCCAACGCCGGCCCCCTCGGGGACCCCTTGGCCGCGCTGGACGCGCGCGCGCAGCGCCCGGGCGGTGGTCTCGGGGTCCTCGGCGTCGGCCAGCGCCCTGACCACCGCCACCCGCCGCGTCCCGGCGGCGAGCACCGGCCCCACCGTCTGGGTCGTGATGCCGCCGATGGCGAAGAAGGGGACGTTCGCCCGCGCGGCGGCATGGGCAACGAGCTCGGCGCCGACCGCTTCTCGCCCCGGCTTGGTCGGCGTGGCGTACACCGGTCCCACCCCGATGTAGTCGACGTCACGGGCGGCATCGACTTCAGCCGCCGTGTGGGTCGAGAGTCCCACGAGGCGTCCGGGCCCGACCAGCCGCCGAGCTTCGGCCACCGCGATGTCGTCCTGGCCGAGATGGGCGCCGTCGGCGTCGAGCGCCTGGGCCAGGTCGGGGCGGTCGTTGATGATGAACAGGGCGTCGGCGTCGCGACACGCCTTGCGCAGCACGGCTCCAGCCTGGAGCAGGTCGGAGTCGTCTGAGTCCTTGTCGCGGAGTTGGACGACATCCACGCCCCCGGCCAGGCAGGCGCGGGCGAAGTCCCCCAGATCCCGCCCGCCCGGGTGCGCGTCGCAGACCAGGTAGAGCAGCGCCCCGGCCAGACGCCAGCGGCGCCGGGATCCATCCAAGCTCTGCGTCGCCTCGCTCACCGCGACTCAGTGTGCCAGGACGGCGCAAATCGAGGGCCGGCGGGGTCGGACTACGATGGACCGTCGTCACGGGAGCCCGCGCTGGGCGGGCTGAGAGGGCGGGGGGCTCCCGCCGACCGTCACAACCTGATCCGGGTCATGCCGGCGCAGGGAACCACCATGAGCACGCGCACACAGGAGCACGTCGAGGTGACCGTCATCGGCGGCGGGGCGATCGGCCTGTCCATCGCCTGGCGGGCCGCCCGCAGCGGTCTGCGCTGCCGGCTGCTCGAACGCGACAGGCTCGGTCACGGCACCTCCCGGGTCGCTGCCGGGATGCTCGCCCCGGTCGGCGAGGCCGATCCGGGCGAGAGCGCCGGCCTCGCCCTCGGCCTGGACAGCGCCGCGCGCTGGCCCGGCTATGCCGCCGAGCTCGCCCGTGAGGGGGGCGACCCCGGCCTGCGGCGCTGCGGCGCCCTGCGGGTGGCACGCGACGGGGACGAGGCCGAGGCCCTCGAGCGCGAGCACGCCCTTCGGCGCGACCTGGGCCTGGAGGTGACGCGCCTGCGACCCAGCGAGGCCCGACGGCGCGAGCCCGCGCTGGCGCCGGACATTCGCCTCGCCCTCGACCTGCCCGACGACCATGCCGCCGACCCACGCGCGCTCTGCCTCGCCCTGGGCCGCGCGGCCCGGGCGGCCGGCGTGGAGATCCGCGAGGACAGCGCCGTCGAAGCGCTGCTGGGCTCCGACGACCAGCTTACTGGCGTGCGGGTGGCCTCCGGGGTGCAGCTGGGCTCAGACCAGGTGGTCATCGCCGCCGGCCCCTGGTCGGCGGGGAGTTGGGTGCCCGAGGCGCTGCGTCCACCGGTGCGCCCGGTCAAGGGACAGGCGCTGCGCCTGCGCGACCCGTCGGGTCCGGGTCTCGTCGGCCGCGTCCTGCGCCTGGAGCGCTCCTACCTCGTGCCCCGGGGCGACGGACGCTACGTGCTGGGCGCCACCATGGAAGAGCGAGGCTTCGATACGGCGGTGACCGCCGGCGGGGTGTGGGAGCTGCTGGATGACGCCGCCGGCGTGGTGCCGGGCCTTCTCGAGCTCGAGCTGGAGGAGGTCAGTGCCGGGTTGCGCCCGGGCACTCCGGACAACGGCCCGCTGATCGGCGCTCGTGCCGGCGATCCCGGCGGGCTGCTCTGGGCCACCGGGCACCACCGCAACGGCATCCTGCTGGCGCCCGTCACCGCCGAGGCCATCGTCGCGCTGCTCACCGGCCGCCAGCCTCCGGTCAGCGCCGAGAAGTTCTCTCCCGACCGGTTCGCGCCCGCTGACAACGACCGTCTTCCCGGCGCGCTGGAGGCGGCGGCGTGACCGTCAGGCTCAACGGCGAGGCGGTGCAGCTCTCCGACGGCGCCAGCGTGGCCGACGTCATCGCGCGGCTGGGCCTGGCCGCCGGGCGTGGCTTCGCCGTCGCCGTCGACGGCGAGGTGGTCCCCCACGGCCAGTGGGAGTGCCACACCCTCCACGACGCCGCCCGCGTCGAGGTCGTCACCGCGCTGCAGGGGGGATGATGGAGCCCGTGTCCGTCCCCGCGACGCTTGCAGACCCGCTGGTCATCGCCGATCGGACGCTGCGTTCCCGCCTGATCCTGGGCACCGGCGGCTTCCCGCGCCTTCAGACCCTGGCCGATGCGCTGGGTGCCAGCGCAGCCGAGATGGTCACCGTGGCCATGCGCCGCGTCGACCCGACCACGCGTGGATCGCTGCTGCACGTGCTCGACGACGCCGGGGTGACCGTGCTGCCCAACACGGCAGGCTGCTTCACCGCGCGCGACGCCGTGGTCACCGCGCGCCTGGCCCGCGAGGCGCTGGGTACCGAGTGGGTCAAGCTCGAGGTCATCGGCGACGAGCGCACCCTGCTGCCCGACGGGCCCGAGCTGCTGGTCGCCGCCGAGACCCTCGTCGACGAGGGCTTCACCGTCCTGCCCTACACCAGCGACGATCCCGTGCTCGCCCGGCGGCTGGAGTCGGTGGGCTGCGCCGCGGTGATGCCGCTGGGCTCGCCCATCGGCAGCGGCATGGGCATCCGCAACGCGTACAACATCGCCCTGGTCTGCGAGGCGGTGAGCGTGCCCGTCGTCCTCGACGCGGGGGTCGGGACCGCGTCTGACGCCGCGCTGGCCATGGAGCTCGGTTGTGACGCCGTGCTCTGCGCCAGCGCCATCGCCCGAGCGGCGGACCCGGTGGTCATGGCCGGGGCCATCCGCGACGCCGTGCGCGCCGGGCGCGCTGCCGCGCGTGCCGGCCGGATTCCCCGGCGTCTCTACGCCGAGGCCTCGACTCCCGACGCCGGGCTGGCCGACCTGCACTCCCGGTCCCCGCGCCCATGAGCGCGGCCCGGGGAGCCTCGCCGGGCACCGTCGCTGCGCCGGGCGACGTCGACCGGCTGATGGATGGCTGGGAGGCAGCATGGTCGGGCCGGGACCCGGCAGCCTTCGGGCCCCTGTGCACGCCCGACGTCCACTACGAGGATCCGCTCACCCCCGAGCCCCTGGACGGGGCGGCAGCCATCGGCGTGCACGCCGAGGAGCTGTGGGCCGGCCTCCCCGATGCGCGGCTGGAGCGCACCGGTGCGCGCTTGTTCGACGGGCGCTTCCTGGCTGCGCCGGCCAAGCTGCTGGGCACCCACCGGGAGGTGCTCGCTGGGCTCCCCGCGTCGGGGAGCTTCATCATCGTCCACGGCGTCTTCTACTGCGAGCTGCGCGACGGGCTCATCCTGCGCGCCCGCGCGTTCTTCGACCAGTACGACGCAGGGGTGCAACTCGGCGTGCTTCCGGCGCGGGGGACGCTGGGCGAGCGGGCCCTGATGGTGCTGCGGGGCTTCGGGCTGCGGGCGGGCCGCGAGCGCTGAGGGCTCCGGGACGTTGAGCCTGCTCCGGGCAGACGCAGGCACGTGCCCGGGCTCCACCGGGCCCTCCGACCTGGCGCCGCCTACTTCACGACGGTCAGGGTCGCCGTCATGTTCGGATGGATGGTGCAGACGTACTGGATGGTGCCCGGCTTTGTCGCCTTGTAGCTGAACGTCTTGCCCTGGCCGAAGTTCGAGGACCTAAAGCTCGCTCCCGACATCGCCGTCACGTTGTGGTCGACCTGGTCGGCGTTGGTCCAGGTGATGGTCTGTCCGACCTTGACCGTGCTCGATTGCGGGGCGAACTGGATGTTGGCCATCTTCACCTGCACCGACCCCGTCGCGCCGCCGCCTGATGCCGCGGGGGCGGGGGCCGGGGGGCTCGCCGGGGGCGTGCTGGAGGAAGAGCTCGAGCTGGAGCTGCCGCAGCCGGCCGCGAGCAGGGCGGCGACGCTCAGCGCGCCGGCAAGGGACAGGGCTCGACTCATGGTGGGGCTCCTCTGACGGGGGGTCGTCGCGTGGCTCGCGCGGCGTCTGATCTGCCACCGTACTGCGCTTGCCTCGCCATCTGCTGACCGGCGCTGAGCTCTCGGGGGAGGAGATCCATGCCCTCGTCGCCCGAGGGCTCGAGCTCAAGGCGGCTCCGTACAGCTCCGACGCGCTGGCTGGGCGGGCCGTTGCCCTCATCTTCGAGCGACCCTCGACCCGAACGCGCATCTCCTTCGAGGTCGGGGTGGCCGAGCTGGGGGGCCACCCGCTCGTCCTGCGCGCCGACGAGCTGCAGCTCAGCCGGGGCGAGTCGCCGCACGACACGGCGCTCGTGCTTTCCCGCCACGTGGCCGCGATCGGACTGCGCACCGGACCCCAGGCCGAGATCGTGGAGCTGGCCGCTGGAGCCACCGTGCCGGTGGTGAACATGCTCACCGCCGAGCACCATCCCTGCCAGGTGCTGGCCGACCTGCTCACCGTGCGCGAGGCCTTCGGCCGGCTCGAAGGCCTGCGGCTCGCCTACGTGGGCGACGGCAACAACGTGGCGCGCTCGCTGGGACTGCTCGGCGGTCGCGCCGGCGTCGAGGTGATCGTCTCCTCTCCGCCCGGCTACGAGCTGGGCGACCCGCCGGCGGGGGCCCGGCTGGTGCGTGACCCGCTCGACGCGGTGCTCGGCGCCCACGTCGTGTACACCGACGTGTGGGTGAGCATGGGCGACGAGGAGACCGCCGCCGTGCGCCGCCGTGCGCTCGCGGACTACCGGATCGACGACGCGTTGCTCGACATCGCTCACAGCGACGCGATCGCCCTGCACTGCCTGCCCGCGCATCCCGGCGAGGAGATCAGCGCCGAGGTCCTCTACGGCCCGCGCCAGCGGATCTGGGATCAGGCCGAGAATCGCCGTCATGCGCAGAAGGCGCTGCTCGAGCTGCTGGTCGGCGACGGTGTCTCCGACCGGCCGGCGCCGGCAACGGTGCGATAGCCTCGCCCCTGTCTCGAGCCGAGGAGTCGTCGAGTGCCGCAGCCCAAGAAGAGCTCAGGATCCAGTCGCTCCGGCGGCGGGGGTCGCTCGGGCTCGGGCACCTCGGGGTCGCGTAGGGCGTCGGGGTCGGGCACCCCGTCGGGCGGCACGTCGGGGCGTGCGCGCAGCGCCGGCGCCACCGGCAAGCGCAACTCCGGGCGTGGCGGCGCGACGGCGTCGCGGGGCGGTGCCACGGCCTCTCGCGGGCCCGCCACCCCCTCGCGGGGGCGGGGCTCGCGCTCCTCGTCGCGGTCGTCGGGTTCGGGCCCGCGTTCGGGCGCCGCGCCGCCTTCGCGCAGCCGGTCGGTGGGCGCGAGCAGCGCCGCCGAGTCGGCCGGGAGCCTGCGCGAGCTGCTGATGGGCAACGTCGTCAACCCGCTGAACCTGGTCATGCTCACCAGCGAGCGCCTGCAGGAGGCCTTCGACGACGCAGTGGAGCGCGGGCGCGTCACCCGCGACGACGCCGAGGAGCTGCTGGGGGACCTCATGCGCCGGGGCCGCAAGCAGACCGAGGATGTCCTGACCGACATCGAGGAGCTGCTGGCCAAGCAAGTCGACCAGCTCGAGACGGCGACTGCGGACGTCCGCGAGCGGGCGTCCGATGCCCGCAAGCTGGCGACCGAGGCGCCGCGGCTCACCCGTGGGTCGGTGCGCAAGGCAGTGGTCCCCGACCGCGTGCTGCGCGAGGTCGACCGGGCTCGCCGGGTCACCGGGCTGGGCCCCTCGTTTCCGATCATGGGCTATGACGAGCTGGCCGCTGGAGAAGTGATCGACCGGCTCGGAGACCTCTCCGCAGCGCAGCTGCGCAAGGTGCGCGACCACGAGCGTCGCAACGCGAACCGCAAGACGGTCCTCAATGCCGTCGAGCGCAAGCTCGACTAGCGCGGATCCTCGAGTCGCCCGAGCTCCCTACGTCCGGTCCCCCAACCACCCAGGCGCGCGCGCGTCCCGAGCGCGGCGCCGGGCTGGAGCTGACGGTCGATGCCCTCGCCTATGGCGGCGACGGCGTGGCCCGCCACGACGGGTGGGTCGTCTTCGTCGCCGGGGGGATTCCCGGCGACGTCGTCCGGGCGAGGCTGACCGCGGCCAAGCGCGCCTTCGGCCGGGCCCGAATCGAGGAGATCCTGGCCCCCGGTCCGGACCGCATCTCCCCCCAGGCCGACCACCCCGGCGTGTCCTGGCAGGTGCTCCCCTACCCCCGTCAGCTCGAGATCAAGGCCGAGCAGACGCTGGACGCCCTGCGCCGCCTGGGCGGCCTCTCCGACGTCGAGCTGGCCGAGAGCATCCCGGCCGAGCAGCTCTGGCGCTATCGCAACAAGCTCGAGTACTCGTTCGGGACCGACGCCGAGGGCGTGCTGGTCTGCGGCTTTCATGCCCCCGGCCGCTGGGATCAGATCGAGGCGCTCGAGGACTGCCTGCTGGCGTCGGAGGTCGGCAACCAGGCCCGTCGGCGGGTCCTCGACCTCCTTCGCGAAGCCGGCCTCGGTGCGTGGGACAGGCGCAGCGGCGAGGGTGCCCTGCGCAACCTCGTCGTCCGCGAAGGCCGGCGCACCGGCGAGATCCAGATCCGCCTGGTGGCCACCCGCGGCGGGGTGCCGGGTGCGGTCCGCGACCGCCTGGCCACCGAGCTGGGCGGCGATCGGACGGGCGTCCTGCTCACCGAGGTCACGGGCCCGGGGGAGGCCACGCAGGGCGGCCAGACCGAGCTGCTGGCCGGAACCGCCGAGCTGCATGAGGAGCTGCTGGGCCTGCGCCTGGGCATCGCCCACGACGCGTTCTTCCAGACCAACACCGAGATGGCCGAGCTCCTCTACGCCGAGGCCGGCCGCCTTGCCGGGCTGCGCGGCCACGAGCTGGTCTTCGACCTCTTCTGCGGCATCGGCTCCATCGGGCTGTCGCTCGCCGTCCGCGCCCGGAACCTGTGGGGGTTGGAGATCGTCGAGGCCGCCGTGGCCTGCGCGATCGACAACGCCCGCGCCAACGAGATCGAGAACGTCCACTTCTTCGCCGGCGACGTGCGCCTTGCCCTGCGCGAGCTGGTTGGCCGGGCCGGACGCCCCGACGTCCTGGTCGTCGATCCGCCGCGCGCCGGGCTGTCGGCCAAGGTGGTGCGGCGGATCATCGAGGCGGGGCCGAAGCGGATCGTCTACGTGTCCTGCAACCCGACGACGCTGGCTCCCAACGCCGCCCAGCTCATCGAGGCCGGCTGGGCGCTGCGCAGCGTGAGGGTGGTCGACATGTTCCCCCAGACGCCGCACATCGAGTGCGTGGCGTTGCTGGAGCGGACCTCGGCACCGGCGGCCGCCGCGGGCCCCCCCGCCGGCTCGGAGCCGGCCCCGGTGCGCGAGCCGGCCTAGACTTCCGGCGCCATGCGTGCGGCCACCATCGCCGACGGCGCCGTCTCGGTCGCCGAGCACCCCGACCCGGAGCCCGGCTCGGGCGAGCTCCTCGTACGCGTTCGTGCTGCCGGGCTCAACGGGGCAGACATCCTCCAGCGGGCCGGCCGCTATCCCGCGCCGCCGGGAGCGCCCGAGGACATCCCCGGGCTCGAGCTCGCCGGCGAGGTCGTGGGCCTGGGCCCGGGCACGCACCGCTTCGAGGAGGGCGACCGGGTCATGGCCGTGGTCGCCGGGGGCGGCCAAGCCCAGCTGGCCACGGTGCACGAGCGCGGGGTGCTGCCCGTCCCCCCGGCCCTGGAGTGGCCCCATGCCGGGGGGGTGCCTGAGGTGTTCACCACGGCCCACGACGCCCTGTTCAGTCAGGCCGGCCTGCGCATGGGGGAGCGGCTGCTGGTGCACGGGGCGGCGGGCGGCGTGGGCACCGCGGCCGTCCAGCTCGGTCGCTGCGCGGGGGCGCGGGTCACCGCGACAGTCCGCAGCGCCGAGCTGCGCGAGGGGGTGGAGGCCTTCGGGGTGAAGGTGATCGAGCCCGAGGGCTTCGCTGACCATGGCCCCTTCGACGTGATCCTCGAGCTGGTCGGAGCGCCGAACCTGGGCGAGAACGTGAAGGCGCTGGCCCAGGGCGGCCGGATCATCGTGATCGGCATCGGGGCCGGGGCCAAGGGCGAGCTGAGCCTCGTCGGCCTGATGGGCAAGCGCGCGCGTATCCAGGGCTCGACGCTGCGTGCCCGATCGCTGGAGGACAAGGCGCTGGCGGCGCGCGAGGTGGAGCGCTCAGTGCTCCCCCTGCTCGACGCCGGAGCGGCTATGGTCCCGCTGGCGGCGACCTATCCCCTCGAGCGGGTCGGCGACGCCTACGAGCACTTCGCCCGCGGCGGCAAGCTCGGGAAGATCGTGTTGATGGTGGGCTGAGCGAGGCGGGCCCGGCTGTTCCACCCGCTCAGGCCAGACCCTCGGCCGCGTACTCGCGCAGGTAGCCTTCGAACAGGCGGCGATGGCCCTCCTCGTCGCGCAGGATGGCGATGACCATGTCGTTGGTGACCGGATCCACGCCCTCGGTGAACTCGATGACCCGGTTGTAGTGCTCGATGGCCCCGGTCTCGGCCTCGATGACGCCGCGGATGACGTGGACGATGTCGGTCTGGTGGTCGGGCGGCTGCAGGTAAGACTGCTCGGCCTGGAAGTCGAGGGACCCCGGGACCACCCCGTAGAGCTCCTTGATGCGGGTGGCGAACTGGATGGCGTGGCCCAGCTCCTCCTGGATGTCCTTGGTCAGCGACTCGATGATCTCCTGGGCCCGGATGCCGTCCGGGTTGATCGAGTTGGTGATGTAGCTCATCACCGTCTCGATCTCCATCCAGTAGCCCTTGATGAGCATTCCGACGAGCTCGTCGCGCTGCTCCCGGCGCTCGTCGGAGAGGATCCCCTCCGAGCTTGTTCGTGCGGCCATGTCGTTCCTCCGGTCGTGGGGTGAGGCGCGGCGCAGCGCCGCCCCTCAGATGCCCATCGCGGCCGCGGCCGAATCGCCGGGGCGGCGCGATCTCGTCTTTCCGCCGGGGCGATGGGGGGCCGTGACCGTTTCGTCGACCTGCACAACCTCGCGGCGCCTCGCGCACGCGCCGGGCCTGGCGAGGTCGTGCACCCAGACGCTGCAGCGCCTCGCCAGCCTCGCGCACGCGCCGGGCCCGGCGAGGTCGTGCACCCAGACGCTGCAGCGCCTCGCCAGCCTCGCGCAGCCGCCGGGCCTGGCGAGGTCGTGCACCCACCCGGCCTCCGCGGCGCTGATCCGCGTGTTGCCGCCGTCGCCCTCATGGCGTCGCCCACAGCCGAGACCTGTGCTGTGAGCGCGGAGCGCGGAGCGACCCCGACCCGCCGGCCCTCAGTACGGCGGCAGCTCCGACCACCAATCGCCCAGCGCCTTGAACGCCGTCCAGAATCGCCGCTTGGCGTCCTCCTGATCCAGGGCCCCGTCGATGTCAGGCACGTAGAGAGCCTCGATCGACGGCGTGAGCCGTTGCCGGTCACCTTCGCGCGACTCGATCGGTCGAGCCAGGGGCAGCTCGAGCCGGTTGAGGGTGGTCAGGGTGTCCTCGCCCATGATCACGATGATCCGCGGCGCGACGACGGCGATCTCCTCCAGCAGCCGGTCGACGCACTCGGCGGCGGCGAGGGCCGGATCGGCAAGCGGGCACTTGACGCACAAAGTGCCGTACACGGCGAGTGGATCGATGTCCAGCCGGCGCAGGGACTTGATCAGCGCGGTGCCCGAGCGGCCATAGAAGGCCACGCCCTCCTCGATCTCCGAGCGCCGCGGGGCGTGCTTGAGCAGCATGATGTCGGCCTGCGGGTGTCCCGAGCCGAGCACCGGCATGAGGTTGCCCCGCGGGCAGAGCTCGCACGCCTGCAGCTCGCGCGTGAAGCCGTTGAGCTCCCGGATGGCCCGTTCGAGGTACTTCTCGCGGATCTCGTCGTCGGTGGCGGGCACGGGCGAGGGGTTCGCCCGGGCCGGGCGCTGTCCCTGCGGGTGCATCAGGGCTTGCGGGCCGGCCGGTGCGATCGCCGCTCGCGGGAGCCCCGGCGTGCGGTGCCGGCGGGAGCGCGGGCCTGCAGGAACTTCAGCGCCTGGACGTAGAGCAGCGAGGTCGGGTGACGGACGATGTCCGCTTCGCGCAAGGATTCGAGGAACTCCTCGGGGCCATCGAAGTCGCGCATGCGGATCCGCACGGAGCCCAGGCCCTGGACCACGTGGGCGTCCGATCCGGCCCCGGGGACGATCCGGTACTTGGCCGCGAAGCGGGCCGCCTCGTCGTTGAACGTCTGCAGGGCCACCCGCGGGTTGAACACCTCGATCACGTCGACCTCCTCGACGACCCCGAGCAGGTGCTCGTAGTCCGGGACGGCGTGGAGCCGGTCGAAGGGGTGGGGGACGTAGACCAGCCCATCCTGCGCGCGGATCTCGGAGATGGTCTGCTGAAGGCTCAGCCCGCGGGGGATGCGCTCGCGGATGAACAGGCCGATGACCTCCCCCTGGTCGGCGGTCTTGACCTCCTCCCCCACGATCACCTTCACCGCGGCGCCTCGCGCCCGCTCGGCCGCCTCCAGCGCGCCGGAGACCTCGTTGTGGTCAGTGATCGCGATCGCCCCCAGTCCCTGGGCGCCGGCCGCCGTGAGCAGGGCATCGACGGGGGTGGCGCAGTCGTGGGAGTGGTTGGTGTGCATGTGCAGGTCCACGTCGATCAGGCGCCGGCCGCTGAGTCGCCGGCGGACGTCGGGGCGAGGAGCGGGGTCGTGGCGGCGGCCGCAGACCGCCGCGTAGACCTCCTCGAAGGCGTCGGCCATGTGGGCCACCGTCACCTGGTCCCGGAGCCGGTCGCCGCCGGAGCGCAGCCTGTCGCGGAGGCCCGGGTCGGCGATCAGCCGGGCGAGTTGGGCGGCCAGCGTGTCCACGTCTCCGGGCTCGAAGAGCAGCCCGGCCGCACCGTCGGCCAGCACCTCCTCATAGACCGGCAGGCGGGCGGCGACGGGCACCGCCCCGCGGGCCAGGGCGCCGAGCAGCATCCCCGGCGCCGGCGCCGCACCGAGCGAGGCGGCGACGACGACGTCGGCCGCAGGCGCCGGGACGGCGGGCTCGGTGATGATCCGCACCCGCTCGCGCAGCTCGCGGCGCAGCGCCCCCAGCGGGGCACGGCCATCGCGGGCGTGGATCGAGGCGGTCCACTCGGGCTGGAGGGGCAGGGTTCGCAGCGCCCGCAGGAAGAGTCGCAGCGCCGGGCGCTCCTCCTCGACCGCGAAGGCGATGTGCGGCACGCCGCCGGGCTGCGGCGGTTCGAGGAGCCCCGGGGGCCCGACCGCGGGAGTGATCACCCGGTAGTCGGCGGGAAAGAGCCGCTTGAGCATGTCGCGGGTGGCCGCGAAGCTCGCCGTGCGGGCGTCCAGCCGGCCGAAGACCAGCTCGACGACGCGGCGGCCGAGCTGGGCGGAGAGCAGGCGCTCGGTGGGCGCGTGGAACGACCCGACGTTCAGCGCCCGCGAGTGGCGCAGGGCGGCCGAGGCGGCGCTGGGCGCCCAGGGCTCGTGGACATGGACGACATCGAAGCGCCCGGCTGTGAGCACCTCCTCGACGCTGCGGGCCACGTCGAGCGGAAGGCTGCGCGCCCCGCCCCGGCGTCCCGGCACCTCGAGCAGCTCGCCGATGGGCAGCACGCGCAGCGATTCGCCGTCAAGCAGCCTGTCCGTGTCGCCCGCGGCGGCGCGAACGGTCCCCCGCCCATCCCGGGCGTGCTGGGGCGAGCGGGTCGGGGCCAGCACGAGGACGCGGTGTCCGCGACGGGCCAGCTCGCCGGAGAGCCCGCGGACGACGAGGTTGACCTCGTGGGCGTCCTCCCAGGCATACGGGGTGACCTGGGCGACGGTGAGCGGCTCGACCACGCGGGGCAAGGATACGGGGGCGGGCGCGGCGGGGACACCCGGTCGTGCATCGACCCCGGGCGGCCATCTGGTATGTTCCAGCCATGTCAGAGCAGGTTGCAGTACGCATCCCAGAGGAAGACCTCGCTGCTGTCGACGAAGCCGTGCGGGCGGGGCGCTTCGCGAGCCGGGCGGCTGCCGTCAGGGAAGGGGTGTCGCGTCTGCTCCGCGCCGAGCGCGAACGCCAGATCGCCGAGTCCTACCGGCGTGCCTACTCCGAGCAGCCTCAGGAGGAGTGGCTCGGCGAGATGGGAGCGGCCCTCCTCGCCGAGGCCGTTGCGCGCGAGCCGGAGTGATCCCGCGTGGCGGGACCGTCGCGGGAGGCTTGATCGACCGCGGCGACGTGTTCGACGCTGACCTTCCTGAGGGCGGCGGCCACCCCGTCCTTGTGCTGACCCGCCAGCAGGCGATTCCGGTGTTGAGCTCCGTCACCGTGGCGATGGTGACCACTCGGATCCGGGGGCACGTGGCGGAGGTCGCGATCGGACCGGAAGCCGGGCTGACCACGTCGAGCGTCGTGAACTGCGATTCGATCCACACGGTATCCAAGCATCGACTTACGCGCCGCCGTGGTAGGGCTTCCTACGAGACGCTCCAGGCAGCCGGTGAGGCGGTCCGCGTAGCGCTCGCCCTGGACAGCTGAGCCTCAGACCAGCGACCTCTCAGGGTTCGGAGAAGACTGCGTGGCCGCCGACGCGGCGCCAGCGGATCGCGGGCTCATCGTCGATCTCGACCCACTCGAACGTCGCTCGCCCATCCGGGCCGGCAAAGCTCCACGTCATCTCCCACACCCCGGGGGCACCCTGCAGGCGCTTCACGCGCAGTCCCTTCGGCCACGGGGCTGCTGGCTCTGCGGCGTGCTGCTCAGCCGCCGGAGCAAACTGCTCAACGGCGACACGACGGAACAGCGTTCGCTCGTTGTCGGAGAGGCGGCGGACGTCTGCGTCGAAGCGCGGGGTGCGCTCGTACTTCACCCGCGTGAGGGACTCGCGTCAATATCCGAGAACATCGCCTCGATGTCGTCGGATACGCGCGTGCGCCCAGCCGCCACGTCGTCCTCCACCTCGTGTTCCATCCCCTGCCAGCGCTCAGTCCAGAACCACGCCTGGTCGGTGCGGTGCGGAAGGACGGGATGGAGCTCGATCACCCCATCGGGGCGGCCGATGACCTCGACCTGCGCGCCCGGTTCGTCCAGGCGATACCGACGGCGCACGTCGGCCGGAAGGGTGATCGATCCTCGACTGCCCGACAAGGCGACGAACTGCGAGCTGCGGCGTGGCTTTCCCATCGCCCCCATCGTGACAGATCGACAGATCGTCTTTCCGTCCGAGCCGCTGAGAAGCCCACGTCATCATGGGCCAGCGCGGCGGCTGACCTTGACATTGGGTCCGTATGCTCGGCGCCATGATGCCCTCGTCGCCGTTTTCCGCGCGCGAGGGTCGTCGTCTCACGTTTCCCGGGCTGCTCGTCGCCCTGCTGGCTCTGGCGTTCCTCGTCCAGTGCGCCTGGTGGATCGCCCACGACGCGCGCGTCCCGGACTTCGACACCGCCAAGCACATGGGGTGGGCGCTCGACATGCGCGGCGCCATTGCGCAAGGCGACCTGCTGGACCCGTTCAACAGCTTCACGGCTTACCCGCCCCTCGTTCACACGGTCGGGGCCATCAGCATGCTCCTGGCGGGGATCAACGTCGGGTCCGCGGTCCTCGGCGCCGACATCGTGTTCGTTTCGCTGCTCGTTCTCGCGCTCTACCGCACCGGGCGGCTGTTGAGCGGCTCTCAGGCCGGGGTGCTCGCCGTCCTCTTCGCGCTCGGCGCGCCGTTGCTCGTCGCCCAGGCCCACGTGTTCGTGCTCGAGCTGCCCGAGACCGCGATGGTCGCCGCCGCGCTGTGGGGACTCGTTGCCAGCGAGAGGTTCTCCCGCCCGCGGCCCGCGCTCGCCGCGGGCATCGCGTGCGGTTTCGGCATGCTCACCAAGCCGACGTTCCCGTTCTTCATCGCCGGGGCGCTCGCGGTTGCGCTCGCGCGCGGCGGCCTGCGCAACCGTCGCGGCCTTACGCTGTTCGCCCTGGCGGCGGTGATCGTGGGCGCGCCCTGGTACCTCCGCCACCTCGGGCAGCTCGGGCAGACCCTCTCCTACGCCACCAAGCCGCCCCAGCCGCCGCGCTTCTCACTCAGCAACCTGACGTGGTTCACCTGGGACCAGGTGAACGGCCAGCTCTTCGTTCCGCTATGTGCGTTCATGCTTGGCGGTGTCGTCTGGGCTGCGTGGCGCTGGCGCCCCGGGCTCCGGCCCGCGGACCATGCGCCCGAGCTCGTCGCCGGCGGCGCGGTCGCCTACCTCGGGCTCACCTACGGGATGTCGGTTCATGCCCCCTACTACTCGCTGCCCGCGCTTCCCTACGAGGCTCTGCTCGGCACGATCTGGGTGCCCGCGCTCCGGCCGCGGGTCCGCGCCGCGGCGACCATCGCGCTCGCCGCGCTGGCCACGCTGAACTCGGTGGCCGTCGGGATCCACTCCCTCGGGCAGGCCAGCGTACGCCTGCCCGGTCAAACCCCTGAGGGCTTCATCCAGCCGCGGCGGCTCACGCTGTGGCGCTCCTACTCCTGGCCGGTCGGCCCCCCGCAGCCCGATGGTCGACTGCTCGACCTCTTCCGCGCCCTCCGCGCCCGCGGCGTCCGTCGCCTGGAGGTCGACGGGCGAGCGGACCGCCTCGACTTCGACGTAACTGGCGTCGTGCTGCTCGCCCGGATTGCGGGACTGACCCGACCGGTGCGCTACGCGCCCGATCGCCTCGGCCCAAGCGACGTGTTCGTGCTCCGCGCCTCGGGCCAGCAGCCCTGGCCGGCATGCCGGCGACTCACGGACGGCAGCGGTGTCTTCGTGCTGCGCACCCGCCGGGGCAGCCCAGGCGGGTTTACGAGCGCCTGCCCGGGCCCGGGGGCCTAAGAGCCTATCGTAAAGACCCTGCAAGCAGGGGTTTTCAGACGCGCGTCGTAGCGGGGCGGTATGAACATTCATGTGTCGCAAGACGAGGTCGAGGT
>JAABUY010001049.1_pt1 | contig 39994 bp, 35 predicted proteins | sample 5560271 | NCBI WGS metagenome assembly JAABUY01 (sample SAMN10711886, study PRJNA513374) | rock metagenome | isolation source: Antarctica rocks | place: Antarctica: Victoria Land, University Valley
TCGACTCAAGCAGACGTTCATCACTGTCTCTATCTTAATGCACTATAATTCGAATCTACTCGTGACTGTGAAAATCGATGTCTTCGACTATGTTGTGATCGAAGTCATGTCTCAGCAAGATGATAACGAGCAGTTAAGATCTATGATCTATTTCTCTTTCAAAATGCTATTCGCAGAATGCAACTACGAGATTTATGACAAGAAACTTCTAGCTATAATCAGAGCTTTTGAGAAATGAAGACTCGAACTGAAAGACACGTTAGACTTCGTTGAGATCATTTTCGATCACAAGAATCTAGAATATTTCATGTCAATTAAGCTGCTTAGTCGAAGACAAGTCAGATGATCAGAATTTCTCTCTCGATTTAACTTCAAAATCGTGTATCGTTCGAATGAATTGAACACTCAAGTCGATGCACTCACGCGTCGATCAGAAGATCTTTTCTTGAACGAAAAGAATAGTCATCGAGAACATCAGTGACAGATCGTGCTAAAATCAAAAAACCTGAAAATTCAAGTCTTAATCAATGTTCTCAATGATAGTGACTCTGAAGCATTCAAATCAAGTGACTCGAAGAGCGAATCAGTGATCTCTGAACAGTCTGAATCATCAGAGAAAATGTCTATGAATGAGCTAGAAGAACAACTCTTCGCAATCTATTTCAATGATGAATGAGTACAGATCATGATAACTGTGTTAAGAGATGATCAACGAAAGCTTAAAGAATTTTCGTTAGCGAAATGTATGCTGCGAAGTGATCGAGTCTACTATAAAGATAAACTATTAATACTCGAAGATGAGAAACTGCGACTACGTCTGCTTCAGTTAAGTCATGACACGTCTATTGCGAATCATTCAAAAAGAATCAAGATCTACGAAATACTCAGTCGTCATTATTACTGATTCGAAATGATCAAGACAGTAGCTCGCTTCGTATGCAATTGTCATCTATGCTCTCGAGTGAAAATCTCTAGAGAAAAATATCAGAGAGCTTTGAAGTCTCTTGATGTACTCAATCGTTGCTGAAAAGACATAGTCATGAATTTCATCATGACAGTATCTGAAAGTAAGAATCTGAACGAAAATTCGACAATCAATATTCTGATAGTCGTGAACAGACTATCTAAACAAGTGCATTACGAGTCTATGAGTGAAATTACAGCTCTAGATACAGCTCGAGTTTTTTATCGTGCAATATGAAAACATCATGAATTATCTGATTCAATCGTCTCGAATCGTGAAACTCAGTTTGTCAATCACTTTTGAAACGAACTTTGTATTCGATTGAAGATTCAAGCTCGATTGTCAACTGCGTTTCACTCAGAAACGAATGATCAAATCAAGAACATCAACGACGTTTTGAAACAATATCTTCGAGTCTTCGTGTTCTTTATGCAGAACGACTGAGCTGCATGACTGTCATTAGCTGAATTTGTCATCAAAAATCACTTTTTCGAAAGCACTCAGTGCACGTCGTTTCTAGCTAACTTCGAACAGCATTCTCGAATGAGATTGAAATCAAAGAAGACTCAGAAGAACGTTATTGAACATTCAAAATGAATACATGTCGATCTGTTTGTTCAGAAAATGAATCGAATTAATGAAATTCTGCGAGAACAAATGATCTTAGCTCAAGCATATCAGAAACAATTCGCTAATGTTCATTGACAACACGCTCTCAAGTATGCAATTAATGATATGATTTGATTAAATGCTCGCAATCTGATGATTCATCGACTCAGCAAGAAGTTATCTAATAAATTCGAGAAATCTTTCAGAATCATCAAAATTGTTAGTTCTCATTCTTATCAGCTAAAGTTGCTCGATGACTGATTCTGTTTCGACATCTTTCATACTTATCTGCTTCATTCTGCGATCAACGATTTCTTATCTGAACAAATATCTCTCGCGTCGTTTTCAATAGTCTTTGTCGAAGAAGTGCTTAGCTGAGAGATGAACGAAATATTGAACTCTCGAGTAAAGAACTCTCAGCTAGAGTATTTAATTAAGTGAACTGAGATAGAAGAAAACAGTTGAGTAAAGTTTGCGAATGTGATGAATGTCATCAAAGTCATGAACTTCTATCACGCTCGAAATGTCGATCGTTCGAGTAAGAATGCATGAATCGCTTACGTGCAAGAAAGCAGCGACTCTGAATATGAGTCAGAGAATTAAAAGTCTCGCAGAAGCTTTGACTTCAAAAAGAGAAATCTATTGTCACGATTTTAGCATGTGTTACTCAAAAGATGTTGAGAAAAGAGATGTTAGATCACTTAGATGATGTTGAACAATATTATAGATGATGATAGACGTGAGATTATCAATGATGTTATGAGAGCTTCTTGATACGAATGATACTCAGCGTTCATGAGGTATAAGAACATCTGAATAATCTCTTTCTTTTCTTTCTTCTTCGTGCAACGTCTTGTATTTAAAATCTAGTTATTAGAATTTCATTCTGATTTCATTCAGTTCTCAGTTCGTGACATTTAGAAGCTCTTGATAAAAATCTTCAAATCTCTGTGAGAAAACAAGAAAAAAAGAAACTTTCAATCAAATGATGATTCATCTTCAATTATAATGTGTATAAATGACAGTGTAAATAGTATATGTGATGTGTAGTTGATGTAAATGACAGCAATGATGATGTGTAAATAGCACATAAACATTGTTAAGTCTGTCGTTGAGTTAGAGTTGAGTTGAGTTGAAAGAAGTCAACTCAACTCAATTCTGAGTTCAAGTTGAGTTGCTTAAACTCAATTTCTAAAAATAGTATACTTACTCATATGCATTGAGTTTTCATGCAAACTGAATTTGAACTTGATTTCTAAAAATAGAATAATTACTTGTATGCACAGAATTTTCGTGCAAACTGAGTTTTCGCGCACTCTAATCTAGAAAGATTAGCAACAAATAGTATTGAATTTGACGTGCTAAAATGACATCAATATAAATAGTTTTAGTTAGCGTGCGCGAAAATCTCGTTTGCGCTGAAATCTCATGCATACAAGTAGTTAATCAATTGACTTTACATTCAAGAGAAAAAAAACTAAAGTTCTTAACAAAAGCGATAAGAATTAACTTGAATTATGCGCGAAAGCAATAGTATCACTAACAGTGTGATAGTGCAAAAATTGTATTTACTATCTATTTGTCTTGCGACAGCGTTGCATTCTGATTGCATAGTAACATGACTATCTACTTCGTCATGTAATTTGAACAAGCTTCAAATGTAAACTTTTCACTTGTAAAATGAAAAATCAATCTTATATTCTTCGTTTGAATGATTACACGCTTTGCGTGAATTGCGCAAAGATTGATGTCTGTTAAGTAATCAGTATTTGAATTGCAAAATCAATTGCAAAATCAATTGCAAAATCAATTGCAAAATTGATCATGAAACTAATCTTTGTACATCGCAACAAGTCACGCTTCTGTCATCTTCTGCAATGTCTCTATAGCTTTTGATTGAAAGCGAAGATTGACTTCAATTAATTTATGACACATTTCGCGAACCACACGCTGAAACGACAGCTTTGAAATAAGTAAGTCAATTGTTCTTTGATATCGATGAATTTCACGAAGTATCACAGTCTCTTTGCAATATTTTCGCATTTTCTTGAGCTTGATAAGATCACTTTTTATGATGACATTGATAACACAAGCTGACTCAATGAGTTAAACATTCTAACATATGATCAGTGTCTTTGAAATTACTTTTGCAATCATTTTTGCAATCTAGTAAGATTCAAAACTTACTTTGACGAGCTTCAACTTTCTATCATCAGTTCTCGACTTCATTGTTGACTGTTTTCAAAACATCTTTTCAACAAATTGCTTGTTATGAGGTTTTTTACTGAATGATGATGAAAATGATGATGATGAAAATGATGATGATGAGAATGATGATGATGAGAATGATGACAATGAGCTTGACAATGATGATTCTGAGCTGCTTGACAATCGCGATCTATTGTTTAACTCGTGATTGAGATTTGATCTTGTAAGCTTGAATTTAAAATTCGCTGCGATATTATTTCTACTTTGCAATTAGTTTTGTGATCAATTCAAAAGTAATAAGAAATGAAATATATACATAGATTCGTGCAAGTTGAAGAATTCATTTGAATTCAAAATTGATTTCAAAATCTCGTCAGTTACAAAATCAAAGATGCTGAGTAACGTTTTGTTGTTAAAGTTAAGCTCATTATTTCTGTATTGCAATCAGTTTTGCAATCTTCTATAAACTCGTGAGACTGATACATAACTTACTGAGCTGTTGCGATCATGATTGCAGTATGTTGTTGTTGTTGTTTGAAGATAAAAGAAGAAGAAAGTTGATGATTACACGACTTAATTAATGTTGAAATGATGATGATTTAAATCTTAAAATCTTAAATCAAAATATTGAAGTTTAAATTTCATATCTCATCATTGCGATTGATCTTCACTATTTCATCTCATTATTTAAATTGTTACATCATTGCTTTTACAAGTTAACTACTGTTCTGCATTCGCAATGATGTCTATTCACAAACGTAAGATTATTGAAGATTATTTCAACAATACACATTCAAAAAAAACTAGAACTTATGTGCAAAATATGATAAATGATGAGAAGAAAATTGAAGATGCGAAAAACAGAGATAGAAATATTTGTTTCTACTGAATCAAGTAATTCAAAAAATTGAATGTTTATCTACAAGCATCAAATGATGATCATGAGTTCTTGTTGACTGCGCATGTAAATAGCAAATGAAATCAACGATATTTTTTGCAATCTTTTTTGCAATCAAATATTAATAAATTCATAGAATTGCAAAAGAAAATACAGTGAATCATGTAAGAACATGTCTCGATGTTGCAAGTCTCAATCAAGATTCTTTGATACTAAGCACTTGTTTCAATACAAGTGTGAAGAGTTCTTAATGAAAGAAACTCTCTGACATCAATGACGTTCAAACGAAAGAACGATATCAGATGAATGACTTGCTTCTGAGTGAAAAGCTCAAGACAATGATAAATGAAAAGATGTTGAATGATTCAAATGTCATCAGAGAAGCATTGACAGTGAAGATTCTTCGACAGTTTCAGAATTTCTGAAAAGATGTAGTGCATCATCTTATTATGTAAGTTTTTGACAGTTCTTTTTGTAATTCTGTTTATAACATAATTATTATTTCTTTTACTATTTGAACTTTGCTCTTGATTTTGCTTTTGATGTTGCAATCAATTTTGCAATCAATTTTGCAATCAATTTTACAATCAATTTTGCAATCAATTTCGCGACTTGTATTTCAATATTTATACTAACATTGTGACATATAAAAAAGCAGAGAGCGATCAGTATCATCAAGTTTTCTTCAGAAATTATCATATCTTTTGAGATTGCAAATTGACATCAAAGCACTTTCAAGAATCATTCATCACGTCTGAGAAAACTCTATGACGTGTAGTATGATCGAAAAGAAAGATGATTAAGAACAAGTTATGCAAGTGAATTATGCTATCAGATCAGACTGAGAATTGATTGACAAATTTTGACTACGACAAGTATGAATGAACATCAAATATTTCACACAAATTGACTTGTGAAATCTGAAAAGTAATATTCAAAATTAAGAAGCTCAATAATCTTTTTGATTCTTTTAATACTCATATTTTAGAAATTGAGCATTTCTAAATCAATGATCTAGCTAGTTTTGCAGTCACAAGCTGATAAATAAAATCATTTATTGCATGCAGCATCACAGCATACTTTCATGTAATGAATAAATAGCAGAAGTGAACAGAAGAATTAAACATTCTTTTCGCATAATTTTGTGCAACGATCAATGATTATTTTGTACTTCAGTTCATCTCTGTATAATTATTTCATTGTATTTGTAATAAGCTTCTTAGTCAATCATGATGTTTGAAATCTATTAAAATGTGCTAGTTTTTAAAATAATTAACAGTTAATTTAAAAGATAAGAATTAATCAGTCACAAGTCAACAGTGACGCACGATTTGCATTGATTTTCAAACTCTAAGCTTAATGATGTTTAAAAGATTAAACTTGTTTTTAATTCTTTTTGCAACTCTCTTAGCAATTCTTTTTGCAATTCTTTTTGCAGTCTCTTTTTCATTTAACTTACTTATCATGTCATTTTTTTGAAACAAAACATCGAGATTGCAAGCAAGTATGAACAGTTTATTCAGTTTTATAAATATATTTTCAGAGAATCTTGATAACAGCGAGCATGATAATGCTCAATCTTCTTCTTTTAACGTTGCTTCTGTCGTGCTCATTGAACTGCAATCGTTACACAATGAATGATATGTGCTATATGATCATGAGCAAGAATATCAACATATATTTCTGAATTGATGAAAGCAAACTCAATATGCGATGTGAGTAGAACGAAAAGTATCAGACTATCATCATTCAAAGTGAATCTCACAATTATGAACAGATGAGATATGAAATAACTTCTATCAGACAGCTTTAATTGAAAGCAAAAGACTCAAACTCATTTGTCGTTTGTGTTTGCATGTTTATGAGCATTTTAACAAAAGAAGCATCAATAACAGCATCATGAAACATCATCTGAATAGCAAAGATTGTGATAGATGCACAAACTTAGTAACTAAGATTACAAATGTTCAAGACATTTGTAACTTTGTTAGAATTAAAGCTTTGATAAATTGCTTTTTAGCTGCAGATTGCAAAATAGATTGCAAAAGAGATTGCAAAAGATTAATAAATCACAGCATTACACTTTTCATCAAGAATATATTTCAGAAGTCTTTGCATTACAACTTCAAAAGACTTTTGTTGCTTTGAATATTTTTCATGTCATTATTGACAATGTTCAATTTCAACAAGCATTTGAAATGACATGATTGAACATTACTCTGTCACACAGAATCAAACTTACGATCTTTCTCAAGAATCAAGCGACTGTTGTTCAAGTCAACATACTCAAGAATTTATCAATGAATTCTAAAATCTTCATTAGTCTAGATGAATGAAGTAGTTCTAATAAATTATCTTTTCTAGTCATCATGAAATTTTACTACATTGAGTTCTGAAAGTATCAAAAAGTCTTGTTGAGCTTTGAATAAATCAAAGACAAGTATATTGAAAGTAATTTAAGCAGTATTACTGAATGAATATTACAAGAACTTGATATTCAAGATTGAGTTATGACTGTAATCACAGACAACGTCAGCAATAACGACGTCATGATGACTGCATTAAATGAGACTTTGCAAACGTTCTCAGCTATTTCACATTTATCATGTTTAGCACATGTAATTCAGTTAGCTGTTAAACAGTTACTCAAATCGTTGACATTAAGTCTTGAGAATAAGAATGAGAAAGAGTATTGAATATTCAAGATTAGTCTTCAAAGCATGTTTATATAAGAGAGTCTATTTTGAACATTGTTCAAGATAATTAATAATTTTTATTTATCATGTTAGTTTGCTCTGCTATTATTTTCGCAATCGATTTTGCAATCGCGATCAAAAATACAGAGTACACTCTTATTCATGACATTATAGTAATCTTTAATTAAATTCAAAAGCTTTCTGTTTATATGAATGAAAGTTCTCAAAGAATAGAGAACTTTCACAAGTCTCAACGCAATTTCAAACTTCGTCTCAAGATGATACAAAACATTAAAACTCACTGAAATTTCATCTGTTTCATGCTTTTGAAAGCACTTCGTCTTCAAGTCTTCATCAAGAGTTATATTTCTACTCACGAAAATGAAAATACTACTCTTCAAAAGCTATCTCTCAATAATGAAGAATGAATACATGTTCAATATCTTGTAGAACTACTCAAATCATTCGCGATATTTATTGATTTACTTAAACGTAATCACAAATTCAGCATCAATGCAATTTATATCGTTTATGATGTTTTGTTCTTTCATATCAAAGATCACATGACAGCTTTGAAGAGAAAGTAACGTTCTTGAAAGCATTTGCTTTTGAAAGTCTTAACGCAAGCTTGAATCAAATTATTTGAATATTATGCAGATGTCAATCATGATCGAAAGCTAATGTACAATCTTGAAAATATTATAGATTCTCATCAGAAACTAAATCTATACAAGCAATTTACATGACAAGACAACAATTATAAACAAAGATATAAATAAAAGTTTATAAATTATTATGCTAGACATTATGCTTTCGACTCAACTACATTGCAAGATCAACTTCAAGAAAAAGTCTTGCAATAATCATCTTTCATTGCAGATATAGTCGCTAGACGAAATTTCAGACATCACAATTTGTCATCACTTGTTTCAACTAACAAAGCGAAACAATATTTGAATCAGAATTAGTTTTTCTTCTCTTTGTTTCATTCGTTGCACAATTAATGTTGTCTCATAATTTCTTTGCAATCAATTTTGCAATCAATTTTGCAATCAATTTTTCAATCAATTTTTCAATCGATTTTGCAATCGATTTCGCAGTCACATAGTTTGAAATATCAAATTCTAATAAGCTTTAAACATTGTTCAAGACATTGATCTCATTAAGTTCTGAAGAAATCATTTCAGAGACTTTGTTCATTTAAGCAGAATGACTCAAGATATTTTAACAATTTCAACTATCTCGACAGATGTTGAACGAGTTTTCAATTTGAAACAAGATGTATTATCTTATCATTGCAGCTTTCTTGTTGTCAACATCATATTGAATATCATGATAATTAAGCATGCAAATGCTGTGAAGTTGAAAGCAGAATTCAAGTCTTACGAGCTTATCAAAGAGAAAAGAGCTTTCGATGCACAGAAACAAGAAAAGAACAAAGATTTAGTCTTCATCATCGACGTTAATGAAGATTTAGAGTATATCAGTAATGCATCATCAAATGATGATGTTGATGATAACGAGCGTGATAAGTAGTGTTATATTGTTCATCATCAAACATTTAATTAACAATATCAGAGCTGAAAAATGATGATACAATTGATGTTGATCTTTTTATATCATCTTTGCAATCTAGATTCTCAAACTTCAAAGAATTCTCGTTATCTACATTATTTAATACAGCAAGATCTACGACAGCAAGATCTATGATAACTTCACTTTCAAATGCTTGATTTTCAGCATTTGCTCATTTTGATTGAGTTACATCACATTTAACTGAGAGAAACAGATTGAAGAAGAATAATCAATTATTATGAAAGATAATGAATCAAAGAAATTTGATGAAATTCGTTGCAATCTTTAAATTGAATGAAGAATTCAGATCATCATCTTTAGCATTGAAAAAAGAACAGCACAAGATGACTTCTTCTTTGAAGTCAAGTTCTGCTGTAACATGTAAATGTAGCTTTGAGATGATTAATTTCAAGAAGAAATCATCATTTAAGAATAAAGCTAAATTGAATGCATTGTTTGAACAAAGAAGACAAGAAGACATCAATAGAAAGCTCATGTAGATAGTTTTGCAATTTATTTTGCAATTTATTTTGCAATCTACTGTTTTCATGAAATTACTTATGCATTTTTCAAGCAGTTTAGTTAGAGACAGTGACTGAAGTCTGAGTCAACGATAAAAAAGTTGAAGACATTGTCAAGAAATAAAGTAGTGATGCAATATAGAGAGCTTCGAAATCAACAGAGTGAGCACAAACACATGCAACGATCAATTTAATAGATAGATAAATCTAGAAGATAGACTAGATACAGATGACTAGATAGATAGATAGATAGATAGATAGATAGATATGTCTCTATGTAGATGTCTTCGTCTAGAAAAGAGATGAAAAGATGAGTAAAAAGATGAAGAAGAAAACTTCGCTCGAGAAATCTCTATAAATGATAGTCAATATTCTCATGAACTCTGAAGATGCAACTGAGTCATGCTCGAAAAATCTCTATCAATAATAGTCAATGTTTTCATGAATTTTGAAGATGCAACTCAATAGCTCTGCTCCAGAAATCTCTATGAATGATAGTCAATGTTCTCATGAATTCTGAAGATACGACTCAATAGCTCTGCTCGAGAAACTTCTATGAATGATAGTCAATGTTTTCATGAATTCTGAAGATGCGACTCAATAGCTCTGCTCGAGAAACTTCTATGAATGATAGTTTATATTCTCATGAATTCTGAAGATGCAATCGAATCAATGCTGTTTCATGAGTCATCAAGAAATGAGACTTCGTCTCACGACATTCTTCTTTCACTCATTTAATGCTCATTTCTTGAGCATTAATGTGACTCTTCTATGATACTAGCGAGGCGAAAGCGAAAATCACAGATGTAATTCGAGCGAAGTTACAAGAAGCAAATATGTTGAATAGCTAGTAGAACGATAGCTAAATAACAAAGTATTTGAGAGCGAAGACGAGATATATGACTAGTCAGTAAATTAATAGCTAGAGAGCGATATTTTCTGATGCGAGAGCGAAGCTTTGAACATGACTAGCTAGTAAATCAATAGCTAGAGAGCGATAATTTCTGGTGCGAGAGCGAAGCTTTGAACATGACTAGCTAGTAGATCGATAGCTAGAGAGTGATAATTTCTAGAGCGAAGCTTTGAACATGATGAAAATGAATAGAGTCATCAAGATCTAATTCTAATCATTACACAGTGAATGCTAGTGATTATCTTGCGTAATGATTAGAGTAAGCTTCAATCAGATGAGATAGTAATCACTAAATCGACGATAAATTGAGAACAATGAAATATATGAGAGCAACAAGATGTAGAGATGATTGCATGATCTTAAGAGATAGTAAATGAGCTACTCTGTCACTGAATATTTGACTGTACGATCGAATGACGAGTTATATGAGAGCGACAAAATGTTTTAGATAGTCGCATGATCTTACGAGATAGTAGATGAACTACTCTGTCACTGAATATTTGACTGTACAGTTTCTCATTTTCTTATTTCTTTCTTATTTTCTTATTTTTCTTATGAAACTATTTTGTTTCTTACAAAATCATTTTCTTTCTTCTTTCTTATTTCTTATTTCTTATATATCAAAAATGAAAATAAAATTGAGCAATGCTAGAATTTGAACACATGATCTTTGCATTTGACAAATCTGAGTCTGTGAAATTCTGATTGACTGAATCTATTGAATTCAGAAAGATAGTTTTGTCTTTGATCTTTGAAGAAATCTTTTTAGAAGATGCGATGATGAGACAGAGATAAAGAGCGAAATCGAGTATGTGAGTTCAAGAAAGACGCGTTGTCTTTGACTCTGCGACGCATGTTCTTTCTCGCTGAGTCTATGAAACATGATGTATAAATTCTTCATGAATAAACACGACTTAATAAATGAGTCATGAGATGAGTTTCAAAGCGAGTCACTAGAAGAGATTTCTGCAGATGAGTCACGAGATGAGAGAATAGAGAATGAGAAAATAGATGAATCACGAGAAGAGATTCAAGCAGATGATTTAGACAAGAAAAAAGAGACATTTCAAGTGAGCGTTCGACGAGAATCTCGAGCTGATGAGTAGCGAGATGAGCTACAAGATGAGTCATGAGATGAATAGATATGCAACGAGAAACGAGATGAAGAAACAGAGAGTCTTTGCTTGAATTTTCGACGTAAATCTCTAGAATCTCAAACAGATGATCAAGCAGATGAGACAGAGACTGAAGTGAAAATCGAAGAGACTGAGAAAAGAGAAGCGATTTGAATGAAGAATCGCTGCGAATTTCGAGCAGATGACGAGCGAGAGAATGAGCTTGTAGACAAAGTTGAAGATTTAGACGAAGAACGAAAGAAAGAAACAGTGAGCTTTCGAGCTGACAACGAGATAAATTCTCAAGAAACAGTCAAAGCAGATAAAGTTGAATTAAATTATTCAGATCAAACAAGCTTTATGATCTGTTGACGAGTCATTTCTTGCTTACACATTCAATGTATTTCATTCAAATCATCATCGTCATTGAATAGCTTCAAATGTCTCGTTTCTTCTTAAGTTATCTCTTTAGTTCAAGTTTTCTTTTGAGTCTGAGCTTTCTCTTGAGTTCGAGCTTTCTCTTGATTCAGCTCTTTCTGAGCTTGAGCTTCGTTCTCTTCAGCTTCAACACACATAGTCTGTATATGCTTGTATAGTTGAGTTCTCTGCTTCTTTGATTTTCTCTTTCACTCTTCAAGCATGAATCTCAATGTCTGAGCAATATGTCAATCTTTCGAATCAAACATCTGCAGCAGCTGTTTTCTAGTCTTCGAAGAAAAGATTATCAGCTGACTCAAGCTGATCGATGCGTTTATATTCAGCTCGCTCAAGCTGTTTATCGATGCGTTCATGTTTAAACTGCTCATCAATGCGTTCATTGTTGCAGAGATAAACGTGTCACTTTCTGTTGTTTCATCACTGCTCTACTTAATATCATGAAAATGATATCTTTATGTTGAGCTTCAATGTTGAGAGATAGAATAGTGATGCAATATAGAAAGCTTTGAAATCAACAGAGCGAGCATGAACATATGCAACGATCAATCTAGTAGATAGATAGATCTAGAAGATAGACTAGATATAAATGACTAAATAGATAAATAGATAGATAGATAAATAGATATATTTCTATGTAGATGCTCTCGTCTAGAAAAGAGATAAAAAGATGAGTAAAAAGATGAAGAAGAAAACTTCGCTTGAGAAATCTCTATAAATGATAGTCAATATTCTCATGAATTCTGAAGATGCAACTGAGTCATGCTCGAAAAATCTCTATCAATAGTAGTCAATGTTCTCATGAACTCTGAAGATGTGACTCAATAGCTCTGCTCGAAAAATCTTTATGAATGATAGTCAATGTTCTCATGAATTCTGAAGATGCAACTCAATAGCTCTGCTCGAAAAATCTTTATGAATGATAGTTAATGTTCTCATAAATTCTGAAGATGCAACTCAATAGCTCTGCTCGAGAAATCTCTATGAATGATAGTCTATATTCTCATGAATTCTGAAGATGCAATTGAATCAATGCTGTTTCATGAGTCATCGAGAAGTGAGACTTCGTCTCACGACAACATTTCTCTACATACATATAAATTTCTTTTCGACATGTGAATAAAAATCATTCATACACATACATTTTAAAGTTTCATAATTTCATTCTACTAGTACTTATTTCAAATAAGTAAAATGTTTAAACATGTCATTGAGTTCAAGTCAACTCGTCAAGTTGATTGAGTTGAATCAAGAATCAAACTCAACTCGATCGAGTTGAGTTAATCTTTTTCAACTCAACTCAACACTGTAACTCAATCTGAGTTGAGTTGAGTAACTCAAACTTGACAACAGATCTAAACATTGTTTATCTTTCAAGTAAATGATGTTGTTGAGATGATAAAGCATAAACAAGAGTGAATAATAATTGTTGTTTTGTTTATCACTTTTTCAGTTTCTTTCAATCTTTCATTTTCTTCAACTTCATCTTTTTTCAATCACAATCATATTTTTATCATTGTATGATTACTTTTAACAAATTTTAAGTATATCTGTATCATAAGAATAAAAGATTTAAATCATGAATTGTGAACATGCAATGATGCTTAAAGAAAGTTGTAAAATGATGAAGTTAATTGATGATTGAATCAAAATTATTATGAAAGTAAGTGATGTTACAACTTGAGATTTCATGACTATTACTGCAATTAATAATATCATAAGTTTGCTCAAAAAACATTGATCAGATGTGATGATCATTATGCTGCTGATGCTGAATCACTTGTGATGATGCAAATGTCATTAAATTCTGATTAAGAATTCATTACTTCTACTATTCAAACTTTTGAGTACATCTCAATTATTGAAGAGAAAATTTGAAAAACAATGAGAAAAGAAATAATTATTGAATTCACAAACTTCATGAAATTGAAGAATAATGATGAGATTTGTTTATTTCACTTCTTGATGTTATTATTGATGCTTTTCAGCTGTCAATTGTGAAAATAAATGAAAGAAACATTACTGATTTCAAAACTCTAAATAGAATAATTTGTATAAAGTGTGCTTAAGTTCTACACATCAAGAATAAAGCATCATTATATGATATTATCTTTCAAAAAAAGACAATGTACAAGAAGTGTGCTCATTATGCAAGTAATGAGAATTTTTGTATCACAATGAATATACTTATATAATATGTTTACTAAATGCTCATAATTTAATGTTTAAATTCTTGACATCTGCATTTCAACTGTCAATAAATTTTTTCATTTGCAGAAAATTCATGATTGTCAAAGACTGAGCTAAACTAAAGATACTATTAATATAAAAGACTGATATTATTATTATTACTTTAATAGAATCTAGATACAAGATAATACATCAGATAATGTACAAGATGAAAGACAAAGAATGAAAGAAAAAAATGAAAACTCAAGTTTTATATACATAAATTGAGCAAAATCAAGACTAAACAATAGTTTTATTGACTTAAGATTGCAGAAGTTCATGCACATGATTGAGATGATTGAAACAAAATTGCTGAAACTAAATTAAAATAATGATGATTAAATTAATGACTTGATTCATTAAATTGCAAAACAGATTCAATGAATCGAGATTATTTAAAATATCAACAATTTATATTTTAAATTAAGTTAATGATTTAACATTATGATAGTAACTTCTCTCTTCAAGATTGAGCTTCTGCAAGATGATGAGAAGAAATGAAATAAAATGAGAAAGAATCAAAGATAAAGATTGAAATGAAACAAGAATTGATATGAACGCATTTTAATGTGATGAAACACAGATGAGACTGAAATAAATCTGAGTTACATTTGAGTTAAATCTGAGCAAGATTTCTGTAAAATGAAATAAGATGAGATGCATTTTAATGTAATGATGCACAGATGAGATTAAAATACATCTGAATCACATTTGAGTCAGATTTAAATGAAATATCTGAGTCAGATTTAAACAAGATCTGAGTCAGATTTAAGTAAGAAAAAGATAAAATATAATTTAATATAATGATGCACAAATGAGATTAAAATACATTTAAGTCACATTTGAGTCAGATTTAAACAAAACATCTGAGACAAATTTAAACAAAATCTGAGTTAAATTTGAGTTAAGTCAAAATGATGAAGATTGAACTTAAAGTTCTTGACATTGACATTGAAATATTACACATGATAGTACATGTGATTCTTCAATGACAGAATTGACGAAATGATATTCATTAAGCATTTGCTCACAATTATTCAGAAGATGAAAAGATTCTTAAGTAGAAAAATGATTTTTTCAATCAATGTAATACTTGAGTAAAAGTAAATTATAGTGTTTATCATGCTTAAAGTTTAATATGCTGTTTACATATCAAAATCTTTCATCATTTTTAATGATAATGAATTCTCAAGATTTTTGATGTTGACTTGAAAAAAAATCACTTGTGATATGATTCAAAAGAATGACATGAAAGATTGAATGAATCTTCATGAATGTTGAAAGATTTAACTCAATAATCAGAAAATTATTCTTGAAGACATGCTTGATCTTGAAGAAATCAACATTATGATCATTTAACTTGACAGCAAGATGAGTGATGCTGAGATTGCAAGCATTCAATCAGACTTCATCTTCAATGAAGTATTTAAAACAAGAACGACGAAAAAGATTAATATTGAATTCATAAATAATCTGAGCTATAAGCATCTCATCATGTAAATGCTCAGTTAATTTCTTCATCTTCTTGATAAACTCTTCAACATTAATTAACTTGTTTTAAGCTTAAAATATAAGATTCTTAAGTAAAGATTCAAAAAACTTGAAGTTTAAATGTAAGTTTTGACTTAAATTGATTAAGAAAAGTGATGCTAAAGTGATTAATAATAATGTGTTATTGACGATGAATTCAACTTTAAAAAGTCACTTAGTTCAATCATTCTGCATGTAGTTGATGAAGATTCAAAGATAATGCTTCATGACAGCATTGATTTTCTCTAGACTGATCGCGTCAAGTCGAGTACTTGAGTTCGAGTCGAGTACTCAACTCGAAAAGTGTCGAGTTGAGTTGAAATTTTTTTGAAAAAGTGTTGAGTCAAATTGAGAAGTTGAACCCGAGCACTCAGATCAAGTTGAGAAGCTTGATTCAACAACTCGACTCGAAAACTCGACTCGACTCGACAAGATATTAGATAGGTGTAAATAGCTTGGTCGAACAGTCTACATGATTTCCCTTCATGACTTTCTATCATGTTTTCCCGTCATGACTCTCTACCAAAGTCAAACGGCCTTCATGTTTCCCCGTCATGTTCTTCGTCATGTTTTTCTTCATGTTTCCCTTCATGTTTCTCTTTATGTTTCTCGTCATGACTTTCTATCAAACCTTTCTACCAAACAGCCTTCATGATTTCCCGTCATGACTTTCTACCATGACTTTCCTTCATGACTTCCCTTCATAGCTCTTCTTCATGACTTTCCTATCAGAACTTCTCTATCATGACTCCTCTTCATGACTCTCTATCATATAGTCTTCATGTTTCCCGTCATGACTTCTATCAAAAAGATAATGCAAAAAGGTAATGCAAAAGTCAAAAACCGGAAAAACTTCTATATTTAGCCCTCTTGACGTCAAGCTCGAGTTCTTGGCGAATCGAATCGAGTTAACTCAATTCTCAGTCGAGTCGAGTCGCGTTGAATTGAAAATATGAGCAATCCGACTCGAGTCGGGTTGAAAATGTGAGCAACTCGACTCGATCTCGGTTCGGGTTCAAAATGTCAACTCGAAACTCGACTTGACGATCAGTCTAATTTTCTCAATTTGATCATCAATTTCAAAGTGATATATCATTAATAACTTAGCATTTATCTTCAACATTTTACACATATACTTTCAGACATTGAAGATGAATTGTGTATCTTGATCAGACATGAAGAACTTGAGTAAATCATGATGTTTTCAAATATAAGCATAGAAGCAGTTAATAACTTCTTCAACTTTCATAGAAGTGATGAAAACTAAATGTTTCATTTTGATAAAACAATCAATGAAGATTAAAATATATTTATATGTGATATTTATGAAAATATTGAGCGATAAAGAATTTACATAGTTCATGAAAATATCACATCAACAATGTTCAAGAATTGAAAGAAAATACAATCATTCTTAAGTTCATTGTTTAAAGAGTTTAAAACATGTGCACACATGACAATTTTGTATGAAGTGTTGAACATACTTATAAATGTTTGATCATCAATAGATTCAACTGATCAGTTCATAACTTTTTACTCTTTCTGAATGATCATTAATAACACTATCATGAACGAGCTGAATGATATAAAGATGTAGTTTATTTAAGTTGAGCATGTACTTTCTTTCTTGAAAGTACAAATAATTCTCATGTTTTTCACACTTAATTAGAGAAATCTTGTTGTGATATTGTGCTTCATTGCAAAGCACTTCAATTATCTGAACTGCGAATTTGTCATTGATTTCAATTTGCTTTCACAATGTTTGAGTGAGAATGTCAGCAAAATCTTCATCAAGATTCAGAGTGTCTTGATTTAGCTGAGACTTAATGTTTTCAATGTTGAATTCTTTAATTTCTAAATTCATGAAAGTTAAAATTTGCAAAAGTGCTGAAATAACTGAAAATAAATGTAACTGAACTGAATCTAGAGTGATGATTTGTGACTGAAGCTTCATGATTTTAATGTTGAAAATGTCAAAGATGAGATTTTCAACAATATCAAGATTTAAAACATAAGTTTTCAAAATTGTTTGATGTTGATATTGATATTGAGAATTAAATGTATTTTTCTCTTTAAAGAGATTTTCTGAGTGACATGTCAAAGCATTCAACTTATCATTGATCTTGTTAAAATGATAAGTGATGCAATAGTTGAATTTAAACAGAAACTCACTTCAATGAACTTGATGATGACTTAACTGTTTAATTAACATGAAATACTCAAGATTTTTATAATTCATGATCATTTCAATAGAATAAATAAAGTTTTCAAACTCTGATCATCATTTTTCAAAAGTGCAAACAATGATCATGAGTTCTTTATTGTAAATCTTGTAGTTACACTTAACTAAGTTATGCTTCTTTGAAAAGTAAGTGACTGAATGAAGAATCTCATTCTCATTGTATTGAAAAAGAATGTCTTTGAACACATAGTTTGAAACATTGATTTCTATCACAATCTTGTGATCTGAATTATAGTGACAAAGAATAATTTTGAAAGTGAAGACTTTCTTAAGAATGTTGAATGCAATCTGACATTTTTGAAATCAGACAAAGAATACATCTTTTCTGATGAAACAAGTGAGCGAAGTAGCTATTCTACTATAGTCATAAATAAATCTTTTATAGAAGTTCGCGAAATCTAAAAAACTTTGAATGTCTTTAACGTTGATCAAAATGAATCAGTTGACAATGATGTTTATCTTAAAAGAATTCATCTTAATCTCTTCAATGATGATTATTAATTCTAAATATGAAACTTAAGTGACGTGAAACTTGCATTTGATTATATTCATCTGAAGATTTGCTTCTTGCAGCTTTTGCAGAATGAGCTTGACATAAATCTTGTGCTTAAGTTCATTGTCAAAATAGATCAAAATGTCATTCAAATAAGCTGTATAAAACTTATTTAAATGTTTGCAAAGAATATTGTTGATGTACTTCTGAAATGAGACAAACTCATTACATAGATTGAAAAGCATGATTAAATACTTGAATAATTCAAATTGAGTGTGAAAAATGATAAAAACTTCATCTTCTTCTTTGATTCAAAGTTGATTGAATGCAGAAATAATATTCAGCTTGATAAAGATTTTAGCTTAATTTAGATGATTCAGCATTTCTGAGATTAAAGACAAAGAATATCAATTCTTGACTGTGATAGCATTCAGATTTCAATAGTTCACGTAGAAGCAAAGTTCTTCTTCAAGTTTCTTGATGAAGAGAACAGAAACAATCATCTGAAAGTGACTGACTTGAATGAAATCTTTGCTCAGATTCTCATTCAGATAACGACAAAGTTCTAGAATTTCATCACAACTCATGTTGTACAAAGCAAAGATTGAAGATTGAGTATCTTCTTTAAGATGTATGACATGATCATGAGCTTAATGCAAAGACAAGATATCAATGTTCTTCTTAAAGAAAATATTTAGAAACTCAAAATATCTGAACAATAGAATTGTGACTGAATTGATGTTCTTACTTTGTCAATAGACTTCAAGATCTTCTTGTGTTGTAAATGCAGTTAAATGAAATTTCTTTTTCATTTAATGAAAATTCAAATAATGATTCTTATTATACATACTGTCTTAAGAATAAGATGAAAACTGAGCAAAAGTTAAATTGTTCTTTGAATAAACAGTCAAAGTTGTGTGACGTAATTTTAACTCGTCAAAGTTTAGATTAAAAGATGAGATTGATTCAAGATTTAAAAAGAAATTGATTTTCTTTAAAATGATGCTAAACACTTCAATGTCTTTGACATAAACAGCATGATCAAAGCTTTGAACTTTTAACTCAACTATGTCAAGTTGTATAAAAGATTGATTAAATTGATCTGCTTAAAAGATAACAGAAGTTCTAAAAAAAGAAGAATTTTGACACTTGATTTTTGATGAGTATTCTTTTTAAATGACTTGAAAAATACAACTAGAAGCTTCTTGTTTCAAACGAGAAACAAGATTGAATGAAATTTATTTCTTGTAAATGAGCTGAGTATTAGTTAACTTTTCATGAGTAAACGAAGAATTATATTGCTTCTTGTGAGCAGATGAAAAACTGAGTTACTTTTTATAAGTGAATTGAGAACTGAATTGTTTCTTGTGAATGAACTGAAAACTAAGTTGCTTCTTTTGAGCAAATGAGAAACTAAATTGCTTCTTGCAAGCAAACTGAAAACTGAATTACTTCTTTCAAATGAATGAGAAACTAAATTACTTCTTGCAAGTGAATTGAGTGCTGAATTGCTTCTTGTGAATAATCTGTAGACTGAATTACTTCTTGTGAGCAATCTGTAAACTAAATTGCTTCTTATGAGTAATTCGTGAACTGAGTTACTTTTTGTGAGTGAATTGAGAGTAAGATTGAGAGAAAGTTACTTTGTTAACTTCAAACGAGAAATTTTCTTCTTGTTGTTTAAGATCATAAATCTTGATGAAAGATGAGCAATAATGATTAAAACAAAAAAAGAAAAATAAAATGAGAATATTGTGCTTAAAATTGACATCAATGACGTGATGATGAAGTCATGATAAACTCATGATGATGAGATACTGACTTAATTCAATGATATAAAAGAATAATCTTTTGATGTGTTCTTTGAGAATTATTGTGATTTCAACAACATGAATAATGTCATCAATTAAAGTGACTTAATCATCAAATTCTTGAAGTTTGCAAGAATGAATTAATTGATGCAAGAAAAAATGATGTTGTTGCATAAAGAATTTATTTATAAAAACATAAGCAAAGACTTCATTATCAATCAAAGTGAGAGTGAGAACTTTAAATTGAGCTTGATGTAAAATACAAAATACTATCATATGATTATCTTTGAATGTTAAATTAAATTCAAAGAGTTTTAAGACAGATTTAGCAAAAAACTTTTTATATGATTAAAGTGAGAGTGAAAAGATTGAGATTAGTAGACAAGATGATATATATACAAATCTCTGAGCATGACTTAGCTCAGAAACTAAACTTTTTTTGCAAACAGTGAGACTTCTTCATTTATACTGATGATGTCACTGTCATAAACATTCATGATACGTGAAGTGAAGAACTTCTTATTTGATCATTCTTTAGTGATTTTGCTTGAATGTTGCAATTTGTAATAGTAGCACAGCTTTCACTTGTTGCAGATTTTCTTGATCTCAGAAACGATCAAAGTCTTATCTTGAATGATGATAATGACAAAGCTTAAATTCATTGATTCATTAAAAGATGAGAAAGAAAGAGATAAAGATACTGTTGAAACAACAGTCACAGAAATGATGATCTTTGAACTCAAAAAATTACTAGTTGATGCAAAGACATTCTTGACTTTAATGAATAAAATGATGATGAAGACAAAGCAAGATTAATGATGTTTAAGCTGTTAAAGCTCTTCATCAATGTTAAAAAATGTTTGAACTCATTGATGAAAAATAAATGATTAAGTTTCATTAAGATTTTGTCAGAAGAAAATGATGACTTAAGTGAAATAATTGACATTACGCTTCAGACAATCAATCAACAAGAAATCTTTCATCAAAGAACATTCTTTCTTTTGATAAAAGAAATTGTAATAATCAACAAAGTTATTCATGTTTTAGTTCAGAATTTCACGAAAATATAAATGAACATCTTCTGTCTTGAAAGAATTGTCACAGCAATGACACAACTTATGTCATCAATCTGTAAAGATGAAAATAATATAAAGATCATTGACTCGATATTGATTCATTAGATTGTGAGTTTTCTTATCTATGATGAGTCATGACTTGACATAGATGATCTTGACTCGATGAAAGAAATAATGATCATTGTTCATGTTCATGCGCTGTATCAAACTCTGCTTTCATGCATTTAATTGATCTTTGTTCTTCTCATATTCAAATATGTCAAGAAGCTTCTCAAATTTAGAAGTAATGAAAACAGAAACAAAATTTGCAGAGAGATGAATGATGAAGAAAGATTAATTGTTCAAAATTTGTGCAATGATTTGAGTTATCATTGCAAGAAACTGAAAGTTCAACTTTATATAAATTGAAGAATTAAGAATGATGAACAAAAATAAAATGATAACATTATGTTATCAAACTTGATTTTGAAGCTCTTGCATTACACGAAAGATCTCAACTGAATTTTTGATCACACTTTGAGTGAACTGTTCAACAGTACGCTCATCATTGATTGAGAAATTGTAAGATGACTTCATTTGAGCAAAAGAATAACTAAATGAGATTTCAATGTATGAAAATGTTGCAGAAAGTGTAAATCTTTCATAATGTCAAAGACTGAGCTAGATTAAAGATACTATCAATATAAAAGACTGATATTATTATTATTACTTTGATAGAATTTAAATACAAGACAATAAATCAGATAATGTATAAGATGAAAGACAAAAAGTGAAAGAAAAGAATGAAAGCTCAACTTCTATATACATGAATTAAGCAGAATCAAGACTAAACAATAGTTTTATTAACTTAAGATTGCAGAAGTTTGCACACATGACTGAGATGATTGAAACAGAATTGCTGAAACTAAATTAAGATGATGATGATTAAATTAATGATTTGATTCATTGAACTGCAAAACAGATTCAATGAATCAAAATTATTTAAAATATCAATGATTTATGTTTTAAATTGAGTTGATGATCTGACATCATGACAATGATAGTATAATTGAAAATAAAGAAGAGAATATCACTCTGAAAATATTTATTGTTCATTAGAAAATTCTTTACAAGAAATTGATAACAACGACTCGTGTAAAGAATCATCTTAAGAAAGTTCATAAACTTGAATCTTTAAAGATTTAAAAGTTCATTCTCAAAGAAATGATGATTATTAATGACATTGTCAGAAAAATTTTGAATGTAAAGCGCTTTGTGATATATTCAATCTTGATTATATATTATTTTGTCAGCATTTTTAATTGTTCTGATATATTTTAGCATAATCTGTTATCTTTCAAATTTCTATCTTCATGTCTTAATGTAAATCTGATAATGAAAAAGATGAAAAAGTCTGTGATTTTATTTCATGTGAAAGATGTTTAATGAAGTGATGATGACATGATGTTTATTGTGTCGTGATGATTGTGCTCTTTTGTCGAGCGCATTTGAGTGTTTTTGCGCTTTTTTCTTCTGTCTGTTGATTTACATATGTAATCATCTCATTAAAGAGTGAAACTATCATAGTACAATGATTCTTCTTTTCTAATAATGAATTTATGCTTGAAAATGAGTAATTATGCTTTTCACTTACATTTCAGTCTTGTTTTGAAAGCTTCTATAAGCTTCAAGACATCTTTTATATCTTTGCTCAATATTCATTAATTATATTCAATGAGATATTCTTTTCATTATATCTTATAATATAAAATTTTCTTTCTTTTTTGCTTCTATAAAATCTTTTCTATCTTTTATTCTTACTCATTATTAATAAGTTTAAGTACAAAATAATTGAGTATAAAGTCATCATTTAATCTACAATTATACAACTTTAAAAGAAATTTATGAAAGACAGAATGAACTCTATAAATAATTAAAAGATCAAAATGATACATTTGCTTGTTTATGAATTCTTGTATATGAAAAAGCTTTATCATCTTATTTGATAGTTTTTTGCTTGATTTTTTCTGCTTTAGATTTTTTGCTGATAGCATGATTAAATCATCAATATTAAAGAACTTAAACTTATGTTTTCAATTATAATACTTTGTCTGAGCATCAATCGCGTTTTATCATTATTTCATCAACGTGTTTTGCACATCTTGCAGCATTTCAACATGTTCTTTTGCTGTTGATACTTCTTCTTTCATAACATCATTCTTGATGTGTATGTCAAAGATGAGTTTGTAATCATACATGATTTTAAAAGAATTACAGCTCAACGAAGCATGCTTCATCTGATGATAAATGAACTCAATTATAAGTAAAAGTATAGCTTAATTATCTTGCTTTTTGAAACAATACACTCTTAAATAATGTTTTAACGTTTGATTCTATCATTCTGTTTAATCATCTGTTTATGAATGAAAAGTAATGCTTAGTCATCATTTCATCTTAACATGATAGCAGATATTTGATCAGAACACATTGATAAATAAACTATCTTTATTAATAATTATATCATTCAATATCTCATAATAATAATAATAATAAATTCTTACACTTTTGTGACATCGATTAGATTGACTCATGAGAAAAAACTATGCTATGTGTGTCGAGTGAACAAAACGATCTGAGATAGAAAATCGCTCGCTATTTATGCAACTGCTGCATGCAGTCGAAACGATAAAGCTGAAACTATGTATCAAATTTGTTCGTGATGATTGCACGTTAAAGAATGAGTGCTCTTGTCACTCTGAACTGCTCTAAAAGCTTCATTTTCATCATCATTCTCGCTGTCATCTTGAAACTCTTTGTGATTGCAATGATGACTCGATAGTTCGTGAAGTCAATGTCTTGAAGCATATTTAATTGAAGATGCGTTCAGTTTGAACAATGAATCAGAATATGCTTAATGATCTGATGATTTCATTCGCAGTTGCATTGAGAACTATTCATGCTCAAAACATTTCTTGAGTGCAGATAAATATTTAGCTTTATGCGTTTGATTCTGATGTAAGTTGCAAGAGTGCTTTTGATCTTTTGAAAATCATCATGCATTCTTACTGATCTCTTGAATAAATGAAATCTTTGAGCGAAAGTTGTATTAATGTCTGCGATGCATTTTTTGTAGTTTTTTCATCTAAGATTTCATTGACTTTTGTGAAACTGTGCAATTGCATATTCACTCGTTGAAATTGACGTTGAAAAGTCGAGTCGTCTGCATCTAAATTATATCTTTGCTTCTTTGTGAATTGAAACATTCAGAAACATTATCTTTTTAGAAGTTGAAAAGCAAAAAATGAGCTGATTAGTTTCTATCAGATGTGTACATATAATCTTGCATGCTCGCTGAGTCTTTCGCATTCTGTCATCAACTCGACTGCATAATATAGCTTGATTCTGTAGTTTGTTTAGATGAACATGAAGCGAAGATGTATATGTTTCAACTTTCAGCGTTTTGATGTTTACTTTTTGAAAGACGTTTATCACATGACACAACGCTTGATTTTGAAAAGCTTCTAGTCATCATTCTGTGCTCAAAATTCTTCTTCTTTATTGCGTTGATGTTATATTGATGCTTTGAACGTTATTCTTGATCTCATTACTGCTGAGTATATCTGTCTCGTCTTTGCAAATGTAGCTCTTCAAGTGAAGACTTCAAGTCAACTAAGCATCAGCATTTTGATGACGTGATCTGCTTTTATTTGACAAAGATGCGACTTTCATTGTAGTTTCGTGTTCAGTTGAACTTCAAGAACTCATACGTTTAACTTCAACTTTATTATCAAGTTTTTGATACATAGACTGATCATTATGTTGAATCTTTTTGACTTTCGTGTGAAATGTGTGAGTTTGTACTTCTCTGAGATGAATGTGACGTCATGAGTTTGAGCTCACATCATACAGATGTCGTGTGCTTTGCTTAATGTTTTGCAGATTGATTCTGTAAATTTATTGTAGATCAGAATATTGATATCATTTACGAAGTTAAGTACTTCGATTTTGATTTCTAGTGCTTCGCATTTTTCAATTAAACTTATGTTGAAGAATAGAAAAAGAATCAATGAGATGAGAAATCTCTGTGATATGTCAGCGTTTACTCGTTGCATTACGCTGATTTGTTCATTGAACATCAGCGATGACTTTCTGTCTTTCAGAAAGCTACGAGTTCAATTGACTATGTAATTCGATATTCTTCTTATTCTCAAAGTATGCAGAAGTTTGATGTGCAAGACATGATTGAACGCTTCAGTGATGTTTAGACTAAGCATGAAGATCACGTACTTTGTTTTGCAGTCTCATACTGCATATACTTGATCTACTAGTAGATTCAGCGCTGAGATCATGAATTGCTTGCATCTCGTTCTCATTTGAGCGTTCGAAAACATGTGATGAATCTCAGTAATGTCGCTTAGTCTTTTGATTATGATTGATTTCAGTGTCTTACTCATGATGTTAAGCAAAGCAATGAGTCAATACATCTTTGAATTGATGTAATTGCTCTTCTTTGATTTGCATAATACTATCATCTGAGTCTTTTTGAACTGCTTTGAGTGATATTTGTGAATTACACATGCGTTGAACAGACTGATTAATATTAAAGTCAGTTTCATTAAGCTCGCTTGAAGTGCTCTATTTGAAATTTCAAATGCGTCTGATGCTTTGTTGACTTTTACTCATTGTATCATTTATCTCATCTCATCTTGTGATAAGATTGAATTGAACGACATTGTCAGCAATATAAATGATCTTGAAATGTTGCTAATGTCTATCTGAAAAGATGATGAAAAGAACTTCTTTCATAGCATCTTCGTTTTTTCTTCAAATGATTTTATCATGTGATTGAAATCAATACTTTTTAATGAAGAAAACTGTGAAAGTTTTTTGAGTAGTTAACTTTTAATTCTGACTTATTTTGCGAAGCATCAAATCGATTTTGATTCATTGCTTAACTTATGTATTTAAAATCTAAAATGTGAATATTTTGTTTCTTTAATGATCTTGTTTTTGTGATCGTTGTATTTCAGATAATCATTTCATGTCTTTAAAGTACTCTGCGTTTTTCATATGACTTGTAATCATCGTGACTTCGTCACGACTTTTGAGCAGTTCTGATTTCAAAAGTCTTGTGCTCAATTCAATGACTTTGCTCAAGAAGTAAATTTCTTTATGACTTTTTGTAACATATGAGTGATCTCGACTACTCTGTTATCTATCGCTGTCTTGTTGTTCAAAGAACAATCAATGAAAAGATGTATTCTTAAATGAGTGTTTAATGCTTCAATGTTCATTTTCTTTCATAGTTGATGAGTTGTGAGCTGCATGAAGAATGTATGTAGACATAACTTCGTGACAATCGAAAGATGATCAGATTCTTAATGCAGATCAGTTCTCATCTTGCATTTGTATATCATGAACTGTATTTTCTCGCTGTCAAACATTTATCGAAAATATGTTGCATACGTTGCATGCAACATACATAAGACACAATCTCTATGCTGATTTCTCTCTTAGTGAGAGATAGTTTCTCGCAGCAGATTCACAGTTCAAAATGAGTAAAATCTTTCGCTGCTCAGATTTCAACAGTTTACTTCTTAAGCATGAGTCGCAGACATTTCGTCAGCAATACACATGCATATCACAATCAATTTCTTCTTTAATTACATCAACATGTGCTACTGTTTTTTTGAGTTATACAGATGATGTCTTTGACTAAAGATTGACTTTATCATTAAGATATTCAAGAGTCAAAGCTCAGTAAAGAGATGAGATTCTTAAGATCAACAGTCATCATCATTGTATATCATGTTTCACAAACACTCACTTCACTTGTAAAATGTGCAACTCATCTGTTTTGTGTTATCTGTAAAGATCTTTCTTATGCAGATTGATTGTGTCTTGCAGAAATGTTCATATGCTACACTTTTAATCAGACAGCGTAGTTTAATCACTCTTTATTAACTTGCTTATGTTTCTTTTCTTTTAACAAAGTCTTCTCGTCAGCGTATTACTTCTGTATAAAATGTCTGTATCTGAACATCTGTTAAATGATATTAATGAGATTCTTAAGTTTGTTCATGTTGAACTTAATGAGTCTTGTGAGTTGCTTATGTCGTAGTAACAAACACGCAGTCTTAACAAGATTTATACATAGTTAACATGTAAATTTAAAGAATGTTCATGATTTGAGTTCTTTCTGCTAATCATTCTCAACAGATCAAATGCAAGAGTGTTCTGTCTCAGTTTTTGTCATTGTAACGACAAGATACTGAATCGAATGATTTTCATAAGCAATTTCTCTCATAATTCTGCATTCTATTTAACTTTCTCATTTGCGTGTATATTGCTTTTATAACATGTGCATTGAGATTATTAAAGTCTGCGTGATCGCGAAAACTCTGCATGCAATCAACGCACAGCGCTTTATCATCATACAGCATCTCAATGTCATTCAAACTTTTGATAATCTCTAGACTTTACTGTAGCTAGACAGTAGATTTGTAGTCAGCATCGCGTACAGATGAGTTTCATTGCTGATTATTCAATATCTCATATCTTAAAGCAATTTGCTCAAAGAATAACTTTGTTAACTTTACAACAGTCAGAGTCTTCTTCATAAACAGATAATGTATCATCTTCATGTAATAATCAACTATCATGAAAATCAAGTCATACATGACTTCTTTTTATTTATTAAACGACAAATTTGTTATGAAATTCATAGTGATTTCTTTTCATGAATCTGTAAATCAAGAAAACAACTTCAACTCATCATATGATAAATGATGTTTCATCTTCATTCTTTGATAAATGTCACAAGTATTTATGTACTGTTTCACATCTTTGATTATACTTTTTCAGTAATATTTACAATTTAATAGCTTACTGATCTTGTCAGCATTAAAATGTTTTGCTAATAAATCATCATGATGATGTTTCAACAGCTCTTCTTTGACAGAAAAATCTTCTGAAACATATAATGATTCATTGTATTCTATCATTTCTTGACTATTCAATGTTCAAGCTTCAACGTCATTCTTTCATATACTTGTCGTTTCATCTGCTTTTAATCTCACAGCAAATTCATTTTCTTGCTGTAAAATCTTAATGAGTTCAATTATGAATTTATTACTGAAGTTGTATATCATTTCATGAATTATCAATACTTTGACAATTCCATGTAAAATGAGTTGTTTGCAATCAACAGTTTTAGCAACAGAATTAAGTTGTTTCTCAACTACGTTGCAATCTTTATGAATCAACGTTTCAACATTTATACTTTTTAAAGTTGTTGATTTGAATTGAGAAATTTTATTTCTTAAGAAATGTACTTCATTTAGATGCATTTCTTACACTGTTAAAATCATGATTCTCAGCAGCATACTTCTGACATGCATTGCTGAACATGTACTCATGTTTTCATTGATATTGTGAACAGACATCTTCTTAACTTCGTTAATCATTCATGTACAGTAGATTTCATCTTGCAATCTGCTTTCAACATGTTTTGCTGAATATCTTCATTCATTGACATTGTGAATGAACATCTTCTTGAAATCATTAATTACTTATGTTCATCAATGAGTTTCATCTTGCAATCTGCTTTCGACATGTTCTGCTAAATATCTGTTCATACTTATACTGTGAATGAACATCTTCTTGACATCATTAATAACTTGTATACAGTATAGTTCTTTGATCACTATGAATATAAAACTATTTAAACTTTCTATTCTAGTCAGCTTTTGCTGCAGAGTGAGCAGCAAATGATTTGCAGAGATGTTTTCACTTTTATAATTAAATCATCTCAATGATGCATTAATTGAATTTGTTTTTTCTGATTTATGTATTATTTTAAAATTGCAAATCAACAATCTCATGATTCATTTAACTTGTCTTTCGTTTAGCTCTTAAATGTTCATAAAACTCTTCAGATTATTATGATCAGTTAAAACTTCAACAGTATGATAACTATTTTTCACATAGTGTCATCAATGTTTAAATATTGCTACTATGATTAAAAGCTTCTGATCATATGTTTTATAATTTCTTTTGATGTTTATCATTATTCTGAATCAAAATGCAATCAAATGTCACTGATCTTCATCATCTGACTGAGACAAAATACTTGCAACTGCATAATTGAACATGTCAATCTCAATGCATATATGTTGCTCTGAGTCAAAGTGTCTTAGTATAGATGCTCACATAAAGATGTCGCGAAGCTGATTAAAAGCTTGTTTCGCTTCGCTTGATCATATGAATGAACTCATTTTTACATCTTTTACAGTATTTCTCAGCAATTCTGTTAAAGACTCTGCTATCTGAGAGTAATGATGTATAAAACGTCAATAGAAATTGATGAATTTCAGAAAAATTATATTTTTTGATACATTTTCGATTTGAATCACGTTTTGATGATGTTTATTCTACTTGAGTTCATCAAAATGTTCTTAATAAATATGATAAATTTTAGAAAGTTTACTTTAGTGATGAAGAATTCACACTTCTTCAAGCTAGCATATAGCTTAAACTTTCTTAATTTCTTGAAAATCTGCTTCATGTGATCTATGTGATCAATCTTCTCTATGAAGAAGATTAAAATGTCATTCAGATAAACAACATAAAAGTTATTTAAAAACTTTGTCAAGATCTTATTAATATAGACTGACAATTGTTAGAATCATGTTTAAAGCAAGTCATAAAGATATAGATAAATGAAGAGTAAATCAGATAAATGAGAATTCAAAGCTAAAGAGTGAGATCTATCGAGATGCGAAAACTATATGTACAGAAGAAAGAGAAGCGCTAGACTCGATAGAATCTAGGTTTGCTTCAAGAACGTGCGTCTCAGTAGAAGACTGAGCATGCTCATAACATTACTTTCTTCTCTCAGTCAAGAAATGATCTTATTACTTCAATCAGTTCTTTCTTTCTTGTTTGTTTTATCATCGTTCTACTTGAGCGTTTCAAGCTCATTTCATCAGACTTTGTATCAAGATTGAGATGCAAATGAGAATGATTCTCATTTTTATTACGACAAGTACAGAAAAGAGTTCAAGAACTATTTTCATCATCATTATGAAGAAAGAACTACAACTGCAGAAGTCAGAGCATAAGTGACTAGTGATGTTGATCAGATAATGCAATATAATAATGCAATTGATCATTTATTTACAATGCTATAGTTTGTTGTGATGATTACATGAACTCTTCTTCAAAGAACTCAACGTCGCTCTGTATCTGTTAATGAAGATGATTGATATCTTTGCACTGATGCTATTGTCAAGAAGTTTTCAACATGAAAGTATTGAAGAGACAACGTCTTGAATTATTCAAGATTGACTCAAATGACTAAGAATGTTCTTTCATGTTCAATATTCTCTATAGATATTGAATGAACATTCAGTTTTGCAAGAAGAGTTTGTTGATGAAATTGATCACAAATAACTTCAGAATCAGTTGAACAGATAATGCTTCTCAAGTATTATAATCATATCATGAACTTGAATTCTGAGAAGACTATCATTGAAGCATGAAATATTTATCGCAGAGAAGAAGATGAAGATAATGCGATTGATGAATCTGATGATTCTTTCAAGATAGATTTGCAAGATGTTTTACGTTCTATTAATGTTTAAATGTTCAATATCATTTCATTTGAAGTTGCTTTTGCATTGTTAATGTATGTAGTATGATAACATAGTTACGAGATAATGCAAAGAAATAATGCAGTTCATAGAGTGTATTATTATGCTAGACAACTTGATCTGATCAAGATATCGCGAATGTTATTTTCATTGAGCACTCAACTGAATTTCAAGATTACGCATCAAAGTTTTCATGAATATCAAATCTTTCTGCTGAAGAGTTACTCGCTTGACATGAATAGCAAGAAGATTGCTATCTGCATATGTAAAGCATTATATCAGTAAATGTTGTAAAACATCAATGATAATGCAAATGAGTAATACACTTACTGACAAGAAATTCACATAGAAATGCTTCTGTGATCTTCTGAAGAGTAAGCAGTGTCGAAGTCTGAATTTTATAGTTCACATCGCTCATTTTCTGACTTATCTTGTTCATATCAGTCTCATTCTGCATGATTTTGCGAACTATTCTTTCAAATGAGATCTTCAATATCAACAAATTTGCATCTCTTTGATAATAATGTATCTCTCGAAGTGCAACGATTTCTGACTTTCATTTTCTCTTTGACTGTTACGATAAATTAACTGTTGATAGCTTGATGCATTATCTGTTTGCATTATCTTCTGAACTTTATTGATCTTGCTTTCAGATAAAGTCTTTAAGTCTGCTTTTGATTCATTCGTGATTTAATTATCTGATGTTATATCATCATGAATTGAGATTCTTAAATCATCATATGATGCGTCTTTAGACTTTCGTTCTAAATCAAGTCTGTCAGTAATGCGTAACAAGAAATGCATTATTTAAATGCATTATCTGTTTGCTTGCAACGAGTCATGATGTATATCAACTGACAACGATTTGAAAAATTGAGACTATCGAGTTGAGTGAAAGCAAAGTGAAGTACGATGTAAACAAGAGATGATGTGTAAACAAGAGATGATGACTGTTGACTGTGTTTATAATAGAATCAATATGACGAATGTTTTGATATTAGCACTAATATGATGAATGTGTTGATCGCAGCTCTAAGATGATGAATTAATTCTAACATTCAACTTTAACTTTAATTTTACTTACATCTCATCTTACATCTATTCTAATTTTAACTTTATCTACGCTCAACATTTATTTTAACTCTAACTTTTTCAACGCTTCACATTTATTCATTGCACTCATCTATTGTGACTAAGTTCATTAGAAAAAGCACTTCAACATTATTATCAGATAAGAAGATTATTATGCATTATTTATATGCATTATCATTGAGACTAATCAAAATCGCAGAATGTTCAATCTATCAATCAAGTTGCAGTCAATTGCAAGTAGAAATCATGCAATGAAATGAAATGAAAATCAGAAAACTCTCTATATCAAACAAAGTGCAGATCGAGTGATTCTTTATAAACAACTCATCAAATTGAGAAGCATCAGCATTTATCAGAAAGTCATCAAAGCGAAGCAAATGAAAATGAAGAACAATATGCAAAATATGATCATGAATGATTGAGTGAAAAAGAGTCTGCATGATAATGCATTTGAATAATGCATATGTGTTTCAAAAGCTGATTGTATAATAGCTCAATGCTTCAAAACGAATTTGATGAAGAAGATGAAAGAGAAGAAGACTGCAAAGTGAGCGAAGCTTGAAGCAATAGTCATCAAGATGATGTTCAATACTACTTCTACTGTTGATGTATGTACTGTGTTTGATGTGAAAGACAAGACTAACGTATGCATTAGACTATTGCACAACAAGATGAACTTGGGAAAAACATGTCAAGATACATGATATTTACTATTGAATTAATTTAGCAACGCATTTTACATCATGAAGAATTGAATGAATTGAAGATGATGAATGATTCAGATGTCATGCAAGAATTTAACAAATTCATGAACGCATTTTCGAATGAAAAAAATGCGATTGATCGAAAGATAGTTAATTCACTAGATTCATCAAATGATGAATCTGATGATATTATTGAGATTGACGACGATGACAAGAAGATGAAATTTAGCAAGAGAAATGACGATGCAAATATGATTGAGAACGAGAACGAGTATGAGAAGAAGTACGAGAAGAAGTACGAGAAGAAGAAGAAGAAGAAGAAGAAGAAGAAGAAGAAGAAGAAGAAGAAGAAGAAGAATGATGAGATAATAGTGATTTCAGATTAGCAGTAGTAAATGAACAAGCATGAATTTTCTTCAATCAATTGCATTATTCTGTTGCATTATCAGACACTCAGATAGATATTAGTAGTACTTCGCTTCATGTCTTGACGAGTCGAATCGAGAATTTCAAGTTGATACTCGATCTCAATCTTCTGACTCAACTCAAATACTCAAGTCAAATCTTCTGACTCGACTCAAATACTTAAGTCAAGAATTCTGATTCGAATCGAGTCTTGACGAGTTGAGTACTCGACTCGAACTTGAATACTCGACTTGACGCGATCAGTCTACTCATGTTGTACAAAGCAAAGACTGAGAATTAAGCATCTTCTTTAAGATGTATGACATGATCATGAACTTAATGCAAAGACAAGATATTGATGTTCTTCTTAAAGAAGACATCTAGAAACTCAAAATATCTGAACGATAGAATTGTGATTGAATCGACGTTCTTATTTTATTAATAGACTTTAAGATCTTCTTGTATCATGAATGCAGTCAAATGAAATTTCTTTTTCATTTGATGAAGATTCAGATGATGATTCTTATCATATGTACTGTCTTGAAAACAAGATGAGAACTGAGCAAGAGTTAAGCTGTTCTTTGAACAGATAATCAAAGTTGCATGATGTAATTTTGACTTGTCAGAATTTAAACTAGAAGATGAGATTGATTCAAGATTCAAGAAGACATTGATTTTCTTTAGAATGATGCTAAACACTTCAATGTTTTTGACATGAACAGCATGATCAAAGCTTTAAGCTTTTAACTTGACTATGTCAAGTTGTATAAAAGATCAATTGAATTGATCTGCTTAAAGAATAACAAAAGTTTTAAAAAGAGAAGAATTTCAACACTTAATTTTTGATGAATATTCTTTTTGAATGATTTAAAGAATACGATTAAAAGTTTCTTGTTTCAGATGAGAAACAAGATTGAATGAGATTGATTTCTTGTGAATGAACTGAGTATTAGTTGACTTTTTATGAGTAAACGAAGAATTATATTGCTTCTTGTGAGCAGACGAGAAACTGAGTTACTTCTTGCAAGTGAATTGAGAACTGAATTACTTCTTGTGAGCGAACTGAAAACTGAGTTGCTTTTTGCAAGTGAATTGAAAATTGAATTATTTCTTGCAAGCGAACTGAATGCTGAATTGCTTCTTGTGAGTAATCTGTAGACTGAATTGCTTTTTATGAATGATTCGTAAACTAAATTGCTTCTTGTGAGTGAATTGAGAGCGAGATTGAGAGAAAGTTACTTTGTTAACTTCAAGCGAGAAATCTTCTTCTTGTTGATTAAAATTATAGATCTTGATGAGAAATTGATAATAATGATTAAGACAAAAGAAGAAAAACAAGATGAGAATATTGTGTTCAAAATTGACATCAATGACGTGATGATGAAGTCATGATAAATCGATGAGATATTGATTTAATTCAATGATATAAAAAAAATAGTTTTTTGATGTGTTCATCAAGAATCATTGTGATTTCAATGATATAAGTAATGTCATCAATTAAAGTAACTTGATCATTAAATTCTTGAAGTCTGCGAGAGTGAGTTAATTGATGCAAGAAAAGATGATGTTGTTGCATGAAGAATTTATTCATAAAAACATAAGTGAAGACTTCACTATCAATCAAAGCAAAAGCAAGAACTTTAAATTAAGCTTGATGTAAAATATAGAATACTATCATGTGATTATCTTTGAATGTCAAATTGAATTCAAAAAGTTTCAATATAGATTTAACAGAAAACTTTTTATATGATTGAAGTGAGAATGAAAAGATTGAAATTAATAGACAAAATAATATATATACAGATTTCTGAGCGTGATTTAACTCAGAAACTAAACTTTTTTCGCAGACAGCGAAACTTCTTTATTTATATTAATGAAATCATTGTCATAAATGTTCATGATATGCAGAGTGAAGAATTTCTTATTTAAGCATTCTTTAATGATTTTGCTTGAATGTTGCAACTTGCAATAGTAATACAACTTTCACTTGTTGCAGATTTTCTTGATCTCAGAAACAATCAGAATCTTATCTTAAATGATGATAATGACAAAGTTTAAATTTATTAACTCATCGAGAAATGAAAAAGAAAGAAACAAAGATACTGTCAAAACAACAGTCATAAAAATGATGATATTTGAACTCAAAGAATTACTAGTCAATGCAAAGACATTCTTGACTTTGATGAATGAAATGATGACAAAGATGAAGTAAGATTGATGATGTTTAAGTTGCTGAAACTCTTCATTGATGTTAGAGAATGCTTGAATTCATTGATGAAAAATGGATGATTGAGTTTCATTGAGATTTCATTAGAAAAAAATGATGACTTAAGTGAAATAATTGACATTGCGCTTTAAACAGTCAATTAATGAAAAATCTTTCATCAAAGAATATTCTTTCTTTTGATAAAAGAGATTGTAGTAGTTGATAAAGCTATTCATGTTTTACTTCAGAATTTTGCAAAGATATAAATGAATATCTTCTGTCTTGAAAGAATTGTTGCAACAATGATGCAATTTGTGTCATCAATCTGTGAAGATGAAAATGATGCAAAGATCATTGACTCGATATTGATTCATTAAATTGTGAATCTTCTTATTTATGATGAATCATGACTCGATATAGATGATCTTGACTTAATGAAAGAGATAATGATCATCATTCATGTTTATACACTGTATCAGACTCTGCTCTCATGCATTTAATTGATTTTTGTCTTTCTCATATTTAAATATGTTGAGAAGCTTCTTGAATCTAAAAGCAATGATGACAGCAACAGAATTTATAAAAAGATGAATGATGAGAAGAGATTAATTGTTCAAGATTTGTGCAATGATCTGAGTTATCATCATGAAAGACTGAGAATTCAACTTTATATAAATTGAAGAATTGAGAATGATGAACAAGAATGAAATGATAACATCATGTTGTCAAACTTGATTTTGAAGCTCTTGCATTGCACGAAAGATCTCAACTGAATTTTCGATCATATTTTGAATGAACTGTTTGACAGCACGCTCATCATTGATCAAGAAGTTGTGAGATGACTTTATTTAAGTGAAAGAATAACTAGACAAGATTTCAATGTATGAAAATGTTGCAGAAAGTGTAAATCTTTCATAATGTCAGAAACTAAGTTAAACTAAAGATACTATCAATATAAAAGACTGATATTATTATTACTTTGATAGAATTTAAATACAAGACAATACATCAGATAATGTATAAGATGAAAGACAAAAAGTGAAAGAAAAGAATGAAAACTCAACTTCTATATACATGAATCGAGCAAAATCAAGATTAAACAATAGTTTTATTGACTTAAGATTGCAGAACAATTGAGATGATCAAAACAGAATTGCTGAAACTAAATTAAGATGATGATGACTAGATTGATGACTTGATTCATTGAACTGCAAAACAAATTTAATGAATCGAGATTATTTAAAATATCTATGATTTATGTTCTAAATCGAAGTGATGATCTGACATCATGACACATTCATTTTCTGATATGATGTTTTGCAAGATTGAAACATCATCATTTCAACTCTGTTGCAATTACATTACTGTTATCATGCTTGAATATCAAATCATTATCTTTAAGAAGAATTTGAAATAATTAGAACTGTGATGATTGAATTTACTAAATGAATAGACGAGATCTATAAGAATGATATGATAATGTGATATTTTAAGCAGACACAGAATGAATATATATTATAATAGAGCTAATTATTAAGAAGCTCTTAATAACTCAAGAAGATCAATCGACTATAGAGAGTTTGTCAAGCATTGTCAAGTTGAGCACGACATAACTCATGACATATTAAGTCGAAGATATGACGTAGTCTAAACGATGTCTTGACAGAGTCATAGAGTTTCAGAGCTAACTCAGATCTGATCTTCGACTCAGTCTTTGACTCTAGCCTCTGATCTAATCTCTATGAGTCAATTCATTATGACAGTTCTGTGTCAATGTGATAAACGATGTCAGCAGTGTCAACAGTGTCAGCAGTGTTGTTTAAGCAATTAGGCATGCAAAGTGATCTTATAAGTCGAGAAGTCGAAGTTGATCAAAATAGTAAATCTGAAATCATCTAATTTACCGCCTAATTACGTGATTAGGCACTCGATGGGATTTGCGGCTTGCCGATGGTTCAATCTCACTATGTAAAGCTAAGTTCTGATGAGACTTTAGCTTTCTATTATGCAACTCTCGTACTGCTGAGACGAATGAATGCTAGATCGTCGCCTATGCAAAGATACATTGAATTCGCGTGCAATTTCGGTTTGACTCGGGGTTTGACGTGTGTTTAAGGCGTTGGTAGTCTTCTGATTTCGATGCTCAATAGCTATGTAGATAAAAGTCATGACGTTGAATATTGATCGATTTTTGAAGGATGTTGGTGTAATAAGGTTGAATTTTGGTTAGGTGACCGATTTGATTACATGGCTGGTGAGTACTAAGCGAAGAATGAGCTTAGTGCGGGGTACAGATAAGGCTACTCTTAATTTCAATCAACGTTCAGATGATTGTCCAATACTGTATGCTCAGTCAACAACTCCCATATCAGCCTCAAGATAGTCCGCGTTTGCAAGTGGAAGCAGGTAAGAAGGTTGATGTCAAGAAACCCTTGCAACTCTGTCTCTATTCGAGGGAACGTAGCCGAGTGAGAGCGGCAAAAACGGTAACGAGAGTGAAGATGAAATGAGTCCCAAGAATCTGGGGGAGATTACTATGATTCACGGAGTAAGAGTCACAAGAGTCAGAGAGAACCGAGCAATCTACTGGGATCAAGAGAACTACCTCAACACGAAGCTAGGTGAGTTCGGGATCACCAAAGGCAAGTGTAAGGCAAAGGACATCCCAGCAGTCGACTACGAATATCTGCGACCTGCAAAGCCTGACGACGAGCGAATCGATGCCGAAGAACACTCGGAATGCGTTGAAACACTCATGTATGCAATGGTCATTACCGGAAATTGCATTCGTGCTTGAACGCTTAGCGCAGTACATGAGCGATCCTGCAGTCTTCCATGGCCCCGCATTGAAGAACTTGATGAGATACACCCGATCCACGGTCAAGCAGAAGATACGCTTTGGTCCTGAGAGATCTCATGAAGAGACATTGGATCTACACAGATGCAGATTGAGCAAGCGACAAGACAGACCGGAAGAGCATATCCGGAGGAGTCGGTATGTTCTACCGTGGACCATTCTCATGGGCAGCCAAGAAACACAATTCAGTGGCAATGTCGAGCACGGAATCAGAAAACATTTCCCAAGCAATGTATGCGAAGCAAGGCCAGTGGGCAGCACAGATCTGCAGGGATCTCGGTGTGTCGGAATGTGTCAACGGAAATGGACAGACAGTTCAGATGTTCGGAGATAATCAAGGAGCAATTGCTCTAGTCAAAAACCCTCACCTCCATGAACGGTCGAAGCACATCGACATCTGCTACCACTTCATCCGCGATCTTGCCGAGCAAAAGAAGCTGGAAATCGAGTACATCCCGACCGCTGAGATGATTGCTGATGCGATGACGAAGCCATTGACAAGGGTTGCTTTCGAGAGGTTCAAGGGACAACTGGGAGTAGTAAAAGAATCTTGAGAGCATAGGGGATCGTCTTATGGGGGAGTGTCGAAGAATGTTGCAGTACGAGTCCGTGCCACGCTGTCACGTGGTTGCGGGTTCTAGCGGGGAGCTAAGCGAGGACCTGATGTAGTCAGGTGTCAGGCCTCGTATCTAGGGCATGAACATGTTTAAAACATGTTTTTTGACTACCTTCTTTAGCCTAGCTCAAAGCGTGTTTTATACACGCTTTTTGAAGGAGGTTTTAAACACAGGGGTTATATTTATAGTAGCAAACTAATAAAGGGGTTAATTAGCCTGCAGGTCGACCCCTTCACCATGTAAAGGAAGCTTCAAAAGCACCTGGCCGTCGATGATGCTATTCAAATTCTCGTTGAGGGTATTCTCGCTCGAAGGATTTACCCTGGCCATAGCAATTTACTGCCATTGCTGCAGTTTGATGTAATCTTTTAGCTACACCGACGGCGAGGGATCTGATATTTGCATCGAGGGTGGTCTGAATCGAGAGACGATCGGGGTTTGTAGGTCTTCTTCTGTACTGGTCAGCTCCATGAGCCATGGTCATATGACAGTGACGGCACTGAACAGTAGCAAGCCTTCCAGGTTCGATTATCTGCTGGAAGTTATCGACGACGAGCTGGTTCAAAGGCCTACCGCCACGTTGCGAAGGCATTGCTGAAGGTAGGTAGAGAGGTAGGGATCTGCAAGCAGGTTAGCTAGTAGAACTGACGACAGCGAGGGGGGTCAACAGCGAGGTGAACCTCCCTACTATAATCCATGTCTAGCTTACATAATAAAAAACCGAAAAATCGAAGCAAAAAAGCCGCTAAGAAGTATTATACATGCTTTTTGTAGAAAAAACGGTTTTATCGTGCCCTACTCGTATCCTGTAACTTGCAGTACTCGTACAGTAAAGTACTCTCACCATACCATACATTAGATCTCTTTAGGGCAGTCGCCCTAGCTGCCGAAGCCCGCTAAGACCTTTTCATTTTCCGATAAACCCCGCAATCCAGAGCCGCCCTCGACGTAATAATGAAGCTCCACCCCTGCCGGCATCCATCACTGACGGGCAATCATGACGATAGCCCCATCTAGTGCACCTGTGCCCCGCTCAATGTCCTCAAGTTCTCGCGTCAACAGCGGGGACATTCCAAGCCCTCGACATTTTCCAAAACAGTCTTCAACATGGCAGACAGCATGTCGACGGCTCAATCTCGATTGGCCCAAGTCAAAGACTTTGTGAC
>JAABUY010001051.1_pt1:10000-39911 | contig 39911 bp, 9 predicted proteins | sample 5560271 | NCBI WGS metagenome assembly JAABUY01 (sample SAMN10711886, study PRJNA513374) | rock metagenome | isolation source: Antarctica rocks | place: Antarctica: Victoria Land, University Valley
TGAGCAAGCCTTGGGCCTTGCTGGTAGGGGGGGCCGCCGGGGACGCTCCCCCCGGAAGGGCCACCTGATCCCAGCGCCAGGTCAGAGGGGTGAAGGGGCCTGGGGGGCCGGCCGGTGGCCACGCCTGAGGGGGGTCCTCCGGGGATGGCCTCCCCGGAGGGTCACGTGCCCCGAGCGCCAGGTGAGTGACGTGAAGGGCCCTTGGGCGCGCGGCCCTCCTTTCGGGGGGGGGGCCTCCGGGGGTCTCCCGGGGGGGTTCACGGCCCTCGCCTGGCGCTCGGGGGCGGCCAACCGCGAACCCCCCCCGATCGGCCCCCTATGGCCCCCGGAGGGGTCGGGAAGGGGGGGGTAGGATTTTCACCTCGCCGCCGCCCCCCCCGGCGGCCGGCCCACGTCCCAGGGGTGGTTCGGGGGGTGCCTACCCCGGAGGGTCACGTGCCCCGAGCGCCAGGTGAGGCGGGTGAACGAACCTTGGGGGGGCCGGCCGGTGGCCCTCCTTCCGGGGGCGGCTCCGGGGGTCTCCGGGGAGGGTTCACGGCCCTCACCTGGCGTTCGGGGCGGCCAACCGCGAACCTCCCCCGATCGGCCCTATATGGCCCCCGGAGGGGTCGGAAGGGGGGGGGTAGGATTTTCACCTCGCCGCCGCCCCCCCCGGCGACCCCTATCATCTTAGGCGGTGGGGAGGTACGGGAGCGAGATACCCTTCCCTAATCCTTCCTCTTGAAGCTGGACTTGGAAGGTATGGTAACGCTAGGTAAGGACCTCAGTCTATAAAGGTTTCGACTTCTCCTTCCCCATAGAGATGGACCCCTCTCGTAGGCCCTAACGGTCTCTTCTCTAGGCGTACCCTTGTCTCATGCCTCCTATCCGGAGGACAACGGGAAGGATGTCAGGACCGCTATTTGATCTTGCTCTAGCCGGCGGCGGTATACTATCCTATACTATTCTTCAGGGACGGGAGACCCTCCCTACGAGGGGTACCCTCAGGCTGAATGCCAGGTAGCGACGGTGAACGTCCTTGGACGGGCAGGCGGTATCCCGTCCTCAGAGGTAAGACCGGGGGAGTAGGTGACAGCCACCCCCTACCTAGATGTCACCTTCGCTACCCGGTAGAGGGTTTAATATAATAGGATATATTTCCGTACTATTTAACGATAGTAGATAATAGTAGTAGCTAGACGCTAATATACCGTCGGCTCCTAGAAGCTATAAGAGAGATAATACTCCTATAGTATCTAGATAGCTATCTGGAATGAAATATCCTACCTACGACGTTATATCCCTACTAGCCTAAGACTTAGGGTTATAAATACTATAGTTTCGTTTATAAACCTTAATTCTAGTAGTAGCTCTAAGGATAGGCGGCCTTGTTAAGTAATATATTTCCGATACTATTATAGAGATTAAGTATTCTATTTAAATATACTAGATAGGCTAGTTAATTCTATGTATTAGGTATAGCTATTAATATTTAAGGAGCTAATATAAGTTAGTACCTGTTTATATTATCCTATAAAGTAACTATTAGAGGAGACCTCTATATTAATATATTAAACTTGTTAATTACTACCGCTTATAATCTTTTAGTAGAGGGATATTCCCTTAAGCGCTACTTATAAGCCGCCTTAAAATTAATCTTAATAAAATAGGTTTCCCTATTACTAGATTAAATACAATAGCCTTATTATAGATTTATCTTAGGGGCCTATTTATATTAATCTATTAAAAGTAGGCTAATTTACTCGTCTAGAATACTACTTTAAAGAAGGTAATAGATTACTAATTTATACTTAGAAGGCGTTTATAAGGTTATAGGGATAATAAGAGACCCCGTAATAAGATCCTATATATTACTAAAGACACTTACCTCCGTTATAAAGAGTTATTACTAGGTATTAGTATTATATAATACTTTATCTATAGCCTAGAATAGGGGGGTTTAATTATTAATTCAAATACCTTAGCTACCTTTTTAGCGTATATTATAGGCGTACGGTCCCTAATAATTAGACTTAGATTTCTTAGTATTACTTAAACTCTTTTATTTACTAAGGAATTTAATAGTAAAATTAGGGCGCTTAATAACTACGTTATTATTTAAGAGTACTAGAATTTAATAGCTTACCTTTAGATATATTTCTATTATATTTATAAAGCTTAAATAGGCTTAGAGAGGTAGTCTAGCTAATTAGAGAAATATTAAAATTATAGGTTAGTAATAGTATCTTTATTTAGTAATATAGCTATTCTACTTATTATCTTCTTTATCATTATAGATTATCTGTAATTCAAGACCCTAAGCTTATTATAGCTTATTAGTTAGTTAATAAGTCCCCTAATTACCCCTCTAGGACTAGCGCTAATTATAGTAAATATGAGAAGGCTTAACTTTCTTCGCATTCTATCTATATATATACCTACCTATTATATAATTTTTAGGATAAAATATATTACTTACCTTATCTTAAGGTATTAAATACTTTAAAGAGAACTGAAATTAGTATAGTAGTTTAAAATATATATCTAAATAAATAGATTTACCTACTAAATTCTATGTAGTAACGGCTAGAATATAGACTAATAATAAAAATCCTGATATTATTTATAAATTACCTATTCTACTACGTTACCTACTAATATCTCTACTATTAGTCTGAATAGGGGGAAATATCCGTCTTATTACTAGGTAGGTAATACTATTAGTATAATTTAAATCGGTGTATTACTATATTAGCTAATGCTATCGCATTTATAGGCTAAAAACCCTACTATTTACATTACCTACTAGTATATCTAATATCTACCTATTAACGTGTCTGATATTAGCCTGAATAGGGGGTAATATCTATCTTATTACCAGTTATATAACGCTATTAGAGTGATCTATATTAGTCTATTAGTATATTAGCTAGTACTATCGTATTTATAGGCTACCTACCTACTAACGTGTCTGATATACTTCCTACTATTTATCTCGCCTACTAACCTATCTAGTATCAGTCTGAATAGGGGGAAATATCCGTCTTATTACTAGGTCTATAACGCTATTAGAATAATATATATCGATCTATTAGTAATATAGCTAATACTATCGTATTTACAGGCCGCCTACCTACTAACGTGTCTGATATCGGTCTAAATAGGGGGAAATATCCGTCTTATTACCAGGTATAAAACGCTGTTAGAATAGGTATATATATCTAATATACTCCACGCTATTCACCTTATCTACTAAACGCCAGGTAGTAGAGGTGATTTTCCGACGCAAAAATCTTGAATTTTTACAGGTATTTTCTAGTTATAGAATAAATTAATTTACCTACTATATTCTTTACGCTAATAGGTAGAATATAGATTATAAATAATAAAAATCCTAATATTATTTATATTTTATCTATTTTATAATAACGCCTACTAACGTCTAATATTAGTCTAAATAAATAGGAGGTAATATCCGTCTTATTACTAGGTATAGAACGCTATTAGAATAGGTATATATATATAATATAACTAATACTATTATATATATAAGCCGGCTACCTACTAATATACTTCCTACTATTTACCTTACCTACTACCGTATCTAATATTAGTTTAAATAGAGGGTGATATCTATTTTATTACTAGGTATATAAAAATATTAGAATAATCTATACTACTATATAGGTATATAAGCTAATACTATTATATTTTATAAGCTAGCTACCTACTAATATACTTCCTACTATTTACATTACCTACTAACGTACTAAATATTAGTTTAAATATAAGGTAATATCCGTCTTACTACTAGGTATATAATACTATTAGAATAATCTATATTATTATATAGGTATATCTTCTTACTATAATAGAATATATATATTTAGGACTCCAAGCTTATTATACCTTATCTATTAATTATAAGTCCCCTAGATTCCTTTCCTAGACTAGCGCGAATATTAGAACTCTAATATTTCTTTATATCCTACCTATATATATACCTACCCTTTATAATATTTTCTACTTAAATAAAGTTATATAGTATATCTATAGCTATCTAAAACTTTAAAAATTATAAAAATCTATATAGTAGTTTAGAAGATATTTTAAAATAAATAGATTTGCCTACTAAACTCTATACGCTAACAGCTAGAATATAGATTATAAATAATAAAAGTCCTGATACTATTTATATTTTACCTATTCTATAATAACGCCTACTAATATATCTACTATTAGTCTAAATAGGGGGAAATATCCGTCTTATACTAGGTATATAATACTATTAGAATAATCTATATTAGTCTATTAGTATATATATATAATTTAGCTAATACTATTTATAAGCTACCTACCTATTAAAATATCTAATATACTTCCTACTATATATATATATAATTAAGCTAATACTATCGTATTTACAGGCTACCTACCTACTAAAACATCTAATATACTCCCTACTATTCATATTACCTACTAACGTGTCTAATATCAGCCTGAATAGAGGGAAATATCTATCTTATTACTAGGTATAAAATACTTTCTAAATAACTTATATCGCTATATAAGTCTATAGGCTAATACTACTATATTTACAGGCTAATATATCTAATATACTCCCCGCTATTTACCTTACCTACTAACGTATCTAATATCCGCCTAAATAGAGGGAAATATCCGTCTTATTACTAGGTATAAAATACTATTAGAATAACTTAAATTAGTATATTAGTATATATAATATAGCTAATACTATCGTATATATAGGCTAGCTACCTACTAACGCGTCTAATATACTCCTTGCTATTCATTTTACCTACTAAACGCTAGGTAGTAGGGGTAATTTCTAATCAAAATCTTGAATTTTTATAGGCATCTTCTAGTAACTAGAATAATACCTATAAACTTTTTCTAAATTTTACTTTTATATAAATAGTAATATTTATATTTTATATTCTATATTTCTATAATCTAGTTTATAATAACTTCTACTATTAATTAAATAAACCTAGTATATTCTTAGACCTTACTATTAACTACTATTACTTATCCCTTCTATTCTACTTTATAGTAATTACAGAGAGTAATAATAGGCTAGTTCTACTAGATAGTATTACTTAAGCCCTAGTAGATAGTAACTATTAATCCTACCTCTACCTCTTTAATATACCTATATTATTACTAGTAGACTCTTACTAACTATAAAATTACTCTCTTAGCTATAAGAGTAAATATTAATACTATTCTCTAAGATATATAAAAAGGGCTTATAGCTTACTTACTAGATTACCCTTATTATCCTTATCTCTATTACTAATATAATTACTATTAAGACGACCTTCTTTTACCTATATATTATATAGAATACTATTAGCTATTTTTACCTAATTAGATATACTAAACTTAGCTTCTAGATTAAGTGCTACCTATTTAAATTAATTCTACTAATTTTTAGTATAAAGGACTATTATTAAGGTATAGAAAGTAGGAGGTATATAATATATATAGCTTATATAATACCTCTTCGCTATAGAGAAGTATTACTTATATATAATAGCCCCTATTATAGTAGTAAGATATCACGTACTATACGGGTAACTAATAGGTATTAGGGCTTTAAAGCCTTCTACTACTTAAGAATAGACCCTTATTTTAAATAAGTAAAAGGGGTTATAATAATAATAATAATAATAATAATAATAATAATAATAATAATAATAATAATAATAACAATAACAATTAGAAATCTTATTATAAGCCTTATATAATTATAACTAGTCTTTATAATATTATTTAAATCCTTTAATAGAGCTTCTAAGGTATTATTAAGGCTAAAACTAGTATAACTCCTTATTAATATAAACCTTCTAATCTTAGCTATTTATTTTATAATTTTAATAGTTCTAAAAGATTCTTTTAAGTACTTATTAATAGACTTCTACTTATAGCTACTAACTAGTTTTAATAACTTAATTCCTACCCTTAAATATTATATTCCTACAGCTTAGATAAAGAAGTACTACTTAATTATAAAGAAATCTTAAACCTAGATATATTTAATTATAATATATAAAAAGCTTCTAGTAAGCCGCTTTAAGGGCCTTAAAAAGCTTAACTTTCTATAAAACCCGCTTATACTTTAATTACTTTAATTCTATTTCTATATAATTAAAGAGCCTATTATAAATAGTAAAAATATTATATATTATAACCTCCTTCCCTCTACTTATTAGTAATATAGATATATAAAAAGGCCTAGTAAGTTAAAATTAGATATCTAACTTATAATTACTTTTTATTAGTAAGCTTAAGGAAGCCTCCTAGTTTCTTATTAAAGTAGTAATCTAAATCTTTATAAAGTAGATATACTCGTTCTAGTATATAAAAAGTTAAGTCCTAGCTGGTTCTAATATCTTAAAAAGCTTAAGAGGATAGCTCTACTTATACCCCTCTTTAGTAGTAGGTATACTATTATCTAGGACTACTATTATACTATCCTTTTATAACTACTCTTTTTATATTTTAAAAAGAGCTTCTTTTACTAACTACTTATATTAATAAATACTTTAGTCTTTTATACCTTTAATTAAATAGTTAGAAGATAATTAGAATAATAATTATAAAGGTCTTATCTTAGCTAGCGTTATTAATAAGACCTTCTTTACTACTTAAACTTTTTACTACTTATTATTATTAACCTAGTTCCTCTAAGATTCTTTATTAGTTAGATTAATATAAACTTTTCTAAGTAGCTCTTTTAATATTAATTAGATAATATATATTATATATAAAAGGTATATTAGAGAATATATAGGATTATCTTCTCCTTAGTTAATAAAATTATTAAAAGGGCTTATAAGAAGGGAAATAAGTTTATTATATAGTAAAGTATTATTACTTATATTAATAATAGTAAGGGTAGGAAGTTAATTCTAAATCTTATACTACCTAATAATTAGATTTATAACTATTATAAGTTATAAGCTACTATATTAACCCTTAAAATACTTAAAGCCTATAAGTTTGTTATACTATATCTAATTCTTATTAATAAAGAAAGTTAAAATTACTATATATAATTAATAATTTAAGGCTAGTTAATAATTAAGTAATAGGGAGATTTTAATACTATTAGTAGGTAAGTCTAATAGAAGATTCTATTTAATCTCCTTAATCTTTATTATTAAGTAGTTCTTAATCATAGATACTAAGTCTATTTAAAGATTAGGATTAAGGTAGTAAAAGAGTTATAATATCTTAGGATTATTAGGAATACTAAATAGTATACCTATAACTATAATCTAATACTAGAATTACTTAGGGAAGTCTTTATATATAAGTTTCTACCTACCTAATATTAATCTTATATCCTTACTCTTATTCCTCTAGGGTAGATATTAGTATTTTAGTTATAATTATTATTCTACCTATTAAAGTCTAGGAAAATATAATACTAATATACCTTATCTTAGTAACTATTATTATTAGTTAATATCTACTATAAAGTATTAAGACCTAATTTCTTAATATATCCTTTATATAATAAGTAAATACTTATACTATTAGTATTATAACTTATAAAAGGTTAAATAATAACCTTATAATAATAGTAGTATATAAACTATAAAGCTCTACTAAAGATAAAGGTATATTTATAAAAATATTCTTATCTATTAGACTTCTTTACTAAATCCTAATAGGTATCGAGCCGTTATATAGTATATATAAGCGAATATACTTAAAATAAGTTAATATCTACACGTAATATTAGTATATTAATAAATATAACGCGATATTAATAAGACGTTATAAGTACTTATAAGAGAAATATTATATATAATATATAATAAGAATACTATATATATTAGTAAATATATTTTATAATATTATTAAGTTAAAGTAAGTACTTATAAGAGAGGCTAAAGGAGTTATAAGAAGTTTTAAATATTAGGATAAGAACTTTATTAATATCCTATAATACTATCTTAGCGTAGTTTCCTTTAGAGCTATTTAAATTATAATAATAATAATAAAAGTTCTATCTAATTTTATAACTAATATATTAGAGTAATATATTACTTATTACGCCTAATATCTATAAATATTTAGTCTATTATTAATAATAAAGTACACGCGTCTACTATTTAATATTACCTTTTTATATTTATATTATTACTAATATATATTATCAACGTCTATACCTAATAAGTTAAACCCTACTAGTATAGAATAATATTAATTATACGGAAATATTATACGCCTTAATACTTAAATATTAATAAGCTAGGTAGCCGACTACGTATTAAAGGTATTTAGAATAATTATAAATTATACTATATATTATCTTAGTATAGTTCAAGGACTTAAATAGTTTAGAAGTATATATATACTATCTAGATAATTTATTAATATACTCTGTTACTAACTTCTAAATAACATTATTACTACCTTATAGAAGGTTTTAGTACGCGCGTCTAGCCTAGTTAATATTAACGCTATATTAGCGGTAGTATATTAAATAACTCTTTTCCCTTATTTTTCCTACGTGGTTTTAAGGTTTTTTAACGAGCATTCTAGTTAATCTTATTAGCCCTAGGGACTAGGGCCTAGGAGGGGAGGTACTTATTAGGCTTAGGTATATATACGCCTTACGCGCCACCTTATAGCCTACTTTAAGTAACCTTCCTTAGAAATACGGGGTAACGTCCTAGCGATAGGAGGCCTAGACTAAGCCTATACTTAGTAGATATATATCTTCCTAGCTATCCCCTATTCTTCTTCTAAATTCCTTAGAGATTAGTTCTATAACTATAGTAGGCCTACTACCTAATCTATTAGTAGACCTATACCTGTTATTAAGCCCTATAACGTGACTCTACGTCTTTTATTACCTAGTACGCCGCTATAGAGCTAGCGGGTACAGGCCTTACATTACTATTCTATATAATATATAGATTTAATCTATATATAAAAGATAAAGTTAGGGATAACTTTTTAGAAGGAGGAGTACTTATAGTTAAAGACCGCGTAGAAAACCTTTTAAAAGTAAGAGTTTACTACTTAGTTAAGTAGTCTAGTTATAGAATATAATTTAATTAATAGGTATCTACTAAGAATATAAATATAAAAGACTTATAAGGGGAATATAATAATATATATATAATAAAGAGGTATTATAAGTAAAATACTAATATATAATTATTATAATAAAACTATTTAATTATAAAGTTAAGTTATATAAGGTAGGTTATAAGTTATATTTATATAATAGAGATTTTAATAAAGAAGGAAATAAGAAAAGAATTAAATTAAGGGGAAAATCCCTATAACCTAAGAAAAGAATCTTTACTTAAAGGTATAATATTAATATCTTATAAGGGGAGCGCTTTAAGGCGAGCTAGAGCCTATAGAAGATATACTAGAGGTAGTAAGAGAAGATAAGCTAAAGGATAAGGTAGTATCTCTAGTAGGGGTAGGCGGAGCGGGTATAGGAGTAGGCGTAGGAGCGATAGGGGCGCGAGGGGCGCGAGGGAGGCGAGATGCGCGAATAGTATAGGTAGAGGCGGAGGTACCGGTAGTACTATTACTATAAGAGGGACGGCTAGGGGTAGTAAGAGCGGGGGCGGGTAATATAATAGTAGGAGGCGTAATAGCCTCTTCCTCCTCCTCCTTTATATCCTCCTCTATCTCCCCCGTCTCCCCCTTATTATTATTATTATCCTCCTAATACGCGGTTAGCTTATATAAAGATAGTAGAACGCTTTAATAATATACTTACCTCCCCTAACTCCTTATTAACCTCCGCCGCGGTAAGGGTAGTTAACTCCTCTTATAAGAGTATTAATATATATTATAAGAAGTATATAATAAAAAGACTTACCCGCTACCTTATTATATCTAAGATACCCTTAAGGGAAATAGCTATATAACTACTTACCTCTACCCTAAGGTGTAGTAATTTATTATAAGTTTACGGCTTACGCGTAAGTATATTACTACGCTCCCCTAACTGTTTTACTACTTATACCTTAAGGGTAAAGGCGGCGACGCGTACTATAAAAGTAGTATAATAGGGAGACTTCTTACCTTAAAGGGCGATAATAGGGCTATATATAAGGAGGCCGGAGATATAGGCGCGGAAAGTAAGAGGTACTTATAACCTATTAGTATACTATAAGTAAAGCGTATTAAAATCCTATTATTATAAATTAAGCGGTAAGGCTTATATAGGTAGTAGTACCTCTTATAAGCCCTACCTATCTTATAATTATATAATAACCTGGGATTTAAACCTAGGAATTTAGCGTATTAAAGATAATAGGGCCTAGGGAGGGCCGCTACCCTAGCGGTATAGCGGGGGAGGGTAGTATAGCGGAAAGGTTAGACTATCTATTATAAGAGTTAGCTAATACGAATACCTTTAAGTATAAAGAGTATAAAAATAATTTAAAAGAAATATAATATAATAGGATATTAATAAGGTCCTTAAATAAATAATATAATAGACTTAAGTAAGAAGGTAATTTATAAGTAATATATTTATAATATAATTAAAGAAGACTAAAGTCTATTATAAAGTAATACTATATATAGAGTAATAAAGAAATATTAGGTAGAGACTTACCTTAGTTATTATTATTATTAATATTATTATTTAATATATAATACTATATTAGTAATTAATCCTTTATATTATACTTATATTCTAATAGTAGTTATCTTATAAAGTATTAATAGTATTAATACTAAATATATTAGCTTCTACTATTAATATATTAAGATATAGCTTAAGGTAACTTATAATAGGTTAATATTAATAGTAGTAGTTATAAAAGAAGTTAGAAATAAATAAAATATAACTTTATTATATACTATATTATATATATTAACTACGCGATTTAACGGCGTAATATTATTATCTAACTTTTATATCACTTATTTATATTACGCGTTTATAAAGTAATATAATAATAAACTTAATTAATAATTATATCCTACTACTAATATAAATTATAATAAAGGCTTTTATATATTAGTAGTATATAATATTAATAGTATATCGCTATTAATACCTTATTACTATTCTTAGAACTCTTTCCCTTATTTTCCTAACTAGGGTTTTAAAGGTTTTTAACGAATCCTATTATAGATAGTAATAATTAGTATTTAAGAATAAATACCCTTAAAGGGGAGGTAATTATTAGGATATCTTAATATATCTAGTTAGTATAACTACGGCTTACTAGCGATATACTAATAGTATTAGTTTAGCTTCTTATTATCTAACGGATATCCTTTTATCTAGATATCCGAGAGACTAGGTGGCTTCCTTATAGGGTATTTAGATAGTCCTCCCTTAGCCTTCTTAGAAGGTAGAGATTAGTTCTTCTATAACTATAAAGTTACTAGAGTATTGAGACTACCTTTGTAACGCTACCTACTCGCTAGTAGTTCACACTATCTATTCTAGCCCTTAGGAACTAGCCTCCTAGTCTAGTTCCTAACAGTCCTTTTAATAAGTAAGCGCCTTAGTATTAAGATCTTAATAGAGGCGCGCTTCCTTTTTCTAATTTAATAGTCCCTTTTCTAATAGTATTAATAGGTTTTATATTTAGATTTCTAGGTATCTTAGGCCTATAATAGTCCCTATTATAATACCCCTTCTTTCTATAATTAAAATATATTAAAACTTCTTTAATATCTAGTAACTTCTTATAACTACTAGCGGGTTAAATACTTCCTACTTTTATTAAAGGATTAATACCCTTATCTTAGCTTCCTTCTCTCTTTTAACCCTTATTCTACCTATTATAAAAATCCCTACTCTTATTAATATAATTATTACTCGCTATTAATCTAATATAATACTACTAGTTATTTTTTAACTAAGTAGTAAGGGTAATTAGACTTTCTTTAATTATAAGGAGGTCTTAATAATTTATAAGGGCCTTTTAAAGTTCTAGGCGTAACTTTATAAAGAAGTTAATCTACTAATATTCCTTTAAAAAAGGAGGGATTTATAGTTTAATTCTACTTTAATATATATTAAAGCTTTATACTAATTAGTTAGAGTTTTATTTTATATTTAAGTATAATTATATATTAGAAAGCTAGTAGTTTATTATATCTTTAATAAGATTTAATATATATTAAGTAAAGTACTTCTAAGTAACTACTCTTCCTAATAATATCTTTTTATAATAATCTTATAATTTAGCTAGTTCACCTTCTAAGAACTACGTAGCCTATGTAGTATTTTAAACTTAGTTAAGAGTTTATTAAGTATTAATTAAAATATAGTATTTATAATATAGTATTATTTTTTATACTTATACTAGAAAATACCTGTGAAAGTTCAAGATTTTTACGTTGGAAAATTACCCTTACTACCTGGCGTTTAATAGGTAAGGTGAATAGTAGGGAGTATATTAGATATATTAGTAGGTAGCCTAGCTAAATTACATATATATACCTATTTTAATAGCGTTCTATACCTAGTAATAAGACGGATATTCCCCCTATTCAGGCTGATATTAGACACGTTAGTAGGTAAGGTAAATAGTAGGGAGTATATTAGATATATTAGTAGGTAATATAAATAGTAGGATTTTTAACCTATAATTACAATAGTATTAGCTAATATAGTAATATACTAATTTAGATTATACTAATAGTATTACCTACCTAGTAATAAGACGGATATTTCCCCCTATTCAGACTAATAGTAGACACGTTAGTAGGTAATATAGTAGAATAGGTAATTTATAAATAATATCAGGATTTTTATTTATTACAACCTGTAACTCCCGGAGGTTATCAGGGATTAGGGGTAGATCTTATAGAGGGGAGTATTAAGGAGAAGGTAAGTAGGCTTTATATTAAACTAGTCTAGTATAAAATTATATTTAGTATCTAGGAGATTAGTCGAGTAGATAATATAAGTTAAATATAAAGCTCCTATTTAAAGGGAAAGTAATACTATTTATATAAATATAGGAAAGTTTATACTTATACTAATTACTAGTACTTAACCTATATTAATTAAAGTAACTTAGTAAGTAATTACCTAGCTTACTATAATTATCTTATATTAACTAGAGTAACTAAGTAAGTAATTACTTAACTTATTATACTAAGGTATATTTAACTTTAGTAAGAGCTTATAATATCTATTAAGGCTTATATATTAAGGGTATAATATTACCCCTCCTTCCTTAAACCTTTATCTTAGAGGTTGAATAAGTATTTATATTATCTTATTTATAATAATATTATATTAAATTATTAGATTAAGTAGCTTATAAGGGAGTAATTATAATAGTATTATATCTATAATATACTAGGTCTTAAAAGGAGTATTAGGTATCTTCTCTCTTATAAAGGTATATAGAATATATTTAATTAAGAAAGTAATATAAACTAGTTATATTTATTATTTATTTCTCTAATATTAATAAAGCTATAAGGAAGTTTAAGTATAAAGAGGTAGAGATTAAGGTAGCTTAGAAAGCTACTAATAAAATTATTTATTAAAAATAAATAAAGTTAAAATGTCTTTATTAGTAGAAGTATTTTCTTTAAGAGTATAAATAATAGATATTTAATAAGGGTCTTAATAATATTAAGGAGCTAGAATATTTAGAAGAGCTTAAGAAGGTCAGTAAAGTTAAGAAGGTACTTACTACTTATTCTACCTTCTTAGAGTTTAAGGGTTCTAAGACTCTCTTACTTAAAGCTTTTAAGTAGATTACTTAGAGTATATTGTAAGGCCTATACCCGCTAGCTCTATAACAGCGTGCCAGGTAATAAAAGACGTAGAGTCATGTTATAAGGCTTAATAATAGGTATAGGTCTACTAATAGATTAGGTAGTAGGCCTATTATAGTAGTAGAACTAATCTCTAAGGAATTTAGAAGAAGAATAGGGGATAGCTAGGAAGACATATATCTACTATAAGGGTACTACGTAATAACGTGGCTATTAAGTACTATAAACGGTCTGTATACGTATATATATAGAACTCTCTATTCTTATTAATAGTAAGACTAATCGCTACCCTTCTCTTTAGGGGGAATTCCCTCCTCTATATACTATAGGTAAAGGGGTAGCGCAGTACTACTACGTACTATAGACGCCACGTTAACGGTAGTATTATATTCCTAAATAGTCCTTATAATTATCTCCCTATCTAGGCTCTTAGGCTCTAAGAGTATAAAGGGTTATAATCTATTAAAGGCGCTCCCTTAGTAATAGAACCTAGCTCTAATAAGAGCGTAATAATATAGTTAATTATAAGGCCCTCTAAGCTAAGCCTTAAGGAATATATAGTTTTATTTAATTATAATAATCGCGGATAATGTTCCTATATATAATTCTTATATTATAACGTATTCCTATTATACTTCCTATTATTCTTTATTAATTTATTATAAAAGTAGTTAGAAGTCTTAGTATTTTAAAATAAATAGGAAGTCGTTACTATTAAGGGTTTACTAAGTACTTAAGGCGTACCTTCTTTATATAACTTTAATATCCTTCTTCTAATTATAATATCTTTTATTTTTTATTAATTATACTAAGTCCTTTTTAATTCTTATCTACTTTATCGCCCCTTCCGCGCCTTGTTATACCTCCTTATACTTCCGGCGGTTACTTTATAAGTAATCCTTAATAATTAACTTACCCTCTATTAATTAATAAAGGCTCCTACTATTCCCCCTTGCGGTAGTACTTAACCTCCTTTACTAAGTCGCTTATAGCTTATTCTTATATTATCTTATATAGTATACCTCTAGTATATTATATTTTAAAGTAAAGAGTTATAAGTCTAATATTTTTAGTTAAGGCTTTATTTACCCCTTTAGTGGTCTACTCTACGTACGCGCCTCCCCTAGCTCTACTAGATATAGTTACTATAAGTATCTTAACGCTAAGTATAAATAGGAAATCCCTACCCTTACTTACCGGTCCTACGCTCGCCTCTTATAAGCTTTAGACGCCGTAGCTACTTTAGATACTGGCTCTAACCTCCCTTAGCTTACTAGATTCTAGCGAACCTTTAATAGGCTTATTCGCTAGTACTATTACCACCTCGGCCGCGCCCCTACCCCCTCTACCGCCGCTACCTCGGCTAGGGTAGACCCTGCTATTACTAGCCGTATTATAAATGCCCTTGAGGGTATTCTTAATATCCTCTACTAGCGTATATATACTTCTATATCCCCTTTTAAAGCCTTATTAAAGCCTTACTAATATATTATAAGAGCGCCTCCCTCCTATTATAAAGGATAAAGATAAGCATAAGGAGGAGGATATACCCTTAGTAGCCTTAGGTATCTTTTCTTTTTTATTAATAATAATTAAAATCTCTTTCCCTCTTATATAATATAAACTTTATACCTTAGGGTAATCTTACTTAAATCTTTCTAATACGTCTAATATATTAACTAAGTCCCGCTTACGTAGCTATTAATTATAGTTATAAGACTAACCCTTCTACTTTACTAAATACTAAGGTTTATTTTAGGAGATTTTATAATTAAGATTAGCTTTAACCTCCTATTTATCTTTATTATTTATAAGCTCTACTTACGCGGCTTTTATAATACTCTTATTATTACTTTTATATAGCTCTACTAGTAAGACGTAAAAGATATTATATATATAAAAGGTATTAGGTAGTTATAATTTATACGCCTAACTACTAATATAATTAAGGACCTTAAAGGGCCTTAGATAATACTATAATAATTTCTTAGTTACTTATACTAATCTAATATACTTTATATTTAATAAGATATAATTACCTATATTATATTATCTTTACTTTTACTATTTATTTATATACTCCGCTTATATAACTTATACTTAGTATAAGTACTACTCTAAACCTTCCCTTTATTTCTAAAGTAATTTAACCCTTTCCTATACTAATAGGACTTCTCCTAATAATAGCTCTAAAAGCTTTATATCTAGCTTAGGTAAGTAGTTATAAAGCGCCTTATATAGAGGTAACCTAGTACTAGTATACTTTATATAATTATATATAAACTCTACTAGATAAAGTAACTCTACCTATTTATCTTATCTCTAGGTAGAATAGTAGCGTAGATACTATTTAAGTGTACTATTTTATCTCTCCGTTTAACTATCTATTTAGGGATAGAAAGTAGTATTAAGCTTTCTTTTTATCTTCTTTACTATAATAGAATATCTCTAATTTCAGACCCTAAGCTTATCGCAGCTTATCGGTTAGTTAATAAGTGCCCCAGATTCCTTTCCTAGACTAGCGCGAATATTAAAAGTCTGATATATCTTCGTATTCTACCCACGTCTACACCTACGCTCTATAATATTTTCTACTTAATAAAGTTATACAGCTCATTTTAGCCTACTTAACACCTTAAGAATAATGAAAATCGGTGTAGTAGTTCAGAAGATGTATTAGAATAAGTGGATTCACCTACTAAATTCCATGCGCCAACGGCTAGAATAGAATATGGATTACGAACAACAAAAATCCTGACATTGTTTACAAATCACCTATTCTACCACATCACCTACTAACGTGTCTACCATCAGTCTGAGTAGGGGAAAATATCCGTCTCATTGCCAGGTAGGTAACGCTGTCAGCATGATCCAAATCGGTGCATTGGTGCATTAGCTAATGCTGTCGCATTTACAGGCCAAAAACCCTACTATTCACGTCACCTACCAACGTATCTGATATCCACCTACTAACGTGTCTGATATCGGCCTGAATAGGGGGAAATATCCGTCTCATTGCCAGGTATGCAACGCTGTCAGAATGATCCATATCGGTCTATTGGTGCATTAGCTAATGCTGTCGCATGCACAGGCTACCTACCAACGTGTCTGATATCGGCCTGAATAGGGGGAAATATCCGTCTCATTACCAGGTATGGAACGCTGTTAGAATGGGTGCATGCATATGATATAGCTAATGCTGTCGCATGCACAGGCTACCTACCAACGTGTCTGATATACTCCCTACTATTCACCTCACCTACCAACGTGTCTGATATCGGCCTGAATGGGGGGAAATATCCGTCTCATTGCCAGGTATGCAACGCTGTCAGAATGATCTATATCGGTCTATTGGTGCATTAGCTAATGCTGTCGCATTTATAGGCCACCTACCTACCAGAATATCTGATATGCTCCCTACTATTCACCTCACCTACCAACGTATCTGATATCGGTCTGAACAGGGGGTGATATCTGTCTCATTGCCAGGTATGCAGCGCTGTCAGAATCATCCATATCGGTCTATTAGTACGTGTCTAATATACTCCCCGCTATTCACCTCACCTGCTAAACGCCAGGTAGTAGGGGTGATTTCCGACGTAAAAATCTTGAATTTTTACAGGTATTTTCTAGTATTAGTATAATAATATATAGCTACCTAGAAGCTACTTATAAATACTATCCCTTAATTACTAATAATACCTTCTAGCTAACTAAACTTTAAGAAGATTTTATAGTATAATAGGTTAGCGGCGCTAATAGTATTAACTATCTTTATAATAGGTAAATACCTAGCTACCTTAATATAATAGTCTATAACTACTAAGATCGCGTTATAAACGCCACCCTTCTATTTACTTAGAGGGAGATTTATAATAAAATCTATTATAATTTCCTAAAAAGGTCTTATAGGTATTAGTAATAGTAATAGTATACTATAAATAGCGTATATACGCGGCTTTATTAATTAGTAGGTTAAGTATTCTTATATATAATTATAAATATCTTATCCTATTAATTTCTAATAGAACTTCCGCTTAATAAGCTCCTATATACGCTTCTATAAGTAGTAGCTAGTATAAGGGTTATTATAATAAAGCTTTAAGATTTCTTATCTAATTACTTTATTACTAGGTATAAAAACTACGCCGCCCTTATGAAGGACCCCTATCTTATCTATTAATAGAGATACGTTAGCGGCCTTTTTACGGCCTTAGGACTTTAATAATTATTTCTTATTACGAATATCCTTATCTCCCTCTTAGAGATATTAGAGTATCTCTAATATTAAGCCGTTATACTTATTCTATACGCGCTCTATTATTAACGCGGTTATAATATACCTTCTAAGTACTATTTAATTAATATTAAACTATCTTATAATAGGGTTTAGGCTATTACCTATGCTACTCTACGTCCCTAAGAGCGCGTTACTCTCCCCCGTTTTTAGGGTATAAGGCTTTCTAAGCCCTATCTCTAACCTTTCGCGCTATTTATAGCTATAGGCCTTATTATCTTATAAACCTTTATAAACGCTATACGTATAGTACTTATTAAAAGGAATATACCTAATATTCTTTAACTTATTTTATAACGTTAGTAGATAAGTATCTTCTTTATCTATTACTAGTATATAGTCTAGTCGCCTTAATAGGGCGTTAGCTAGGTTCTTAGTACCCGTATAATAGTATATCTTAAAGTTATATACTATAACCTTTATTACCTAACGTACTTATCTCCTTATTAACAACGACGTCGTCTAGAAATACCTTAAGTTATTATAATTAGTAATTACTATAATTAGGTATAAGCTACCTTTTAAAAAGTACCTTTATACCTAGAATACCTTGACTATTATAAGTAGTTCCTAGTCGTAGGTCTTATATCTAGTTTCTACTAAATATAATTTATAGGAACAGAAAGTAACTAGATACTACTCCGCCTCCGCCCCTTTACTACTAACTAGGAACTTCTACGATAAAATAACTATAATAGCTAGTATCGAAGTATTAGTCTCTAGTCGGATTTCTCTTATAGGGTTAAAATGCGTAAGTAATAGCGCCTCTTAAAAGAGTTACTTTAGCTACTTAAACGCCGCTCTTATAATATTACTTCATATTAATTTTCTATTTTTAATATATAGATAATTATTTTTTAGATAGTCTATTAACGCCGCGGTAATAGAGGAGTAGTACTTAATAAAACGACGGTAGAAATTAGTAAACCCTAAAAAGATTTAAATATCTTTAATACTCCTAGGTTCTAGCTATTCTACTATAGTATTTACTCTACGCGGATTTATACGTACGCTATCGCGGCTAATAATAAAGCTAAGGAATTCTACTTCTACTACTATAAATTTATATTTCTTTAGGCTAATATATAGTTTAAATATATAAAGATATTGTAATATAGCCTTTATAACTCTAATATAAGACTCTTTATCCTAGGAATAGATAAGAATATTATCTAGATAAATAATATATATAATATTAAGTAGTCCCGCTAGGGCCTTATTAATATATACTTAGAACGAGGTAGGTATATTAGTAAGTCTAAAAGGTATAACTATATATTTAAAATAGCTATACCTTATATAGAATGTAGTCTTCTATTTATTACCCTTTCTTATTTATAAGTAATAATATACGTCCTTAAGGTCTAACTTAATTAAGTACTTAATACCTACTAATCTTATTAATATTTTATTAATTAATAAAAGGGGATATTAATTTTGAATTATAATCTCGTTAAGCGCCTTATAATTAACGTATAAGCGTAGCGTTCTATCTTTTTTTAATATAAAAAGAATTAGTATACCTACTAGGCTTATAGAATATTAAATCTAACCCTTTTTTAAAGACTACTTAAAGTACTCCCTTAGTACGCGTAACTCTTTTTCTAATAAATTATAAAGTAGGTTAAAGGGAGGTTCCTTATTCTCCTTTATATTAATCGCGTAATTATAAGGTATATAGGCTAGTAGCGCCCTAGCATTCTTAGTTAAAAAGACGTCTTAAAATTCCTAAAATTTTAGAGGGAGCTTAACTTTAGATAGTAGGCTCTTATTACCTACTCCTAAGTACGCCGTAATAAATATAATGTTATTAAGCTACTCCTCTAGGCCTTTAATAGTACTAAAGTACTCTTTAATATTACTTTTTTAATAGGGAATTACTAGTTCTACGTAGGCTAATCTACTTAGGGATTTTATTCCTCTAATTATAGATACCTAAGGTAAAAATTATAGTTAAGGTTCGCTACCATATAAAAGGCGCCCTTATAGTATTATACTATACTATTAAAGTTACTAAGTTTAATTTACCCCGTATAAGAACCTAGTAATAATATTAGGTTTCTAACCCTATTATATACGGTATTACTAGAGCTAGGATCTATTTCCTACTCCTACTCCTTTACTAGGCGTATATTAATATAGTTAGTATCTACTTTAGAGTTAATTAGTATAATAAATTCTCCCTATAATTACTTATACTTTACTTATATTATAATAATAAGTTATTATATCCGCTTTTTCCCTTATATTATAATAGCGGATATAATTATAGTACTTAGGGGTTTTTTAAATTTAAGCCTTTTTTAGCTGGCTTATTACTAGGTATAGGCTTATTAGTTATAATATTTATAATTATTAATTTCGCGCTCTAATAATCCTTTATTATATATCCCTTCTTTTAGTAATTATAATATTTAATAGTAGGAAGGTTAGGCTTAGGCCTTTATAAAAGGTACGGTAATAAGCTAATAGCGCCCCTCCCTTCTTATTTTATATATAGGCTATTATCTCTTCGCCCTTAGAAATTTCCTCTTCCTCTTTATAAACGTTAACTTCTAGTAGGAGTATTATCCCTTTAGTCTTTATATATAAGTACTACTATATAAGGCTCTAGTTAAGTCGCTAACGCGATAAGGGTATCCCTTATCTTAGGGATATTAAGTTATATTATAAGATAATTATAAAGATCCTTATATAACTTATTTAATAGGTTATCGCGAAGTATATACTCTATTAACGGTTTAAGCTATTTTTCTAACCTTATAAGGTAATTTATAAAGTCTATAATCTTTTAATATTCCTTTTACTTAGCTTCTAAGTACCGCTTATTAGTTATAAGATATTAATTCTAGAGGTCCTCTATTTAATCTATTAGAAAACTATTAAAGTATACCTAAGACTACTTATCCTTTAGTATATCTTTTATATACTTACGCTACGTAGCCTTAGGGTCTAGGGCTATATAATATAGCGCGTATTAGACTTTTATAAAGTTATCTAAAAAATAGGCTATACTTATTTTAATTATATTAACTACGTTATTAAACCATTCTTAATATTCTTATACTAACTTCCTATTATATATACGTAGATCCTACGGCTTAAAGACGTAGGTCCTATATTAAAGACGCTTTAGCTCTAATTCTTTAGTTAATAATAAGTAATAGTAATAACCTGCTTAAGTAGTATTATTAATATATATTTCCCGCTCTAACTCTTATAAGTATTATCTTAACTCTTATATCTACTCCCTCTTTAAGACTTCTTCTTTAAGTTCTTTTATCCTTTATAATAGTACTTCTTAAGTATTAGGTAGCGGGGACTTAGTTTATACGCCTAATAGCTACCCCTATATAATTAGTTATAATCGCGATATATCTATTATTAATTTATTAGCTAATTCTTAAGACTTACTTTCTTTATAAGCTTAGTCCCTTATATTTAGGCGGGTTATTTATAGTAGTTAACTAACCTTCTTACCTTATACTTATAATAACCCTTCTCCGCTTATTTTACTAATAGTCGGGCTACTACCCCTAAGTAGGGTAGAGTAATTAAAATATAAGGGTACTATATAATAATATAGCTATTAAGTATTATAAGCGGTGCGTATATATATATATATAGAACTCTCTATTCTTATTAATAGTAAGACTAATCGCTACCCTTCCCTTTAAGGGGAATTCCCTCCTCTATATACTATAGGTAAAGGGGTAGCGTAGTACTACTATATACTATAGACGCCACGTTAACAGTAGTACCGTATTCCTAACTAGTCCTTATAATATCTAATCTCTACCTTAAATCTAGGAATAGATTTATATATTATTTATAGTTTATAAAGAATAGAGATAACTTTATAATATTAGATCTTTTATTATAATATACTAATTAGACTATTAGGAGTAGTAAAACCTAGTTATTTTACTTTTTATTAATATAGTACCTTAGATATACTTTAATCATTTAATTTATATATTTAATTTATCTATCTATTTATAAGTAGTATACTATTAATATTCTTAATTTAATTCTAATTAAGGTAATTAAAGTCTTTTAGTAGTTTAAAGTAAAGAGCTTATTCCTATCTAAAGTTATTAATTCTAGTATATTATAATCTCTAATAAGTCTATCTAATAAGATAAATCTAAGTTAACTAGTATTATATATTTCCTTATATAAAATTATAATAGTATACTTAATAAGTTTATCTATAATTACTATTATTAAATTATACTTATTATTTATTATTAAATTAACTAATTAAGGTAGCTTTATAATAAAGTCTATTATAATATCCTTTTATAATATATCTAGAACTTTAATAAACTAGATTTATCTATACTAGGTATATCTTATAAATTTATTCTATTATTAATATATATATTCTTTAATATACTATATAACTATTATTTATAAGTTTAGCGTAGTATATAGTCTTTATATAAGTTCTAAAGTCTTAGATACTCCTAGATATCCTAATAAAGGATTATTATAATAATCTCTAATTACTCCTTTAACTACTTTTAATAGTAAGTATAACTTTTACTTATATAATAATAGGTCTTAAATAGATTATTATTTCTTAACCTTATTAGCTAAGGTATCTCTAATACATACTTCCTTAAGATTTAGAACTATATATCTTATAACTTATATAGTTATTACTAGATTTCTAATTAATACTAATAATCTATTATCTTTTTATTCTAAAATAGGTTATTTAATAATATCTTTTATTTATATATAATTAGAATATCTATTTAAAGCGTCTACTTATCTATTATCTTTACTTAGAGTATATTAAATTTTAAACTTATACTATCTAAGAAGCTTAGCTTATCTAACTTATTATTAATTTAACTCTTTTATTATTATAAATCTAACTAGGTTCTTATAATTAATAAAGATAGTAAGTTTTAAATAACTTTCAATATATACTCTTTAATATTATAAAAAATAAATAATTACTAAGAGTTCTTTATTATATATGTTATAGTTTTATTTTATAGCTATTATTTTCTATAAATAGTAAGCTACTAAATACTATTTCCTATTACTTTATTAATATAAGTAGGCTCTAATTATAAGGTTTAAAGTATCTATTCTAATATATACTAGCTCTCTATTATAAAATATATAAAGTATTAGTAGATTTATATAAGCTTATTTTAGCTTAGTAAATACTTTCTTTTAATTAATATCCTATTAAAATCCTATATCTTTCTTAGTAATTTTTATTAATAGTAAGGCTTTTATAGAGTAGCCTTTTATAAAATATCTATTAAAGTTAGTAAATCCTAAGGATCCTTATATTAATTTAATATTATATAATATAAGCTATTCCTATATAGCCTATATTTTCTTAGGGCTTATATAAACGCCTTAAATTATTACTATAAATCCTAAGAACTTAACTAAAGTCTTATAAAACTTATACTTTTCTAGTTTTAAGAGAAGTCCCGCTTATTATAGATATATTAAAATATATATTCCTCTAGAGTTTTAGAGTAGATTAATATATTATTAAGGTATATAATTACTATCTAATCTAAATAAGCTTATATAATATTACTAACTAGTACCTAGTAGGTTACTAGTATATTAGTAAGATTAAATAGTATAACTAGGTACTTATAATATCTATACTAAGTCTTAAATACTATTTTTTAATTATTACCTTCTTTTATTTAAATTAAGTTATATACTCCTTTAAGCTTTAACTTTATAAAGATCTTTACTTTAGCTAGCTAATCTTATAACTTATTAATATTAAGTAGTAGGTAATAATTTTTAATTATTATATTAATTAACTTTTAGAAGTTTATATATAATTATAATAATCTATCTTTCTTTTTTATAAAGAGTATTAGATACCCTGCTAGTAATTTAGATTCTTAAATAAATCCCTTTTTAAGGTTCTTATTAATGTACTTATAAAGTACTATAAGTTCCTTTTTAAATAATATATAAATAGGTTTAAATATTAGTTCCTTCCTTAATTTAAGTTTAATCTTATAATTCTAAGGTTAGTATTTAAGTAGAGCTTTTACTATTATCTCTTTTATAAAGAGGCGTTTCTATCTTTAATACTCTTATAAGATATTAGGAGTACTATTAGTTACTTTAAAAACTCTAACTTATTAACCTTATAAACCTTTACTAGTATTTATTAAGCTAGATCTTTATTTCTTAAGATTATCTTTATTTACAATTAAGTTAATATATACCTTAACTATCCTTTAGTTTAATTTCTTATCTACTATTATCTTCTATTAGCGTGTAAGGTAGAATCTAGTAATATTATTAATTTACTTAAACTTAGGTACTTTTATTCTTTAGTTAATTACTAGGTTATACTTTTTTAATTAAGATATACTTAAAATAATATAGTAAATAGCTATTCTAACTATATTAAAGGATATTTCCTTATAGTAGCGTTAAATTATAAATAGTAGTAAGGTTATCTTCTTAGCTATATTTCCTATTAATAGGCTTAACCTATTAACTATTTATATATTATATAAATTCTTCTTCCTTTATATTAGTAGGCCTACTAACTATACTAATACTTTAGAGATAAAGTTTCTAGATACTCTAGAATCTATTATTACTATAATTCTCTAACTATCTATTCTAACTAGTATATTTATATATTTTAGGGATTAGGATATTAATCTCCTTATACTTTCCCTTACTATAAGGGATTACTCTTTTCCTAAGTTAGGGAGGAATCTAGTAATTCTTTTCTATTATATATACTTCTTATACTTATTATAAAAATATACGTATTATTCTATTAAGTAGTACTCTCTAATATCCTTATTATACTTAAGGTATATATAAAGACTACTATACTATTTTTAATTATAGTTTAGAAATTATTTATAGTTTCTTTTTATTATTAAGTACTAGTTATAACTTAGATTATTATAAGCTATTTAAACCTTCCCGTATATATATATCCTAATTACTTTACCTAAGTTTCTCTTAGCTTAATTATATACTAGGTATTATATATTAGTATAAGCTATCTAGTATATTATTAAATATTATTGAATATTATAAGTTATTCTAGAATTCCTTTTATAAGAATCTATCTAATACCTTCTCTTAGTAGAATTCTATTCTTTCCTTAAGTTTTATTTATAGATCTTTTAATATAGAGGTATAAGATTATTTAAGGTATTTCCCCTTACCCCTTTTAAGTTCCTTTAGTTGGAATTATTATTTTCTTAGCCTTACTTAGGATATTCCTTCTAAGTCTAACTACTATTACTATTATTATTAGAACCTAGCTCTTTTAGCTATTTATAAACTCGCGTAAGTCTACCTTTAATTTATCTAATATTTCTCTATTTTTTAGTAATCTCTTTATATAATTCTTCTTCTCTAATTTAAAGTTCTTTAATATTCTTATCTATTAGCTAATTAGTAAGTACTTAGTAAATCTTTTATAATTATATTTAGTTCTTTATTATTATACTCTACCTCTAATTAATCCCTTAGAGGTCTAGTTATCTTAATTAGTACTCTCTCTAATATATTTAATTATAGTTATTTTACTATATTTCTAAACTTATAATCTTTAGTAATATAGCCTAGTTTATTATAGTTATAATATTTTATTACTTTTCTATCCCCTTACTACTTCTTACCCTTAAATTTACCTTTTCTCTAAGTAAAGTCTAATTCTATTAGTATAAGTCTATAAGGATTATATTATATATTTCTTTCATAGTATCCTTTAGAATAGATCCCTATTTATCTAAGTCTTGTAATACTACTATTATAGCGTAATTCTATTATAAGCTTATAGAGTTAATTATTAATCCTTACTATAACCTTAATAAGTATATTTAGAGTATTATATATAGCTCTATCTTATATAAGTGTAAGGCCTATACCCGCTAGCTTTATAACGGCGTGCCAGGTAATAAAAGACGTAGAGTCACGTTATAGGGCTTAATAATAGGTATAAGTCTACTAATAAATTAGGTAGTAGGCCTACTATAGTAGTAGAACTAATCTCTAAGGAATTTAGAAGAAGAATAGGGGACGGCTAGGTAGATATATGTCTGCTAAATATAGGCTAAGTCTAGGCCTCCCGTTACTAGGACGTTACCCCGTATTTCTAAGGAAGGTTACTTAAAGTAGGCTGTAAGGTGGCGTGTAAGGCGTATATATACCTAAGCCTAATAAGTGCCTCCCCTCCTAGGCCCTAGTCCCTAGGGCTAATAAGATTAACTAGAATGCTCGTTAAAAAACCTTAAAACCACGTAGGAAAAATAAGGGAAAAGAGTTATTTAATATACTACCGCTAATATAGCGTTAATATTAACTAGGCTAGACGCGCGTACTAAAACCTTCTATAAGGTAGTAATAATGTTATTTAGAAGTTAGTAACAGAGTATATTAATAAATTATCTAGATAGTATACTTATACTTCTAAACTATTTATATCTTCTAATTATATTAAGATAACATATAGTATAATTTAGAATTATTCTAAATATCTTTAATACGTAGTCGGTTATATAACTTATTAACTTTAAGTATTAAGGTATATAATATTTCCGTATAATAACGTTACTATGTACTAATAGGGAATAACTTATTAGGCATATACATTAATAATATACGTTAGTAATAATAGAAAAATAAGAAGGTAATATTAACTAGTAGACGCGTGTACTTTAATATTAATAATAGACTATATATTTATAGATATTAGGCGTAATAAGTAACGCGTTAAACGCGTGCTTCTGCCTTAGCTACCACCCGAGGGAATTCAAGAAGGCTAATACGGTCGTCCTAAAGAAACCGAAGAAGGAGGACTACACGGTACCCAAGGCGTACCGTCCGATAGCGCTACTAAGTACCCTTGGAAAGGCCCTGGAATCAATAGTCGCAGGGCGACTTAGCGACCATGCTGAAAGTCGAGGCCTCCTCCCGCAACAACAAATGGGGGCGCGAAGGAATAGATCGACAGAGACAGCGCTGGAGACAATCATAGACGCGGTACATACGGTGTGGGACTGCGGTAGAGGCAATATAGCCAGCCTCCTCTCACTAGATGTCGCAGGAGCCTTTGATAACGTCTCCCACCGGAGGCTTATCCATAACCTCCGGTGCAAGGGGATCCCTCGCTATATCATAGGCTGGACGGAAAGTTTCCTAGCGGAAAGGTCCTCGTCTATCACAATTAGGGGGATGACGAGTGGGATAGAGCCGGTGGAGATAGGGATTCCCCAGGGGTCGCCAATCTCCCCCATCCTCTTCCTGTTCTTTAACGCGCCACTTATTGAGGAGTGTGTGGCGGCTAAACTACAGCTGCAAGTTGGAGGGTTCGTAGATGATATCCACCTGCTAGCATATGGGAAAACCACGGAAGGTAACTGCAAGACCTTAGAACTAGCACACGAGATCTGCCTTAAATGGGCTTCGACGCACGGGGCGAGTTTCGCCCCCCAGAAATATGAATTAGTCCACCTTACCCGTTGCCCCCGTCGCTTTAACATGGGTGCGGTTGTTAACCTGGGGCATGCGATAACAAAGCCACAAACGGAGATCCGAGTCCTAGGACTACATATCGACGGTAAATTGCGGTGGGGCCCGCACCTGAAGAGGGTACAGGCGAAACTCGCCACCCAGAGCCTCGCCCTGTCTATGACGACGGCATCAACCTGGGGAGCCACCCTTAGCAGGGCAAGGAAAGTATATAGCGCGATAGTACGGCCAGCCATGACCTACGCGTCCGCCCTGTGGCATATACCACGAGGACTGAGGGATACGAAGAAGACGCACGTGAGGAAGCTTGAAGTCATCCAAAATAACTGCTTAAGACGCGTGCTAGGGGCATACAAGGCCACCTCAACGCGAGTACTAGAGGCAGAGTCGGGGATAGCCCCTATGCAACTGACACTAGATCACTCGGTTCTCCGCCGGCATGCGCTAAAGGGGATCCACCCGGTGACGGTAATAGGGAATATGCGCATCCGAAGGAAGCTAAACGCTAAGAGGGGGAGGAGGAGAGAGGTAGCGAAATCCCCCGCGGAAGAGAAGAACGAGTGGGCTCTGCGCTCCCTACGCCTAGACGACGGGGGCGCGATCGCAACCAGGGAGGCAGCCCGCCCCCCCCAGAGGATCGAGAAGACAATACACCATTGGTGGAGGTCCTCCTGGGATACCATATGGGACGAATACCAGTCGGGACTAGGAGCTGGGGATCGCCCCCCCGCCCAGCTCGGGGGCCTGTGGACCGGCAGGAGGACCCTCCATGAGGGCCTTCAGAAGGCTGAGAGCTCCGTCCTTACGCAGATGAGGACGGGAAAGATCGGGCTAGCCGCCTTCTTATACCAGTATAGAGTCCCCGGCTATATATCCGCAAGCTGCGGGTGCGGCTGGCGCAGGCAGGATACGAAGCATATCCTTATCCATTGCCCTAGGCTCCAGGACCGCCGCCAGGAGCTAAAGGATACCTCAGGCGCGGTAGACGCCTACAGGATGCTCGCGAAGGCGGGGGGGGCAAAACGAGCAGCGAGATGGATGATCCAGACCGGGCTACTAGGCCAGTTCTCGCTCGCAGCGAAGCAGCTGTACTAGAGCCGACCTTGGACGTAAATCTTTGCTGCCGGAGCGAATTTCGCTTTTACAGTGTACAAGCCGGCCCTAGGGAGCTGGACTAATATAGTAGTAAACACGACCGCCTATTACTATAGAGGACCGAATGTGGTATAAAGAGAAAACGGAATAGAAGTTATAGAGAAGGTAGGAAAGGTAAGGGTTTTTACCCGCGCCTATGCTTGGCATAGGCATACGGTTTCCCCTACGAGTCGGCTACCGTCGTGGCGACTATAAAATACCCGCAGGCCCCCGTAATTATCTTTCATTAGTTTAGATAGACGCGTGTATAATTCATAAATAAATGAATAAATAAGTAACGCGTTACTCTAATATATTAGTTATAGAATTAGATAGAACCTTTATTATTATTATTGTGATTTAAATAGCTTTAAAGGAAACCACGCTAAGATAGCCCCGTGGGATATTAATAAAGTTCTTATCTTAATATTTAAAACTTCTTATAACTCCTTTAGTATTAGGAACTAGACTGGAGGGCTAGTTCCTAAGGGCTAGAATGGATAGTGTGAACTGCTGGCGAGTAGGTAGCGTTACGATATTAGACTTAATACTCTAGTAACTTTATAGTTATAGAAGAACTAATCTCTACCTCTTAAGGAGGTAGAGGGAGGACTATCTAAATATCCCTTAAGGAAGCTACCTAGCCTCTTAGATATCTAGATAAAAGGATATCCGTCGGATAATAAGAAGCTAAATTAATACTATTAGTATATCGCTTGTAAGCCGTAGTTATACTAACTAGATATATTAAGATATCCTAATAATTACCTCCCCTTTAAGGGTATTTATCCCTAAATACTAACTATTACTATCTATAATAGGACTCGTTAAAAACCTTTAAACCCCTAGTAGGGAAAATAAGGGAAAGAGTTCCAAGGATAGTAATAAGGTAGTAACGGCGATACGCTATTAATATCGCGTAGTACTAATATGTAATAACCTTTATAGTTATAATAGTATTAGTAGTAGAAGATAATTATTAATAAAGTTTATTATTATATTACTTTATACACGCGTAATATAAATAAATAATGATAGAAGTTAGGTAATAATATCGCGCTATTAAATCGTATAGTTAACGTATATAATATAGTAGCGCCCGAAGCGTCCTCTACAAATTACAACTCGAACCCCGAAGGGGCCAGATTTCAAATTTGAGCTGGTGCCGCTTCACTCGCCGTTACTGGGGCAGTCCCTGTTGGTTTCTTTTCCTCCGCTTAT
>JAABUY010001052.1_pt1 | contig 39907 bp, 74 predicted proteins | sample 5560271 | NCBI WGS metagenome assembly JAABUY01 (sample SAMN10711886, study PRJNA513374) | rock metagenome | isolation source: Antarctica rocks | place: Antarctica: Victoria Land, University Valley
GCGGCGGCCGCGACCTGGCGCTGCAGCCTGTCGGCGCCCGCCAGCGCGCCCGCCGCCGCCGCCAGCAGCGCGCCCGTCAGCAGCCCGCCGCGGCTGGCGCGCTTGGCGCCCTCAGCAGCCTGCGCAGGTTACCATACACGCTACGTGTGCATCCTATTCAAGGAAGCATCTTCTTGCACAGGGCGCTGTTGTCAGACCAGCCTTGCTGAAAACATCCTACTAAAGGAAGCACCTTCTTGCACAGGGCGCCATTACCAGCCACGCTGGTCGCATCCATGCTGGGGTGGCCGGCTCTCCTGTGCACCAAACGGGCGGGCAGCACTCGCCTGCGAGGTGCTGATGCCGCCAAACTCAAGCTCGGTCGCGAGCTCCAGCTCCAGCATGTCCGCCGCGCGCGTCTCTGCCAGCAGCACCTCGCTCTGCGCCTGGGACGCCCCCACCTGCGCGCCAACAGCCCGGTCCTCTTACAGAGAGGTGCTGCTAGTTGTCAACACTGTGCTTGAAGCCAGTGCTGTCAGCACTTGGGCAGTGCAGAGGGCAATGGCAGGGCCAGCACGCTCGCTCTTTCGCAATTGTGACAGCGTATGTGCTCACCTGTACTGCCTCGGCTCCGCACGCAAGAAGCAGGTATCACACACGAAATTGTGGACATAGGCAAGCTGCTCAAGTCCGCTAAAAAAACGCACTCAAACTCCTCAGGCCTCTGCACGGCGGAGTGCAGCGAACGAGCTGCTCTACCAGTACTTGGAGACGAGAGTGTTGCATGTGCAAAAGCGAGAGCAAAAGTCGTGCTGACCTGGAGCTCCAGCGCGGCTTGCCGGCCAAGCGTGGTGGACGTAAAGCGCGCAATGTGCGCACACAGGCGAGGCCACTCCAGCATCCGCAACGTCGCCAGTGCTGCAGGGCCCATGCCCTGCTCATTTGCCTCATGCGCAGGCGTGGTTGCCTCCTCCGCAGCCACAGCCGCTGCACCACATCGTGTTCGATATTGCTTTCGCTGCTTCTGGCAAAAGAGACAGCCTGCAGCAGCTGAGAGACACACAGCTGCACGTTAGCAATTGCAGTAATTGTGTGTGTACTGACATACAACGTAGCACTGCAGGAAGCTTAAGTCATAAGCATGGTCAGTCCCTGCATACCATGCTGGACCTTGTGCGCGGTGCAGGGGCCACAGATGTAAGTCCTGCTGTAACGGAACGCTATCGGAGCTAGCAGTGCCTTGCGCGAGGTGCAAGGCCTGTGATACTCAGCACCTGGCAACGCTGCACAGCACTTGCATGTGTGATCCCACCTGGTTCCACCTGCAGTTCCCCAGGACATCTCCACCGCTCTTACTCCAGTGCAAGGAGCTTTCAATGAGCGTGGACATATTTGTACTATATAGGGCCTGTCGTCACAATCAGGGTCTAGGCATCAAGAGAGGTGCATGATTTCTGCACTCTGTGTCTCTCTGCACATACCAGCGGTTCAACAATCCACCCAGGTCCAGGATCCATCAGGCACCTCATGTGAACCACAATTCCGCGCTGCACGCACAGCTGCGGCCTCCTTTGGGAAAGACGCGCTGCTCGCCAACCTGCCCAGCACTTTGAAATAACACAAACAAACTATCTACACGCCACCATTGCCACTGTGCTTGCCGTCCTGCCCATGCTCTGCATGCCGTCAGCAATTACCAGCACGCACCCTCCTTGTGCAGCCCCGCTCCCTGCTTGCACCGCAATGTTTCTTGCTGGGCCTTAAGTAGCGGCGTGCCCCGGCCACATGCCCAATCCTGTGCGTTTTCCAGCTCGCCAGGGTAGGCAAGCTTGGCAGCATGCCCTGGGCCGGCCGGTGCTCACTTGCCGGCGCCCTTGCGCCAGGCGGCCGGGTCGGGGATGACCTTGGCCGCGACCAGGTCGTCCAGCTTGCGCAGGAACATCTCGGTCGTGTCCACCTTCTGTGCGCACCCAGCGCGCTCATGCGGTGCTCCTGCCTCACATCTGAGTGCAACCTCGGGCGCGGCAACCATGCTTGCGACCAGGCCTTGCAAAGGCAATTAGAAAGAAGCTACTTTTCACATGCACATGTCTGCAAGACACCATGCACCCGCCGGCAGCTCGCATACAGGTATTCCAGTGGATCCTGCCATGGAGACGCATGGCCAGCCGCAGCTGCCACGCCTCACTGCTACCAGCGCCTGCCCATGGGCGGCAGGCGAGCGGACCTGCCCGTCGTAGCCGGCCTGGCGCAGCCGCGTGACGTTGCAGAGAACATGTCAGACTCGAACGTCAGCATGGCGTCCATGAAGTCCCACTGCTCCAGCTGCGCGCGGCGGGCTGGCGGCCAGTCAAGCGCGCGTGCAAGCCAGACTGGCGCTCGCGTTGCGGATTATGCTCGAGTGCGCTTCAGAAGGCTCGCACAACTGCACCCGCTCAGCATCGCGCATGGAGGCGGCGCACTGCAGCTCTCTCAAGGGCTCCGCTCGCAGCGTAGCACTTTGTGTGTGGCAAGCATGAGGCGAAAGAAACATTGACATGCGGCTTGCTATGTGGCAACCAGATGGGTGAATGCATGCATGGAGCAGCTAGAGCCCGGCGGCGGCAGCGCTGCCAGGCATGCTGCAGTACCCCAACACCTCAGGCCGTCTGTATGAACAGCTCTGCGCATGCATCTGCTGCCGCGCGCCAGCAATGCTTTACGCCCGCGATGCTTCACGCCCGGCAGGGGCGCGCCGGCGGGAAGCGGTCGTGCAGGCTGTACTTCTTGGCGATGGCGCTCCAGTCGTCCACCTGCGCCAGGCGCAGCGCCTCGCGCATGATTGGGTCCAACAGGGAAGCAGCCCTGCTGCTGCAGGGAGCGCAGGGAGCCATACATGGCTGCAGCGTGATAACAGCCATCACAGGGCTCACCTTGGAGGGCATGAGGAAGGACAGCGGCTGCCTCAGGATGGTGTGGCTGCCGTCCGGCAGCACGAACCAGGCCGCGATCTTGGGCCAGACCTGAGCAAGCCGCAGCGACTTCAGCGCAAGTGCCTGTGCATTGCTGTCTGATGTGTCATGAGCAGGGCGCATTTGAAGCCCTGCTACACAGACTGTCCTGGGCGCATGCATGTACTCCTGGTGAACGGGCTGACAAAGTGTGAAGCGTCGCAAAGAGCGGTTCCAACCTGAACGGTGAGAGAGTCATCTGACAAGCAGATACTCATGCATTAGGTGTTAGTATGGTACTTAGGAACACCAGTGTCTATGTGCAAACAGGCATGCTCCCGCTGAGCGGGCGCGGCGCAGAGGTGCACCGCACCTCTGACCAGCGGAACGCGTCGCCGTTGCTGATGTTGAAGGCGGTGTTCTTCCCGGCAGGGTTGGTCGAGGTCCAGATCTGCGCATCGACCACACGCTGAATGCTCCAACATGCTGGCAACTACACATGAAAATACATTGTCATGATCTTACACCGCATCTGACACACAGGGTACTTGAAAGTTTCAAGTGATGAAACTGAGGATGGTGCTGCTGCCTTGCAGCACCATATACGAACCAGTGTTAGTACTAAGACATTGTGCTGGGCAGCCGCGCCTGTGCATCGGCGAGCAGGTCGACATCCACAACATCCAGGACCTTGGTGTACGCGCTGGCGGTTCCCGGGAACCTGCTCTGGTCACCACGTGGTTACCTAGGGCTCCGTGCTTGCTGCAGGGGGCACTGGGGCAGCATGACAGCCCCAGAAGAGCTTAAACACTCACATTGCAGTAGCTTCTGATACAGCCACATGTAACAAGCCCAGCACGTGCGCAATGTAGGGCATGCACAGGGCGCGCACCGCAGGGCTCCCACGTTTAGCTCCTTGCACAGCTGCGCAGCGGCAGGCGCGCTCAGTGCACCGGGCGGCAGGCTGCCGGCAAGCAGGGCCGTGCGCCGCCAAGGACACTGCCAGCGGATGTGAGCAGCCGTGCATTGCAGCAATGGCCATTCATAGCGGGCACAAGGCAGGCCAGGGCCTTGCGCAGCAGTAAAAATTATCTGGCATGCAGACATCAATGCTTGAGCAACAGGCTTATGGCAGGCGGGGGCTGCTCGCACCGTGCCATACACGCCGATGGAGTTGAGCAGGCTCATGTAGGAGCGCGGCGATGCGCCGATGATGGCGCCCGGGCTGCGCCGGCACGCAGCGTCAGCAGTGTGGACCACGCAGTGCGTTCTCGAAAAGGGTTGCTCGACCTCGAGTGCCGCAGAGGCGCCCTGTGGTCATGCATACAACAACACCTTGACTGCAGGTAAGCTGCTCCATCATGTTATAGGGAAGTTCAGCTGCCACGCTGCCCATCAAACAGCCTCAAACACTTGAATGCGACAGCTCAGCACTGATAGCAGATGCAGATGAAAGATAGCCAAAAAGCGCAACCTGTGTCTGCCGCTACCTGTGTCTGATTGCGCAGGAGAACATGAGAACAGGAGAGTTGTCAAGCCCTGCTGATCAGGTGCAGTGCATTCCAGCAACCAGGTTTGAGCAATAGCAGGGGGCACGGCTTGCAGTGGAGCGTAGAAGCATGAGGCACACCGCAGTGTGGACCAGGTCCACTTTGCTCCCGATGCGACGCGCGACTCGAGGTAGTCCTGCATGTCTGCCTCAGAAGCACAATATGGTTAGCTAAGGACTGGTGTAAAATGTCAAGCAATGGCAGCCAGAAAGTTTACCAAGCGGTGGTTTGCAGTGCACTCTGGCATTCACTGGAGGGAGCAGCAGCTGTTGCCATGCATGCTGCATGGAGGCAGGCAAAGCGGATGAGACAGGGAGCAGGGAGCGCACTGTAGTAGAAGTTGGGCGGCATGTGCCTGCGCGCCTCCGCACAGTTCAGAGCGCGTACGGCATCTCCTATGTGTCCATACATGCGGCAGGACACGCAGTATCATCCAATCAAACGAGCCCCTTGTCTGCAGTCAGCAGGAGACACCCGTGCGTGTGTCACTCTCGCCCCCGCACAGGAGAAGAGGCAGCACCCTGTACCTGCCAGCCACCACGTGCAGGGCCGCACCGCGGGTCGTCTTCCTTGAACGGCGTCTTGATGACGCTCGTGCTCAGGTGGATGCCCTGCGAGGCCACACGGGGGATGCCATCAATCTGGGCTCTACATGTACTGCAGACCACGCTGGTGAGTATGTGCGGAGCACATCGTATGCAGTCACGGTGCGGCGGAGTGCATGAGCATGCGCACGCATGCGCCTCGCTTCCCTGTCAGGCAGCGGGGGCCGGCGCACGTAGTACTTGATGCCCTGGCTGAAGTACACGTGCTGCAGCGGCGCGCGCGCGGCTTCCAGCGCCTCCACCATGTTGACGAGCATCTTCGCGGTTGTCTGGTCGACCTGTTTAAAGCCGCTGCATGTCAGCATGTCAGCGCACGCCGCATGCCGTTACGATCATCATACCTAAAGCACATGCAGTGCAACCTCTGCTTGCAATGGCTGTACACTAAAAGTGAGCAGCAGTGCCGCGCGCCTGCGTGGTGTCGCCTGCACCCCAAACACACATGTTGACAGATGATCAGCCCGAATAAGGCGCGCAGATGCTGTACCAGCTGCAGCGAGGGACAGTAACGAGCAATAAGTTCCAAAGTGAGCATGACCGCGCCTGAGAATGCCACATGGAAGACATGCGTGACGCTTGCGGCGAAATCCGCAAACTTGTTCCTGACTCCCTGCAGCGTTGGACAGTTGCAACACTTCTCGGCATGGTTTGTGCACCTCCGCACGTGCGGGACATCGCTCTAGGACATCGCTCTAGCACAGCAATATTACATTATGTATTATAATACTAACATGTAAGTATGCGCACCTCCACATCCAGCAAGTTGAGCGCAATGAAGTTCACTCTTGTGCCCTTCAGGTCCGCAGCAGGCTTGCGGCTGATTGCGTAGATCGCGCCCCACTCGTCCTTGCTCGCGTCCAGCTTCTTCAGCAGCGCGCGGCCCTGCGCGGCCTCTGGCGGCGTCGGCGCATGGCGCACAGCATGCACGCCTAGCAAGCACAGGCTACACGGCAACCACAGGCTACAACCAGGTTGCTGAATCGTGCAGGCTGGGCCATCTGCTGGTTGTTGCTGAAACTGCTTCACCAACAATCAGCAGATGGCCCGACCTGCATGTCAGCGACCACAGTGTAGCCTGTGGCTGCAGCCTGAAACCATGCTCGCCAGCACACGCATGACGTAATCACGGCTTTTGTTTTACAGCTGTTGTTGGATCACTGGAAGCTGCGCTACATGCAGGGCACGTGCAGCAGCGGCCTTTTTCTGTTTGTTATTAGTTTGCCTGGCCCGCGCCTGGATGCCGGAAGCGCCGCTTACAAGGGCGGTGCGCTGACCAACCGTCATTGCAGGAGGTGTATTCTTGTCAGCCACTGCGCACGTAGCCTGGCAGCTCCGAGCTGGCTAAGGAGACCGAAGTAGAGTCTGTAGAGGTCTGTTGTGTATTTGGACAGCCCAGGAAGATTTGAGGGTTTTGGGGAGAGGCATGACTGCGCATGACTGAGCCGGCAAGTTCACTTACAACCCATGCCACCCATCCCATCAAGGAGCCAACGCTACTTCGATTACTTCATCCAATTCACCGCAAGGCTGCACGCATCATGTGCCTGTAGGCGTTTCAGCACGCTCGACTCGCAACCAGATAGAAGCCCGGAAAATCAACACAAGGAAGCTGAACACCGCCTCAGTATGGCAGCTACAAGATGGAGCATGGCAGCTACAAGCTGAAAGATAAAGCAAGCAAACAGGCTGCTGTTCGTTGCCTAGTTCAGAGCCGGCACAGCAGACACAGACGGCCTACAGTTTTCGACGCCAGGCACTTCCAAGCGGAGCAAGCAGCATTCCCTTGATACTTCAAGCACTTCACGCCGAGGAGGCCATGTGTGTGGAAGACGGAAAGATTCACATGCACACGACTGCTGAACAGGGCATGACAACACAACCTCTACAACATGGAACAGCAGCAGGGGACCGATGATCTTGTGAGCTACTTCAGGACAATGCGCCGCCGTTGCGCGTATCTATAGACGCCCCTGGCGCAGCCTCGCCCGCTCCTCTCCTTTTGCAGCATGGGCCCATGAGCCTGCAGGCGCGAACATCCCCAACTCGGGAATGCGCTTGGTACAAGCGAAGCTGGCCGCAAGGGCGCCCATGCGCTTGCTGCTGACAGGAGAAGCAGAGCAAAGCAGCTGTGACAGTGGTGCTTCAGCTGTGAGTGTGCAGGCTGGCTGGCAGAGACTCAGCGATTAGAAAGTGCCTGCATGTACATCAGTGCATGGCAGGCGCACCTTGAGAAGAGCTTGGTCGCAAGGCTGACGAGGAGCGAGCCAGCGCCCGTCAGCACCGCGAACGCCCACTCATAGCCGTTCTGCTGCTCGCAGTGGAAGATGCCGCGGATGGGCGTCAGCATGATCAGCAACTGCGTCAGCCGCGCCCACACCGTCAGGTGCCAAGCACAAGCGGCACTGCACGATGACTGATCATGACCGCGCTCCTCAAACGAGCGTCAGCAGATGCGCTCGCGCGGCTGAGGCGGGACGGAGCAAGGGAGGCTGGGTGACATCGTGGCAGCGGGCAGGGGTACCCATGGCCACTCCAGACATCACACGGTCGGCGCCGGCGTGCTGGACGCGGGGAGCCGCGCCTGCAGGAGGACAATAACCGCAAACACGCTGAGGTACATGTGGGAGGTCAGGACGCCGCTGAAGATGTTGAGCTCGTCCTTGATCTTGCGCGAGTTCAGCATGTTGAAGATCTGCGCGGCCGGGGCAGGCCTCGGCGCCTTGAGAGCACTGGACACTGCGCCTGTGCACCAGGTGAACACAGAGGTGCCCAAGATGTGATGCAGCGTTGCTGATGTGCAGGCCGGACCTGCATGAAAACAAAGGAGTTGAAGACGAGCGAGCCCACGTCCTGCTGCTCGACCTTCACCTTGGCCGCCTGCTGCTTCGCCGCCTGCGCGCCGCGGCCGCGGCGGTAATCGCTGCTTGTCAGCGCAGCCGCCTCCTTGCTTGCATGCATGGGGGGTTGCATGCAGAGCGCAGGCAGCGCATCGAAAGCATCAGGCAGCACTGGCATTCTCCAAGTGTTCCCCCAATGTTCCCAGGACGCGCGCCTGCTCATGCGGGCTGCTGAGCGCCTGCAGCCGCGGACAGCTGGACTGGCTGGGCTCGCCGCGGCATGCGGGCCCTGCCAGGGCGCGGCGGTCATTAATGTACGAGCAGGCGCCCCCGCGGAGCGCGCAGATCGGCACCTCGCCTGCGCGAGCCGGCAAGCGCGCCTGAAGAGGCTGCCTCCGCTCCCTAAGCGTGTTGTGAACCGCTCGATGCTGCGCGCAGTGTCTTACACCGCCGCATGCCGTGCGGGCGTGGCACGGGCGTGGCGTGGCGCAGCACATCCAGAAATGGACAATCTATTGCAGATGCTGCCTCTGCCCCAGCACTGAGCAGCCCTGTCCAGCAAAGACATTGGGGCGCGCCTGGACGGTAGAGCCCGCCGGGCTGCAGGTTGCTGGTGCATGCGCCGCCAGCATCCACCTCACAGCAAACGTCCACGCTGGCGCGCGGGCCGCTCAGCTGCAGGGCGCCCAGGTCCAGATCGCGCACCTGGGCGTACTCGTAGCACGGCCAGGGCGGCTGCTCCCCGAGCCATCACGCGCCAGGTGAGTTACCATAACCGCTGGTGTTACATGCGCCGAGGGCGTGCATGGCACGGCGGGGGAGGCTTGATAGGGGCCTCAACAGCGCACTCGCAAAAGACGATGATGTGCTGATGAGCCCTGCTGCGGCTGCTTTCCTGTTTGAGATGCCTAAATCAGGTGGGTGATGCAGCAGCGACGCAGCACGGACAGCAGCATATGCTGCTGACAGGGAACTAACTGCACTAAAAGGTCCCGCCCACCTCTCCCGTCACACCTGCACGTGGAGCAGGAGCAGGGTCCTGGCGCGGCTGCGCAGACGCAGCGCACGCCGCCGGGCGCTGCGAAAAGCAACGGCCGCGCCCTGCGGCGAGCAGCGCACCGAGTACTTGTCGATCAGCCGCGGCGCCGCGTAGATGACCAGCATGAGCACCGCGATCTGGTAGCAGCCCTGCACCAGGATGTGCTTCCACATGCGCGGCGAGATGACTGACTCGGTGCGCCCGTGCGGCGCCTCTAGCAGCAGGTCCTCCGACGGCAGCTCCGTGGCCAGCGCTGCGCGGAGCAGCGGGCGCCCAGGGTCAGCAACTGGGACGCGCCGCATGCCGCGCAGCGGCGCCTGGCAACGCACCAGGACCTGCCTGGTGCGGCAAGGCCTCAACGCTGGTGAGGCACTTGGCACTGGACCACCTGGCCTGCAATATGTAACCAGAAGATAAACTGACGGAGGAGGCATTGGCGGGGGAGCGGACCCAGGGCGGCGAGCGCGTCCATGATGAGGTTGATCCAGAGCAGCTCCAGCACGTTCAGCGGCGTCTCTACGCAGCGGGCCAGGCTATCTGAGTGAGGAGGACCCTGGCGGCGGGAACTGGGCAGGCATGCACGAGCTGGGCACAGCAGCGGCGAGCGCTGGGGAAGGGCGCGCCTCCTGTTGTCACGGCCGCCACGAATGCGATCACCTGAAGCCCAGCCACACGCCCCAGTCGTCACTGTGCCGCACACACGCCAGGGTTGACCTGGAAGTCTCACGGCAGCCAGGTGTGTGGACTCCCAGGCCGTGAGGGAGGCGCGCCAGGGCCACGAAGTTGATCGTGAGCTGGAACTGCAGGAACTTGCGGATGTTGCTGAACACCGAGCGGCCCCACAGCACCGACTTGACGATGCTGCTGAAGTTGTCGTCCATGATCACGATGTCGGCCGCCGCCTTGGCCACCTCCGTGCCTGCGCGGATGCAGGGTCAGGGTGTGCCCGCCGCGCGCCGCACCACGACCCAGCAAAGCCCACCTCCTGGCACTCTGATGATTGCATGGGCTTGCGTCTTGGGCCTGGTAGCCCTTTCCTGTGGAGCGGCGGGCGCGGCAGGCTCGGAAGCCGAGCGCGCCCGCGGCGCCGGGCGCGGCCGGCCGGGCGCCGGACGCGCACCGGTGATGCCCATGGCCAGGCCGACGTCGGACTCCTTGAGCGCGGGCGCGTCGTTGGTGCCGTCGCCGGTCACCGCCACGATCTGGCCCTGCCGCTTCAGCAGCTGCACCAGCACGTACTTGTCGCGCGGCGAGCTGCGCGCCAGCACCTGCCGCGCGCGCGGCAGTGAGCGCTCCTGGGCTGTGCGCGCCGCGCCTGCCCTGGCTCGCAGCGGGGCGGCGGCTGCGCAAGCAAGGTTTGCGGCATTGCCGCGGCAAGCTCGGCGCCGGCAGTGGTGACCGCCGCGCCGGCCACAACAAGCGGGGGCCATTCAATGTCCATTCGACAATCACTGTCTTGGTCAACTTGACCTTACGAGTGCGGTGCTATCAGGCCAGCATGCTCTCTGTCTCATGATCTTGGCACGGGGAGAGGTCTTCTGATAAATTCCAGGTGAAGTGGGGTGCCCAGCAAAACACACACGGCGCCGCTCACGGGCGCCTGCGCAACGGGCGGGGCGCGCCGCGGCGGCGGCGCGCCTGCAGCCGCGGCAGCAGCGCGAGCAGCTCCGGCTCGGGCCGGCCGCGGAAATCCGGGCCCTCCAGCGCCAGGCCGCCGGCCGCCAGGATGCCGCACTCGGCCGCGATGTGGCGCGCGGTGTGCAGGTTGTCGCCCGTGACCATGCGCACCACGATGCCGGCGCGCTGGCAGGTGGCCACCGCGCGCGGCACCTCCTTGCGCACGGGGTCCTGCGGCGCGCGGGGGCGCCCGCTGGTCACGGTCCTCTCCCCGCCAGGCGCAGTGCAGATCGAGGCGGTCTCAACCGCGGCGCGATGCGGCCGCACGGCTCGGGGCTGGTCGCCATGCGCAGCCCCATAGGCGCGCGCCGGCGCATGCCCGGTGCGCGTGGCGCCCGCCGCCAGCGCAGACCTGTCACAACCTCCTTGTCACCAGCAGCACCATCCTCACAGCGCTGCTTTCACATGAGCAGCACCTGCCCGGCCTCCTCCGCAAGCAGACCACGCCGACGGAGCGCGCGCCTTGATGCCGACGATGCAGCACAGCGTGAGCTGCTCGTCGGGCGGCTCGTCAAAGGCGCCGGGCGGCCAGTCGGCGCGGCCCCCCGCAAAGCGCCGCTGCGCCAGGCACAGCGTGCGCAGCCCGCTCGCGGCCATGGCCGTGATGTACGCCTCCAGGTCCGCGCGCGCAGCGGCCGAGAGCGGCTGCTCTGCCGCGTCGGCGCCAAGCAGCGCGGTGCAGCGCGCGAGCACAATCTCCGCCGCACCCTGCCGGCCGTCAGCCACGGTGGCAGGCCTTCACGCGTGGTGACAAGCCTCTGTGCATGGAAAGAGGCATCCCCTGACATGCATCATACTTTGTGTGCTAGAGTGAGACGGAGTGCCCAGCTGTCACGGTGTTTGGTGGAGGGCCAGCTTCATCACAGCCCCGTCCCGCAGCACAGCGCAGAGACAGGTGCGATCTGGCGCTCTCCTGTTTCACGCACTGCAGAGATCCAGCAGACAGTAAGCACGCAAACGCATGCTGAAGTTGACGATTGGCCTATGCAACTTATGCTGTAATGTCGTGCTGACTGCAACAGCATTGTCGTGCTGCAGGCTTCACGTGCAGTGAGTAAAGCAACACACTCTGCACAGCCCCCTTCAGACCCCGACTAGGGCCTGCAGGACACGCGCGGCGCGCCTTGTTGTACAGCATCAGCTCGCCGGGCGCGCGCAGCAGCACGGACGCCATCTTGCGCGCCGACGAGAACGCATACAGCTCCTCCACGTCATCGTGCCGCGCCTGGCGGGCGCCAGGAAAGTCCGACACGAAACACGCATGTTGCAGAACAAGAACGTGGTGGGCTGTGGCTCTTCCAGCTGCACGCATGGACAGCCCTCCAGCACGCGTCTCTCGCCAAATCTTGTGTATTACGCCACCATGCGTGACAACCTCACGGCAGTGTCCCCACGGTCACACCGCCTGCTAGGTGTCCAAACAGGAGCTCAGCACAGCCCTGCAGGCAACGCCCATGCAAGCTCCGGGGCACGGAGCTGGCCGCACCTCGCGCAGCGCCTCATAGCTGATGCCCCACGCGCGCAGCAGCATCAGGAGCGCGCAGTCCGTGCGGTTGCCGACAAAGCCGACGGTGTCCTTGTCGTGCTCGATCAGGAACGCCTGTGCCGAGCAAGGGCCGGCTGTCAGCTGGGAAGGCAGGCCCCGTCTCAGCTACTGTAATGCAGCATGTGCTGCATGGGGTGCGCATGCTGCACAGCAGTGACTGGTGTGCTGGCAGGGTCGCGGAGTGCCAAGCATAGGTGCAGTATGTCTGCTGCGGAGGCCAGCCAGCAGAGTGCGGTTGTCACGCCCTGGTTGGGCAACCAGCCGGGTGTGGGCTGCATTGCATGTGCAGATCACTGCCAGCAGCATGCAGTCCGGTTCGTACAAAAGTTGCCAGAAGGTGTCCATGCTGCAATGGGCCCCTTGCAACACCCCACGCGCTGAGCGGAACACAAGCCTGCACCCAGGCGACAGGTCACGGCCTCCTTCAGCACTTAGAAGGCTGTAGGTGCTGAACGGCCTCCTTTAGCATTCAGAAGGCTGCAGGCCTCTGCAGCACCTTGGAGTTGAGCGCGATGTTGGCCTGCAGCGACGCGGCGAGCGGCGCGGGCAGCTCCGCGGCGGCTGGCGGCGCCGCCCACGCGCGCCCGGCGAACCAGCCGGCCACGACGGTCATGCGGTTCTCGGTCAGCGTGCCGGTCTTGTCGGAGCAGATCGTGGTCGCGCCGCCCATGGTCTCGCACGCGGCCAGCACGCGCACAAAGTTGGCGTCGCGCATCATCTTGCGCATGCTGCGGGCGCATGGATAGGGTAGTGTTAGGTCGGGTACATTGTCAAGGCCATGTTAGCCAATGTTGCACTGGCCCGGGCTGAGGCCTGCGCAGGCCGCGCTGCGCAGGCCGTGCTCCTCACGCCCACAGTCCGACCGCGTCGGTCAAGGCTGGAGGGGGCAGCCCGCGGCCCTGTGCGGCGCTCCGGGGCGGAGAGAAACTCTGCCGAATTGCGAGCCGCGTTGCCACGGCTTAGCGGCTACCAGAAATCCTATCAGCGTACATGCATTCACCATAGCTTTGCAGTATCTGTTTTTACAGAACCCTGCAGCACAATGCGCCTGTTTGCGGCAGGGTGCCAGCCGCCCAGGCAGCGCGCTTGCGCCCGGGAGCGCGCCTGTATGCGAGCGAGATGGTCACCGCGAGCGGCAGGCCCTCGGGCACCGCGACGACCACGATGGTAACGGCGAAGATGAAGAACTGCAGCGGGCCCTCCACGATGCGGTCGAGCGGGAAGCCGCGTTCCCGTATGCACCACCTGCCGCCCGCGCCAAGCAGCTTTTTTTTAAGGGCCAGCACGGCGCGGCACAGCCGCACAGCGGCTCTGTACCAGCCAGACATGCGCACCTCGGACGCGCCGCGCGCCTCAGGCGCTGGCCCCGCGCTGCGCCAGAGACTACAGCGCCGCCGCGCAGCGCATCGCCGCGCGGTTCTGCTTCCCACCAGGCCGGCACTGTCAACCGGAGGCCGAGCGCGCCGCACTGTGCCCGCGGTCCGCCTAGGGCCGGTCGCGAGCCCCGCACGGGCTGAAAGCCGGGGCCGCGGGCGCGCGCCTGACCAGCAGCACCACGAAGCACAGCGCGCCGACCACCAGGCCGACCTTACCGATCGCGGCCGCCAGCGTGCCCAGCGCAGCCTGCAGCGGCGTAGGCGCCGGCTCGCTCGCCACCATGGCCATGGTGCGGCCCCACTCGCTGCGCTCGCCAACCGCCAGCACCAGCAGCCGCCCGCTGCCCTCGGTCACCTGCGCGCGGCCCGACACGAGACCACGCATGAGCCTTGGGTCCCGCGGCAGGCTTACGGACCTAGCTCTGCTGACGTCACACTGCAGCCGCCCGCCGCCCTCGGCCGCCTGCGCGCGGCCGCACACGAGGCCACGCGCGGCCTCGTGTTCGGCCGCGCGCGGCCCTTGGGCTCTGAAGCAGGCTTGCAGGCACAACCCTCTTCGCGGTGATACGCCAGGTGACATGCCAAGATGCAGGCTCCCTGCATGCTCTGCCGCTTGCCACAACCCCCTCAAAACCCCGCGCCAGCTCCTGGCCCTGTTCTGCGTATCAGCACGAAGGTGCCACACATGCCATGCGGCGACCGCAGCGAACAGGCGCCGAGCAGCACAGCGATGTTTGGGGCGAGACGAGGTCAAGCCACGCGCCGGTCACTGACTCGGGCACGCACCTCAGTGCCCGACTTGCAGAAGGCGTCGCTGTGCGGGTCCTTGCGCATGGGCTCGCTCTCGCCGGTCAGCGAGGCCTGCCGGCGCGGCAGCGCGACGCCCCCGTCAGCCACGCGCCCCGCCCAGGCGGACGCCTGCCCCGCGGACGCGGCCGCCCTCGCGCCGCGGCAGGGCCGGGAGGACGGGCCCGCGTGCCGCAGCAGGCCGCGGCGCCCGTGCGGCGCAGCGAGCGCAGCGCGGCTGCGTAGAGCAACAGCTCCCTCCCTCAGTGCACGGTGCCTGCGCCGCGCTGCGCATGCGCGGAAAACATGATTAGGATTAGGGTCAGGGACCGGGCCGCGCCTCATCGATGGTCAGGCCGTGCGCCTCGAACGCCAGGCCGTCGGCGGCCACGCGGTCGCCGGTGTCGAGCAGCAGCACATCGCCGACCACAACGTCCTCGTTGACGACCAGGCACTCGTGCCCGCCGCGCACCGCCTTGACCTCCACCACGCCCGCCTCCGCGTTGAGCGCGTGGAACTGGCGGTCCTTCTGCCAGTCGTTGCCGGAGGCTGCGCGCGCGCGCGCGGGCGCCGGTGAGCGGGGCGCGCGCCGGTAAGCGCTGGCTGGAATGTCGGCGGCATGGCCCGGCGGTGCCTCTTGCGTCCTTCCGCGCGTGCGCCCGCCATTGAGGGGCTCGGCCTCTGCTATCCTCTGCATTTGTCAGCCACGTCATCAACCCCAAGTGCAGGTGCTGCTCGGACTGCTTGCAGGGGCGAGGGCGGCAGGGTTTGTGCCGCGACAGCGCAGCGGAGCGAAGCGCATCGCCTGCGTGCGCGCGGCAGCGCGCGCGGCGCGCGCGGCGGGCGCGCACCAACGAGGCTCACAACCAGCACGGCCACCCAGATCGCGATGCCCTCCGTCCACGCCTGCTCCTCGCGCTGCGCCGGCACGGATGCGCCGATGATGGTGGACACCTGCGCGCCGGCGCGGCGCTCGCCACCGTGCGCGCGCTTGCCTGCAAGCACGCAGTGCAGACCCCCTGCATGCATGCACCGCGCGCCCTGCTGCTCACGCTGCCGGGACTGCAGGTTGTGCCCGCCAGGCAGCGCCACACACGGGGCTGCTGCAAGCACCTGCGCACGCTCGGGTCACGGCCCCGCGGCGCACGCGCGGGCGCTCGCCGCCAGCTTGCAGAGCAAGCACGCGTCCTGCGGCGCCCCCTTCCCGCATGCCCAAGGCGAGGGCTGCAGGCGCCCAGGAGGGCGGCCCAGGAGGGGCGCACGGCAGCGGCGACCATCAGCAGGATGAGCGTCGGGTCGCGCAGGTTGTCCAGCAGCAGCCGCAGGAACGGCCGCGGCTTGACCTCCTTGAACTTGTTGGCGCCGAACTCCGCCCGCCGCCGCGCCAGGCCGCGCACGTCGGTGTCAGTGTGCGCCAGGCCGGTGCGCATGCTCGTGCGCAGCGATGCTGCCAAGCCCTCCGCGCCGCCGTGCTTCGTCAGGTCCTCCGCGCGCTTGTGCTGCGCGGGCACGCCCGGTCACGTTCTCCTCCCACTGCTGTGCACTTTGCAGGCCATGTATTTAGATGCGAACTCAGACTTGCAGTAGGTCGTGAACCAGCTGCGCAACCTGAAGCAGGTTGAAGCAATCATGCAAGTCTTTCTCACGTTAATGCGTCTACTCAAGTTTCGACAACGTCCTGCTTTGAGCGCCTGGCTGGCTAGCAGACATCTGCACCGATAAGCTGGGTACTGGCTACTGCAGTGCTCGTTCAAATGCCGCGTGAACAATGTACCTGCCACAAACAATGCTGCCACAATAAGCAGACAAAGATACTCCGACACTGCGTCCTGTCAAGTTTACCTCCAACAGGTTAGCAAGGTCGTCGGCGCTCACACCAAAGTCCGGCTTTGCGTCCTGCATATCCTGGGCGCGCCCTCCGCATGGCGCGCTCTTGGGGCTCATGCGGGTGCTTCTGCTCAGCTTCCTCGCGAGGTCGGTCCTTCAAAGCTGGCTGGCTCAGTACTAGTGACAGCTGCCACCATTCTTGTCATAATACTTCTGGTGGTACTCCTCCGCCCGCCAGAACTCTGAGCTAGGGGTTATCTCGGTCGCAATAGCGCTGGGGAAGCGCTGTTGCGCGGCAGCCGTCTGTGCCTGCGCATGCATGCTCACTGTTCTACAGAAGGCAGACTGGACACAGACAGGGTATGCAGGAAAGGGACAGTGCGCACCTCCGCGATTGCCTTCTGGTCCTCGCCATCATAGAAAATTGCGCTGCGGTACTGGGACGCCTTGCTCCGGGGCAGGCTTGCGTTGTGTATGCTGTAGAAGAAGTCGACCTGTTGCGGAGCTTGCTGACTACTAGTGCGTGTGGCTTGCATGCGCGGAGGGCAAGAGCCCGGGGTGACCCGCGCACCAGGTCGTCGAACTTCACCCGGTCGTCATAGACTAGCTGCACGGCCTCCGCGTGCCCCGTGTTTCCGCAGCAGACCTGCAGCACCACTTGCTCACAGCGTCGCACGCAGAAGCATGCCAGCAAGCTTGCGGGCCTGCTATGCACAACGACGTTCAAGCGCCTTTGCTGCGCACCCTTTCATACGTCGGCTTTGGCAGTGTCCCGCCCGTGTAGCCAACTGCGGTCTGCACCCCCGCGCTGCGAAAGTGCTGCGCAAACTTCTGCTCGACGCCCCAGAAGCAGCCCTGCAAGGTGCAGCACAGTCATAAATTTGATATCACAGCTCTCTCTACTTTGCAGCGCCTCTGTGAGCAAAACAAAGGAGGGATGCGCACAGCTGCAAACGTAGCGCGCTGCATGGGCATGTCTGGCTCTTATTCAAGCTGTGAGTTCTGCCTGGACCTCAATCAGCGGTCAGCTATCAGTTTTGCACACACTCCAAGGTTGCTTTGCTATAAGCGAGACGTACAAGAAGCTGGCAGGCAGCAAGGCCTCGTTTTCAAGGGCACTACTGCATTAAGCGAGGCAGCAGCGCACCCGCTGCAATCACCACCCCGCATGCATCTAAGCAGTTGGCTTAGAGTGCATGGAATAAGTGGTCTGATTTGCACTATCTGACAGGGCAGCAGTGCAACCGATACATGCTGTTACACAGCTCTGTTACAAGCTAGACTCCTGGTCAAAGGACCCCAATCAGGAGTCATGCACACAGCTCAAAGCCCGGCTACCAGGAAGAGAGCAAACCCCATTAGGCGGCCAAGTCATTGCTTAGCCTGAGCACCTGGGTCAGGACAGAGTTGACAAAACATTTACCGCCGCACACAGCTCTTGCGTGACACAATAAATTCTGCGTCATGCCCCCACGCAAACAATGATCTGGTATGCTTGAGCCTGCACACCCACAAAGGCAAAAAAACTACTAGAGAAGCCAAGCACCCTGTACAACAGTCCCAAGATGCTGAGCGGACAGTGTACACACACGAAAGCTGACTTGCTCACGACCAATCCCACAACAAGCTGCATACACGCCGGTAGTGGCCCAGCGGCTGTCCTTTGCACCCATTCATGCTCAGCGATGTGAGCCAATGTACCGGTAGCAAATGGCCCGTGCACAGGCAATATCCGGTCTTGTGTCAATACCTGATCTCCTGCTGCACCCCCCCTTACAAATGGCAGCATGAAGCTTAGTTGCTGCCCGCCACCACTGCAAATGCCCAAAGCTCGCCAGCAATGCTAAACCTTGCCAAAAAAATGACAGGAACTGATTAGGGATTCAGGGCCACTGGGCACTGTTGCATGCATACTCAGTACGCCAGCAACGTGAGCAGCCAAGCATGCTGTCCTATGAGCCAGTGCCACAACCGAGCATCCCATCCTAGGAAAGCCAGACGGCATGCACAGCAAGTCCCCGCACGCCTTGTGTGCGGCTCACCAACTGCACTTGTGCCAGTCATGAGCAGCGCAGCTCACAGAGCGCAGCTGGTACGAGGGCGAGTCTGCCACAGCACTGGCAAGATGCAGAGCAAGGACAGCCGGGCTCGCTGCCGGCGAGCTCGGAAGGTGGACACAGCCACCTCTGTCTGCTTGTTAGCAGGCGCGGAGGATTGTTGCAGAAGCGCGGTGCAGAGGCGCTTGCGAAACTTTCCCGCGCCCGGCACTCCGTGCGGTCCGCCCCCTCGCCGTGCACAACCTGGTCCCGGAGCCCGAGCCCGCAGGCCGCGCTATGCGAGGACGGCTTGCAGCTGCGCCAGTTGCAGCGCCGACAGGCGCGCCGGGAAGGCGATGCGGAAGCGCACGCGCAGGTCGCCGCGGCCGCCGCCCTTGGCGCGCGGCATGCCCTCCCCGCGCACCAGCAGCTCCGACTCGGGCGTGATCACGCCCGCCGCCGCCACCTGCCGGCCGCGCGCGCAGACAGTCGCCGCGTACACGAGCAACACAAGCATATCTACTTATAGTACTGAGGTGCGACCATGGATCAGACACAGTCATACACCCAGAGCACCCGGGGCACTGCGCTCAAACGCGAGCACACCTGTGCGCCTCTCTCCCCACCCTGGTGAAGACCCCACATGCTGCAGACACAGAGAGCAGAGTGCAGACCTGCAGGTCCCGGCCGTCCAGCGTCTGCAGAGGCACGGGGCCGCCCGCGAGCGCGTGCAGCAGCGGCACCTGGCGCGCACAGCGGCAGTCAGCGCGCCGCCAGGCGGCCCTGGCAGCCCAGGGTGCGGGCTGCCTGACGAGGCACGGCGACCACATTTGCAGCTAAGTGACGCGCAGTACGCAGCCTCGCACACATTGCGTTTCCATGCATGGTGCCAGGAACTGGGCAACAACTGCTAGTTTCTGCAAGCAGCTCCTCGTAAAAGGACAACCACTGCAAGCCCATGCGTACGCGTGCTCTAGAAACTCTCTGCTGTGTCGTCGGAAAGACTGCCTGGACGCCTTCCAAAATATTTGCAAAGGCAGCCAGTGTCACAGATGCCGCCCGGGGGAGCGCTCAATGCTGCCTTGCAAACACTGCGCTCGCCCCACAAGCGGGCCAGGCCCTGCGCATCGGGCTTGGGTTAGATACAGGGATAGCACATCCCCGCGCAAACAGGCCATGCCCTGCGCATCGGGGCGCGCGCCTCGACGCGCGCGTGCAGGTCGTCGCCGCGGCGCTCGAACCGCGCGTGCAGCGCCTGGCGCACGACCAGCACCACGTCGCCCGCGCCGCGGCCGGGCGCCTCGTCGCCCTTGCCCGCCAGCGTCAGCCTGCGCGCGCGCGGCCGCGCCTGACGGAGCTGCATGCACCCGATGCCCCGCAGAGCGCGTGTTCGAGCAGGCCCACAGTGCACGCGCATCCACTGTATCATGCACGCTACACCATTGCCGCACGCTCATCAAGCTTGCATTAAAGACGCGGCAGAGCCGCGCCTGGCGCGGCTCAGCCCGCAGGCGAGCGCAGGCAGCGCTTACTGACAGGGTCGTGTTTTGTTGGTGCGCACCGGTGGCCCTCCTGCCAGCCGGGCTGGACGCGGATGGTCACCTCCTCGCGCACGCGCACGCTCGCGCCGCTGGCGCCGTCGTAGATCCGCCGGCTCAGCGCCAGGCGCTTCTCTCCGCCTGCGCCAGCAGCACAGCGCCTGTCGCCACCCTGACGCCATGACAGCTGTGTCCAGAACGCAACCACCGCCGGCGTCACACACTGCAGGCGAGCTCCTGCGTTGACAGCGGCAGGCAGGGCGCGCGTAGAGGCAAGGGTAGGGTAGGGTAGGGTAGGCCCGGGTAGGGCTGCGCACCCTTGAACAGCTCCTCAAGCGTCAGCGTCAGCGGCGCCTCCGTGGTGCTCGGCGTGCTCGATGCAAAGCCCGCGCCGAAGCCGTCGCCAAACAGGCCGGCGCCGCCGCCGCCAAACGCGCCGCGCGCAAAGAGGTCGGCGCGCGGGCAGCCAAACTCGAACGCGTCCGGCGGCGCGCCAAAGAACCCGGTAAACACGTTGCGGAACTCGTCCACGTCTACGCAAGTTGCAGGTCGGTCAGGGGAAGGCCCGGCGACGGCTGCGCTTGGCTGCATTGGTGGGTGCCGCACACCGGGGGAGCTCCCGCTCGCTTCAGGTCAGGCCGCAGGTCCAAGCAATGGCAGGTTTGCTTCTCTGCTGCAGCCTGCAACGCTTTAAACTAAAATAGCTCTCCTGGGAACAGGAATACCTGCATGCCGCACTGGCGCGCTGCGAATGTCTGTCTCCGCGTCATACGCAGTGCGCTTCTGCACAGCGCAAAAACGAGATCAACCAGGTCTTTGCCCTGCACGGTCCCTGAGGCGCCACACTGGCCCCTGCAAGCGCCTGGCAAGCGCTGCTGGGGCGCACACTCAAATATCTTCAGGCACTTTTGCTAGACCCTTCCAATGATCATGCGAGTCTCCCTCCGCGGTACGCAGGGCGATGGCCGAGGGCTACAGCACGGCGTCTGCAAGGTGGGCTGACAGACTGGCGCCAGAGCCTGCAAGAGCACCAGGCAGGGCGCATCCCGGCACCCACGCCGCATCCTGTCGGGAGGCCTGCGGCGCCCGCGCGGCCGCAGCACAAGCAAACAGTTCAGGCTTCTATAAAAGTGAGTGTGCGTCCTCACCGCGCCGTCCGACAGCACGTCGTACGCCTGCTGCACGCTCTGGAAGTCGCGTGTGGCCCGCTCGCGCCGCTCCGGCGGCGCCTTGTCCGGGTGGTGCGCGAGCGCGTAGCGCCGGAAGGCCTTGCGTATGGCCTCCGGCGTCGCGCTGCGGCTCACGCCCAGCCGCTCGTAGAGGTTGCCGGGCTCGCGCTCGTCCATGCACTGCGCCCGCACGCTCGCACAGCACCGGATGCACGCAAGCCTGCGCCTCACTCACACTCAAGCTATTCAAGCATGGCCAAAGTGTGCGCAGACCAGCAACGCGCACCACCGCCCTGGCGCCGATATGGCATAACTTCTCTAGGGTAGGGTGACGTTGTGCTGCCTTGCGAAGGCAAGCGGAAGACTCATACAATCAAAGGAGCCAGCAGCAAGGCAGGTGCTAGCGCGATGGCGAGCCCGCAGCAGAGCGCGGCGGCGGTCGCTACATTCCTGGGGCGCGCCGGGCGGCTGGCCGTGTTTGCAGGCGTCGGCGGCGCCGCCGTGCAGGCTGCCCTGTACACAGGCGCGCTTCTGTCCACTCCGCTGGACGTGCCAGAGGCCACTCAGGATGCTTGTATGAGTGCAGTGTGCAACACTGTGTGGTGCTCAGACGGTGTTGTATCTCTCCAAACAGCGCGTGCCTGCAGCAGTCGCCTTGTTCCTATGCGGCCCTAGGCGCGTTGCAGGGGAGGGTGGCAGCCTGCTCAGCGGAGTGCTCCCAGCAGCATGACCGGCGTGTTGCGCCGCGCAGTGGACGCGGGCGAGCGCTGCGTCATGTACGACCGGATCCAGGGCGTGCTGCCGGAGCCGATAGGCGAGGGCTCGCACCTGCGCATCCCGTGGCTGCAGTCGCCCAACATCATGGACATCCGCACCCGCCCGCGCACCATCAGCTCTGTCACCGGCACCAAAGGTGACCCCGCTCCTGCGCAGCGCCTGCTGGACCCTTTGCCAGGCCGCCGCCACTGCCTGGCGAGGCCCTGCGTGTACCTCAAGTGCGCACCTGGTGCCAGGCTGCGGGCGAGCAGCGCGCGCCCCGTGACGCGGCCTGCCGCGCCGCGCAGACCTGCAGATGGTCAACATCTCGCTGCGCGTGCTGTCCAAGCCCGACCACGACGAGCTGCCGAACATCTACAAGGCGCGCACCCCAGCCGGTTAAGGCTGCTGGCTGCCTCCTTACATGTTTGCTGCAGCAAGGCCGCTGTCTTGCGCGCTCGCCAAGAGTGCACGATGACAGCACCTTGTTGTTTTTTGTGTGACTGTCATGTCCTCGGTACCCTTGGTCGCACGCAACTTGAGATGTGTAAAGCGTGTGTCCAAAAATGCAGACACGGTTCTTGCTGCGTTGCAAACGCGCAAGCTGTGACTGAAGTGAGGGTGCTTACAGAAGCAGTATGGTCCATGCGGCAGAGCCTGGGCCTGGACTGGGACGAGCGGGTGCTGCCCTCCATCGGCAACGAGATCCTGAAGGCCGTCGTCGCGCAGTACAACGCGGAGCAGCTGCTGACGCAGCGCGACCGCGTCTCCCGCGCGGTGCGCGCCGCCGCTGCAGCGACCCTCGTCCGTCAGCCGTGCAGTCACGCAGGCCTTCGTGGGACCCGGCACCCCGGCGCTGAGCAGTGGTTAGCGCAGCGTGTCTGCGCGTCTTGCGCTGCGCAAGCCGCCGCATCTTGCCTGCAGCTGGCTCTCTTTGTATGTGCAGCAAGGCAGCGATGTGCTGGGCTCAGGAACAATGTGTGCATGTGCATGCAGGTCTCTGACATTCGTGCCTCGCGCACGCACGGCATGCGTGCAGCCTGGCCGGCGCTGCCATGAAGCGGCAAACTCTCTCCAGCTGTGACCAACGTGGACACCAGCGCAGCCACCCGCTGCACAGCTTCCATGATCAGGGTTAGGGTTTGGCAGGACCCGCTGCACAGCTTCCATGATCAGGGTTAGGGTTTGGCAGGACCCGCTGCACAGCTTCCATGATCAGGGTTAGGGTTCGGCAGGACCAGCTGCGAGCGCGCTGGCCGCCGCCTTTGCTCCCGGGGTCCTGACCCCGGCCTGCGCGGCGGGCGCGCGCGCAGGTGCGCGAAAGCCTGACCGCGCGCGCCAAGGAGTTTAACATCCTGGTCGACGACATCGCCATCACGCACCTGTCGTTCGGCACAGAGGCGCGCCGCCCGGCTCGCAGCCGCCGCTTGCCCCAATGTCGTGCAAAGTCTGTGGAGATGCGCTTGGTAAGCGCGTGGTGTGCCTGTTGGTGCTTATGCGGGCATGTCTGTGCACACCGGCCGTGGGAGCCAGAGGCAAGCTCGGCGTCCTGCCACGTTCAGTCATGCGTGTCTGCTGTGTCATCTCTGGTTCAGGAGGACTGGCGCGTGCGTTTGAAGCATGCCGGCATGCGCCCCGCTCAAGCAGTGCTGCCGCCTGGTCCGTGTGCGGCAGAGAGCTGTAGCAGCGCCATGCCGTGCCAGAGCGCTGCATGCGTGCAAGCCGGGCCGTCGCCGAGCCGCCGCAGAGGCCCTGCTGAGCCGCAGGGGCCGCTGACGCGCGCCTGTGCGCGGCGCGCAGTTCACCAAGGCGGTGGAGGCGAAGCAGGTGGCGCAGCAGGATGCGGAGCGCGCGCGCTTCGTGGTGCTCAAGGCCGACCAGGCGCGCGCGCCGTAGATTAGGGGTAGGGATAGGTGGCGCCAGGCGCGCACGCCCAGCACACGCGTATGCCGACCCTGGACTTGCGGGGTGATCGAGCAGGCGGGCGGCACTGCCCGCTGCGGCAAGCGCGTAGCCGTGCAAAGCTGTTTGCGCGAAGTTGCAGACTAAGGGCAAGACGGGCCAGTGACTGTTAAGGCGCGCGAGAGGGGCGTCACCGCGTGAGTGAAGCGGCGCTCAGGGAGCGGCACCCGTCGCGGCTGGACGTGCTGGGCGCAGCGCATGTATTTGCAAGGCAGGCGGGCTGCGTTGCGCCGTGGGCTTGCCCCGGGCTGCCCCGCTCCATGTTGCTGTGGGGCACGCTGGCGGGCGCAGATCCGCCTGCTGACGAGCGAAAGCGCACGCGCTTGACGGCGGAGACGCGCGCGGCTGACGGGCGGATGCCGGTCGCGCAGGAGCGCAAGGCGGCGGTCATCCGCGCGGAGGGCGAGAGCGAGAGCGCGCGGCTGATCAGCGAGGCCACGCGCAGCGCCGGCCCCGGCATGATCGAGCTGCGGCGCATCGAGGCCGCGCGCGACGTCGCGTCCACGCTCGCGCGCTCGGGCTCCGTCGTCTACCTGCCCGGCGGCAACTCCAACATGCTGCTGGGCATCAACCCGGCGGCAGCCGGCAACCGCTGAGCGCGCCGCGGCGCGTCCGCGCGGGCGGTCTGCGTGCTGGCGGTGGCGCAGGAGCTGTAACAAGCGCCGCGAGATCTGTATACCTGCCCGGCGGCGACTCCATCATGCTGCTGGGCATCCCCGCGGCGGCCAGCCGCTGAGCGTGGCGCGGCGCGTCCGAAGGGCCTGCGCACTGCCGGCGGCCTACGCGCTGTGGCGGGCTTGCTGCGAGGGCGGGAGCTGACAGCGCTGCCCGTCTGTCCGCGGCGCCTTCAGCGTGCTGCCGGGCAATAAGCTGGGAGGCACAGCCCTCCGTCAGTGCGGCGGCGCGGGAGAAGCCCAGCGCGGCGGCGCGGCTGCCTGGCAGCTCTACTGGCTTGCCAGGCGCTGTCCCATGTCGGCAAGTACTCAGGCGCTCCGAGGTCTCGACAGCGCGGCGGCGTGTCCTAAGCTGCTCCCCAGCTCCTCTGCGGCATGCACGTCAGCGTGGTGGGGTGCTGAGGCCTGGCATGCAGTGGGCTTGGTTGCCAGCTCAGGGGCACACGGCTGATGTTGCTTAACCCGCTGGCACAGGCCTCTCTGCTGGGTTGGTTGTGTTGCGCAGCCGCCGGCGGATGCCCAACTGCCTCAGGCTTACATGCGGCGTGTAATCCACCGGCCTGGCCTGTGCAGCACAAGAGAGCGGCACCTATCCATTTAGCAGGGCTAGCTAGGACGTGCTGCAGGTGCGCTGACAACCGGGGCGTTCCAGTGCGACGCCAAGTCAAGAAAAGGACCCGGCCCACTATCACAGTGCCCAGGCAATGTGCCTGTGACACGCTATGACTACAGACTGCATCCTCCAGAAGCACATCCTGCATTACTACACTTCACCTATGGCCAGGACCCCGCGCGCCAAGCGCTTGCCATGTGGGAATGTGTGCATATGCGGCACATGACGTCCATGTGCAAGAACCCATAAAGGAAAGCTGGCACAGTGCTGCCAACCAAGCGCTCTCGGACATCCCCGCCTGCACGCTGCCAGCCTCACAGGGTTTGATCGCTTTCCCGGGTCTGGATGCCGGCCGGGCGCTGCAGCAGCGCGCCGCTGCGCTCTTCCGCGGCCGGCAGCTGCGCGGCGGGCGCCTTCTCCTTGGCCTCGACCTGCGCCGGCGGAGGCTGGTCGGGTTTAGGGTTTTTCCCCATGCCTGCACCCTTGCCGCCAGCCCGCGTCCGCGCATGGACCTCAGGGCCCTGCAACGCATGCAGCACACCGTGTGCACAGCATCTGTGTAACAAGCGTGCCAGGGCTGGCGCAGGCGTCATGTGGCCGGCTGGGCCAGGGCGACCGCGCACCGGCGCGCCGGCGCAGGTGTGGCAGGAGCGCGGGCACTGCACGCGCATCCAGCTCGCGTTGGCCTCGCACTCGCCGTCAAACGCCCACAGCGGGCAGTTGTTGTGCCAGTCCTTGCAGTTCTTCTCGGCGGCCAGGCGCAGCCGGCGCGCCTCCACGTCGGCCGGCTGCATGTTGCCAGAGTAGGCATCCATCCGCAGCCTGCGCGCCGGCGCTCCGGCGTGAGCGCGCCCGGCTGCCGGGCTCGGCCGCCAGCACGTCACCGGCCACCGCCATCACAGCATCCATGTTAGTGAGCAGCCAGCCGTGGCGGCCATGGGCGCACGGAGCGCCCCGCGACCGCAAGGTCTACCTACCCCAACCCTAAACCTGACCTATGTCCAGGTGAGCAGCCAGCATGCGGCTGCCACACTACGATGTGAGCAGCCAGCCGTGGCGGCCGTGGGAGCCCTGAGCGCGCTGGGGCGGCGCGGCGGCCGCGCGGCGCACCACTTGGTCGCGCTCCACTTGTCGCCGCGCAGTGTGGGGCAGCTCGCGTGCAGGCTCTGGAAGTCCTTAGACAGGTCGGGCGTGAGGCTGTGGAACATGAGCGCGTCGCCGCGCTTGGGCGCAATGGCCACGCCGCGCTGCGCGCACGGGCTCGGGTGCGCCGGGCGCAGCCAATCGTACCGCGGCCCGGCCGGCAGCCGCCCCTCCGCCTGCGCCCCGCGCGCCGCCGCTCACGCGCCTGCGGCTGATCGCCAGTTCCAGCACGCGGCCGCTGGGCGCATCGCTAACAACGGTTGTGTCAGCTCAAAGCACCGCGGTGGCCCGTCGCACCAGGCTGCCAGCCGGTGCCAGCTCATCAGCGCTCGCGCACGCCCGCGCACTCTGCCTGAACAAGCACGTTCGCATTCGCACCCACACAACATGCAAACGTTTACAGCCACTGTAGCGTGCACTAGAGTTGTTATGCGCTGCGCTGCACGCCCCCAGCTCCCGTGCTGCGCCAAGCAGAGTGGTCACACACCTATCCTGCCCTAACCCTAACCCTATCAACATTGCGGGTGCCAGAGCCGCGCCGCAGCGCACCATGGGGAAGACAGTCTCGCCGCCCTCCTCCACAGTCGTCAGGTACATGAGGAAGGTCACCAGCCGCTGCCCGCCGTGCTCCGGGCTCGGGTTGATGGCGTCCACCAGGAAGTCGTGGTGCTGCTCATAGCGCTGGCCGTCGTGGTAGTGCAGCACCTGGCCGCGCGCGCGCGCGCTCCAAACGAGGCCGCCGCCGCGCGCACGCTCGCGCGGGCGTGCCGGAAGCGCGCGCAGGCCTGCTAGGGGTGCGCGGGGCGCATGCTGTGCCGAGCGCTGTGCGCTGGCTGGAGCGGGCGGGCACATGACGCAGGAGAGAAGCCAGCCAGACGCTGCAGATCATGCTGGCTGAGACCCATATGCCTTGTGGCAGACACGCCTGCGGTGGCAGGCGGGCGCGCGCGGCACCTGGATGCCCTCGCCATTGATGATGGGCAGGTGCGTGACGGCCGCGATGCGCTGCTCGATGTCGCGCAGCACCGGGTGCTCGCCCAGGCCAAAAAACGTGCCGGTGCTCGTGCGCACCTGCGCGCGCGCGCGCGCGCGCGCGCGCTCAGCGCAGCGCCAGGTGCGCTAGACGCGCGCCAGATGCGCTCCTATGGCAGCGGCGCGCTCGGCCTGGCCGCCGCGGCCCAGGCGCTCGCGCTGGGCGGCGGCGCTGGCGCTGCCGCACGGAGGCTGTCGGCGCTTTGCAGCCTGCACGCCTGACCAGGAGAGGGACACCCGTGGGGCGTGCCCTCGCTCGCCCGTCCCGCTCTGTGCGGCCGTGCGGTGACGCATTTCCCATGCAGCCATGCTCATGTGCGCCCCTGGGCTCTGTGATGCAGGGCGCCGCAGTGCGCAGTGCGGCCAGCCTGCGCGCGCCCTGGCGCGCCGCGCAGCGCAGCCCGACCCACAGGCAGCGCGCCCGCCCCGGACGAGCACTCCCCGGCCTCGCATGAAGAGTGCATACCCACAAACCTGCCCCTGCCCCACCCCTATCCCTACCCTACTGTCTAGCGCCCGGCCTCTCATGAAGAGTGCACACTCCCAAAGCAGTGAGCGCCGTCGGGGGCGCACGTCGCTGGGGATGCGCTTGCCGGTCTCCGGGTCGACCACGGTCGACTTTGACATCTTCGGCTTGCTCTGCGGGCGCGCCGCACCAGCCCAGCTCAGCAGCCACGCGAGTGCAGCACAGCCGACGCGTGCACCGCAGACTGTGCGTGCAATGCTGACCCATGCGTGGCTGGAGTGCGCCTGGCACTGCAATAAGCCTGCTGCTGTGATTTGGCACGCACGTGCCAGCTTCGACACGGCGACATGCCACGCGTCGGGCTCTATCCAGAGCGCGGCCGCGCGCGCAAGGACGGCAACGCTTCTTGCAATGCAGCAAGCGCACGCTGAAGAAGCGGAGCCTTGCAACCCCTTAGAAGTGGGCGGGGCGAGGTTGCGCGCCAGGGCGATAAGCAGTTCGCACTCCTCTGCCGACAGGAAGTTCTTGAACACGGTCGCGCGCGGCTTCCAGCTCAGCTCCACCATCTCGCCCGCCCAGTGCGCCTGCAGCATGCAGACTGGGGTAGGTCATGCACAGGGTTAGGGCTAGGGCCTGAGCTGCAGCATGGCACCGGCCCGGAGCAGCAGGACCGCCTGGCGGCCATGGGGGAGCCAGAGCGCAGGGGCCCAGGCGCCCGGGCGGCAGGGCGGGGCCGTGCGGCGTCGCGGGCGCGCCGGGTCAACTGGCGGCTGCGGCCGGGTGTCGGGCTTGGCCTCGCGGTGGAACTGCACCAGCGCCGGCGTCGCCGTCGCCACATGGCGCACCGCGGCCGTGCTGCCGCCCACCGCCCGCAGCGACAGGCCTGCGCCGGGTACCTCGCCCTGCGCCGCAGCGCGCGCGCGGGTCAGCCAGGCGCCGGAGGCGTTGCGCTGCGCGCCAGCTGTGTGGCCCGCCGGTGCGGAGCGGCCGCGGCTGCGCCCGCTGCCCGGCGGCTGCCAGGCAGCGCCGCGGACCCGCGCAGCGGTGCGCGAGGGGCGGAGGCCACACACCCTGGCCTGTGCTCCACCACAGTCATAGACGCTGTGCTGAACTCCTTGCTTTGTTGCTGAGCTGCGACCCGGCGCGCTGCGTCCACCTTATTGCCCGTTGCCGCGAGGATGTCAGATTTTGCCATGGAGCACGGCAAAATCGCCAGCGGCAGCCCGAGCAGTGAAGCAAGTGCAGAGGGCTGTTTAGCAACGCCTCCATAGCCGCCGCTCGCCCACCGCGGCCGGTTCGTGAGACGCGCTGCAGGTGCTGGGCGATGCCTACGACTCACAGCACCGCTTGCGCCAGGCTGCTATCTTGCACCTCGCTCCGTGCCACGCGCCGGCTCAGCTAGGCTGTGTGTGCTGTCCACACTGTCTTCGTTACCCGGACACCTACTGAACCGCAGGGGCATGCAAGGCTCGGTCTGAGCAGGGTAGATCAGGCATGTTGGCCGTGCACGTACTCGCAGCGGCAGCTTCACGGCGCAGGCATTCTCGCCCCCTATGTAGCTACAGCAGCGAACAAGCCCGAGCAGTAACCTGGCACTACATTGTGAAAGGTGCTGAGCTGCGCCAGTGGAGCACCGGTGCAAGTCTGCATGTCTGCGGTGAGCATCCGGGCCAGGCGCTTACCTTCCAACCGGGCAGGCGGTCCAGGCCTGCGTCAAGGGGCCGCGCATGCGCCGCGCAGCACGCCGCCAGCACAAGCAGGAGCCAGCACGGCGCCGGCCGCGCTGCGGGCCGCATGCCCGCCGCTGGCCTACAGCAGCAGGTGTGCGCAGCGCCGGGAGGCAGCGCAGGGCCTCTGCTGCTCCTCCGGCCCGCCTGATCCCTCCGGCTGTGGAGTGCACTGCAAGGTAAAGGGCCCGCGCACTCTGCGCGCGATACGCTTTTGCAGAGCCTGCACAACCAGTTCTTGCTCCTTGTTGCGCACCTGCGGCCCAAAGAAGCTCTTGGAGCGCCCCTCTAGTTTGAAATCTGTGCGTGCCTGGCACCAGGGTCTGGAAACCTCCTTTCTTTTCTCCTCGCTCTCGCGGGACCAGGATGAGTTTCTAGTGTGTCTGCAGAGCAGCGACAGCGTTGACAAGGACGTGCCAGATCTTGTCAGACCTCTGTGCTACTCACCATGGAGCTCCACCACAAGCTGCGCCGCGACCCCAACTGGCACCCCAGCGGCTGCAATATCTGTGGCCAGGCGCGTTCCGTACCGCCCGTGCCATCACAAGGCCAGGCTGCCGCTTGCTGTGCGGGGCATCCCTGTTGTGTTTGGCAGAGGCTGCCGCACCAGTTGCGCGTGTCACGCCTGCGGTGTGTGTGCCAAGTCGCCAGGCATGCCGCGGGTCTGTGCGAGCAGCTGCGTGGACCTGTGTGTTGGTGTGTTGCAGAGGCGCGCAGTGTTTCTGCCCACTGCAAAAGGCCGCTGCAGGATCTGTGTAAGGAACGGAGGGCGAGCTGGCCGGCTTGGACTAGCAAACCTAGCAGCCACTGCGCACACCTGTGGCTGCACAGCGCTGCGGTTGCTGCGCCGCCGTGCCGCCTGCAAGCAGCGTGCTAAGGCTCGCTGCGCGCGGGCGCGCAGCTCGGCCACCAAGCCGTCAACTGCACCAACGGCACCATCAACTGGCGCCAGATCTACGGCGACGAGGCGTTCAAGCTGAAGCCGGCCATCTTCCCGTCGGACGTCGACCGCGCGAAGAAGGAAAGGCAGGTCGACATTGACGCCCTGGAGAAGCAGGCCCGCGAGTTTGTGCGGGTGCGCGCCCGCTCCCCCGCTTCCACAGGGAGCCTGGAGCGCCGCTCGTCGCCAGAGCTCGCTGCTCGCCTCTGGAGCCTGTGGCTTAGAGTTCCGAGCCAGAACGGTGGCTCGGTGGCTTGCGGGGCGTTTTTTGTAAGGACACAGCGGGGCTTAACGCGCGCAGGCTAACGCAGCAAAGGCAGAGAGCGTCGGGGGCGGCGGCGAGAAGCGGCCGCGGGAGGAGGACGGCGGCGCGGGAGAGGCGCGGCCAGCGAAAGCCGGTGCGGGGCTGCTGCCTGTGCCCTGCTGCTCCAGGTCAGGTGGCGTGAGGAAACTGAGACTGAAAGTGGTGACTAAAGCTCGCTTGCAGGGAAGTAGGAATAAATTTCTAGCAGGGCAAGCTGTTTCACATATCTAATATCGCTGTCGACTTGCTCGTCCTTGACTGTTGCACTTGGCACAGAGAAAGTTGCATCTTGTCCTGGACCGGCCTCTTCGCCTGGGCCGGGTGGTTCTGTGCGAGGGGTACCCCTGCTCTACGCTCTCCTCACCTCTGTGTCAAGCCCGCTGTCAAACAGTGTCGGCGTGGAGTGGTTGTCTTGGCGATGACATGGTGGGGAGTCGCAGGCACGGCCACGACTGTGGATGGCCCGCCACTGCCAGACGGCTGGGCGGCCGCCAAGGACGCGCAGGGGCGCACCTACTTCTGGCACAAGGCCACGAAGAAGGTGCAGTGGGACAGGCCAACGACCGCATCTGTGGCGGCCTAGGCTTGGTTCGGTCGCTGGGCGCGTCGCGGTCCCGCACAGACAAGGTCAGCCGCGCCAGTTGTTCGCGTTTTGAGATCGTGTCATGTGCTGTGTCATGTATGATTGTCTGATTTCTGCTGTCAGAATTCTGTGGAAAGCGGTGTGAGTATTTACAAATTATGTCACAGTTCTATACAAGTCATGCGCAGATGCACACAGCTAATCCTATGAATGCGTGCGCGCTGCCCACGCCATAGCTTGTTCTGCTGTCATGCACATGTGACAGGAGACACACTGGACACAGGCAGAATTTGACACCTCCAGCATCCTAAACCAACCCTAAAACAAGCAGAGAAGCTTGTGTGCTGTCACCTTTAGACTCCTACGCTATGCCCCACAAGACGAAGCACAAGATGAAGCAAGTTCATGCATCCTGCCTCACGCATGCGCGCTTGGTCGTCTTGATCAGTGCGCCCGCCACTCCAGGACGCTGCACCTCAGCGTCCGCCCAAGGTGCCACCTGCGCACCGCACATGCTTTCCTGTCCACTTACACCAGGCATGCAACCAGCAAGACACTCCAGAGGACAGCCGCGCAGGGCCACCTGGGGCCTGCCCTTGCAAAAACTTGAACTCGACAGTTTGGCCTAGGCGCACAGAGAGAGGCCGAGCGCACCCTGCTTGGTCGCGCTCTTGCCGCCGCCCTTGCCCGTGGCCTCCGCGGCAGCCAGCGCCTCATCCACCAGGTTCGCAGCTTGGATGTTCTCCTTGTTCAGCATGCCGGCCGCTGCGGGCGGCCCCTTGGCGCCATCCCTCTTGAGGCCCCCCGGGCCAAGCCACGCATCGCCGCCATCCATAGCGGTCGCGCTGCCCTTCGACGTACCGCCCTCCAGGGCTCCGCTGGCCCCCGCTGCCGGCCCCTCGTCCTGCTTGACCGACGGCGCGCCACCGGCGAGGTGCGCCGCTGCCACACCACTCGCGGCGTCGGGCGCCCGAGCTGGCGCTGCACCGTGTGCATCGGGCTCGGCCGGCTTGGCAGTGTGGCTGCTGTCCACCCCGTTCGCCTTTGCGGCCGAGGGCGCTGTGGACGGCGGCAGCGGCGAGGCGGCCCTGCCAGCCAGCCGCGGCGCGGCCGCCTCTGACGGCGGCGACGGCGCCGCGGCTGACAGCTCCGCCCGCTGGAACGCCTCGGCGGTTGGCGTGGGGTGCCGGCGTGCAGGCGACGCGGGCGCGGTGTCCGGCGGGAGGACGGCTGCCGGCGGCTGCGGGGCGATGGCCGGCGTGGTGACAGGAGCGCGCGGGGTGGCCACAGGCCGCAGGCGGGGCGCCTCAGCCAGGCCGGGCATGCCGGACGCGTCGGCGCGGCCGCCGCCAAAGGGCAGCAACCGCAGCGACGCCTTGGCGGCGGCGAGCGTGGCGTAGCCGCACGCAGCGCCGGTCGCGCCGAAGAAGGCCGCGCCGGACGTGACGAACAGCGAGAAGGCGAGCAGGCCGAGCATGAAGCCGCTGACCACGCCGATGGAGATGGTCGCAAACACGAAGGTGTACAGCGCGACGACCGCAAAGCTCAGGAGCGTGGTCAGCAGCAGCGCTGCGCCCGAGCTGAGGTAAAGCAGCGCAGAGCCAAGTGCCTGCGTGGATGCAGCTATGTGTCAAAGGACCGAGGCCAAAGACATGGCCAGCTCTAGGTGCTGTGTGCGGGGCGCACAATCCAGCCGGAGAAGGTGTGGGGCTGCAGGCGGCGCGCGTGGATCATGAACCAGTGCCGGTCTCTCGGCGGGTTGGCGCGCAGGTCGCAGTAGAGCTGGAAGAGCGCGTACCGCGTGTGCTCCGGCACAAACGTCTCGTACGGAACTGCACAGGACTCAACGTGTCGTGTGCACCCAGGGCACCGGCAGCTGCACATGCATACTTGCCCCTGCCTGTTCCGACTCTGCCGTTGACAGGCTGAGCACGCAAACGTGGCGGCAGGAACTGAGAAGCGCAGGGCTGAGGTGCAAACGTGCTGCAAGGCTAGCTTAGCAGCGGCACAAGGACGCCTTCCCGGTCGGAAACGCGCAGCACACAACTCGCACACCTGTCAAGAAGCGCAGCATTGGCCGCAGAACTATGTATATCAGCGTATTGCTGACCATGAACGTGCTGTGCAGCAGGTCGGGCAGGAGCTTGGTGCCCGTGTCTGCTGTCATTAGGCTTGAGCGGCAGCTGCGCTGCGCTGTGCTGCTCCCTTCTCCCTATCTCAGGCCTGCGCGATTGAAAGCTTTCAGTGGCGCTCAGCACACTGTAAATAATGAGTTGATGGTCGCTCCTCTTGGAGAAGAGGCGATTAGCTAATATAGGGCCTTCAGGGAACGCCAACAAACACCGAATGGAGCCATGCATGCTTTTGCAAGCCATCAGCCGTTCAAGGCGCCTCAGCTTGCGGCGCTTGCGTCTGACCCCTTGGTCCCAGGTACTACATTGCATCTCACCGCGCAACGTGCAAGGCCGATGTCGCACTCTGGCAGTGCTGCCGCAGCCAGGGACATCTGGCGCCAGGCGCGCACGCAGATATGCAGTACGCGGCAACACGCCTTTTGATAGTCTGCATACTGGCAGCTCGAGCACGGCATCAGACTTGCGCGTTGCACATCTTATAACATATTGCCACCTGCTCTGTGTGGTGGTCGCTCTGCGTGCGCATCGACCTTTGTTCTTGCTGCCGCCACAGAGTATGAGAGCGAGGCGGTGGAGGCGCAGCTGGCATTTTCCGAGGCGCAAAATGCTTTCAACTTGGAGATGCAGCACCTTCTGAAGACCAGGGCCGGTGCTCCCCCGCCACACCAATTGTGCATCAAATTGCTCACTTGGACAGCAGGCTTGACGTGATAGCACCTGCAAGTGCAGACACACTGGCAGGGCAGGAGCGGCTGCGTGCCGCAGAGGCAGTGTGTCAGCGCACACAAGCTGCACTATACCCAACACTGAAGCAGGCTGAGGAGGCCAAAAAGGACGGCTCGCGTCTGCTACACCAGCGCAACAGCCTTGCCAGCCGCCTGCAAGACGCCAAGCTCGCGCTGCTGGAGGCCAGGTATGCACCCCTCTGTGGTTGGCATGCTGAAGTAGTGCATTCAATAGTTTGACACCAACCTAGACCTCCATGCAGCAGCAACAGGTATGCGAGCCACCTTGAGGAGCAAGAGCACTACATGGAGCACATTCGGCAGTTTGTCGCACCAGCCGCAACCTTGGCGCCAGAGACCGACAGCATGGCAGACCAGGAAGGTGGCCTGCAGGATGCATGAGCAACGCAGAGAGGAGGCGCGAGCTGCACAAGTTTGTTTGCCAGGCAGGCAGGTGACATGCAAGTCAACAGCATGGCCTTGGGTGCAGAGTCGTGTTTGGCGGAACTACATGCAGTCAGAGCACCTCTGTGAGCAGGCTGGCAACGCACACATTTTGGCATGCGCCTACGTAAAGCCATGTTACCACACAACTGCGCATGGTAGCAACAGACACTGAGCAGCAGCTTCAAAGTGCATGCATGCTGAACGCTAAAACACCTGACTGGCTCCTGAAAACAAGCAAACCATCAGTTCAAAACTGGTTCCGTCGCGTCGTTGCAGCCAGGGCTGTGCCTCATACCTGCACACCCGTGCTGTTAACGCTGCAACAGTGGCCGAGTGCCCTCGTCAGGCACACCCATGCTGTAAAGCTGCAACCCGCCTGTGCCAGCGCGCTATTGGCGCATGCCTGCACTCTCTACGGATAAAACAATTCTGCTGCATTGCAACGTGCCCGGCGACGGTGACGGTCGTCACGCAGGCCAATCGCTCAGTGGGAGCGGCCCCATGCCAGGGCGCGGGCCTTGCGGTGCTCGATGGACTCATCGATTTCGCCGTCGCCGCCCGCAGACTCGATCGCCACGGGCTCCTCATCCCCGGACGCCGCAGCTTGCGACAGGATGTATGTCCACACTATCTGCGTGCCGGCATGCAGGCCGCGACTCGGGCAGAGCTTGTGTTCAGCAGGCCTGTGACACCAAGAGGAAAATGCATGCGCGCAAGTGCAGGTCCAGCAGCTGCGGGATTGTGCACAGTTGACAGTGTAGCAGCCAGTGGAGAGCAGCAGGACGGCATGTTGTGCTGGGGGCGCACCGCCACAACATTCGTGTACAGCACGCGCTGTGAAGACGGCACGGCAGCGAAGTTCACGATGTGCGCAGGCACCCACAGCTTCCAGCCCGTCTGAATGGTGTCGAACAGCTTGGCCTGCACGCCCAGTGTAAGGTCTTTGCGCCCCCATGCTGCTGTGGTAGCGAGCCAGTCCAACAAGTCCATCCGTGGCGGCAACAAAGTCTAGCAGCCAGCTTTTCAGAGGATGCCTAAACCAAGCCAACTGGCAGATATAGGAAGAAAGGCAGGCCCACCTTTATGAACGGCACAGCCTCGTCAGCCTTGCCCTCTGTTGCCTTTGTCCAGGCAAAGAAACAGGCTGTGCCCAGCGGCGCCATGAAGAGCTGGTCGGCCGCCATCTTGGAAACCACAGCCCAGGGCCTGCGGGCGAGGGACGCTGTTGGAAGGGATTGGTGGCCTTGCAGTGGCGTTGCAGCTGCAGGCTGCACAGCTAGTGAAGGTCTATCAAAATATTCCAACGCGTCGCAGGGGCGCCGCACCTGGTGGGGTTCTTCGGGGAGATGGACTGCGCACCAGAAGCACCCATACATCAGTTTTGGCAGCCGTGCAGCTCGTAGGCACGTGATCGCATGTGGCCGGCGGTCGGCGTGCTGCCTGGCGTGCGAGACACGCTAGCAACGTATGAAGCCATTCTGCAGGCCCGCGCCTTGTCAAGGAAGTTGAACCAGACGTGGCCCTGCAGCGGGCCCGCAAAGAGCAGGCCGAAGGCGCCCATGCGCAACGTCCGCATCGCGTTATATGAGCCCCTGGGCTCGGTGGAAAGCTGCGCGATCACGTCGCCGATGGAGAAGCCCACCGCCGCTGTCAGCGTCTTTGTCAGCAGGGGCTGCCGCTGTAGCGAGCTGTTGTACCCGCCCCAGCCGGCACGGGCCATGCGAACGGGGTAGGTCAGCACGCTCATGATGACAGCACCCCTAACAACGATGTGTGTGTGGCTTGAGCAAGCTGTGGCTGAGCAGCCCGCTGGAGCTGGGACTTCCGTGAGAGCGCCATCCAAATTTGGCTCCAACCCTCGGTGCACATGCGGCCAGCCCTGAAAGCTTACGTGAGGCGCTTAGCAGAAGTTTCCTGCTCGTTCTCCAAGACCGAAGGACTCGCGCAGGCGCTGCAAGCAAGGCGCCGACAGGTATCTGGGCCTGTGACTGACTGACAGCGCGCACAATCTGCGCACCGGGCCCCGCAGCCGCTGCCGAGCAGCCTAACCGACTTGGCCAACAGCCTGCTGCTCTGGGATCCGGGCCTGTGTGCTGTGCATGCCCGCACGCCCGTCAGGTACAGAGCACGCCAAGGCATGCTGTGCGCAGTGGACCTGTTACGGCAGCGGGCTGAAGGGAGGAGGGGGCTACCTGTGCTTGTGAGACAGCGCAGTTTGGATAAAGTCAATGGGAGGTGATGAGAGAATGATGAATGGCTTTGACATGTGAAGGCCGCGATCCGGCCGCAGCACCTGCTGCCGTACCTGTTGTGCAGCATGGCATCTGCTGGTACATTGACAATGAGCGGGGCGCTGCGAGCGCACCCGAGGCCCCTGGAGTGCAAACTTTGGCGTGTACCGGCGCAGGTTTGCGGCCCCCGCACTGACTCTGCGGGGCCCTGTGCGCAGGCGCAATGGGTGCGGCGCCGCACCCAGGGGACCCCAGCATCGAGAGCCTGCTGGCGGAGTTCCAGTCGGCGCCGAGCATCAGCCTTGGGGAGGGGTTCCCCGCGCTGGACGACCCCTTCCTGCGACCACCGGGTGCGCCCCCAGGACGTCAGGCCGCCGCACCGGCGCTCTTGCCCATGTATTGGCCTGAGGCATCGAGCGCCAAGCGGTGTGCTTGCGCGTGCGCAGGCGACAGCGCGCAGTCACTGCCGGCGTTTCCGCCGTTCGGCAAGCGGGCGCTGCAGCCGCAGGACAGCGCGTACATTCTGACGCAGCTGCTGCCTAACACTGCGTTTGGCAGCTCTGGCGGCAAGTCCAGCTCGGGCACGCACAACAGTGGCGAATTGTCCGATGGTACGCCCTTAGTCAGGATGGAGACCTGCTCACTCAGCTTCTTTTCCACGCATGGTTGGCCCTGCGTGGATGTGAGCTGGCAGAGGCTGTTGTATGGTGCACTGGGGCTGGGCGCTGTGCCACAGCTCTGCCGGGTGTGGTGGCGCGGCTGGATTGCGCAACTGGGGCATGCGCCCTAGTTTGGGATGGCGCAATTGCTTACGCACTAGTGCAGTAAACGCAGTGGTCTCGAAACTGTCTGTAACAGCAGACAAGCATTGCATTATTCTGTTTGATGTATGGAGTATGTACGCACCTTCTGGTGTTAGGGCTCTTTTGGTGATATGCCAGGGCCGACATCGGCAGTGGCAGTTACGCCTCTGTCAAGGAGATAAAATGCAAGTTGTCTAAGCACTTGAGGGGGTGACCGGGTCTCTGGACACTGTCCATACCGTAGGCAGGTGGCAGGTGCTGTGGGCGGTCTGCTGCGAAGGGGCGTGGTGCAGGTTGAGAGCCCGTGGCCCTGTCAGCGAGGGAGTGCTCGGAAGTCAAGCTCACAAGTAACGCCCGCTGTGCAAGGCGCGCACAAAGTCTTACGTCTGCGCTGCGGCATGCTAGGCGAGGATGAGGACGGCGGCGCCAAGGGGCATGCGGGGAAGCGCGCGCGCGGCGGCGCGGCGCGCGCGCAGCGCACCGCCGACAAGAACCGGCAGGCGCAGAAGCGCTACCGCGAGCGGCAAAGTGCGCGCGTACCCTACCCTAGTACCATAGTTCCCTACCCTAGCCTGGTGTCTGTGTTGCGTGCTACGTTGCACTGGCGCGCTGATGCCGCGCCCCTTTCCTGGCCTGTTCACCGGCCACCGGGTATGTCTGTGAGGCTGCCACGAAGGCGCTACACGTATCCAGGCGTGTGAAAACCGCAAGATTTTGATACTGTGTGCTCGACAGGCAAAGTTACGAACTGAAGGCGTGTGGTTGCTTCAATATACGTCGCGGATGGGAGGGCAGGCGGCTGACGCTGTGCGCGACGTGGGTGCGAGCAGAGGAGAAGATGGCGGACTTTGAGCGGCAAGTGGAGGAGCTGAGCGGCCGCGTGAGCTCGCTCATGGAGGAGAAGCGCACGCTGGAGTCGCGAAACTCACTGCTGGAGCGCGTGGTGCAGCTGAAGCAGGACACGTGCACAGAAACGGTGCGCCGGCGGGCGCCTGCGCTGGAGGCGCCCCGCCCTCGGCAACTCATGCTTGGCCACTGCGCAAGCAGCAATCTGGCTTCACAGGCACTTCGTCTGGCTTTTGGCGTGTTGTGGGCGCCGAACGCGGTTCGTTTGGGTTTACTAAGACTCCCTCGCAGCCTGTAATAGCACGCGCACCCGCACACACAGGCGCGCATCGGCGCGGCCAGCACGCGCCAGGCGCACGCGGCGCGCTGGCCCGCTCCGCGAGCTGAGCAGGGCCGGCGCGCGCAGAGCGAGGCGCACACGCCGCAGGAGGTGGGGCTGTACCGCTCGTTCGCGGTGCTGCGCAGCCTGCTGAACCCGGTGCCGTGCACCGTGGAGGAGGCCTCGCGCTTCCAGCAGGAGGACGTCATCGAAATAAAGAAGGTGCGGTTGCCTGGCGAGCGGGGGGCAAGCCGGCAGGCGCAGGCGCGCGAGTGCGCTTGTGCCTGCCAGGCGCTGGCACGAGCTGTCAGCATAAGGTAGCAGGAGGCTTTGGCGGCGCATGCCTGGCAAAGGCTGGCGCTTTCTGCGGGTTGAGCAAGGCAGGCCGTGTGCCGCATGCGACTGTGTCGCAAATGCGCAGCTTCAGGGTCTTTTTTTGAAACCATGATGGTCAAACAATCATTGGTCTGACGTCTTCAGGGGTCGAGATTGGACCGCTGCAGCCCCATACAAGAGTCAAGAATCATGCACAGTCTGATAGCATGCGGCTGCTCTGGCGCTTGGGGTGAAAGCGCCAGGCACTGTGAGCCACACAGCTTTGTGACGGCTGTAGCGTCAAGGGGCCTGGTCGCCATGCGTGTGCTGTGGCGGGGGCCAGGGCTATGTGGCGGCGCTCATGGACTGCATGCTGGGGCCCGTGGAGGATGTGACATCAATCACGTACCAGCGGCTGCGCCAGCTCATCGACGCACACGTGCGCCTCATCTCCCCATCGCTTTTGCCGGCTTGCCAAGGCCTGTGCTTTCCACCACCATGCGCCACGCCGTGCCAGCACCACATGCGGGCTGGCTCTGCGCCTGCCGAGAGCGCCGGGCTGTCACCGCAGCATCGTGCGTCGGCCATCTGCTGCCTGTTATTCGCCGCCTGCCACCCTGCGTGGGGCTGACGGGGCCGCCCGCGCACCGTGGCAGCGCGAGGTAATGCTGCACATGAGCCAGACCGACGCGAAGATGGTGAGCAAGATCCACTGCATGCTGAAGAAGGTCGCGGCGCCGCCGGGCGTGTGGGCCAAGTGCCTGGTGCGCGCCTGCATGTCCCCATACCATCCGCGGTCAGCCACTCATGATCAGCATCGGTTGTTGCAGTGGTTTGGCCCAGCTCAGGGCATGGTCTGGTAGACAAGCCAGGCTCAGAGCTGATCAGCAAAGTGCTGTATTGATGTATGTTGGGTAGTGTGGGATACATGGGTAATGTTTGATGCATGGGTACCTGGTAGGAGCCTGTATGCTTCACTGTTGGCCGCTTG
>JAABUY010001056.1_pt1 | contig 39858 bp, 45 predicted proteins | sample 5560271 | NCBI WGS metagenome assembly JAABUY01 (sample SAMN10711886, study PRJNA513374) | rock metagenome | isolation source: Antarctica rocks | place: Antarctica: Victoria Land, University Valley
CTCCTGCCTTAGACGGCAGAGCTCCTGCTATCCATCGAACGATACCCAAGTCGACTGCAGTCAACGTCGACGCGTGAGATCCACTAGATAGGCAGATAGCACAAGTACCCATTATCCTTTCAACAATTTCATTCATTTGCAGCTAACTCATCAACAAAGATAAGCTGATCTGCAGTTTAATTAATTAGCTGAACAAGTCATTCTGCACATAGATCATTATCTTGTTAAGTGACTTTTTATTATAGTTATTAAAATCATAAATATTAATTATTGAATTATACAACAAAGATTTTCATTATCTTTTATGTATATCTCATTCTCTTTAAAACATCAGACAATGTTCTGAGCTTAACATTAATCTTAAATTTGTCTTAAAGAAATCATCTTATTTCATTACAATAAATTTAGAATCTTTTTTTAAAATATTCAGTCAACATCTCTTTCATTGTTAAGATCAGAGCTCTAGATTAATCTTTTCTTTTAAGTTTAGAGATCTTGAATGACTCTTATATTCATCAGTTCATTCACATTTTTTAAATTTGTTGAGTAGACATCTCTGTGTTCTTGTGAATTGATGAAATTGACATCTTACAGATCAATTGATTGTTGACAAGACTTCTAATGTATTCAGACAATGAATGAGGCATTGCTGAAGTTTAGAAAGCAGTCATGATGGTTGTGAGGCTGTTTTTGATGTGAATTCATGAATGAATATGGGGGTGGCAGGTTTTACTAGAAAAACAGGTGTGTTTTTTGCTTACGGTGTGGATGGCCCAGAATTTCCACCGGCACTGTACCGGGGATATTCCCCGCATAGACCTCCACGGCCCGTGCCACAGCTTGTGGCAACCCGTCCGAGATTTGACAGACATTTGCGGATTGCAAATTCTCTGCGACGTTGTAGTGATGTTCCTACCCTTGAAACACGATGCCTAATCCACGCTTCGTCCCATGTCAATCGGTCCTGCGGTCGCCTCTGAGGAGATCGCACGGCCAGCCATCATGCGCTCGGCAGTTTCTCCAGCCATTGCGACCACAGCGGAGAAGTTTCCGGTCCACCCGATCCCTCCAAGAGGAAGAACGGTCGTTCAAGGGACAACTCTATGAAAGCACCTCCCAGCGACTCCAGCGCGAAAGGGCAGACCAGCGACGCTTCGCCAAAGAGCGCGGCGAGAGCAGCGGCGGTCGAAATGCCGCCATCACGTTCGGTACGTATCTCTCTCCACAAAAACAACAACGAGCTTCCCACCGACCATGCGACTGACCCGTGATACAGTGGTGTTATTCTCCTCCCTGACGTGCTACTACCTGGGCTCCCTCCGCCCCGCCGCCCCGTCCACCGCCTCCACCACCCCTCTCGCCGCCGCCCAGCCGCCGAAACACAACACCGCCCCGGCCAACCTGCAGGCGGCGTGGGCCGACTTCGTCAGCGTCGTGGGCGAGGACAACGTCTCGACCAAGGCGGGCGATCTCGAGTACCATTCGGGCTCGGAGTGGTCGAGCTATACGTCCAAGGAGCACGAGAAGCCCTTCTGCATCGTCTTCCCCGCCACCACGGACGAGGTCAGTCGCGTCGTGAAGGTGTGTCACGAGCGGAGGATCCCGATCACGGCGTATTCGGGTGGGACGAGTCTCGAGGGGCACTTTTCGCCGACGAGGGGCGGGATTTGCGTCGATTTCGGGCGGATGAATCGGATTCTGAAACTGAACAAGGCGGATCTGGATGTGGTTGTGCAGCCAGCGTTGGGGTGGGAGTTGTTGAACGAGGAATTAAGGGAGGAGGGGCTGTTCTTCCCGCCGGATCCTGGGCCGGGGGCGATGATTGGGGGCATGGTGGGCACGGGCTGCTCGGGCACCAACGCGTATCGGTACGGCACGATGCGGGATTGGGTGGTCAGTTTGACGGTCGTGATGGCAGACGGGACGGTCATCAAGACTAGACAGCGGCCGAGGAAGAGCAGCGCGGGCTACGATCTGACGAGGATGTTTATCGGGAGTGAAGGCACGTTAGGCTTGGTCACGGAGGCTACGTTGAAGGTTACGGTCAAGCCCAAGAGCCAGAGCGTGGCTGTCGCAAGCTTCCCTACCGTTCGAGACGCCGCACAATGTGTGGCGACGGTTGTGGGAGATGGCATACCGATCGCCGCGATTGAGGTGCTGGACGACGTGCAGATGAGATGCATCAACGAGAGTGGGTCTACGACTCGACAGTGGAAGGAGGCGCCCACGCTATTCTTCAAATTCGCGGGGACGCCGAGTGGTGTGAAGGAGCAAATCAAACTCGTCGAAAAGATGGCGAAGAGCGCAAAGTCGAAGAGCTTCGAGTTTGCGAAGAACGCCGACGAGGCGGCTGAGTTGTGGAGCGCAAGAAAAGAAGCGTTGTGGAGCGTCATGGCGAAGAGGCGGGATGACAGTGACCACGTGTGGACGACCGATGTGGCCGTCCCGATCAGTCGGTTGCCGGACATTATCGAGCAGACGAAAGAGGACATGAGCAAGAGTGGGTTGCTGGGAACCATCGTGGGACATGTAGGGGATGGGAACTTCCACTGTGAGTACTTCGATCACTAGAGTGCCGGCGTGGGTTAACGACCATAGCAATCTTACTATTCAATGAGAAGGAGCGCGAGGTCGCCGAAGGCGTCGTCCACCGAATGGTCAAGCGTGCTGTTGAAATGGAAGGCACAGTCACGGGCGAGCATGGCGTCGGTCTGATCAAACGTGACTACCTGGCACACGAGCTGGGAGAGACGACGGTGGATGTGATGAGACATGTTAGTCGGCCCCAACCCCCGGCACAAGGCCAGCTCAATAGAGCATTTGCTGATGTGGTGATGATGCAGCTCAAGCAAGCTTTCGATCCGCTGTGCTTGCTCAATTGCGACAAGATTGTCCGTGTTGAGAAGCCGAAACCTGGCGAGGTGCAGGCATGGTAGTGTAGGTAGGAAAATGAAACTATTATTCTGCACATATAAGGGCGGTGGAGAGTGTGTTTCGTTGTGAAGTATCAGGTCTGGTGGTGTCGTTGACCTTGGTTCTTCCCATTCCAAAAGTCAAAGCACCAATGCTGCATCATGGTCCCCAACCAAACGTACCGTTCGATCAATTTGTTGCAGAATTCGTACCCTTCTTCTACCGCCTCGCAGTCGATCATTGGCTTCCCGTCTCTCATCACATAACATACCACGGCAACCGCGGCATTTCTTTCGAACCACAGAGCTGTCCCTTCAGACCCCTTCCTCCTTCGTTCGCAACTCTTGTCTCCCTTCAAACCGATCACATCTCTAATCACCCTCTTCCCTCCTCTTTGCAACTGTTGCAATGGCTGCAGTGTTGAGAGAGCTAGGACACGAAGTGTACAGTATGTTGGAGGCGTTCTATCAACATTTCATCATGGCTACTTCAACTAGGTACGTCTATCTCCCCTGAGGACGATGACCAAACCGGTCTCCATCGCAGCCAACAAGCCGTGGGAGCGAGCTACGAGTCTAAACCCCGCGTTTGTACATACCTCGTACCATACAGAATACCCTTTCAACAACCCACTCCCTCCTTGCCACAACACCGACACCAGCGCCCCATCTACCAAAACTTCACACTAACCCCACCCACCACACCACAGCACCAGCAACGCTCAACGCCCCTCCTTGCCACCCTACTACCCGGACCCCGCCCCCGTCGCTCGGCAGCAGCACATGCCCACATACGTCCCTGGGCGCAATTGCCTCTTCTTGAAAGCACAGTTGAGCAAGTGACAGCCTTAACCTTGCAAGCCTGCAGATGGCTAGACTGTTGCCCACTTTGCTGGACTGGACGGGACGGTGCAGCCGGCGAGGAGGGCGAAGTTAGTGATGTCGCTCTGGGCGGGCGATGATGGCGTCGTGGACGACGGAGGGTGTTCTATTGAGTGTTGTACAATAGTTAGATGGCGTCACATCGTACCCGGTAAGTTACGGCCATGGTGCCAAGCTAGCTTAACGTAACTAGCTAGCTTCAAAATCGCACCACACCGCCTGCGTTTCTGCCGGCCTTATCAACCGGGCCATCTCTTGCGAACCAATCATTGCACCCAAGTGACAAGCATATTCGATACAGAAACTTCCGGAGCATCACGCAAACGCACACTGTCATTGACTGCTTGCAATTGGCTCCTGGTATCGAGACCAAAGAAGCATCTTGTGCATATAAAGTGTCAGGCAACGGAGAAGACAATGGCAAGTGAGCCAGACAGTTTAGACACATTCTTTGAATATGGATACCGTTGAGCGTACTGTGTTGCAGGAGCCCGTGGATGGCGCGGGGACGGGGATACATCATCATGAGAAAAGACTCGGCGATGTGGAGAGGCAAGCAAGTCCAGGTATATATAACTATTCGGCACTTGAACAAAACATCAGGGGCCTGAGATCTGATTTACGCGGTACCACGGCAGTGATAGACAACAGTGCTGTCGACGTTCCACCTCTGAGGGGCCTGTCGTTCCTAGATCGATTCCTGGTGATATGGATCATACTGGCCATGGCCATCGGCATCATCTTGGGGAACCTCGTCCCCTCAACAGGCCCCGCGTTGCAGAAAGGCCAGTTTGTGGGAGTGAGCCTACCCATCGGTACGAACGTCCCGCCCCCTACGCTCTCCCAAACTGGCTGCTGACCCTAGACTAGCCATTGGACTGCTGGTCATGATGTATCCCATCCTCTGTAAAGTCCGCTACGAGACCTTACATCTACTCCTCAAAGAACGGTCACTATGGGTGCAAATCGGCTTCTCCTTCGTCCTGAACTGGATCTTCGCCCCGTTACTGATGTGCGGACTCGCCTGGGCCTTCCTCCCCGACCGGCCCGACCTCCGCGAAGGACTCATCTTCGTCGGCATAGCGCGGTGTATAGCCATGGTCCTCATCTGGACCGACCTCGCCAAAGGAGACGGCGACTACTGTGCCGTTCTGGTGGCGTTCAACTCGATCCTGCAGATCGTGCTATTCGCCCCGCTCGCGCTGTTCTACATCCGAATCGTCAGTCACGAGAACTCGGCAAACGTGAGTTATCGACTGGTCGCCCAGAGCGTGGCCGTCTTCCTCGGGATCCCACTCGCGGCGGCCGTGGTTACTCGCTTGTGTCTGCGCTCGCTGCTCGGGGAGCGCAGATACCAGCTTTACTTCATCCGCTTCGTCGCGCCCTGGTCGCTGATCGGCCTCATCTTCACCATCATCGTCCTCTTCGCGTCCCAGGGTCGACATGTCGTCTCGCAGATCACCTCCGTCCTTCGCGTGTGCGCGCCGTTGATAGTTTACTTCGCCATCGTCTTCACCGTCACCGTGATGCTGTGCCGCCGCTTCGGGTTCGGCTATAAAGTATCTTGTACGCAGAGCTTCACGGCCGCGAGTAATAATTTCGAACTGGCGATTGCGGTTGTCGTTGCCGTGTACGGTGTCGGTAGCGGACAGGCGTTGGCCAGTACGGTCGGGCCTTTGATCGAAGTGCCGGTCTTGGTTTCATTGGTTTATGTTATGAAATGGTTCAAGAAGAGGTGGAATTGGGCTGATTAGAAGAGATGATATATGACAATAGAATAGAAGAACTACCCTGTTCGTGATCTTCCACTCATGTGATTCCCTCGAGTTACCAACCGTGCGACTGAAGATCCCGACCCTAAGAAACACAGCGACCCAGTCCCAACGCTACTATAGACTGTCGAATCAGATCATGTTGCCCTCCCTTGCACCGGCTGAAAAGTGCTACGCATTGCTTCTCTTGTTTGTACGTCTCTCAGTCTGTAAAAACATTGATGCTTCCTTATCTATGAGGAAGTCCAGCATTGTACTTTGAGCTTCGTAGACGTTCAACGGTCATAACGAAAAGGCTCTTTTGGACATCATTCTCAGCCTGCTTTGGACTGAATCCCTGACTTCCTCATTGTACGATATGTTCTGGGGATCGTTACATGTTCGATGATCATGCCTAGAAACACCTCCCTGCCCTTACCGCTTTTGGGAGAAATTTACTCAGTCCTTGGTCCAGCAATTTGCATTGAAGCTCTGTCGACGTTCAATGGCCAAGCAGGTACATTATTAAGGTGACTACCAAGACTACAGGTAGGTCGATAGATCGATAGGTACCTAGGATCAGTGTTTCTAACGTCAGCCAATCACAGCAACTCCGATCAGTTTCGCCGACACCGTGCAAATCGTCACACCACATCATTCTTCATCCCAGACAAGATAAATCATCTGGTTGGTTACTTTACCTTCGGCACCTATTTCTTGTATGGAGGGGCCGTACCTGAATAGAACTTAATAAGCGTCTCTTCAGCCTTAGCCCGAAGAGTCGATTGAGAGCCTCGAATCGCAGGACGAGGAAGCCCAAGTCCATCCGCCTTGGTCGCTAACACCCAATTCTACCCTTCGCTCTTGTGCCTGTCGTCTGACACCTTCGACTCACTCAACTCGAACCCACCACTTAGTAACTCGTTCCGGGTTCGGATTCCTTCTTATCCGGAATGAGTCGAGCGAGGCCCCTTCGAGGCGCCTGCTCCTGTGGCAGAAACCAATATCACATCGTTGTGCCACAGGATTCAACCGAGCAGGCGCGAGTGTTATTTGATGACAGTAGTGAGCACCGTGAGTCTCCTTCCTTCCTTCATTCGCTAGTGTTCTTCGCTGAAGCCCCACACAGGCCGTCACGCCGCAGCGCCATTGACCGCATGGCTTCGTGTCCCCCTCAACTGGTACCATTCCACGACCTTCTCGCTCTACCCGGATGAAACACATGCCGCTATCCGCCGTGCTTTTACACCTCTTCACGCACCGCATACTAAACGCTATTTCTGCGGCTTCTGCGGCACCCCGCTTACCTATTGGAGCGAACAACCTAGAGAAGAGAGTGAATTCCTGAGCGTGACCTTGGGAAGCCTCCTCGGAGAAGATCTGAGAGAATTGGGAGAGCTCGGCTTGCTACCCCAGGGCGCGTTGGAAGGGGATGAGCAGGGCTCGATTTCGCGCGAGCTCACCAAAACCGAATCGGACTCCGAATCGCTTGGGCTACCATGGTTCCAAGACATGATCGAGGGCAGTCAGCTTGGGAGGATCGGCCGAACCAGACGTGGTGGGGCAGTCAGTACCGATGGCCGAACTAAAGTCGAGTGGGAAATTGTGGAGTTCGAGAATGAGGAGAATGGAAGAAGTGGTGGCATTGGCACGGCGAAGAGGAAAATAGGGGAGGTGGCCGGAGGAGAGGGCAAGGACGTTGAGATGAGTGGTGGCTCGTGAAACCTCCTGGTATTGCAAGCCGAATGCAATCCTGCTCATCTGCTTTCGATATCTTTGTCGGATCCCTCAGCTTGCATCATCTGGGGTTTTTAGCGGCCTGCTGGACATACTAAAAAGGAGGCATAGCCGGAGGTGCTGACTGATAGGAACAGCCAAGTAGTCATCCTCTTCAACGTTCCGGGTTGGAATAACCCACTCTACTTGGGGTGATTTGTTTCCATTGACTCCAAGATTGGTGTTTATGCATCTGGCATTGATTATTTTGACCTTGTGTGATATGAGCTATGGTGTTCAATGGGGCTAGTCACAGCATCGACATTGTCTTCTTCTGGAAGCCCAGCCCCTATTTACAACGACATGTCTTGCAGCTTCGCGGTTACCGTGCCTGACCCCGAAGCGACGTATCCACCACGTCAATCGAACGTACCCATCTTCCTGAGTTGTGGTGGTTTACGGCACCATACTCCCAGAGATTTCGTCGACAGCCCTGCAAGCCTTGCTTCTACCCCTCAGGTTTCTACTTTGGTGGATCTAGTTTCGACGGGTACCGCCGTTGCTTGAAACCGGCTCGAAGTGAAATGTCGTTCACCAACGGGCAAGTCTGTCAACGATACCATTACTGTTCAGACTCCACATTCTATGAAAATTTCAACCATGAAACAGCGCTTATCAGATTCCTCGTCCCAAGCCATTCTGTCCTCCAGTCTGATCCCTCTGTTGTACGCAGCTTCGTTATGCTCACTTCCCAGTTCCAGGACTTGAGGGGAATAATGCATCGATCTCATCGAGTAGAGCTGGGAAACGACCAAAGAGTTGGACGCCGTCAGAGGTTGGGACAGACTGCAAATGAACCCAAATTTTCAAGTTCCCATATAACTTATGGTACTCCTCTTCCTTGTTTTGTCCATGTGCTATTGGAGATGGAGCCGGCGTGCAGTCACCGAAGTGAATTTCGCCGACTGTTATCGATTTGTGGTGCCTTGGCCATGTCTTTCTCCTAAAGTGAATCTTGGACTTCCCAAACAACACCTTGCAGTGGGATTCTACGCTACGAAGCGCGTTCTGACTGATAAGTGAATAGCTCCCGCGTCAAGCCTCCTGTTTATCGACTGGTCTGTTCGTGTGTCGCGGTGATTCTGTTAAACGTGTCCTGTGAATCAAAGTCATCTTATGCAATCCGTAAGCTTTCCTGAAGCTGTGTTGAGACAACATCACTCCGCCATTCTCGCTCCCATTTGTCAACTTGATCCTAGGTACCTCAGCTTGAGCTGAGCCAAGATAGCCTTAGGTGCTGCTGCAACTCGACCATGCAGTCACGTATCTAAACAGGAAAACACCGCTTTCAGTCTTGGTTCGAGGTGTTGGAGATGCGTATTCTGGGTGACATAACCGTGCCCGCCAATAATGGCAAGTTACGCAAGCGCGAGCCTTCATGGAGGAAGATGCAGTCAGCCCTAGAATCAGAACACGACGAGAACGCTTTCAACGCGCCTGCATTTATTTCGAAGCACAAAAACGCGCCTCACTTTATGTCCCCCACGATGGCATCAAACTCGGGAGCTGCAAGTCCTCCGGGCAAGGCTGCAACTCGAACATCGACGCCAACTTCGCTCGCGTCGAGCACGACGAAGAGTCGCAGCTGGGTAGCTTCCGCCGTCAAGAGTGTTGCTATGAGGCGCTCCGGAAACGCAACAACATCCGCGAAGGAGGAGACTACCCTACCGACAGCTAATAACTTTGCGCGTTCAGACAAGGTATATCGTAGAATGAATCCACCCTTTGAACTTTCGATATTGACACCTAGACAGATTTCAGCCCCGCTAACGTCACAACCTCAAAAAACTCCAAGCCCCTTAATAACACGAAAACCTGTACTTACTGACAAACCTCTACCAAGTCCTCCCATTGCTCATGTCACCACTGTGAGTCCGTCAAAACAGAGTCGTAGTCTCATGGACGCAAGCGAGAAACCCTTACGCCGTTCTCCGCCGGGCAAACCTCACCAGGAAGAAGATTGGCCAGTCCTAATCCCCGAGAAGTCTACAACACCTGAAACATTACAAAAAATGGCGCGTCCAGAAGGTCCTTATCCTTCGGTGAGGGCTATGCGCATTGCACACAGAGAGAGATTGTCTGCTCGGGCAGATGCCGAAAGCAAGTTTTCAAGTATTCAGCGCAAGGCGGTCACGAATGATTCGCCGAGTCCATCGAGCCAGTCCATTGACCGCAAAGCAGTTCACGAGAGCGGTATGCATAACTTGCAAGGCGTAAGCCGCGACAAGACTACCGCAGCTACCGACAGCTTGCCTAGATATGTCAGAGAGGTACATTCGGAGCAAGACCTGCGAACCTCAGCTTTCAAAGAGCATATTCCGAGGGCTGAGACGCCATCGCCTCATACCGCGGTGCAGAAGTCCGTAGACAGGATGCAAGACCTCTCGTATTCTCGTCCGACAAAGCTATCATCACTCCGAGCTCGTACTCCGACGGGACGTCCTTCGACAGAGGTGGCTCCATCGAACAACAAGGTACTCGACTCCAAAGACTCTAGTACACCCAACGGCAACTCGGCTACTACAGCAATTAGAGTCACTGGCAGCAAGGGCAAGTCGATGGTCGCAAGCCGTTTGCCATTGGCAGAACATCGAACGAATGTCACAAAGAGTTCATCCCGTATAAACGGTGATCGAGCGCCAAGCAAGCTCACTATTCGTACTCGACATCCGGAAATTTTTACCAGGTCAAACAGCAGCTCACCTGTTCCATTTCTATACAGTCAGCCACCAAACAAACCCCTACCACCTGTGCCAACATTCTCAGGACCGAGGCAAGCTGGTTTGGGAGCTGATGAGAATGTTCCGAAGGCATCAAGTCCCGGGTTGCACAAGAGCTCAATCCCTGTGCTTCGTCGTCATGGCACTGGCTCAGCTCGTGGCTTGGGCAGTGAACCAGAGACGCTGGCGAAGAGACTCCAGAAGGGGAACGAGGGACAACAAAATCAGGAAACAAGCTTGCGCGTCTTGGAGAACGCAGTCACTGCTGTATCAATGGCTGCCGTCGCACAGCTCAAGGAAGTAGAGGCAGTGGACACATATAGTCCTCCCAACTCTAGTGGCAACATCTGCAATACTATTGGTTCCCAGGCCACGCAGCTCCAGGATCAAATCACTTGTGGCAAGGAAACCACAGTGAAGTCAAAGCACGGAACTAGGATCAAGCGTCTTTCCAGGCTCTCGCCTGACCATGGTCCAGTGTTGAAGATCTCGCCATCTGCCGATATGATCATTATGGGTAAAGAGTCTGGCCAAGAAGAGAATGTAGCCGCTCACTCTAAGAAAACTAAGGACCTCCACCGCACGGTGGTGACCAAAGAGCTTCGTAAGGCATCCTTTGGAAGCGTACCACGTCCGACTACCATCAAGCAAACCCCACGTGCGCGACCATCCTCTGCTGCGGGTGATCTTCAGCTGGCCTCACGTCACATCGCGTCAGACTCAAAGGCGAGGGAGAGGAAGGCGATGAGTGTTGGCGCCACACACCCATCTCAGACTTTGGGATCGCTTCAGAAACTGACGAGTCGACCGAGCTTAAAAGCTAGCACATCCAAACACGCTGTCCCTGCTGTGGATGATCCATTTTCCAATCCGAAATCTCAACTCGAGACTGTGGCCGAGCCCAATCCCAAAGGACCACAATGCGAGGTGGCAACAGAACCAGTTGATACTCCGGCTCAACTTTACGGTGCCAATGGATCCATTGACACGAAGTCGGAGCCTGCCGATGGAGTAGGATCTGAAGACATACAGATCTACATTGAGGGTGGAGCAAGCTCGAATGACACAGAAACAGGTAGTGTTCACGAAGGAAAGATGGACGACCATGTCGATGTGAACAACGGTGTGGCTAGCTACGAAGCTTCGGGGGACGTTACCGGGATCTCACCAAAGTCTGATCACCAAGGAAGCAGACGGTCCAGTGATGAAGTGCCAGATATGCCATTTCTGCCACCGGTCACTATACAAGGACAACCTCCTAGAACCCAAAACGACTCTAATGCCGAGCAAGTCATGCAAGGTGGCGTCCCTGTGTCTCGTACTTTGTATCAGACGCCAAGCTCGCCAATCGATATGGCCAAGGGGAAGGATAGTCCCAGAGAGCATGTGGTCACTATCCAACAGATGATAACGCCCCCGCGTCAATCATCTTCGATTACAGGAACCTGTCTCCGTCGACCATCGAACTTGGACCTGCACGACTTCCCACCTCGAAGCTCTTCTCGCGCATATGTCCACGATTTTACAACTGAGCGCTACAAGACAAGCCCTACTTCAACCAAAAACGTCGATCCACGTCTTTCAAAGGACTTTCAGCCGATACAGGAAAAGCTTGGGTCGTCGAAGGGTGTACCTTCAATCCGCTACGATCCCGGGGCATCCAGATCTCGGCGGACTTCGATTACTCGCGAGTCGAACAAGACCCAAGCTTCGATCTCAAAGGGCATGCTATCCAACTTCCGAGGTCTTTTCCATAAACGCTCTTCCGATGCTTCTGATCAACCGTCCGCTAGATCAACCAAGTGTGGGAAGAGGGCGGCGGTCACTGCGGCCGGTAGACCTTACCCACCCATATCAGAGATCCACCCAATCCACCGACCCTTGCGACATCGCAAAACTGGTTCGACCACAAGATCCCCCACGCCGGAGGCCCTGTGGGGACCATCAAGTCGCGCCGACACCCTGGTTTCTCACTCCTCCAAGCCATCCGACACATCCATCACGAACAGCCTGACGGTCGAGCTCATCAACTCCGCCAAGAAAGCGTCACCCGGCCCTCGACAAGATCGGCTTTGGGAGCTCAGCAGCATCATGGTGCAGGCCGTTACGAACGCACGTGATGCGGAGAAGGCGAAGGAGGAGGCCAAGCAGGCAATGGAGGAAGCCAAGCAGGCGGCCAGGAAGGCGGAGATGTGCTGCATCTTGACTCACAAACGTGCCGCTGATCTCGCACGTTTCGTGCAGGAGCACAGGGACGTTCTCGAATAAGGTAAGCTGTTACTCCTCGCGCGAGAGAGTATCAGTTGTGGCAACCAAGTCAACCACCAGTGAAGCTGGAAGTCGTGGAGTACTTTCTAGCGTTGGTCGATGCGTTTCGCTGGGTTGGCTGATTTTCATCCGTGCTCAATGGTGTGGGTTGACCAGAAAGTGTTTTCCATGTTGTACGTGAAGGAGTGCAGGGCTTGTGAACAGGTGGGAACGGCTCTCTTAACGAAGTTGGTTAAGATTCAGAGCGGCGGGAGAACCTTAGGGAGTAGGAAGTGTTAACAATCTTCTTTTCTCGTTGTTTGAACACCTTGGTTTGATATTCTTCACTTCTAACGACCAATTTACGTGGTCTTGACTCCAGATCTTCCAACCCAGCCAGACCGTGTGGCAGATCTGGACAGGCACCGTCCTGTTTACTTCCATTCGTTATTTCTGAGCCGTATGTAGCAATGAAAACACAGATTCATCGACCTTGTGCTCATCCAATCCCAATTGGACAGTAAGGCCATCATAACATTGGGATATAGTAAGGACCGCTCTCACCAATGCCAGCTTCTACCCTGGAGGCTACCAACACAACATGCGTTACCCCTAAAAACATCAATCTTGATCCCAGTATAATAAATCAAGCACGCACTACCCCTTAGCCTCACACTTATCTGCGCCCTTCGTACAATCACTCTACCTTACGCCCGTACGGAATGCATCCACTGGCGACAGCGTTTCAACAACGACGGGAGTGCAGCAAAGGAGACTAACCCCGAAACAGCTAGGACAACCCATTGCCAAGGACATCCTCCCGCCTAAACTAACCTAAAGTCACGGTAATTTACCCTCGTACCCTCGTACTCGCCAACAACACTGCACGCCAAACGGGAAAGAATCAACATAGCCCAGTCCGTCTTTTTTGTTACTGAGATCCAGTGCGTCATAGATCTCATTCACCTTCATAATGAGCCCCGACGAGGGTACTGTGGAACGTGTATATAAGATGTCTCGTTCTCTTCTCTGTCAATTGCATTTTCGAATCTGTGTTGATTGGCCGGATATCGAGTCGTTGTCACTCGGTTTCCGAAAGCTCTTTCCCGCTCTGTTGTGAATGAAATATTAAGACAGCTTCGTTCGTCACCGCTTTCTTGCGACTTTGTTCGACTTGCACTTCAAGGAATCACTTGAAACGAAAAGAGTCCCTGAAGAGCTATATCCGGAGAACCTGCCGCCATGTCCGACCCAAGCAAATACTACGTCGACCCCAACTTCGCCAACCCGCACGGCCCCAACGACGCCCCGCTCATCATCTACGGGTACCGTCCCCCTGCTCCACCTCTCACCCCTCCCTCCCTTCCCCGCCCTCCACCCTTCTTCCTCCCACCCCACTGACACCACCACCCCCCCAGCTACACCCCCTCCCTCCCCCTCTCCCTCCTCGGCACCATCCTCTTCGCCCTCTCGACCCTCCTACACAGCTACCAACTCCTGCACCACCGAACCTGGTACCTGCTCCCCCTCCCCATCGGCTGCCTGCTCGAAGTCGCCGGCTACATCGCACGCACCCTCTCCGCGACGCGCGACCCGTACAACGTCCTCTACTTCGTCCTACAGTACTTCTTCATCGTCGTCGCCCCCGTCTTCTTCAGCGCCGCCCTCTACACCCTCCTCAGCATCCTCATCGCCGCCGTCGGCCGCGCCTATTCGCCCCTCCCCCCGCGCCTCATCCTCTGGGCCTTCGTCCTCTGCGACGTCGTCGCCACCGTCGTCCAGGTCGCCGGCGCCGCGCTCATCGGGAGCGCTGAGAGCCATCGTACCTCCCCTGTTACGGCCAATCGGATCTTGTTGGCCGGGTTGGCGTTCCAGGTTTTTTCGTTTGCGGTGTTTTTGGTGTTGTTGGGGGTGTTTTTGTGGAGGGCGCGGAAGGTGGCCGGGGGCGTGACGATGATGCCGTTTACGGTTGCGTTGGTGGGGGCGTCGCTGTTGATTTATCTGCGCACGTGCTTTCGGCTGGCGGAGTCGGCGCAGGGCGTGCAGGGGCCGTTGAGTAGTTCCGAGGGTTGTTTTGGGGGGTTGGAGTTTGCGCCGGTGGTGTTGGCGGTGTGGGCGTTTAATATTTGGCATCCGGGCAAGTGGGTGCCGCGGTATCGTTGAGTGGGTAGGTGGGTGAGTGAGTGTTGGGGGTGCGGAGGGAAGGGAGGAATATGGGAGATGGGTGATGGGGAAGAGGGTCTGTGTCTTCAGCGATGGATCACTGTGGATGACAACCTTGGATTTGACAGTCAGATCGATTGAAAGCCATTAGTCTAAGCCCCAAAAATAATGCAGTCCGGTAAACCTCAAACTTATATACAACAAGCCCTCGTCTTACTCTGCTCTTGGCTCTAACCTTCTCCAACACCAGCTACTCACTCCCGTCTCCGTTCCCGTCACCAGCTCCATCATGCCGCCCAATACGTAATCCAATCCAGCAAGCCGTACACCCAATAAGCGCTCGCCTTGCTCTTCGCAACCGCCTCCTTCAACGTCAACTCCCTACTACCACTCCCACTCCCATTCGCATTCCCACCCCCCTTCCCGCCCCCACTCACCCCCCTCTCGACCCCCCACTCCAACACCACCTCCGCCCTACCCACCCTCCGACACCTCAACCCATCCTCCTCGCCCCCCTCCCTCCCACTCCCCGCCCGATACGCCACCACCTCCGGAAACCCCACGAACCGAACAAGCGGCACCTCCACATCCTCCTTCCACGCACTCCACCGCTTAATCTGCGCCCGATTCATACACGCCATGCTCTCCTTCTCAAACACCGTCCCCTTCGCCGGCGCCGACACGTAGTAGATCGTCTCCTCGCGGCGCATGTCGAGCGACGTCTTGGCGGCGTGGTCGACGATGGCCCAGAGGGCGGAGAGGAGCGGGTTGGCGCCCGGCGCGGGCGCAGGCGTGGACGGCGGCGAGGGCGTGTTGGCCGAGGCGGTGATGAAGGGCCGGCGCGTGTTGGTTGGGATCCAGAGGGTGCTGGCGACCGAGTGTGGTACCAGCGGCGCGATCATGGCGAAGAAGCGGATCGTGAGTTCTTGGACTTGGGCGTCAAAGTAAGGGGGCACGATGGCGCGGTCGAGGAGGGTTTTGATCATGCGGGAGCGGACGCGGGTGCGTTTGAAGCCTGGGGGTGAGGGGGGGGGTGGGGTTAGCGCTTGTGTGGTGTGGGCGGTGGGGTTGGGTGGGGTGAAGTGGTAAATGAGGCTGGGGTTAGAGAGAAAGGAGGGTGGGATGGAATGGGATGGAATGGGATGGAATGGGATGGGATGGAGTGAGAAGAGATCGGTAGAGAAACCCACCGTCAACATTAAGCAACGCCAAATCCATAGACGTCAACGTCGCCAGCTGCCCCGGCGTGGCGCCAAACATCGTGTGCCCAAAGACCTCGACCTCCAGCATCTTGCCCAGGATGGAAAAGACGAGCTCCGACCTATGCCCGACGAAATGGCTCTTCCACTTCTCGAGATCGCCGCCCGCCGCGACCCACGCGGCGTGCTTCATCAGCTCCGGCGAGCCCTGCGCTAAGCGGTAGAGGTTGAAGTCCCGTCGTTCGGCATCGCTGAGTCGGTCATAGAAGTATTCCTGCGTCCAGTCGCGCATCATCTGCTTCAAGGTGCAGATGGCGTCCTCGAAGTCTTGGTCGGTGCGTGGGAGCGCCGGGTGGGGGCCGAATCGTTCGGCTGGTGTCTCCGATTTTGCGACCGTGGCGGAGGTCGTGGTCATTGCGTGATCGGTGGCCTGCAGAGTTGGACTGAGGAGCACCGTCGTTTTGGTCCTCGTGGTCTCCGTGGAAGAGTCGCTAGGAGTTGGCACGTCGACGGAAAATGTGACTTTCTTCGGCGGTAGTCCGGTCTTCTTTCGGCCTTTGGTCTTTGCAGCAGGCCGTCGTTTGATCAACTCAATGCGTCTGAACCTCTCAACCACTGGATTGAAGACCCTATCGATCTCCTCGTTCCGACGCTGGGTTTCCAGGTCTTCCTCCGTTGTCTCTGGGGCATCGTTCGATAGCACGGGTTCGGGCGCGGTAGCTCTGCCTCCAGGTCTCTTGTTGGGGCCAAACAGTAGGTCGTGGTTTGCCAGCCAGTCTTCCTTGGCCTGTTCTTGTGCCATCCGTTGTTGCATGATGGCGTCGGGATCGGTGAGGTTCTTGACGGTGGCCCAGTCGGTGTCGAAGATGCTGTGGAAATACTCGCTGCCTGCTTCGTAGTCGTTGTCGTCTCGGGCCCGCTTCTCGGACATCCTTTCTATGTTCTTTATTAGTCTAAACCCTTGCTGCGCTGGAAAAATAGCTTACTGGGCTGTTCAGTGGTCGCCATTGTGAGTGTCGTGTCGTTCTAAAGGGATGCTCGACGGCGCCAATGTGCAATCCCGGCAGGAAGTGGTTACTGTGTATGTTGGCGAGGTTAATCAGTTGAATCAAAAGGTAGAAATAATGATGGGAGCATTCATCGTTGGAATACAATGCGATGAGCATAGCTAGATCCCTCTTTGTCAACAAGCATTAGGGTTTCGGTGTGGCTGGCCGCATGCGGACACCTGCCCAACATCAAACCAACCGTTCATATGCACAGCATCATTGTTGACGAAAACGTAAACTGCAAAGTAAGGCATCATTCTGAATCAGAGTGTATGCGTGGTTTTGTTCCCCAGCAAGCAAGTGAAGCCGCGTAATACATTTGACTCCCTCTGCGCAGTCTAAGACGAACATCAAATTGCGCACCAATAAATCATCTAAGTCAGTTATCCTCAAAGCCTCGAGGCCCCCGGGCTTGCATTCCTATCCACAAAATAGTCAGCCAAACCAAACCTCGGTGCCCCCATCCTCCAACATTCCGCATCCGGCGAACCGAAAGAAGAACGCACCACTAGCCCTTCCTCGCGCCTCAGACCAGAACAAGACATCGCTTACAAATGCGCCACACACTCGATCTCGACATCGGTCCTCATGGGCAATTCCTTAACCGCGACACACGTCCGTCCCTGAAGTAGGCGTAGGTGTCAGCTACCTAGGTACCCAGGAACGCAGTCAGGGGCGGCCGCGGAGGGTTGAGTAAAGTAAGTACCGGCTTCGGGTGCTCGAAGAAGGTGTCGTAGACCTTGTTCATGGCGGTGAAGTTCTCCATGGTGGTGAGGTAGATGTTTACTTTGACGACTGCGGGCGCTGGATTAGCAGATGTATACCTTGGGGGGTGGGAAGTGGGGGTGCTACGTGCCGTTCTTCAGACTGCTGCCTCCTGCCTCGAGGACGGCGGATAGATTACGCAGAGCTTGGGCCTATGTGATTGAAGACATTCTTTCAATATATAGGAATGGATGTGGGGACGAGCTAGGGCAGTTTGGAGGACAAGATAATCAGACACTCACGGTTCGGTCGCCTACCCCGCCTTCGACTATGGCCTGCGACTCTGGGTTGATGCCAATACTGCCGGAACAGTAGACCATGCCATTGCAGACGATGGCCTGCGAGAAGAAGGGGAGTGGAGCCGGGGCATTGGGCGTGCTGACTGCTGTTCTGGTAGGCATTGTGTCTTGACTGTGTGAGTCTCGAGCTAGGGCGTTGGAGCTCTTGAGCTTGATACCTTTCGGGATTACTACTACCGATGGCGGGGCGACAGTCACAAGCAGATAGAAGCCATGTAGCATACATTGTTTGTTCACCTGATGCGGACTCAAATCGGGTATATTGAACCAACATGAATAATTTCTCAAAGCCGATGATGCGCCTTCTACCTTAAAGAGATGGATGCGCCAAGGACTAACAGTATACGTGCCGAAACATGCGCGCCTGGGAAAAGGGAGGACGCCAAAGAACTCTTCGCCTCCCATTCGTAAACGTACACATAAAACGACTGATTACCATCCAGTCTATCGGCGAAACCTGCTGTCCTTCCGTCGCGGTGACCTCAGAGGCGCGGCGAAACTGTCGTCAGAATCAGAACCCCATCCGCTCCGTGACCCCCTATACAACCTGTGGCCGCTCCCGAAGCTATCATCATCGTCCTCGAATGAATACACCGACTCATCTGGACGTCTATGATCTCGATGCCCCGATCTTCCCCTGGGCTGATTACGTCGCATATTTCGCGGCATACGCGCGCGAGGTCCGTCCTCAATGTGACGTTGATCCCTCCTTTCAAAGTGATCTTGTCCACGCCGAGGTTCAATGATCTCCACAATGTCATTGTCGTTCCTACGTCCAACTCCAAGCGGCTGTTGGAACCCTCCCGGCAGAAGAGGTCGGTTGGGAGCCGGTTGAGCCATCATGCCTGCACCAGGGGGTTGCTGGAGGCCGAAGGGCTGGGCGAATTGTGGTTGTGGGTCGATCATTAGCGGGCGACCGTGGGGCGCTTGTGAGCCGAACATTGGGTGCTGAGTATGCTGTGGGTGCTGGCCAGCCATGGGAAATTGACCGTGGGGCGCTTGTGAGCCGAACATTGGGTGCTGAGTATGCTGTGGGTGCTGGCCAGCCATGGGAAATTGACCGTGGGGCGCTTGCGGACTGAACATTGGGTGCTGAGTATGCTGCGGGTGCCGGCCAGCCATGGGAAGGTGACCGTGAGGTAGCTGTTGACTAGAGTCTCGATATCCCCCCATCTCTGGCACGCTGCTCCGATGCGAGCTCCGGTATGTCCTGGTGTCCCAGTCGTCGTCTGATCTCTTTGAGCTAGGGTCCTTGACGAAGGCGAGGCGTTTGCGTCTGGGTTCACCACGGTAGCGTGCTGGACGCTCCTGGATATCTAGATCACCGTCGGGCGAAAAAAAACACATCGTCCCTATAGTCTTCCTGTGGCACACAAGCCAGCAGATTGCAAAGTGTCTTGAGAATTGGGCTTCTTTGCGCGAGGCAAAATGACGCCCGACTGATCGCAAGGTGTTCTGTCTGACTTGAAGATATGATTTGCTTGTGGAACGAATGTTGCCTTTGAAAACAATGAGGCGACCAGTAGATAGTATACTGAGAAGTGGAGACAGTCGAGCATATGACCGTTTAACTTATGAGATGAGAGGAGGCTCCCTTATACTCAGTCCGGGCCCCAACATCGAGCCTCGTTCTGAACACCATCTCAAATCTTCCCCCATGCTTGCAACAAGTACTGAAAAGGATTATTTGTCTCAGTAGCTTTCAGCTATCTTGATGCCTTTGATCGCCTTACGACGCCAACTGTAGGCATCGCGTCAGACGACACTGATCCATTGTAACCGGGCACTGCCCTGCCAAGGGTTGCTCAAGAGGGTGTGTAGTAATGCGAGTGCAACAGTACTACCAACAATCGGAGAGCGGTTTAAAAAACTCATTGACCAGTAGTCTGATTCAAGCCCCATGGTTGTGCATTTGCAGTAAAGGGACGCAAACCGGAGGGGTAGAGGTTTCGAAGCGGGGCGTTAAGCACAGCCGCAACGGGGCTCACATACAAACAAGGCACATTTTCCAGCTGAAAGGGAAGCCATCATGTTTCTGACCGACTCTTCTTTTTACCAGTACCACACGGCGATAGGCTATCCGTTTCGTTGTTACGGTCAGTGACATACTCCACCCGTAGATGAGGTGCGATTAAAGAGGATGACTGTGTGCTAAGCCTATGTCGAAGTGGCTATTCCCTGCATGACCCCCCAAAGATTGGGGGTGGCTATGTCGCCTCGTTGCCCTCGGCTGTGGTGGACTGCAGAGAAAGTCGCAGTACTTTCTTACCATCAATTCCAAGTACCCAACGTCAAGTCGCATACTTCGTTCGGAGGATTGTTAGAGCTCTCTCTGTCGAGATGCCTCAGCTTTCTAACCACAATACCAACCCCAATGGGTCCAAGAAGGGTACAAAGCACAACCGCCCAAATAATGACGAGGAACAATTCCTCGTTTGAAGCGATCTTTTCGTACCTGGGCGAGGCTGCTGACTGCACATTCAAGGTACCAGCACTGAAAGATAAAGATGCTATGAGAAGCCCCATTTCTCCTCGTGCAATCATTGCCAGTGAAATAATGGCCGCAGGAATATGTGGCGCCCGCCCCTGGTTGTTCGTATTACTCGGACAGTGGCGTATACCGTGCCTCAATCTATACACTACATACTGCCCATAGATAACGGAGCCCACAGCGGCTTTGGCAACCATCATCATGACTGCGTAGATGATGCCTTTCCACAAGACTGATCCTCTGAACATCTCGCGGATCGGGAGAGCAAACCCGATGGATGCCTGGCCTGATTAGTTGATTTATGAGGGGCTGCGGATATGAAGTACGGTACTCACGAAGAAGAACGGTGCCAATACATATGCAATGACAGGGCAGTAATACTTGTCGTACACTCCAGTAGATCTCGTGGTGAGCTCGTGAACACGATTAGATGCATCCTGACAAACAACATGGTCGCCCAAAAACTGCACAAACCCCCCGGCAATGAACGCGGCAAACAAGATGGATGCATCAATATAAGCAGCGATAGTGACGAATACTATTAGAGCTAGAGTTGCCAGTATGAAGTGCAAATGTGGCAATCTGCGAAAAGTACTCTTCATTGCGTGTCTTAACTTTTGGGTGTTGCTCTTCTCAACATCCTCGGCTGCGCTGTCCTCGGACGGCCACCACGAGGCTCTTTGCAAAACCGGGCGTACCATATAAGGCGTGACAATCAAAGTGACGAGCAGAAGAGCAAAGGACGACACAACAGGACGGGCAACACCCCAAGCCGTAAAAGTCCCACTTCCGAGAGCAGTTACAATTTTTACCATCACAAGGCCCACGACATCATCCATCATTGCCGCCCCAACGAGAACGACTCCGATCCTGGTCTTCTGCAGGTCGGCAGCAGAGAGAATGGCAAGAGTTGTGCCGAGCGACGTCGAGCAGAGAGAAGCACCAGCCGAGAAGGCGGCCAACGGACTTGGGTGAGCCGTAATCGTGCCACTGGCGAATGGGAAGACCAGAAGGAGAAATGATAGGCCAATGGGCAAACAAAGACCCACGGTAGCAATGCTGACTGACATCAGGGCCGACTTTCGAAGTCCCGAAGGAGACGTATTCATGCCGCCCTCGAAGACCAGACCAATCAGCCCCAAATAGCCGAGTGACTGCACAGTTTCTTGAGCGGCATGGCTGAGCCATGCGGTTCCCCCTAATGGGGAGCCCCATACTACACCAGTCAAGATCTCTCCGAGTAGCCCGCAGTAGAGCGTGCGATCAAGCACGTATCTGGAGCCATTAAGCACCAAGAGGAAAGATGTGAGAGAAAGGATTGTAGTAATGCGAGGTTCATGGTAGGGTAGTGAGGCCATTGCGGCTTAACAAGACATGGAAGTCTTAGAGATGGTTTCGGGCCTGTAGCTTCCACAGCATCTTTTCACACCGCCGTCAAGCCATGTGTTGCGAGACGAACATCTTCCACGACCGCTTCGGAACGCGTATTTTCTTGCTTCCTCTTAACGTTCAAAAGGTTACCCTAGTATGTGAAGGTGAGTACTCTGGACGGATCTTCCACGCCGGCACTACAAGGCTAGGCGGCGCCCCATCACTTCTTGTGGCTTGGCTAGTGTGGATTGCCTCTACCTATTGCCTTGCCAGCCTTGTGAAAACACCTAATAAAATTGATGAGGTGGTATGGGATGCAACGTTGCCCAGAAGGCTTGACACCTTGAGGTGACCTGGGCAGCTTGTCTCGGGCCTTTGCTGCTTAGGTTACACCCGGGAGTTACAGCCCGATACATTGTTTTCTTACACAAAGTACTCATGCCAATGGTCTCCGTACATGCCATCTATCTGCACGGACGCAATACCTTGACTATCGTCCTGATTTCTGAAAGGCTGTTTGAAGATTCTTGACCATCGACTCCTTTACTTGGCAAAGACGCTCCCTGGCTATCATAGAGCGTCAAAGTAATACATGAATCCCAAGTCAGAAGAATGTCTTAGTTCGAGTATTTATACAATGATATAGTAGCTAAGTCGATGACTAAATATGGTAGCTGAAATGTATTTGAGTAGACTGTGACTGCAACGGAGATATTATCTCTTAGATATGGCCACGTTAATGCAAGGGCTCTGCCATATACCGAATCATCCGAATCATCCAAGGACCCACTGGCGGTTCGAGTCCTCGTGTCTCGCCCTTACTCTGGCCAGCAGATTGGAAGCCTTGAATTGGGACACCTCGGTCGTGGTGGCCTTCCGAGACGCTGTAGAGATCGTATTGAGGCAAGGCTAGGAAGAAAACTTACAATCCAGCTTGTGATATATAATAAAAGCCTTCGTAGTCGCGAGTATGAGCCTCACCACTCATTCACACATACGTCTTTCATGTTCTCTCCTTCAAAGCTTAGCTTTGACTTCAGTATTCGCTTTAGCCCTATTCCTCACGTCCACGGGCTCCCACCAAGGGTAGGCCCCCGGCGCATCTTCCTGCATAGTACCCTGAAAGTGAGGCGACCGCTTTTCGAGGAACGACTTGATGCCCTCGTTCTTATCTCTAGTATCATCCAACACGTCAGGGGAACATAATTGTTAGCCAGGAAAGGGACGTGATTGGACAGACCTGCTCTGAAATAGCTCATATAGCAGTCTTGAGTCCAACAAGTGTGTCCCTTCCGCAGTCCCAGGATTTCGCCACATCATTTGGCGCATGAGGTATGTCGATACAGCGGATGTGTTCTGTGCAATCTCCTGCGCTAGCTCAAGCGCACGCGGAAGGACTTGGTTAGGATCGGGCAGTACTTCGGAGAAAAGATCAGCCAGCAGAGGTGATGTAGCTGGGTATATCGAGCCAGTTGTCGTGAGATGACTTCCGCGACACGTTAATGAGTAGTCTTGTTGTGGTTTTGGCCGCAGCGATGGCAGTCAAGCGGCACTGCTTACATTGCTTTCGAGTAACCTATCAATCTAGGTAAGAAGAAACTGGAGCAGGCTTCCATCACGATACCACGTCTGGCAAATACGAACCCGCATTTCGCCGACGCTGACGCAATTCTGATTGCGGCAGGGAGTCCCATGGTCATGCCGACGCCGACGGCAGAGCCGTTGATGGCCATAATAGTCGGTTTGCGGCAGTGGTGGATTGCGAGGACTACTCTTCCCCCTCTTATCCACTTCACGATTAGCAACCACCTTTCAATGTATGGTGGTAGTTGCGCCAGCTCATAGCGTAGTGCATAGCAGTAGCAGCACCACCGCTGCAAGCCCTAACTTACCCATCCCGGTGCTCATTGACCGGCTCGTTCCCACCGTTTAGACCCACATCGAGATCTGCACCCGCGCAAAACATCTTTCCGTGGCCCGTCACCACTATCGCTTTCACTCTATTGTCAACATCGAACATGGCGAAAGCCCGTTCCATTTCCTCCATCATGGTATTTGTGAATGCATTGTGTTTACCAGGGCGGTAAAGGGTAAGGAGGATCACGGGCGTAGGTGTTGCAGAGGATGCCGGGACGTGGGAAATGCGGATGTCGTGGAGTGACAGGTCTGAGTAGGATGAGGGTAGTTCGACAGTGGTCGATGGCGGCGACATTGCGCAGGATAGCCGTCCGTGATTGTGCAAATAGAGAACTCAGTGTCTGCAAAACCGCCGATCAGTGTGTAGAAAGAGCGCCAGTCAGCCTTCAACAAAGCTGTCGGCTTCCCTCGGAGATTCTGAGCATGCTGGAATTTATCGATACCGTGAGGTACCGGAGTGCTGTTCACCGAGGTCTACGTGGGGGTACTGTAAAGGCGGAGAGCCGAAATCTGCGGTTACTAGTACCCTAAGGTAGCGAAGTTCCGAGCGTTCGATGTTGAATCGCGAAACTTACGTAATCATACCTGGTATATGAAGTGGACGACCACCTGAACCACCTGCGCTTGTGCTGATGTGTGTGTCTTGTCATGTTTTCAATCAGAAGGTTCACGACTGGTTATGAACCACCAGAGTAATTGTACCTTGTCGATATCCATCTCCTTGGTACGAAACCGGAGCCCTGCAGCTACTATGGCACGTCGTACTGCGCCAGCGACTCGTGTGGACGTCTGTGCCGCAGTCAGGTGCTGGGCCTTGTGCAACAACGGAGTCAGAATGAGACAAACATATGCTTTCGTACACTCCAGACCGTACGAAATAACGTACAGGTATGAGTCCATCTTTGGTTCAGTGAAGTAACAGCTCGAATTGACCACGAGATGGCGGATCCTATTTCTATCACGGGGAGTGCTGTTGGCGTTATATCCTTTGGATTGACCGTCTTCTCAGGCCTGCTTCAGTATTACGGCGACTGGAAGGATTCGGAAAGAGACATTGCTGCTACGTATACTTCGATCGAAGGACTTACTAAAACCTTCATGCTTATCAAGGACACGTTAGAAGGCCAATCTTTCAGGCGCGACATCGTTGATAGAGTCTTGGAAAGTCTCAATTCTTGCTCTACGGGGGTGCAAAGTCTCGAAAAGAAATTGGCCAAAATCAGAAGCGCTACACCAGAGAAACCTGGCGAGAAACTCTGAGTCCATGCACGAAAAGCAGCGTATCCTTTCAAGAAGAGCACGTTGATAAAGCTAGCTGAAATAGTTTCAGACCTACGGGATAACCTTAGCCTGGCGGTGGATACATTGCAACTGTACGCTTGTGTTTCTCTTCGTCTCGAGGCTTCATTGTGACTGCTTAATGCTTGACCTTCTAGCGATGTGTCTACTTCATCTCTACGGAAGTTAGAGGATATCAGCACCCGATTGGCAATCCTTGTCCAGCGTTCCCAGTCTGCTTCTGCCGATGTCATTAAGGGCATCGCCGAAGTTCGACTCACTCAGAAAGGTTAGGATTTCCTGGACTCTGTGGCTAAAGTAGTCAAGAAACTGATCGCGCCCGGCAGAATATGACATTCGGTTACTGGATCAGGAAAGGATTGATATCATAGGGTGGCTATCTCCATTAAACTTCAACATTCGACAGAACGATGTCAGGTCCCGATGGCAGCAAGGGGCCGGCAAGTGGCTGCTACAGAGTGACCAGTTCCAGACGTGGCTCGATGGAAGAATCAACATTCTATGGTGTCCTGGCATGCGTAAGTAAATCCGGCCAAACGGACTAGTGTCTCTTGAGGCAGTGCTGATGTAAATATAGCTGGTGCTGGCAAGACAGTCCTTGTGTAGGCGCCCTCCGCTTTCCCTTAGGGACGCTGCCGTGTTCCTCCCCTCTTCGCTTGTAGCTGACCTCTACTTACCTCAGATCGGTCATTGTTGACTACCTCAAGCAATGGACCCAGCCAGACGGTGTCGGCATTGGGTATGTTTACTGCATCTATAACGCGATAGACCAGACAGCAACCAATCTCATAGCAAGTCTATTTCAGCAAGTTGTCCAACAGCAGACAGTGTTGTCTGAGGATATTAAAAGCCTCTTTAAACATCATAGCAGAGAGCGAACTCGGCCCTCGCTTCCGGAGTACATCATGCTACTGCAAGCACACATTCAGCGTTTCTCCAGGGTTTTCGTCGTCGTTGATGCTTTGGATGAATGCTCAGAAAACGACGGTGTCAGAGATTCATTTCTTGCTCAGCTTCGGTACCTGTTACCTAACATACGTCTCTTGGTGACTTCTCGAGATATCGCGTCCCTGGGCTACGCTTTTGAAGATGCTACCCGTTTGGAGATTCGTGCAAATGAGGACGATCTGAGGACCTATCTTCAAGTGCGACTCGAGGAGCAAGCACTGTTAACAAGTCATATCAAAGATGAACCTAGACTGAAAGACACCATCGTCAATACTATCATCGACAAATCCAATGGCATGTAAGCTGTGGCACAATCTTTCTCATTAAAGGCGCCGCTAAGTATATCCGACTCTACAGGTTCTTACTTGCCGAACTACACCTTAATTCGCTTCTTAATCATGATAATCGCAGACATCTTCGCAGAGCTCTGCAGAGCTTGCCGGAGGATATCAACAAAACTTACGATGAAACTATGCTTCGGATCGAGAGTCAAGACCGACAAAAGGTTGAACGAGCCGGACAAGTCTTGTCTTGGATAAATCTTGCAGAACAGCCAATAACGGTCCGAGAACTGCAATGCGCGCTTGCATTGGAGCCCGAAGACACTGAGTTTGACGAAGAAGCCGTCCCAAAGGAGAGTGCCCTGCTTTCTGTATGCTGTGGTCTTGTGGTTGTCGAGCAAGAAAGCAGCATTCTTCGCTTCGTCCATCTTACCACGGAGAAATATTTCGAGCAAACTCGGCAAACAAGATATCCCTCCGCTCAAAAGGCTTTGTCAGAGGCTTGCCTCACCTACCTCTCCCTAAACGTTTTCGCGAGTGGACCCTGTCCTGAGGAAAACATAGATATCATGTTCGACAACGTGAGGGGCAGGTTGCAGGTCAATCCTCTTCTTAAGTACGCCGCTCGACACTGGGGAAATCATGCGCGCAAGGCGTTTGAGCAAGGTTTTAGTATCGACAATTTGATCTTGGAATTCCTTAAAGCCAGAGGGAGCGTAGGAAGCTCTGTACAAGCCGCAGATCTTCTTGACCCATTGAGGTGTTTCTTCAGCCCTGCAATACTGTACACTAACATCTCGGGTCTCCACATTGCCGCTGGATTTGGCTTGAACAAACTCGCAAGGCAATTGATAGACCAAGGGACCGATATCAATGTTAGGGACTATCTTTACTGGACACCACTACACAGAGCTGCCGCGAAGGGGCACGACGCCACAGTACGACTGTTACTTGACCGAGGCGCTGATACAAGGGCGAAAGATCCATGTAACTCGACCGCTCTTGACTTGGCAGCTGCCGCTGGACATGAGGCAGTGGTGCAGTCATTCTTAGAAGTTGAAACAGAAGTACGAACCGCCTTTGGAGGAATTTCACCATCCCACGGATTTGGCGCTGCCGCTGAAAGTGGGCATGTGAAGATTGTACAAATGCTTGTAGAGCGATTAAAACCTAATGAGCACAGGGGCAACATGATGGGTAAATTGCTGCATCGTGCTGTCCTGGCTGGACAAGAGAGGGTGGTGCGTTTGCTGCAGGAGGAAGGCGAAGGACTCGAAGGCTTCGATTTATACACAAGTCAGGCATTGGGCTTAGCGGCTTACAGGAACAACACTAGCATGATGGGATTGTTACTGAACAAGGGAGCCAACTCGGAGGCAGTCAATGACTACGGAGACAAGCCACTGCATCAAACCGCAGAGATTGGACACCATAAGACAATCTCGCTATTACTCGATACGGGTGCTAACCTGGAATGCGTCGCTGAGAACGGAGAGACAGCCGTAATTGAAGCCGCCAATAGTGGGTCAGTGCATGCTGTAGGGCAATTACTCGACAGAGGAGCTGAGGATCAGTCTTATGGATGGTCAGCACTTCATTGGGCAATCGTAGAAGGCCATGAGATCGCGGTACAACTGTTACTCGAGCATGACACTCCAGAGGGACTGACTGACAACATCATTACGCTGACAAGGCTCTACCACGCTATCCATGCCGACGACCACAATGGCATACAGGAATTGCTCTCAGACAGACGGATGCTGCAATTCAAGGATATCCGGGAGTTCTTATCACTTCATGCAGCTGCGGAGCACGGGCATGAGTCAGTCTTGGAAGAATTCCTCGAGAACGGAGCCGAAATTGATGGGAAAGCGGAGAACCTGACGACCGTGCCAATGCTGGCAGGAGTGAGATACAATAGCGCTGATCACGCTGATTACGAAGCTTGTCTTGAAGCCAAAAGCGACTACAGTCAAACAGCGTTGATGTTGGCAGCACACGTAGGACGTACACCAGTGGTCAAGCTCCTGCTGGAAAATGGAGCTAACATTAAAGCCAAGAATGACAAGAGTGAGACAGCGTTGATACTGGCAGCAAGCAATGGGCACACACCAGTAGTCGAGCTTCTGTTGGAGAATGGAGCCGACGTTGGGCCCAGTGGAAGCCGGCGGCGGTCCGGCACAACAGTCGTCGTTGAAGTAGCGCACCCCTGCTTCTACTGCAGGCAGGAGCCAACGTCAACGCTCGGGATCTAAGTTACACTAACGAGACGTCACTACATGGGGCGGTTGTTCATTTCGGCAGTGACGAGGTTGTGAAGATGCTTATCGAGAGTGGGGCTGATCTTGAGGCACAGGACCGTTTCGGAGTGACGGCACTGGTCGAAGCTGTGCAGAAGTGGCAGGTGGCGATATCACAGCTTTTGCTGGAAAGAGGAGCGGATCCTAATCCTATCGGACCTACAGTCACCCCTAGTCGTAAGATCTACGAAGTGGACTCTCAGACAGCACTCAAACTCGTCCAAGAGGCGCAGAAAACATGGAAAGGAAAAACGACCGGCTCGGATCCGGTGAAGGATCATTGACCTAGGACTTGAAGCGCATTTCCTATATCAGCTTTGATGCGACAGTCTCTCCGACTACGCTTGTTCGACGCCGTATGTTGTTCCACACCTTGCTGCCCTACACCATCCCAATAACAAGCTGGTCGCCAACCCGATGGCACAGCTAAACGGTTCCACAAGTTCCCTGCCATTCGAACCGTCTAACGGGGCGTCCTCCATACCAGATCCCATAGCTCCACCCCAGAACGTGGCTTGTACGGAATCGGACGGTGCCAACACTACCTCGGCATAGACGCATCTGTACGGCCAAGTCACATTCTCAGATCTTGCCGTCTCCAACGGCCAAGGAGCCAGCCCAGCCTGCGGTACCGATCCACGGTGTTCACTCTGCACACGCACAATTTACGAAACATGGACGAACGGACTTGATTGCTCTTAATTGTTTGCATTCTCTCATTGTGGTGATTGCTTTGAAATACACTGGATCTGTTACTTTTCTTACTATTTATAGCTCGAAACACTTCACGAATGATGAGAGAGATATACTTGCTTACATGCACAATCTATTTGATGTAATCTTGAAAATGATGCGTGAGGCGTAGGAAGTTGACTATCCCTCTCAAGTAAAATCTCGACCGGCATGGTAGGTTGACAGGCACATGGATGGGCATTGCTTACAAGCATATGTTCGGTGCTGAAATGTTCTGAGAGTATAGAAAGTGGTTGTAAAATAGAAGTATAATCACAAGTCACGACTATGATCCGCCAAAGACGCCAAAAGTGCAAGCAGCAATTCTAACCAGAAAGAGGGTATCTCAACACCAAACCTCCAAGCTGCGTAATACGTGCTACCGACTACCAATAAGCCTCTCATCCTCCTTCCCCCTGTCTAGCGTCTTCCTCAAATACTCATTCTCCACCCTCTTCGCCTGATTCCGCCCCGCCTCCAACCTCTCCACCCCCAGCTCGATATTCTCGATATGCACGCTAAGCGGCACATGCGCGCGATCCCTCAACAACTCCGCCGACCCGACCCGCTCCCTCAACTCCTCGAGCTCCGCGCCCATCGCCTGCAATTTCAGGATCGTCCCGCTGACGTGCGCCCACGCCGTACGTCTGTACTCGCCGACCTGCTGCAGCAGGCGGAGCTGCGAGTCGTATTTGCCGAGTTTGCTGCGGTTTCCACCAAGCTGGGTCCAGAGCTGGGAGAGGATCTCGTCCTTGGAGAGCTGGGCGTGGGTGTTATCGCGGGTAGCGATGCCGTGGATGACATCGAGGCGGTCTTCGAGGTTCTGGAGGACGAGCAAGAGGGCCTGGGCCTCGGCGACGAGGCGGTGGATTTCGTCTTCGACGATGCGCGTGTGTTGGATGTACTGGTCGAGGAGGGCGTCTTCGGTGAATTTGAGGGGTTGGAAGGGAGCGAGGACGCGGTCGGTGATGAAGGATTGGAGGGCGCCGCGGGAGCCGTCGCGGGCGGCAATGCCGTCGAGGACGCGTTTCGTCCAGCGCGCCGTGGCCAGGATGTTGTCGACGCCCCGCCCGACGTGGCTGTTGAATTTTTGGAGATCGTAGGAGGCGATGCGGGCTGTTTCGATGAAGCCGTCGAATTCGAGGACGAGTTCGTTCTTCGAGTGGAGCTGGCTGAAGCGTACTACCTGGCGGAGGTCTCGGATTGATGTCTCCCCTCTCTTCATGTCCAATGGCAGGGAGACACCTCCGGCGCTCTCCTCCAAGACCTCTTCGAACTTTGACTGGACCGTCATAAGCTGGTCGAATTGTACCGGCGGAGTCTGCTCGCCTTTGTAGTTGACGGACACGGGAGAATGGCACATGGGCAGGTTGAGGAACGATGAACCGGGCAGTCTACATATTGGTGACAAGGCTGAATAGACCGACCTCGTCAAGAGGTTTCGAAGCAGAAGCATAAGCCCGAGGAGAAGATAGATCGCAATGGCGTAAGAGATGAAGGGTTTGAGTATCTTGATTGCACCGCCGAAGACATCGAGTATCCCACCGAATATCGGTTGTAGTGCGCCGACAACATTTTCCGCAAAGCCATCTGACGTGCTTTTGCGCTGGTCCCTTTGGGGGGGCTCCGGCGGGGTTCCATTTGCGCGATTTCGGGAGGATCGAGCAGCCCTGGGAGTCGTTTGTGCTGGTGACTTGACCGCTCGCCCGCTGGGCAGCTTTCTGGAGCCCCTGCCATTCGAGGCGAGCCACGAATCATCCATATTGTCCTCATGTATCGAAGGCATAACCAACTCCGGCTCTAAACTTTCCCTAGCAACGTATCGAGGCACCCGGCGGCGCGATTTCGCGCTTGTCGGAGCTGAAACAAAGTCTCCACTCGTGGAGTTCATGTCCTGCGCGCTTGATTCAGCGCTCCTAGGCCCTCCATCATCCGGGTTCCCTATGTCTTCGTCACTCTCAACGACCCAAGAATCCCCTAGCTGATGCCGTGAGCGCCTCTGAGAATGTTCTCCGGCCATTTTCACCTTGACGATATATGTTGAGGCTTGCCACTGGTCTTGACCTTCCGCACAGCTGCAGATGAGGAGCCTTCTGTTTGTGAACCAGAAAGGTTTCCGCAATTGGCAAATTTGGAAGAGAGGATGATCCGTTAGAAATCTGCGTGTCGCTCATGGAGGTTCAAGTGAATACTTGTTTGGATAGAAAAACAAAACATGACGACATAGGATCAGCCCCACGTCTCTGACGTTGTCGCGTGTAGGTAAACATTAAGTATCGCTAATTGGCGCTTGCCTAGCGCGCGCGTGCACTATCGAGTAAGACCGACAATCTCATCTTGGGAATCAAGCCCACCTCAATGCTACAACGTCGGGCACTGCGGCCATTGACTCGGTCGATAAGACCAGCAAGCGCCGCCTACAAAGATGTTCGATGGGCCCCACTAACCTCGATCCGCAAATGTTCCTGCTCCGGTCCCCGTCCATCTCCGTCTCCACCACACCTAAACACCACGACTAAACCCCCACCCACTCCACCAGCCGACCACCGCACCCTCGGCACGGAGCAAGAACTCTTCACGACCTCCCTCTACAGCCCCGGCTCGCCCCTTTTCCTCCCCAACGGCGCGCGCATCTTCAACAAACTTCTCGCCTTCCTCCGCGCCCAATACACGCTCTTCGGCTTCCAAGAAGTCCTCACGCCGACCATCTACAAGCGCTCCCTGTGGCAGAAATCCGGCCACTGGGTCAACTACAAAGATGACATGTTCGAGGTGCACGGGCGGGGCGCGACGGGCACGAAAGAGAATGCCGAGATTGGCGAGGACGAGGAATACGGCTTGAAGCCCATGAACTGTCCAGGCCATTGCCTGCTGTTCAAATCGCAGGCGCGGTCCTACAAAGATCTGCCGATCCGCTACGCCGACTTCAGCCCGCTGCACCGCAACGAGGTATCCGGCGCCCTGAGCGGCCTGACAAGAGTGCGACGCTTCCACCAGGACGACGGGCATATTTTCTGCCGCCCGGGCCAGATCGCTGAGGAGATTTCCAGAACGCTTCAATTCGTCGCCATGGTCTACGATACGTTCAAGCTGGGGCCTTACAAGCTTGTCTTGTCGACGCGACCGGAGCACCACTACATCGGCACCGTCGCCGAATGGGACCGCGCCGAAGCACAACTGACGCACGCGCTCGACAGCAGCGGCCAGACGTGGACGCTCAATCCCGGCGATGGCGCCTTTTACGGGCCGAAGATAGACATCATCCTCACGGACTCGGACGGCAAAGAACACCAGACCGCCACCATCCAGCTCGACTTCCAGCTGCCGCAGCTCTTCAAGTTGGAATACATGGCGCCGGCGCCGGCCCTCGAGGCGAAGGGTACCGGCATTCTCAGTAGCGCCGACGACGCCGCGAAAGCGAGACCCGGACTCGTAGCGCCCGTCATCATCCACCGCGCCGTCTTCGGCTCGCTGGAGCGCTTCATGGCCCTGCTGATCGAGCACCACCGGGGCCATTGGCCGTTCTGGCTCAGTCCGCGGCAGGCCATCATCGTCTCCGTGAGCAGCCAGGTTCCGGATCTAGCCGATGCGGTGCGCAATCAGGCGCAGGCTCTGTCGGGTGGTCTTGCGAGTCGCACGACAGGAAACGAGGACGGAGACGGCGCCATGATCAGACCGAGGCCGCTGGATGAACCGGTCTTCTTCGTCGATCACGATGTCACTCGGCGCTCGCTGGCGAAGAAGATCTCGGATGCGAAACGGTTGAGGTATAGTCTTATCCTGGTGCGGGGGAAGCGGAATCTGGAGGAGGGCACGGTGGATGCGGATGTGAGTGGGCAGCCGGATGCGGAGGCGACGAGGAGAGTTTTAGAGGAGGTTTTGGGGACGGAGGTGGGAGATTTGCGGAAGGTGACGCTCGAGTGTGGGAAGGTGGGGGAGCTGATGCGGAGGTTGACTAGGGCGTACTTGTGATACCAAATCAGTAGCAGGAGGATATGGTGAAAATATTGCTTTTCAGTGCTGGAATAAGTCATAGTCTCATACATGTATATAGTAGTTAGTTATACATGACAAGGAACAACGGCCCAATCTAAACTACCTTGCGTTTCCATGAGCCATAATACCTCCATTCTATTATACGTCATCGCATCAAAACGGATCTACATCTTCGACGACCCCTTCGACATCTCACTAGCACCATCAGCACAACCCCTCCCCACGAACGCAATCACGCCGCAAGACTCACCTGCTCCAAATCCGCAATCTTCAACACCGCCTTCCCGAAATTTTCCCCCCTGAACATGCCCAGCAGGCCCTCGATCGAATGGTCGATGCCGTCCGTGATGCTCATCTGGGTCTTGAAGGTGCCGTCGTGGATCCATTTCTGCACGTTCTTCTGATGCTCGGCCGAGTACTTGGGGCCCATGTTCGGGTCGAAAACGATGAAGCCGCGGAGGGTGAGCCGCTTGGCGATGATTTGCATCACGTTCTTGACGCCGTAGACTTTGTCCGGCGTCAGGTTGTACTGGGAGATCATACCGCAGCAGACTTGGGGGCGCGGGGAAGAGGGGGGCGCTGTTAGTCTAGGGGACTGGGTACCATGGAAGAGAAGGGCAGGGGCTGTGGATAGGGGGGGAACACGTACTGACTCGACCGAAGTCGTTCATGGCCCCGAGGGCGGCGTCGAAGTGCTCGCCGCCGACGTTCTCGTAGTAGATGTCGATGCCGTTCGGGGCGAGTTTCTTCAGGGCCTCGCTCGGCTTGATATTTTTATAGTTGAAGCCCTCGTCGAAGTTGAGCTCCTTCTTGATGAAGTCGAGCTTGTCGTCGCTGCCGACGCTGCCGATGACCGTCAGGCCCTCGTGTTTGGCGAGCTGGCCCACCAGCTGGCCGACGGCACCGGAGGCGGCGGAGATGAAGATCGTCTCTCCCTTCTTGGGCGCGCCGATATCGTAGAAACTCGAGTAGGCCGTCAGTCCGGGCATGCCCAGGGCGCCGATGAAGAGCTTGGGGTCGAGATTGTAGGGGTTATCCAGTTTCCGCAGCATGTTGTTCGCCACCTGCTCCGAAACCACCGAGTATTCTTCCGTTCCGAGCGTTCCTGTCACGATGTCTCCTTCCTTGAACTTGGAGTTGTCGGATGTCAGCACCTTCGCAACAACGTTGTTGGTGATCGGTTGACCGAGGTCGAAGGGAGGGGAGTACGATTTTGTCCCTGGGGCTCGCATGCGGCCACGCTGGTAGGGGTCGAAGGAGGCATAGAAGTTTTTCGTGGTGACGCCGTTCTTGGGCGGTTCTTGGTTGAGGTCGAAGTCCCGAGCTTCAACGGCCAGGTCTTTCCCAGGGACCGGCCATCCGGTAGGGACGTTTTTGAAGATGAGACCTTTATTCTGGACCATGATGGCGATCTTTCGAGCTTGTGAAAGAGGTGGAGGAAATAACTCGGATTAAGTGGAAGTGCTCTGAGCACTGTAACGGTGAAGGTTCGAATACTTTGTAGAGACACTTGCAGATAATAGATAGGATTTTATAGGAGCAATTCTGAAGAAGGATTTCTAATCAATTGATTCTTGAGAGCTTTGTAAAGAAAGGCTCTCAATTACGTGCGAATCAATGCTTGCTAGTTCGGTAGCATCTTCACACAGAGGGAGTGGAGCCTCGGCTCAGACGTCATGCCGACGCCTTCTCGATTTCGGCACCATCCCGCAGTTCATCACCGATGCATTGCCTGATGTAGAGCTGCAGTGGAAGCTACCGACGACAGACTCGTACAATGGTGCGGCTATCACATGAAGGACAAGGATTGGCAGCTTCTCCTGACCATTGGTTGCTAGCACTTCAAGTGTCAACCTGGAAAGCGATGGAGAGAGTGTTGGGTAGGAAGAAGTTGAGACCAACAGCATCAATAATTCATACATCTCGCTTGAATACAGTAATGTACTTGGAGTGCAGAAGACCTCAAAAAGTCGTGCTGTGGTATTCTGAAACCCTTCTGAACTCACTATAGTATGCAGTCTACATCAAGGCATTATGATCATTGCCGTAGTGATCCAGACCGGACAAAAACATTCAATGATTCAAGGACTTTGCAACGCATGGCGTCGTCACTAAACTCACTGCGGCTGCTTTCCTTGTCTCCCTAAGTGGTTGGGAACCAATTGCGAGTTTACAGTCACTGCCAGCTTGCGGCGTTTGATTTGCAGTACAAGATTGTTGTCCAATACGGCAGCTTGAAAGGCATAAAAATGCCCCTTGCCCCCTTCCAAGTCATGCGGCCTCAAATGCAGACCTTGAATTATGTAACATCCAAGCTTCGAGGGCTCCATATGGTCTTACCCGCTTGCTTGGGTTCTCCCCTCTACTCCGAACTCAGCCTAAGGTGCAAATAGCAGGGCTTCGCCAGTGTTCAGACGGACAGCTTCTGCAAGAAGACTGTCCTCGCCCTTCGTCGGTCTTGCCGTCGCCAAGTGGCCTTGAAAAGCATCGAACCAGTTTGGAGAGGTGAGTCGGTGGATCAAAGCCATGGAACAGAGGTCTAAGCTTGGGTATTGGGGGTAGAGAATACGAAATCCGCATTGCCTTTTTGCATACCCCAGGCGCGATTGTTATTAAATCGTTCAACTTCTGTTCAAGGAACATGCTCTATATCGCCTGTTATTGTTCGAAATAGTTACTGGTTCGCGTTCAGAGGAGCCGCAACCGACTTACCGTACTTGACGAAGGCACGTTCGCACGATCATCACATATTAATACAATGTAGTCTTTCCAAGGCCTTTACATTTTTCTCTGGGCAATGTCTCTGGGCACTATACAGCAGGAGCCCAACCTTTCCTTACTTCATGAGTTTGCACAGCACACAGTCTACTGCTCCGCAGCTCTTGACGTTGTGATAGACATCATGGCCGAAATCCTTGGCCAACACGGCCTTCCGACGCGGGACGCCAATACTTTGTGTGCAGTCGAAAGGATATTCCCTTTCAGATGGCGTTGACGCTGATTTAAGATGTCCTTTCCACGTTTATATTTAGCCATAGCCCTACTGCAAGGAATGATACTCAGTTACCGGATCAAGTGATGTATTTTACCATGTATCGTCACCTGTATATAACATGTATTTTACAGATCAGATGATTACAAGACACTGTACCTTCCGATTTTCGGAGTAGAAGTGGTGGTGACAGGGGTATCCAAAGCCCCTCCGCTTACGGGCCAATGGCCTTTGGAAGGGAGCTTGGGGTACGTATCCCAAGGCAGCGAAAGCCTCAAGGTATGGTACTCAGCAAGGGTTGACGTTCCGTAGGGGATCGACCACCTTGCGTTTGGTGCACCCTCCCGAAAATGGCTCCCTTGAGGTTCGCTTGATCTCAAGGTGTGCAACCCCCGAAGGCTTGGAAACCCGCAAGGGATACATGACCCTACACTGCTGGATGCCACATACCAGCAGTTGCCACACGGTGGGAGCCACCCCATGGTAACGGTGGCCTCGAGGTTCAGTAACCCCGAAGGTTTCTAAACCCATAGGGGATCCATGGCCCTACATCTACTACATCCACACGCCTCCGGCCGGATAAACCCCACTACTCGTTTGGCGACTATATAACTCACCCTCGGAACCCCCTCTGAATATCGTGTTCCCTCAGTCCTCCAAGACATTCCTACCTGCAACAGACTTCTCCTCCACTCAATCACCAGCGAACGCCAGACACCCTTCTACGATGGAATCTCGAACTTGGGACCTTCGATCTGTGCATTCGGTTTTTCCACAAGCGGAGAAGCTACTCAACGTCGTCTCCCTTTCATGCAACCGCTACACTCTCTGTGTCGAAGGTGAACGTTTCGAGGCCGATGCGATATCTACGATCACAACTCCTCTGCATGGTCCTCTACGCGCTCGGTCGGAGTCAAGTTCCTCATCGGACTTGGGATCAACCACCGAGATTTTCAACTCCCGAGGACTGCTAGCGCCAATTCCTGCAGCCCAAGTCGACGTCGCCTCACGACACAATATCCTTGGCGAGAAGAGAAAGCGGGATCAGGGTAGACTTAGCGACGTGGATGCTGTTGATGGCGACAAAGGTGAAAAGCCCTCTATTCCATGTGTACGGATGAAGTTAACACTTCGGCAAAGATCACCCAATTGTGATTCCTGACCCTGAGGACGAACGGGCACCCGAGAAGCAGCGAAAGCCCGTCACGGCCACCAAGATCTGGGTTGGCGACTCTCACGGCATATTTAACCTCTTCTCCGACCACGACTTCGAAGCGTTGAAGCTCTCCGATTATACCTTCATGAACGGTGTTGCAAAGGCATCTGGGTTTGAGCCCCGGTCCTTTGATACTATCGAATGCCACCTGCTCGATACAGTACCACGATAACAGCTTACTTTTCGATATGATGGATGTCGCCCATCCAAGCGGTTTATGTCTACCATCAAGCGTCATCTTCGACAGACTATGTGTACCTATGAGGAGCTGGGCTTGCAGTTGCGGCACTTCGAGGTGAGGGTCATTCCGGTGTTTACCCGAGTAACTTTAGATGTTTTATCTTCGGTTGATTAGCTATGGATATGTAGATGTAACTAAATACATAGCACAAGTAAACCTAAGGGTCGAGGCTGAACACTACCGTAGGTGTGAACTAACTCAAATGGCTAAGGTTTGGTGACCGCGCCTGATACTCATTTTCATTCATATACTGATAGAGTAATTGATAAAGGGTTGACGAGACTCTCGTTGAGACTTGTGTTATAGTGAAACAGTTGAGCATCGCCAGCCACTGGTATGTTCGTAGTCTGTGATGCAATTGGTAGCGGGTTCAGTGTTGAGGAGAAAGTCTGGCGGCAGGAGGAACAGATATGGTGCTGGACCCGATGAAGAGTACTATGTTTTTCCGTCATTTACACCGCGCTGTTGCCCTCGCTGTCACCCTCGCTATCACCCTCGCTGTCGACGGCAGCGGAGGCAACGGAGGCCGCGGAGGAAATGAGGACAAGAGGTCATGGGGTCCGGAGACAACGACATGGTAGGGCCAACAACATGATGGCTGTGAGGCAATGGGTTTACGACAATTAGGTGGTGACAGTGAGGTTAGCATTCCAGACGTTGTGAGAGTGTCACCTTTGAACTTGTAATCACTGTAGATAGATGAAAGTACTACTATTCACTAGCTACCACAACATCGACAGTGAACCATTGCAACTAGGAGCCACAAACACAGAAAGGAAATTTGCCTGCTCGACATTCGATACACGGGTTCTCTTGGTTCGCCACAGTCGATAGTGTCAGAGATGGAATGACATTTGTCCCATGGACCCATTGAAAGTGTGCTGCAATCCAATCTATTATGTCTCGTCGCTCATCGAAAACAAGTCTTGGCCGCTGTAACCTACCAATTGCCTCTGTGACTGTCTTCCTGAAGGAATCGCAATCCTCCTGGCTGTGGTGTAGACTTGGTATGCGCAAGGAACAGGAATGCAGCAGGTCTTCTGTGAAGGCATCAAACTCTTCAGCTACCAGTTGTACGCGTGGTGCCTCTAGGCGTTGGACACATTTCGGAATCATGAGCTGAAGTTTGGAAAAGCGGTGCCAGTTAGGAAGAGAGTAATCCGGGCGTACCCCATGACAGTAGCAGATTCTGAAATGTTGTTAGTCAAGTGCTGTCGGCTTAGGGTTACAATACATACACATAGACATGGGAGAAGTTTCCAACATTCAGTGACTTGACAGCGTCTCTGAAACAACGTCAGGTGAAAATATCTCAATCATGGTCGAGGCCCTGAGACTTACACTGGTAGCCGGAGCAGTAAGGCCTGGCCAGGAGGCATGTCCCAGAATATAGACGTCACACTAGCCGGCTCAATTGTGCGTGGTTCGGGTTCGATGTGATCCGCTTCGGAGATTGTACTGGCTCCACAAAGCTCATTCTGTTTGCGATAGTGGTATGTGATGGGTGTGCGATTGAATGTGAGACTGTTTCTTGTGTGTCAGTCCTTAGGCTTTACTAACGATCGAGTGCTCGCTCACTATAAGCCATTAGGCAAAAGAATATTCCAAAAGGTGACACGAGTCAGCTCTTCTTCAAGATTGGTGTAGGAGGCTGCTGGTGATATGAGACAGGCTTGATAGCTCATGCTGCCTTCGTTTGTAGAGCAGAATCAGATTGGAATGTTGTCTGTAATGTGCTTCGTGTGCCGATGAGATGTGGATGAGGAACGCTGGGCTGAGTCTCTCCACAACAATCTCAATCATAGCTGCCTTCCGAGTGTTATAAACTCAGACCCGGAGCGGCGAGATAAGAAATGACATCAAGATGGCGTGCCACCTCAGTTCGCAGGCCAATGCCTAAGATACCCACTAGACCAGGGGTCTTAGTTGCTTTGACACAACCTTGAATCTGCAGGTGAACATTGAAAATGTGTGGCACCACCGACAACAGCATCATACCTTAACATTACCTCTCAATGAGGGTTTCCGGAAAATCTCCCGTCAGATTTGGGAAATTTCTAATGCTGGTTTAAGCAGGACCTTTTCTAGAATGCCAAGCACCGTACCCCCACAATACTTGTGATTAAGCGAGAACGCAGCCGAAAATAGTGCCCTGACCCAAGGTGTTTCATTATGTCTTATTTGCAAATTAGAAACAATCTCTCAACTTCTTTCAGTCAGTAGCAATTCGCTCAACATTATAATCATCAAACTTCTTCTCTGTCAAGCAACAACAAATATTCCGATATGCTGGTGATCCCTAAGAGTGATT
>JAABUY010001058.1_pt1 | contig 39788 bp, 41 predicted proteins | sample 5560271 | NCBI WGS metagenome assembly JAABUY01 (sample SAMN10711886, study PRJNA513374) | rock metagenome | isolation source: Antarctica rocks | place: Antarctica: Victoria Land, University Valley
TCCTACCTTAGGGAAGGTACAAATTTCTTCCCATCTATACTTGTTGGAGGAGATCACGAGTATGTCTCATGCTTTTATTGCGTCAAGGTTAAACAATTTCTTTCCGTCAAATTGACTTGGCTACAGTAGCGGAGACCTTCTTACCGTTCGCGAGCGTACGATGATGGAACTGACGAATCGCATGAGTGATAAAATAGGTTGGAACGAAAAGGTCTTCGATAAAGACATCACTACAAAGTGGAAGTCCGAAGCGTTGGCGACGCCGGATACTGATATTTCGGAGAAGATGGTCGATTGGGCGGGTACTTCTTGCATTTCTCCTTCAGACTCAGCATACTATCCGCATCTGACGGCAGGCAGTGTATCGCCGAGCTTAAATATAAAGCAGGATTATTCAAAGACACAAATTGCATTGAAGTGCTCAATGGTGTCTTCAAATCTGACACGATCGTGTCAGACGAGCTAAAAAAAGAGCTTCAGCGTGCTATATCCCCACTGGAAAATGTTCCGGATCGTGAGAAGGATTGGCATCCGGAATCCGACAGACAGGTTCTCGATCTAGTTCACCCTTCGCTTTACCCCCTTGTGTATGGGCAAACGAGGGTCCTTGTCGATGAGACCATCAGCTTAGATGACTGTATGAAGCGCTGTGGCGACGGCGAAGTGGTTTCATCCCCTTCCAAAGAGGCAGAAAACAAGGCCTGGTCGCAAAAAACTCAGTGGCTGCCAAGTGAATTTGAGATTCCAATAGGAGTGGATGATGTGAAGTAGGCATGAGGTATTCAGATCTTTACCAGAATTGATTGAAAATTGATAGAATCACAAGCTATGTCAATAATTTGCACCCCCAATATCACAGAAATTTATACTCGGTTATAGAAAAACTGGTTTCTAGGACCACTCCACTCTGGAATCAAACCCTTATGCCTCCTAGAGCAACCTGGAGACTTCCTCCTCTATTGAGCATGGAAGGAGACGGATTTGAAGAATTCAAGGAGCCAGAGCGGGAATCCGGCGAGAGCTATTATGACCACTGGAACAAGATTGATCGGCTGAAATATGCGCTAAAATCTATCTAGCTAGAGCCTGGAGAATTCAAGCCACCTGACGAGAGGTTTCGAGAGATATATGGGGATTATTGGCCCGAGAAGCGCCGGAATAACCGTCCCGTGGACCTACGGGAAGAGTTCGAAAAGCTGCAAATCATCGTTAAATTTGCAAATATCTGTCTCACGCCAGAGAAGCCAACATACGGAGGCGGTTCTTGGCATGTGGAAGGACAGCTGAATGAGAGAATGCAAGTCGTGCAGTGGCCAAGCCGTTGTTGTATGAGCTAACAGCTTCTTAGATGTGCAACTGCGCTGTACTACTATGCATCAGATAACATCAGCGAGAGCTTACTCGCATTTCGCCACGAGATTTCCGACGATATTCAGGGGGAACTATCATATGAGCAAGATAGAAACAATGCCATTGAGGCAATTTACGGGTTCCAAAACGGAGAGCCACAGGTCCAAGAGCTCGGCAAAGTCGTCACAAAGGCTTGCCCCCCGAAACGTCAACACTCAGCATGAGCTAACACTCTTCTAGGAGGGCCGACTGCTGACGTTTCCAAATGTTTGTGTGATTAGTCAAGCTGTGCAGCAGACCACTGACATTAAAGCAGGTGTATCAACATCGCGTCTGCCCTTTCCACCTGTCCGATCCCAACCGGCCAGGCCATCGCAAGATTATGGCGCTTTTTCTGGTGGATCCACACCTAAAAACAATCAGTACAGCCAATGTCCCATGCCAGCAGAAAGCATGGTGGGCGGAACAAGTCCGCGGTATTGGACCGTTGGGACAGATGCCGCCTGAGATGGCCGATCACGTTACGAGTGTACGCAAAATCAGTAACTCTACCACCTTATCGAAACATAGCTAAGTCATGAGTTGCAGCTCACAACAGACTTCCCCGTATCCTTGGAGGTAGCGCAAGAGCAAAGGCTGGAATTGATGGAGGAAAGGAAGAAATTGTAAGGCCATATTTCTGGCCTGCATTCTTGGGATCGAGCAGCTAACGAAAGCGAATGTAGTGTGCATAAACAAAACGAGGACTTCATCAGTACCCCTTTCTCGGTATATCTCTTCTCAAGTTGATCTTCGTCCGCGTAAGACCGACACACTGACCATATTCGCAGCTTTGCGAGCATTGAGTGCTGCACAATGTTGATGTGTGGGTTATGGATTTATGGTGATGCTCATTACGGCCATTTCTGCGATAGCTAAGTACGGATCTTCAGATCTCATTTACCATCAATTTTAGCCTCCTTTCATTAGCGATATAGACCTCTAGCTATGGGCTTATTTGACGCTCTTTGACGAGCTAAAGCCTCGGAAACGGCCATGAGGTGCCGGAGTTTTACTCCGTTTGAGCGACTTAGTGTCGAAGTGACGAGACAAGCCCTTTTAATCAATCTTGATACAATGATTGACAGTGACAGATATGCGAATCTTCTGTCCACATCTCTGGTCTCAATGAGTAGATTGTGATGGGACACTCAGCACCATCCCTAGATGCCGACGCTCGCTGGCTTTCTTTGGATTTAAGGCCGTCCAGGGGGTGCGCCAGGTTCATTGAAACGGCAAACTGACGGGTGCCAAATATGGGGATTTCCGATTTCGGAGTTGGGAAAGTGGATGAATCTCGATATCTACCATGAGACACTAAAGTTCTAGGTGAAAGAGCTGACTACTTCTCATCCGCTTGATCTTAGATGGTGCGAACCAGGTTTTGAAGGGGGATGAAGGAAGAAGTTGAGATGAGTCATGTGATGTTTGAAGGTTACCTTATTAGCTATGGAAGCGAGGGATAGCCGAGACTAGGGTAGTTGCAGGGCTGAATATCTTGCTCCCAATGCCACAATTTCGCACAAGCACTACATTTAGACCTTACCTAAACTTAACTACTTCAAGTCTCAATAGAGATACCTGAAGTGATTGACTTATCATTCAACTCGAACTGACTCTTCTTAGACCGGGATAACATTCGTCCTTCGTTGAACTTATCCTAAAGCAGTGGCATCCGTGAGCGTACTTGCCTAAGGTACCCGTCCCGTGGTTCGAAAGTCATCCAACCCTTTCAGCTGTTCATATGCGATTGAGCGTCACAACTCATGAAGACAGATTTGAGGATATTCACTAGTGCTGATGTAACAATTCCCATACTACTCAAAATGTGAATGAGAATATTTACAACTAATCCTAATGGAGCGTATCTGGCATTACGATTTCTCTCAGATCTCTTCATCGCAGACGAGTTTTCGTCCTTCTTATTCTGAGACTCGTTGTTCTTAAATCTTCTAAACATCTTGCCTTCAGGCTTTTAGTCGACTTGCTTCCAAACTCGTTGCTTCGAATCAAGCAACTCACTTGCAGAGCGCCTTACCTTGAGTGTTCCAGTCCACCTACTTGGAGAAGTCGCTGGTTTAAGTGTCTTCGTCGATACACTTATAGAGTGCCTCGCCGTGAGACTTTCGGTCGGCTTACTTCAGAAACTTGCTGCAACAAGTATCTTCCTCGACTCAAGATTTCCAGTTGACTTACTTCTACACTTTGCTGCAACGAGTGCCTTCCTCGACTCACTCCAAAAAGGCGTTGCTTCGGGCGCCTACCTAGACTGACTTATGGAGTTTCTTCCTTCTTAACCCGCCTTCCAACCTCCTTACCTGGAATCTATTTCTACTCAACTCATTTCCAAGTCTCCTCATTCCAAGATGTCTAATAGACCCCAACCTGGTCAGGCTCTCCGGCCGAATTTGGTCATGCCTACGAATGTGTCTCGTACTCCACCACCGTCACCGAAAAGGGCACCCCCTAGCTCCCCTACGAAGAGGCGCAGGTTCTTGAAAGAGTCGGAGGACAATGCTGGCGAGCTTTCTATTGAGCAATACATCTATCGCACGGACCCATACAGGTCGACGAGCGTTGCCTTCCCCTTCCCCACGCCCTTGTTCTTTGAGCCTGAAGATGGACCAATTCTCCAGCGGTTACACAATGACCCAGCTATCAAAGAAACCATCACAAGTACGCTTGGAAAACACGATATTAAGCCACAAATGATCACTTTTGATAAGCAGTCAAAGCCGGGGTATCCAGCAGGTGGGGAGATTGCGGTCACCGTTGTCCGAATCAGCATTGATGTACGAGATCACTCTCCTACTGACGCGTGGTCAGCAGCACGAAGAGATGTCAAGGCCTTGTTGATTGAGAGAGGCTTTGGCGATTTAGAAGTAGAACTGATCGACCCCCAACGATCCTACCTACCTTCACTTTTCCCAGTCTCTCCGAAGAATCCTCTTGTCACCGCCTACGAGGCCAAACGAGGTGAGATCCTCGAGATTGTAGAGGACGCTTTGAAGGACGCTTGGACGTCGATCTCTCTATTCAGGGTAGGAAGGACATCACTGTCCACCCAACATGCCATTGTCATCATGGTTCGCCCCCTGACCGAGCATGATTGGCTGGTACTCAGATGGCGAATTGAGAGCCTCACGAACACACAAGGAGTATCCCAAGCAAAGCTCGCTGTTGAGTTTATGCCAGGCTACTGGGGGGACCTGCCGCCGTCACGATCGCCAAGACCTGGAGAAGAAGAAATCGGCGGGAAATCGTTTGAGAGGCAATTCCGTTCCGAGCCGATGATGGGAACCAGTATAGAGGTGTTAGGCGAAGGCGGAGGAGGAACCCTGGGTGGTTTCTTCCAGCTAGACTGCCATGGAAGAAAACACACTGGCTTTCTGACGAATTCTCACGTTGTGCAGCCAGCCGGTAGCACCCCAGAGGCCGTCCAAAAAGAGTACAACTACTACGGCTGCCATTATTCGGCACGAAAAGATCATCCTGCACGGTCTCAAGTCAGGTATTTCGCGGCAAAAGATGTGAAGGCAACGAGGCATGCCGCTGAAAAGCGACTCGGAACGACGGTTGCCAACATCGCGCGTCTAGAGCGAGATATCCACGATCGAAGAGCAATGGATCTACCTTTCAACAATCTCTTGCAACAGAAGGGACAGAACCAATCGACCGTGGGTAGGTTGGAAAAGATGAAGGCGGTACTCGAAACCATGCCTCGAATCCTTGGGCAGGTCCTGTGTGCTTCTGGGAGGGCGGTGACGAAGTCGAATCGAGTGCTTGACTGGGCCTTCGTTGAAACCCCAGCACACATTCAATCGCTCTTTGATGCCCGTCGCGGTAATCTCCTGCCGCAAAGCAACGCCCTTCACGGGAACGACCCAGAAGAATATGATTGCGAGCCAACGTATGATCCACCAGAGCCGGAGGCTTTTATCCAAGGTTTTAGCAAGATCGAAAAGGGCCAGTGGTACTTTAAAATTGGACGGACTACTGGCCTCACTACTGGTGTCTGTAACGGCACGCAAACAACCTTTCGGCTCCAAGGCGAACCCGTCCACGTACTACACGACAAGGCCGGCATGGTACAAAGGACGGTGAAACTAGACCAGGACACTGTCAATGAATACGTCATACTCAATGCCAAACACGGCCACCGCTCGCCGTTTCAGCAACAAACCTTTTGCAGGTCTGGCGACTCTGGCTCGCTGCTGATCGACGCCCAAGGCTACATTGCTGGCTTGGTGTTTGGATCACTAACCGGGCTATGCGGTCCCTTTAATGCAGAAAGTCAATACGTCGAAGCTGGACTGGCAACAGACATCCGGGATGTTTTGGCATCCATAGCCGCAAAGACTACAAAAAGGGACAGCAACGGTCGGCCAATCGGAGCGCCAGGGACTTTGTCGGTGGCTTAGGTCATTTTACGAGATCACCATGCTGGGACGGAGAACCCCTTGCCGCCGAGCAGAATCCTTTAGGTGGGCTTAAGCGTTGAGACAGATATTCGGGGGGTGGGTGTTCAGATATCAGGCAAAGACTTTGGGGTTGTAATACGATAGAGGCAGGAAAGAATCCTCCAGGTCATTTCGGGTCCGAGGGTCCGAGGGGGTTGTTTTTCTCCAGAGCTCAGTTTTTGCAAAGCGCAAAATTTCGCGCTTTGCGCAATACGATACTCTCTATATTCTAGAAGCAGAACAGGAAAAAAAATCCTTCAGCCCACTCAGCCGTTCTGCCATATACCTTTTCTTTCACCTAGCTATTTATTCCGCAGCCCAAAAATCCTCGCGCTTCTATGCGACAAACAAACACCCATTCCCCCATATACACCCCCCAACCCCCCTAGATCTCTTCGCCCTCCCCAGAGATTAAAAAAAAAAATCTTGCAAGAAACCCACGACACGAACAACAACTCACAGCCCCCTCCCCTTCCCCTTTAAGCACACAACCCCACCAAGCACCAAAAAAAACCCCTCCCTCGACAGCCAAATAAAAGAAACAACAACCCACATGCTTTTACAAAACATAGAAAAAGCGGAGCGGTTATACAATAATATATATATATCTATCTTATTCAAAGAATTCCCATCCTATTCAATTTATTGATACTCGCCTTTAAACCTACCCCCCCTCCAATCACCACTGTAAATCCCTGAAGGTGTCTAGTCTAACGGGGTCTGAATGGTGGGGTGAGGGACCAAGCAGGGGGTACATAGGAGCGGGAGATGTTTTGGGGCAGTGAGAAAACTGGGATTGTTTGTGGGAGTGTCAAGGGGTTATGGGTGTGGGATGTTTTGCGATTTCTGAAATGGGGTGGCTTCGGGGGTTGGAAAGATAGCTGGAATGTAATTATATGCTAGGAACTGCAACACCATTTCCCTCTCTGCTTTCTTATCGCCAACCTCCCCCGTTCCGCCTCTCGAAGACCACCTACCTCCCCATCCTCCCCCGGATCCTCCTCGCCCTCACTCCCTTGGTACCCCTCTTAATCACCACCGGATTATTGTTAAACATGCTTCCAGGCCCAAAATCAGGTTTCCCTCCCAAAGTTCCGAATATGTCGCCAACGTAGTTTGTCGCGTTGATTCCCTTCTCGAACAACGGCCCCCATCCCCTCAAGATGCCCTCCACAACCTTGACCCCTGCGAGGTAGATGTTTTGAATTGCCGGATCAAACCCACCTTGGTTGGCGTAGAAGAGGTTGAAAGTATCGGCTTCACCGGCGTAAGGGCGGTCAAAGTCGGACGCGGTACGCATGATAATGATACGGCTGAAATCGGTGATGTTGTTGATAGCACCGCGGAGTAAAGCCTCGAGCGTAGCATTGTCTTCTTGCGCTGTGGTGCAGTAAATTCCGGTGCCGTTGGTGAAGAGCTTGGTGGTATTCCCGAAAGCCTCGGAGAGTAGAGTGCCGCTGAAATAGACATCAGAGGTGGCAACATCGCAAGCCACCACACTCGGTCCCTTTGCCCCGGCAGTATAGGCCGACGTGGCGGCATAGTTCGACCTGTATGCTACCGCTGCGCTGGAATCGTTCAACGTAGCGGTCTTGGCAAACCCGATAGCGATCTGACGTAGCGCGTCGTTGACCTCAAACACCTCCGTTCCATAGATGCTTTGAGGGTACATTGTGGGATCGGTGCTTCCTTGGGGGACATAGCCGGTGGTGAAATTTGAAGGGATCTCGCGGGCGTCGAACTCGTACTGCAGGGCTACTTGGACAGCATAGCGGGCGAATGTCACGGAGCCAAGGGTTGCCACCTCGGGATTTACGCCGGCGATGCCGGCTATGAGGAAGTAGGTTTTTCGGAAAGAAAAGTAGGGGCTGAAGGTTAAAGCGGTTATGGAGGAGGCGGCGTTGATTTCTAGAGATCGGCAACTTTTTATTAGCCAGAGCTCTCTGAACTCTACCACGCATCTCATATATATTGCGTACCGCTCTCTCCTGTCACTAGCTGACAGACCTCACCATTGGCGGTGCAGTGGACATCCGGATACAATGGCGACAGACCAGGAACGGTGATGTTACGAGCTAATAGGTTGAATTCCGGGATACTGTACCACACGTCTCCTTCAGGTGGAAACTGGCAGCTCTGTCAATGGCTATAACCCCTTGACTTGCAGAGTTGATAGCATACCATGTCAATTATAAAGACTTTGGGGGCAATGGAGTGGTCCTTGGGCTTCTGGTTGTGTTCATTCGAGCTTCCAAGCTCCGCGAAGCCCAGGATCAAAATGATCCACGCAAAGAAAACATTGCTGAAAGTCCTGAACGAACCCATGGCTTTGAGCGTCATGAAGTCGAGTGGGGATTTGCAGAAAAGCTGGAACGATTTTGCCAATAGGCAAAGAGTGGTGAGGGAATGAGGAAGCTGGGGATGGAGGAAGGCAGCCCGCAAGCTGGGGGGTGGAGCAGCCTCGACGTCGTCATGACGACTTCCCGCTGTACCTGCATGTATCGGATAAGGGAAAAGAAGGCGATAAGGTACATGTACCTTATCTCTGGTGGTAGAGTAAGGTATGTAGTACCTGCAGTGTGGGCGGAAAAGAGATCGAGACCAGTGAAGCAGACTATTCTATTACCCGTTGTAGTAAGCGGGGTCGTTAGTTTATCGCGGGTGATGAAACCTTGTTTTCGTTGACGAGAACCGACCATGTAGGCAAACTCCTCATTCGATTACAATACAATGCCATCGAGAAGAGGACTCTTGACCCCCCGCTTAAATACGAAACCATGCCAGACACAAAGATTATCAAGGAACAAGTCTACGTTGTCTCCAAAGTCCGGAACGACCCTCATTCAGGCGACACTTTCGAGATCCTAGGAGTGTTTACGAACGTCGAAGATGCAAACGAAATCGCTCATCAATGGTTCTCCCAAGAATCTGGTGAAGCAGTTGACTGTGATCGTTACACGGACGACCAGAACAAGGATGACCGGTCCCTGCACATCTTCGCTGAAAATGGCGTTGGAATAAAATGGAACATTGATGTCGACAAGAAGATCCTTCAGCGCAGGGTTCCGGGGGATAGCAAAAGCAATGGGTGATGCCTTGCTATGGGGAGTACACGAACCCAATGCTCATCCGGTTCCGATTGTGTAGATGCCTTGGTTGACTCGGGTTCAACGCTGTAACCACCTTTTAATTATGGGTTCTTCGAACCTGTGGCCAAGGCAAAGCCGCTCTCAGATGTACTTACGCGCGTCCGAGATGGGGATTTCAGGAAAAGATTTCCTGTAAGACGCAGGAATATCGAAGGAAAGCTGACATCGACCATCATCATTGACTTCACCAAAGAATTATCGAACAGCGCAAGCAATCAATCCCAGTACATCCAAACATCACAACCCGTTCCAGATGCTAGTACATATACAAAGCAAACACCGCCACAAGAGCCGTCTCCCTAATAACCGCTAATCTGCCAAGCCAACTGTCACCAGTACTGCCGCAGCCGCTTGCCCATGTGACTGGGAATGCGGTCCTTCCACGAACCAAACAAGTTGAACGAGATATAACCTATGAGGTCGTCATATACAACAGCACCCTCTACGGAGAAGCAGAAGAAGTTCTTGGGACTTTCCTCACGGTAGAGGAAGCACATCGAACAGTGCTTACTTCGCTTGACGACATTGATGAGGATGGGGTCGAGTGCGGAGAATTCGAACTCAAAACCCACAGTCATGGTACCATGTCTTTGTCGACCGCCGGAGAGGTTAATGGGGATTCCGGGTCCTATACTACCCAGGTGTTCCCACGTGAGCGTAAGCTCAACGAACCAGCACCAAGTATGGTGTACATTTTCAGGGACGAAAGACGCCAATACGCTTGCCGTGCTCCGGATGAGGAGCTGGTAGGTGTCGAAAAACTGGATGTTTTCAAGGATAAAGAGGTGGCAAAGTCGTTGATAAGAAGGCGGGCAGACCTTTATGAAAATAATATAACTAAGGGTATTGAAAAGACATGCGGATAGAAAGATGGGCTATACCGTATTACGGTGAATGATCTTCACGGAAGATGAACAGGTCATTGTTAGTGTGTCTGCACAGCGACTAATGTAGGACCGAAACCAGAGACCATGCCGGTATATGTAGAGGCTACTGGCAGCGCAATCATGTTCTAGCGAGAATTTCATCGGATTTGCACCAGCTTCCGGGATATTCAACCAAAATCTATCACAGGACACTGAGTGAACTCGACGTCTGCATATACTATGTTCATACTAAAGCCAAATACTTACGAATCCAACAAACTTCCTCTCATCAACGGAGACTCACTTGGGGCGGTCTTTAATGAGTGATCACATCAAGCGCTTTTGGGTCCCAAATCTCACTTATTTGATCATTCATCAAAACCGGCCCTGAGTAAGCCATTTGCCATCCAAGAGTAATGAATAGAATACTCTTCACAGTCCACAAAGTTCCATCTCCCAAATCCTTCCATCCACTCGCGACCATCTCAGAAATTTAACAAGAATACTACACCACCGCCCATAAAAGAGAGTGTTCACGTATAGAGTAGCTACTATTGCGGTGAAGTTAGGTCCTCAGCAAACAGCGTCCATCAATGTTTGCCTTAGAAATATCTCGTGGCCTTGGGCTCAGATGACGCTGCATAGTCGTGACGTGACGGCAAGAGTTGCTTTCAATACCAACTATTTTGAAGGATTTATATATATATATATCTATATATATTCTGATCCACTTCACACGCTACTCCAGGCCTTTATCGTCCGGCCTTGGCCTCTCTTCGGCTGGACACCGGTTCACAAATCGATGATTTCTCTTCCGGAATAGATGGGTTTATCAACAAATGAAGGGGCCAGCTCTCTTCTATCATTATCGTCATTGTTGTTAGTGCTCATTTTAGGGACATGGACCGGTCTTTCAACAAAGAGCACTCTTTCAAGGATCACTTTTTAACGTAAATATGTATGGGCTGGGGTATATCGTTCAACGTCTATAATGACTCCAAACAACTCCTCTTGGTGAAGATCACACTATCAAAAACACCTTAACGACATGAAGCACTTATGATCGCTCAACATACGAATGGCCCCCGGTTACCAGGTTCTCGATGTGTTTTTGTCGAAGTCATATCAACATTTTGTCCTCGATGACTATGTCTCATCTGTTCTGTAGTAGAAATATGTTGGAGAAGTCATTACCACAACACATGAGACAATACATATTTCTGCTAATATATGTCTTTGATTATGTCCTCTTCTGGGCTTTATACTCTCGGATTACCACGTCTTTCTTTGCATCAACCGTCCCGGAAACGAATACAGTAAGGATAGACTATTCGAAACTTTTCCCTACGCTAATCCTACACACATCGCCATGCTTGACCCAAAGATCGTGCTACTAGGAGACAGCCTCAAGCCTTTCCAATTGGCCAAGTCTATGCTTAAGGCACTGAGATTTCCTAGAGTAAAATCGGGTCGAGGAAAAACCGGTCCAGCGTCTACCGAAACTTCAAGGAGTGCATGTCACCAAAATGTTTCAGTGGACCAAACTAGATTTCACCCTAATACTACAAGGTCATCCACAGGGGCGGCTTCTCGGGCCAACTTGTCGACCAGACAAAGGAGGATTCAACAGGCTGATGTAGCGTGCGTACACAAGATCTGTGAAAGCACAGGACCTGGACAACTAGAAAAAGCTACTGATTCGGACAAGGCTGCGCTTATGAGCTTACCACGTGAAATCCGCGAGATTATCTACAGACATGCACTATGTCCTGGAAAGGCTTTCCCCCATGCAAAACCATTCAAGACTGGGCGGCCCTATACCGACATGTACAACGGTCTTGCAGACGGAGAATGCGAGCATCCTCGCCCCTCACTCGCTTTGCTGGCAACCTGCGGACGGATACACGATGAAGCCTTACCGATATACCTTTCGAACAACAATTTCGTCGTTGCCAAAGGTGATGTCGGAGAAACCATGGATTTCATTCTCGAGCTCGCTGAAGAAAAGCGTGTCCACATTCAAAGTGTGACGCTTCGATTCCATCCCTCGGATCTGAGTACTTTATCCCGAGCGGGTGTCCGAACTGACATCGACCTCTATTTCCAGCAAAGGGGTGGTATAACACATTATACCCCCAACGAACGGAGAGAAATCATCCATTTCTTCGAATCGATCGAACTTGAGAAGATCTGGCGGGAAAAGTATACCGTCTTGAGCCACTTGGACCACATCAAAGAAATCACGTTTGATTTCACCGAGGCCCAATGCCCAATGCGTTGCTGCACGCCGGGCGAGATTGTGCTTCCAACGATGCAGCGGATTGGATGTTATGGATCGAACCTGCCGGAGAATTGGCACCTGAAGGTGTTGCAGGATTATGAGGCGATCAAGAAGGAGATCTTGGGGAGGGATTTCTATCCTGAGGACTGATAGTGTGCTGCTCGAGCGCCCGTACGAAGATCTACTACTACGACTTTCGGAGCTGAGTATCAGCGACTGTGGACCATTCCCTTACATCTTTGACCATGTGGATCACCGGTAACCTAGAAGAGGAATGCTACGGTCATGGCGGCTCAAACTACGGCTACACTGATTCGATCTATATCAATTGCTGTTACACCGATCATGAATCCTTACGAAAACTTTTGCCTTTGATCTTCCTTTCGAGGTATAGTATGGAGCAAGGGAATATAATTGCAGGTGGTAGCTCGGAAACAGGGGTCGATAATGCTGGTACTCTCTGTCTACGATATATCATTGCAGTGTGTGAGTTAGATCAAAACTGGTCAGTGACGCATCAAATTGACTAACTATCTACACAGCGACGTCGAAGTGAAGAAGCAAAGCGCCCGAAATTACCGAGCTAGGTTGCCATGGATATCAAATTGGCCATTGTGAGCTGTGGCTCAACTCCTGCGTCAAGCAAATGTTGCTCCATCTCCTTGTAACCTTCTCTCGCAGCGATATCCAAAGGATGGCCGAACATGTCGCTTCCCACATTGCTACGAACACCTGAGCGAAGCAGTTTCGTCACCACTGCGATGCTATTGACACAAGCAGCTGCCGAGAGAAGGTCGATTTTATTCCCGCGGTTGGCTTGGTGATCGTTTCGGAAGGACCTTAGTCCAAGCCGGTAGAATAGCTGGCGTAGTTGCAGATGGTTCGCTACCGCTGCACATAGCGCATGCAAAAATTCGAGGCGTTGGTCTTGGGCTGTTTGTCCGCACATGGCTTGAAGCTGTTCTAACGTTTGGAGTATTGGTGGTATAAGGCCCCCTTCAACGCATAGCGGACCGAATCGTGGTACCTGAGCTCTTTCGAACAACAAGTGGGTCGCCATTGGTACGTTCATTGCTGCGACCCTCGAGTAGTCGTCCAATCCATGTCTAAAGTGGTGCAGATGATACGCATAACTTCATGATAAAAGAATTCTGCAAGAGTCAGTTACTGAGACCGACACTGCAGCATCGATTACGTACTATTCACCAGTCTCAGCTTAACTGATCTGTACAAACCACAGGAGACGACTGCGTATTTCGTGATGTTTTGGACTATTTCTAAAGGTAGACCAAGGAGTCCGACCTCGTTCTGGGGAGTTCCATCGCTTCGAGACGTTACGTCACGCCTAAGACAGCGCTTTACTAAAGAGATTGCGGGCTTTGGAAGTAGAGATTGAGGAATATGTCCTTTCTTTCGGCTTGATTTCATTGTAGCGAAGACTATCAGTTGCTTCTTGCTGTTGATGGTTGATCGAAAAAGGATTCTGTTGTGACCCGCTTCTTGCTATCGGTGTTTGATTCCCAGAGTTTTTTCCTTGGGCTGCTTCCGCGACCTAGGACCCCTGAATGCGAACAGCCTGTATTGATACTCAGTACTTGGCTAAACTGCACTGTCTATTGGAACGTACAGTCTCTCAGGTCGGTTGCTTCAGGTTGTGAGTATGGTCCAAGAATCAAAGTCTCTCTCGCGATTTTGAAGACGGCAAGATCACAAACGAACGCGATATGTGTGTGTTACGGATTTGGAAGGGTGATATATCACGACTAGGGGCGGGAGCGGCTGTGAGGCGCTAGGCATAGGCGCCGTTAAGGCCTCAGGAGTGATCGGTTTTTTTACTAGATTCCCAGTGTGATGAGGAAGCCCGATTAAGGTATAGACAATCAAACATTATTATGCAAGTCAGAACATTGTTGATTTAGCTAATTCGAGCGATACCCAGGGCGCAACCAAAGAGCCAGAGTCAATAGTATGACTCTGATGAAGCTAGTGCACAGGTGGGTAATGACTGTGGTTTGGGTTGACATGCAAGTGAAAGAAATAAATCAATCTCTCAAAACATATCTCCTCCTTCCATTGTTTCTAATTCCATTTAGCGCACACAGAGCCTAGGTCATGCTCCCAATTCTAACAAGTAAACCCACAATCCATGTTTCGGGACCCGCCATCATAAGCGCCAGTCGAGCACTGCCCGCTGTTACTGGCCCAGTGTTGGCCAGCGTAATCGAATGAGACAGGGTCTGAATCCCCATTCCCTGCAGTGACAATAAGGACGTATGGTAAGGAGCTTGTGACGCCGGCGGGAGATGTTGCATGGTCAACGCTGCCGATGGGGCGTCCGTTCTGAGCTTTGATAGTTACAGTAGGTCCCCCCAACACCGTTCTCGTTCCTTTGGAATTGGGTGACGTGCACGCCACACCAATCACGGCGATTGAGCGTTGCCGACGCCGCAGCTGAGAATGCCATGAGCAAGGCACTGAGGAAAATAGTAGGGTACATGGTTGCTATAGGTGCAGGCGAGTGTATATTGGTGAAGTGACTGCGATGGCTTCGTCTGGGAAGGGCTTGGTATGTGTTGAGATTTGAAGTAGGCTGACACCCGAATCGTTGAAGTTGTGATGTGGGACTGATACTGAATCTGCAGGAGATCACTCTACCTCATATACCAATTTTCCGGCGTGGCAAAAGATTCTAATAAGCTTGCTTACGACGCTGAAGAACCCGACAGAGGACGAACCAAGTAGAGCTTCAACTGGGCCGGTTTCATGAGGTGCAAATCCTTGAACCAAACCTATAGCGTCCGTTGAGAACAGTCATCTGATGTACAAAGATCTTCAACAGTATCAGAAAACGAAGTTTATAACGTCAATCCCAACAACACCCCAGTCGAGAGCTACGAGGCTGTAGGAAAGAACGATATCGCCAGCTTAATACTTACAGCAAACCCCGATGAGCGCCCGGAATCTTGTAGATATACGAGGTTCATGTGGCGAAAACCCATCGACTAGCTATTAAGAAGAACAATAATAGACTGAGAGAAAATCGGTAACGGAAGTAACAGCGCAGTAGGCGTCCCTTCAGCTAAATTTCCCCTTTACTTTGAACCATAGCATCATGTTGGGGGTAAGAATGTGCATGCAAGAAGCGCAGCAACACCTTCAGATATGTCTTGATGAACTTTCGACCAAAGCGTACCCCAGGGAGAGACATGACTTTGGGTTTAGTACAACTCAAACGCACGAGATATTGGAGAGCCCCTTTCCGGAGCGCGATGGAAACACCCGATCACTTGCACCATGGTCTTAGAATGAGGTCGATTGATGGAGGCGGTGGGGGAGGTGGGAGGAGTGGAGAGAAGAGGGGAGGGAAGAGGGGAGGGAACGAGGGGGGACGGAGAGGGAAGGGGGAAACGAGGGGAAAGAAGAGGGGAGGGAGGAGGGAGGAGGGACATACGGGAATAAGGGGAGGGGTCTGTGGGGTTCAGTCGCATTTTCATATGGGAATATGAAGATTGGTAGGAGTGATACGGATTTGACGGTCGGTATTTCGGCTGAAAAATATCTATAGTGTCAAAAAGCCGGGAAGAGAAATCTAGCAAAATCCCGGGGTTTGGTTGCTCGATAGCCCGATGTCTTTTGCGCATGGAAAGATCTCTGTTAAGATTCTGGGTCAGCTGATTGGGAAGGGGTTGTTTGGTGTGTGGAAATAGTAGGTTGAGGGAGCCAAGACAGACAGTTGTCGAGTCATCGAACTGCTGGCGTCGTAAACGTATGGACGGTTGGAAGGGTTTGAACTTTGGCCAAGGGGGTAATGTTGAAAGTCTGTAGTATGTACCGCATTATTTGGTCTATAAGAAGGTGGCTTTTCGCCACAAGAGATATCGGGACCCCCCGACTCACGGTTTTCCCCCCAACATGGAAGAAGAGAAAGAAGAAAAAAGTTATTGCTTCCATAAGAATATTGGATTTTCCGAACGCAAGGAAAAACACTTGTATAAAAACAAGTACTAAATCTGAACTAAGATTATTATAATGTGAAAATCTCAGCAACAAAAACATGAAAATCGCGAAATAATTTCGACTTTTTCTCAAATCAAGTCATGCCATTCAGCTCGAAATTCAGCAGCGGAATTCGCTGTGATATAGGCTTTGGAGGAAAGGCTCTTGGGCGTTGCTTTTGAGGGCGGCGGGACTGTGTGTGTGTGTGTGTGGGGGGGGGGAAGAAGTCATAATAGCGGGATGTTTTTTTTGGTTATAGCAAAGAATATGGGGGGATTTTGCGACGTTGCAGATAAGGAGGGATGGTTCTCATGCAAGATGTTATTTGTTCAACACGTGGGGAACGTGTTTTTTGTCACCCCTTTCTTCACTACTGGTTTAAGCTCCGCCCTGCTGTAAGAGGTGACTGCTCTATAACAGGTGATGGCGTATAAGAGAGGTGGTCTCAAAGGGACTAAATGCAGCAGCCCCCCTAATAAAAATGGGGTCTTACAGTATATACCAAATAATGCGGTATACGCAATCCAAATCTCTTCTCATATAGACAATATATATTACTTATACCCGGCTCGCCAGAAAGCAAAGGTCTCAGCCCATATATAATTCGTATAATCTTTATATTCTTACATCCAAAACAACCCACCGCCAATCCCAGCAATCATTATCCCAACCATCGAAAACATCAGCCCAGACACCTCCACCCTCCCTCCCCTACCTTGAAACGCCAGTGGCCCCGTACCTGTCGCCAGTGATATTTTGCTCGTTCCAATATCGAGTGTCCCTCCAGATTCAATACTGACCACAGTGCCGGAGATATTGACTGCGGGGCCTCCTGGTGTGAGATTGGTGCCACCGATGGAGAAGCCGGAGGGGTTGGCGGTGAAGACTTGGCTTCCTACTGTGAAAATGGAAGACTGGCCTAGGAGTATCTTGCTCGTGCCCATATCCAACGTTCCTCCAGTCTCGAGACTAACGACAGTACCGGAAATAGTAATGGCCGAGGCTCCCGGAGTTAGTGACGTGCCTGCGATTGAGAAACCGTTTGCATTGGCCGTGAAAGCTTGACCACCGACAGTATACACAGAAGGTATGGCTGTGGGAGCGGGGGTAATCATCGAAATGCCCGGCCCCCCCGAGGTAAGAGTAGAACCTGCAACTACGACGTTGCTGGGGTTGACGATGGCGGTGTTTCCCACAATGACTGGAGCTGCTCCGCTTGGAGTTGCACCAACGACCACTCCTGCGGATAAATCAAGCGAGAATACCTGGCCGCCAATTGTTGCTGCGGAGCCGTGGGCTGAAAGTACTATGCCACCAACGGCAGCTGCAGATGGGTTGATAATGGTTAGTAATTGACTGTTCCCTGCAGTGATAACGGAATTGGCTTGTCCGACCGGAGGAAGTGGGACTGGAGCTGCTGGTGATCCAGAGCCGTTCCCTCCACCGTTACTTCCGCCGTTACCACCGCCATTCCCTCCACCGTTGCCTCCTCCATTGACATCGCCAACAACTACTCCTCTATTCGGATCAAGCGATATTGCCTGGCCCCCAACAGTAGCGGCAGGTCCATTGGCAGAGACTACCGTTCCGCCAACTGCAATGACTGATGGATTCAACACAGTAACCTGTTCGCCTCCAGCGGTGACCACGGGGTTGGGTTGCGCAGGGGGCGCTATCGAAATCGTAATCTTTGATGCGCTGGACCCTTGCGTGGGCACAGGACCGAAACCACTAATGATGATTGCCCCGAGGCCTGCGTTTCCTGAAGGAGCTTGCTGGGAGTTTCCTGGTCCGGGCTGAGGAGTACCTGAAGCAGATTGCGGTGGGTTTCCAGGGGTAGGTTGCTGAGAATTTCCCGCAGCGGATTGCTGGGAATTTCCTGGTCCGGGCTGAGGAGTACCTGAAGCAGATTGCAGTGGGTTTTCAGGGGTAGGTTGCTGAGAATTTCCCGCAGCGGACTGCTGGGGGTTTCCTGGTGTGGGCTGGACATTTCCCGGAGTGGATTGCTGAGAACCTTGTGACGACTGCGGATGGTCTACTGGAGCTGTTGGTTTCGGAGTTGGCGGAGCAGGTTGCGTAGCCGGGGTAGGATCGTTCTTTGGAGGGAGAGGGTCAGGGCCAGATGTAGGTGTGCTGATGACAGGCAGGGGCGAACTCGGGACCGCTGGTGGACCCAAAGCGCCTCCAGCAGACAACGTACGTGGAGGATCAAAGATGCCGTACGAGAGTGGAGCGTTATAATAGTTTCCTCCGACGCCACCTGATTGACCACCAAACGTCGAGCAGACGGACCATGCGGGTTCATAGCTCAGAAGTTCTGGAGGAGGAACGACAATTGGGTTGAAAGGGGGCCCAATTGTCCGGACTTTTCGAACTGCCGGCCTGTTGTTAAAGGAATCGATATAACTGGTTACGAATTCATTGGATAAACCCCAGGTAGGGTTTGCAAAATCCGCAAAATCAAGCCTTTTGGTCGTCCCAGATCTTCCTTGCCCCTCACCTTGCCAGACTTCCCCGAGTTTGTAGTCGTATGAAGCTGTGGACAGCTGACCTGTGATAGGAATAACCGGGTTGGTAGGAACAGGGCCGATTATCCCGCAGAAATCCGACACGGTTGCTGCTCCGACGATACTAATATAAATAGAAGGTGAAGTGCTATAGTGATTGTTATTTACTGTACTCTGAAAATGATCGGGTAAAGAAACTTACTATGTATAACCGTCGACAACGGCAGTCTTTGCCCCACTTACCCCCAAGGGAACTCGTTTCTCGGCAGGCTGTGATTTAGATGAAGCATTCGGATGGGTTGACTTGGTTGTATTGAGTTCAGAGCTGCTATTGGTGACTTGATCGGGCCAGTAAAAGACCTGGAGTTCTGGGACTTTAAGAAGACACCATCCACAGCAGTCCCATGTATAACCAGCCCCAGCAGAATGGTGGAGGGCGCCAGGGTAAAGGCTGGGATCGAAAATCGACGCGTTAGCAGGACAACCTGCTAGAGGTGTTGCTTTTGGGGCTATCTGGACTGTTCCGGACAAAGAATATCCCGCAAGTGAGTAATCCTCTAGTTGAACAGATGAATAGTGTGCTGCATTGTAATAAGAGTTGGGTGCATAAGTTCGAGTTGCAGCATTAAGAGCAGCGCTCTGTTGTGTCAAACGAACAAACGTTGAGCACTGCGGGCTGCGGCCGAAACTTAGAGCAAATTGACCCGGGTTATCAATTCCTTCGTACTGGTGCATAGATTCATATGCATATTTTTGTGCTGAAAGATAATTCGAGCATGCTACTGCAGTCGTAGACGTAGTCCCATTGTAAGTGACCAAGGCCTCGATTGTCCCAGTCTGGCATAACGCACCAAAGAGGTCACATGACCCAATATTGGTGGTTTTATAGTCGTACACGAAATCCGGGTAGCTGGGTAGAGCCGCAGTCGTAATGTTCGTGTAATCCGCGGAAGATGTAGTTGTGGTGTTTGGATAATTCAACGACGTGGATGTGTTCGATCTGGAAGCCTCAACACTATTCCAAATCGAAATGTAAGCATAGCAAGGAACCGGAATCAGCTTCCCCCCAACGTCCGTGACTGTAACCGTTCCAGTTTGCGTGGTCGGTCCCCGTACATCGCATCCTGGGACTGAGGTAATACAGTTTCCAATACAGGCTGAGGTTGAAGCCGGTCCTTCTGTTATCGTGGGACGTGCGACGGTAGGACTTGCGTTGATCGGGCTTGTGGTGGGGTTTGTACTGGTTGTATTGTGTTTGGATGCCTCAATACTATTCCAAATCGAAATGTAAGCATAGCAAGGAACCGGAATCAGCTTCCCCCCAACATCCGTGATCGTAACCATTCCAGTTTGCATGGTCGGTCCCCGTACATCGCATCCTGGTACAGACGTGATGCAATTACCAACACAGCTAGAAGAGGACGTAGACGCCGTCGTCAAACTCGAAGAGTCTATGGAGTTGTTATCTTAGTCACGCTTAGCACATGAATCGACCTCGGACTGCCATGAGAATCCAAGCAGTAAGATCGAAAAAAACGAAAGAAAACAAACGAATCTCACCTGAGAATGGTTGAGCAAGCCCATAGCGTGAGAGAAGAGCTAGAAAGGCAATTACACAAACACAGCTTAGATTGTACATATCATACATTCCGGCCTAGCATCGACATGCGCAATGCAGAAATCCCCCAAAGCCACAAAGAACGGGACAAAGCGATTCATAAAGAAAATAATCACCACACTCTTTGCAGCACTAAGGTAGCTTCATGAACTCAGCCCCCAATCTATTGCCAAGCTGTCGGTCATCCAACAACGCTACTCTGTACACCTGGAATCATAATTCGTGAATTCATAATTGTCCTCGAAGGCTTAGGTTGGTATAAGCGTCCCACTAGAAAGGAATGGCCGCTTTCTGCACAGCGCCAAGGAAATCTCAGTGAGGCCACTTTGATGCGACTGACCTTTTGATCCAACGTCGAAGGCACGATTAAATCCGTAAACAACAGCACAAGTAAATGTAGGAATCGAAAGCCCTGCGACAAATTGATGTCGCTTTATGATCCCGAACCCATCGGTGCTTTGTACCTTAATGTAAGGTACTGTAGGTGGTTGGGATCCCGCAGGCCATCAGCTAACGTCTAACACCGCGACGGCGCCGAGAGAAATCTTAAATGACTTAAATGATTGGAGTCAGCATTTAGCTTCGTAGGGTAGCACCGCATCGCATCGCAATGGTTATTGGCTTGTTCTCTTTTGGCTGCGGCGGCAAAGCCTTCGGCGGATAGAAAAGTACATCCTTTCGACTCATCAAGCTAGGGATCTGGTGTCCTTCCAAACCCTGGAATGGGAATGGAAGTGGAAGTGGAAGTAGCAATATCATAAAGCGAGGCATTATAAACAGCGTCAATTCTGGGCTTGCCAATCTCTTGAAGAGAAGAGATGGAGAACGATGCCTAAAATCTACGAGAGCTCCCCCGATGATGTATTTTACCTGATCAATACCTTGTTACATACAAGCGAAGGGCGCCTGATCACATAGAATAGTGATCATACAAGCTCTGTCAAGAAATACCTGTACTTGTACTTCGTACTGCATCTACGATAGGTAATCTACCTTTAGCTGGCCTAATCACCATATTTACTACACTCATCCTTGAAGCTGCTGTGTACACTTTATCTCACTAGTCCTCAAATGTAAATGATCCAGCCTATTCTACGGTCACTTGCGGATGAAGTCTGGAATGCGAATATATCACGCATCGATGTTTGTGTATGTTTGCCTGAGTCACTTGCTCTTTTTGTCTGCAGACGGTGCGGACGCTGTAAGCCCAGAACTCAACCACTGGGTCCTCGCTTTGATGAGCGATCTGCCTGGTCTCTTCCGTCCTAATCTCAAAATAGTTCCTTAATCGTCTCAGATGACGATTCAAACCCATCATATACTGTTTGGAATTATTAGATGTATCGTTTCGGAGCTGAAGTTTGATTAGTTCGGCACCCTTCTTGTTAACAGAGCGTTCGACAATTGTCGATTTCGTTCTGTTGGCCGGGGGTGCAGGCACTGGGTCTCTAGTATCATCGATCTGCTGAATTATGAAGGCTTTGTGTTGGAGCCAGCGCAGGTTCAGACGGTAGCAAATGCGCTGGCAACGGTTTGGGGTGCTCGGTTGGACCCGTGTGCCCGACGTGAAGCAGAGTCTAACAATGATCGGACACTTCTATGGAAGGAAGAGAACACCTCGCTTTGTTCGATTAGGGCTCATGATTGAATTGCGGGCTTGGAGGTTTCGGCCAACGGTTTATAGCATTGGCACCTCGATCGATGCTTGTGGGAAAACTTTCGGAATGTACGTTCAAATGAAAGAATTGTTGCTTTCCGAAAAAGCAGAACAGAGTTTGGGAATTGCATATCACATCCGGCGCAATTCGAAGAGATCGCTGCAGTAACTTGTCAACAATAAAGATCGAAACCCTGGTGTTATACCTTAGTCATTGACAGTACGTCAACGCCATGTATAAAGTTTCCCTCATATTTCACACGGCACTCATACGTCCTGCCACTGAGACGCAAGCTTATTCTACTATCACTTACGAGAGTCGAGGCATGTCTTTGAATCTGGGCTACATTCTCTCTCTCGACAGCCTCCGTGATACCCTGGGAGCTTGTACGGCTTCCACCGCAATAGACCAGCGATTCTCCTGTGAACAAAAACCGTATCTATATTTTTCTCTGTTCCCATTCATAGCTCTTATTGTGGGCAGCAAAGCGTCCCACGCGGCATTGAGTGATGCTTAGCTGTCCTTCAAGAGTGTTTCCCGCACCAGGTGCACCTTAACTATTTCTGCGTCTCAGTTAGCCTTAGGCTTTGTGATAGCCTTACGTGATGATGGAGCCCAAAAGGCCTTGACTTTTGTTACCAGGGATTTCCCCTCTAATGCTTCATGTTTCAGAACCTTGGGTCTTGGGCAACATTTCGAAGGTGCCCTATGTTCTCCCATAGTATGTGGGTTGTAGCGTTTTGAGAATGGCCTCTACAAATATGCGCAGCTCCGTAGAGAATGATCTAGGTGAACCCATGACAGCGTTGAAGGCGCGACCATAGGGGACCTAACGGGAGTGGGGAACGCGCTGAGCAAAGTTCCTCTCGCAGGCTGTCTTTTCAATTTTGGCGCTGCGATGGACAATATCGAAGAAGTGCCCATAGCGTTTTGGCAGAGTCCCATGTACCATTTTAACGGCGAATGTTAGCACCTTGGTATGGCTGTTGCCGAGTTGGTGTTTCCGAATGGTTCAAAGTTCAGGGGATTTGCTCTGAGCTCGCCAAAAGGCGCTAGTATCAATACCATCGTAATATAACCTGATTCAGGCTGATCCAAGTGACAATGCTTTTGCTTCCTGAGTAAACACTGGATCGTAAATCGTGTGCGAGACTCTACAACAGCTCTGCTACTTTTTGAATGATAGCTTAACTTTTATCTTTCGAAAGCTGTTTCGCTTGAAAAATTACTCGAATCTTGTATTCCAATCACGAGTGAAATTGCCTGGAACTGATAGCTTGACTATCGAATATAACTATATTCCTTTCTTCAATACGATCTTTATAGCTACATGTCTTCGGAGGCCAATGCCACTGTCCAACCTGGTGAATTTCCGGGCGACAATATGGCATTCCCTACTACCCTCTTAGACGTACTTCGATCTCAAACGGCGGTTGATTGTGACACACTCGATGTGGACAGTAAGCCTTGTAGCACTCATAATTCAGAAGCTACATTGGTGTTCATATAACGATAGTTGCTGGAACTCTTGGGCCGTTTGTAGACTGCACCTCCAATCAGGTACGGTTTGTTCTCTTGGCTAGACTTGACAACTTTAAACTCACGGGCAGTTGGCAGGCGATTGCATATTTCGAGTTGCAAAATTCTAGAAACGAACAACTGCTCAAGAAGTCTGCTGCTCTGGCTCACAAACTGAAAGATGATTTCAAAGACGTCCCTTTGGAGCAGCTAGCTGTAGAAATATCTGTAGAAATACCTTTCCAACATTCAAAATTGTGGCTAACATAAACAGATGCTAAATCTATCATTGCGAATGGCACCGCACATCACAGGATTTATTCATGTTCAGACAAATCCATTCCATGCATATTCAACACCCGACACGGTTGAGAATGCCAAACGTAAGCTTCTTCGCTGTTAGAACAACAAATCAGAATCTCAGGAGACTGATTGCCAATATAGGCATTGTCAGCTTATGCCGACGCATAGTTCCTGGATTTGAGAAATCCCGAGTGTGCATCAAGATTCCCAGCTCATGGGAAGGCCTGCAAGCCTGTCGTATATTAGAGGCTACAGGAATCAGGACTCTTGCAACCACTCTATTCACGATGGAGCAGGCCGCTCTTGCCGGCGATGTGGGTTGCCGCTACATCGCTCCCTATGTCAATGAGCTCAAGGTACACTTCGATAAAGAGTGAGTTAAATCCCATAACCAACCTCTGGCGGATGGTTGCAACTTGTACTTAAAAACACGATTTCAGTTACAGAGGAGCTCCTCCGCTTCTTGAACTCTGCGCCTTAGCTCAACGTTATTACGAAGAACATTTCTACATAACCGAGGTTCTCCCGGCAAGCCTGACATCTATGGACGAGGTTATGGCTCTTGCGGGGGCTCATCACATCACGATTGCTCCACCTCTACTTCGAGAGCTATCGAGTACCGAGGCGTCTGCATATGACAGCGGTATTCTCAATGTCTTCGAAGCCGTCCAAACCCAGCACGAGCAGCCACCAGAACTCATGTCGTTTTCAGATGATGAAGCCAGCTTTCGTACCGCGCTCAACAAAAATGATGATGGCAAAAATGAAGCTAAGATGACCCAGGTATGTTTGACTAGAGAAATTTGTCTGTTGCCAAACCAGCAACACCTATAGTACTTATATTATTCTTTCCACAGGCGATAGAAATCTTTCGTGAAATGCAACAGAAACTGGAAGCAATGATGAAGGATTCTTTAGCAGAGGTAAGTTGCGCCTCTCGCTATCTGTGGAAGAAGCTTCCTTGACCAGCATCGTTCGATTAGCGACTTACATCGAAGCAGGACAACGAGAATGTACCTTGGATAACTTAGTATATGTTTCTAAAACGCAATTTCCAGGTGAATGTACTGTCAGTCATATCACGATGCTATCACGTTCGTTTAGTTTTTTCATGTTCTGGCTCAACAGGCATTTTCGCTACCTGGACTCTTCGCCCTCCAAGCATTGTGGACTCAGCTCAGAGTAGCACTGGGTACGAGGCTAGAGGCGCACTCCCTAGACCCGAGACTATTCTACCTATCATCCGCCTCAGCCCAAATTATCATTCGGATACTCAGCGGACCTGGGACTTGAACACTGATAACTTATCTACAACCCCAGCGCCTCGATCGTTGAAGATTGCTGTGGCATGATAACGATCTTCTGTTATCGTTCGTTCTCCTGCAGACTGTTGGCTCTGTGGGAAAGCGGCCAGATGAATTATGCATGTATCCTCGAGAAGGCTGGATCTGGTCATATGTACCACTCCATGCTTCCCGATAAAGTTGGGTTTCCCCCTCGCTTATGCAAGATTGGATTTTTCTTCCGATCATTTACCTAAGGATGCCTCAAAGTATGCATCAAGACCGGTATGGCAAGAGTTTGTTATTCCATTGTTATTTGCTGAGCTTCACTTGTGCAACTGCCTAAGGGGATACTGCATTCCCGTAAGCGTAAACACTTCCACTACCTTTAAGCCTTGAATTCGACGTTTCCAGTTCCTGGATACGTTCAATAACGGTCTTGAGAGTCTCTGACCAGAATCTGGAAATACTGAGCTCTGTCATGTAACGACTGAGAACTTTCACTTGTGGGTAGCAGCATGCCAGTGAAATGACGTACACTCGATAGCCCACATAAATGTCACTTCATTCACTGGCTTTCGTTCTCGTACCTTATCGTTTCTTCCCAGCTCCCTCTTCATAACCCTCTATCCATTTTGTGTTTCGAATCAGCGGCATCAGCAATCTGCATCAATTCACTAAAATGTATCCTGGTCCACCATAATGGGTAGCAAAGACACTTCCGTTCAGGAAGAGTACATGTTGAGCCGTAGCTACAGAGCGTCGGCAAGGCAAGTCCCGTCCTTAAATGAACATGGCTCTCACTGAATGTCCACTCTCAATCAAGGTTGCATCTCCAGCACTGGCTGTGGAAGTACACCCTCGGCTACAACATCCACCCCTTGATACCTTTATCCGGCCTTACGACAAAGATCGTCGATATTGGAACAGGCAATGGGTACGCCATACAGATCTACCCCCGAACCAAACCCGACATGTTCACGTCCTGAGTATGTATAGCTGCTGGCTCCTCGAAGTAGCCCAAGAATTCCCCCAAAGCTTCCAGCTGGACGGCTTCGACATCTCTTCCTCGCAATTCCCAGCTGTCGAATTCCTCCCCGGGAACATCACTCTCAAAACCATGGATGTATTCGGCGAGATACCCGACGAGCTGGTTGGCAAATACGACATGATACACGTCCGCGCATTTGCAATTGTCATCAAAGGCGGAGATCCAGGCCCATTATTGGACAATTTAATCAAGATGCTAAGTACGCCCATCCATCCCAAACCCCATAAGCCCCAGAAAGCTATATCCTAAGGCACACCAGTAGCCACCAGTTTCCAGTCACTAACCCAACCCCCACCAACCCAACAGAACCAGGCGGCTACCTCCAATGGGACGACAAAGACGTCAGCACCTTCCACGCCATCTCCCCCACCCCCTCAACCCCCCACCCCAACTGCGACGAGCTCTTCCGCCGCTACCAAGCCAACTGCGCCTCCATCGGTCTCGACTTCACGTACGAGCACACTTTCCCCCCTCCCCCCCAATACCACAAAACTAACCCCTCCCCCCGTCACACAGCTGGCTCACCACCCTCCCCGCCCACTTCACCGCCCACCACCTCGAAATCATGCACTACAAGCGCGAACCCACGCCGCGCGACCTCCTGAAAGCAGCCACGGATAACTGGCTCACGGCGCACGAGGATATGGCCATGAATGTGATTGCGCGGGATGGAGGGACGGGGGCGATGGGGACGCGGGAGGGGTTTTTGGAGTTGTTTGGGGGGGTGGTGGGGGAGACGGAGGGGGGGGTGGGGTTGGCGGTTGAGGTGTTTGTTGTTGTGGGGAGGAAGGCGGGGGTAGGGGGGTGGGGGTGGGGGAATCGGTCCTGAGGGGGATAGGATGGTTTGGTAGGGGGGGGGAAGGGGGGCGAAGGGGGGAGGGGGGAGGGGAGCCACGTATGCAGTGGTGCTATAGCCCAGTTCTTCGAAAGGAGAGAGGCGTCACAGGAAGGTTTCACTGACCTGGTGTTAACGGGGGAGACACAGAGTGCTTACTCGAAGCAGCTCATTCTTCACACTAGGAAAAGCACGGCTTATGGATTTCCAGACCCAGTTCATCTTCACCCAACCTAAACTTGACCCAATCCCCTTCAAACCCAAACCCCTTCGATCGTATAATCTCCCACAGAGAACCCTCCAATTTCCCCAGCCTCCTCCTTACCTTAAATCCCCCGAGATCTCGCAGCCCGCATCCCGAACTCCAACCCCACCCACCCACCCCCTACACACCCACATCAAACTCCCCTCAACTCCCTCATCCTCCCCTCCAACACCCCCCACCCCTCCCCACCCTCCCACCCCCCCTTCCCCCTCCCCATCACGCTCCTCACCGCACTCCGCGCCTTGAACCTCCAATCCCTACACACCACCTCCCCCTCCCCCAGCCCCCCCTCCCACTTCCTCTCCCCCAAACTCTCATACGCATCCACAAGCTCAATCGTCGCTTCCACGACCTCTTTCCACAGCGGTTCAGCATCTTTGCTGCCGCTTTCCCACCCGGGCTTGTTGAGCGTGACGCGCCATGCTTTTTCGTAGGCGGAGAGCGCGGCGGAGGGGTGTTGGAGGTGGAGGGAGAGTTTGGCGGAGAGGAGCCAGAGGCGGCGGGAGGTGGTTATTAGGGGGGTTATGCGGTTTTGGATGAGGTCGGTTGTCATTTTGGAGATGCCGGGTCTTCGGGCTCTTCCGTCAGGAGCTAGGGTTTCTTCTTGGGGTTCGTTGGTTTCGCCAGCTTGAGGGGAAGATGCAATTAGATGAGCGAGTAAGCCTTCGGCGACGTCGATGTCTACGCATCCTTCGCCTTCGGTTTTGCTTCGGAGGTCGATGAGGCGGGTCTGGGCGACGATGATGTCGGCGTAGGGAGGTGGCGAAAGCTTGACGGAGACGTTGAGAACGTTTTGCCAGATGCGGTAGGAGTCTCGCTTTAGGGTGGCGGCTCGTTTAAGGGCAATGAAAGCTTCGCGGGTGTGCTTCTGAGAGTCCGCTGCTAGGCGGTCATGACCAACCATATCGACTTTACCCGATAAAGCTCCACTCGTAGCTTTGTGTTTTGAGGCTTGATTTTCCGGTTCATTCGGAGGTTCTTCGGCTGGAAGTCGTAATAATGCTGCGGCAAGATTACTCCACGATTCTGCATCTTGCTCTTCTATTTGCACAGCTCTCCCGAAAGCATCAACAGCCCCAACCCAGTCTTCTAATTGGAGCCTGACGCAGCCAAGGGCGAACCACGTTGGGTGGTTTTGGGGATTGATCCTCAGAGCTTTAACGTAAGCCTCATCGGCCTTGGATAAATCACCTCGAGCAAACCAAAGTTTTCCGAGCGAACGCTGTGCTCGCGCATATCTGTTTCCTGAAACCTCCCACGCGCGTTCATAGGCAGCTGGAGACTTGTCAAGATCCCCAAGAATGCAGAAAAGGCGAGGAGCGTCAACGGGTAGCGGGTCAAGCTCCTTGTCATCTTGCTCATCCGCAGTTGCTATTTTCTCAGAGGACTCATCTTCTGATATAGCCGGTTGACGAGCGTAGAGTTGATGACGAAGTATTCTTCGTGCTTTGTCCTCGCGATCATTTGCTGCCCAGCACAGGGCAACTTCTGCCCACTTTTCGAGGCGTTGGTATATCTCAAGTGCTGTTCTCAGGCCACCTAGCGATACCCATCTACTAGCGAGTTCAGCCTCAAGTTCCCAGCGCGTGGGAGATGCAAGTTGGTGAATATAAAGAAGACGTTCAGAAACGGGTGCTGACTCGGATGTCTTGGGTCTTGGAAGGAAGGTGGTTGAGGCTGCTATTCTGCTAGTATCAGAGGTACTTGGCTCTTGAGAGGGGTCGATAGGGGTAGTATCTGCAATAACTTGATCTACAACCGCTTGAAGTTGTAGCACTCCTCGTTCAACTGTTCGAGATCTGTAGCCTTCCATACGACTTCGGACCAGTAACGCTTGGGTATAAACCTGCCAATTCGTACTGCCTCCTAACAATACCCTCGTAGCATATGGGAGGGTCTCTTCTCGACTCAAGCCATCCTGCGGTGAGATTTTGGTAATAGAAGATGCAAGGGCTAGCAGAATGATCGAGTCCAAAGGCTGCAGAGTTGGCTGGTTCGCAGGATCTAAAGATGCTAGTGAATGAGGAATTCTCTCTTGGTCTCGGTACGCCAATAACTCTGCAGAGGTTTTAGAAAACGATATTGACTCAAGCAAAGTATCGTCGTTCAGATCTAAATCTTGTGGCTTCGTCGAGGGAGCCGATATTCCGCTTGGCGAATCTTTTGCTACACCATTTAACGTTATACTATCAACAGAAGGCTTATATGCTATTTCATCTTCGGCGCTCTTAGCTAAAACAACTAATTGACTCAGTTCTTTTTCTTGAAATTTTGTTCTCTTCCCCAATCTTCCAGTAAGAGCAAAATCAAAACCTCGAAGTCTCGCGGCATGAAGGAGATCATCTCTTGCCTTGGTATCGAAGCCATGATTTATATGTATGTTAGCCCGCTCTAGCAGAAATTTTGCCCTCGTTGATGGATCCTGCGACGAAAGTTTGAAGTCGAGATAATCCAGATCCGCATATATTCTTTTTTGCAATCGTGGGGCATTTTCGCTCAACATCCGCTGATGCCAGAAATTTATCCTCAGCCTACCCCACACACGGTCTTCATTTTCATGGACAATCACTCCATGGTTCAGTAGAGACTTTGCGAGGCAGAAAAGCTCAACATTAGGTGTCAGCCGATAAGCGGACTCCCCGTCTACGCTCAAGCTGGAAATTAGTTGCCTTCGTAATTGCTTCAAATCACCAGCTTTATCAACCAGCCATTGAGGGAACATCAGATCTGCTGAACTCCAGGGAAGTGGTGGACCAGTGACATTTGCTTGCAGGAATGCATGGAACGCCGCGTTTCCTATCAAGTACAGCTCTTCTGGTAGTGATGATACACTACCAACATGGGTTCTTTCAATCACATCGCTCGCACGCAGTGATATGAAATTGGGCCAATCAATCCCGGCACCTTTCAAGGGTTTATCCTCGGCGGAACTGTCTGACGGAAGTTTTTCATAGCCTAGCAAGTTGCGTGCCAAAGGCGATTTGAGAACAGTTTGAAAATCTCCATCTTCTAAACAATTGCGCAAAGAATCCGCACCTATGGCCTTGCCGTCGTCATTTTCAAAATACATAATTGCCTTATGTTGAGGCCAAGCAGGAATATGTGGACCGAACACCAAGGTCTAAAGCCATGCCATCAACTCTCACAAACACTGAGTGTAGATCTTTTATGTCTTGAGAGGTACTCTGGAGATTTGGAATACTTGTAGTTGTTGCGTAGAAATCCTGTGGCTGGTAGACTGGGAAAGCTCAGAAATAACCGTACTAGCGGAAGGATTTTGTCGAGTGGCAAAACCTTTATTGTCAGTTTTTTATAACCCTAACCCTAGCTTGCCTTATCGCAAACCCAAACCAACAAACGGAACAATACACTCAATGGGTCTCTCTATTGAATTGAAAATTGAGTCGTACAAAATGTGATCTTTCGTGATCTGAGACGGTAATTTCGCAAGTCCTTTACTAGCATTCACAAATATTAAATTGACAGTAACTTCCATCCCTCACATCGCCTGAAAATGTCACTTGAACTGGTCCTCGCCAAAGTCACCCACCAAATTAATCTTGAGTTTCCCGCCCTCCACAATTTCCTCTTTCCTGGCAACCAGCTCTTCAACATCCCAATTCACCGTAACATATCTTCCACTCAAGAACTTCCTATCCCCGGTGCTCAGCCACACACCCACGGCTCCAACTAACTCCGCAGCATCTACTGAGAAACGTACGAGTGGCTCGATCGTCATGTCCGTCAGAACAGTGCCCGGGTGCAAGGATACGGATGTCAGATGGGGATACTCGGCTTCGAGGTAGGCGGAGATTTGCAAGGCGACGAGCTTGGTCATGGAATAGGAGGATAGGCCTGGAAACATCGTGAATGCAGCCGCGGATGTGAGGGTGATAATGGTAGCGGGTTTAGTCGGGCCAACAAGGTGCAGGAAAGCTTTGGTGATCAGGACCGAACCCCGGACGTTTATTTCCTATCAAGTTCGGATTGTTAGATCTTTCTTCCGGGCAGGGGTATGAGAGAGTATTAAGGGGGAGCGAATCATCAGCGGTGCGCTTACAAAATCTGACCACCAAGATTTAATATCTATATCGCCAAGCTTCTGCGGAGGACCGAGAACGGCGGCATTGCTTATTAGGACGTCTGCGGATCCATATTCTTTCTTTATCTTCGCAAAAGCCGCATCAACCGAGACTTCGTCGTTGATATCCGTTGGGATCACAAGTGTCTCGACGTTCGGGTCGATGGCTTTGATATCCGCTGCCGTCTCGGCAAGGCTTGATGCGGAGCGTGCAATGAGGACGAGAGCTTTGGCGCCGGCTCTCGCAAAAGAAGCGGCAAAACCCTTGCGTCCTATACCCTTACTAGCACCAGTGATGACGATGACCTTTCCAGCTTGCGACGTTGAAAGTGCAGGAGAGCTGGGGTCAACGGCCGGATAGACATCGCGGTGGTTGACACGGGTAAATTGACCCGCTTTTACGAAGTGGTCGATAGGGAGTTGATCCATGTCTTTAAAGTGCAGGGCTTTGGGCTAAGAGTGATAATGATGCAGAGGATATTTCAGGACCTTTGATTATTAAGAAAAGACTGGATGGTCGGGGTAGTCGGACGAGATGCTTGTGGAAAGAGATGCGACCAATTTGTTGTTTTGAAAAGAGAGCTTTGAAGATAAATTGAGCTATAGAATAGATAGAGCAGTGCGCAGAGAAGCCTTCATATATCCTTTAAACCATGGTAGCACATATACCAAAAGCCAGCGTGTATTCCCCTAGAGTCCTCCCGCGCCGATTAACAATCGAAATGTCCGATTTACAATCAAAATAAGCATCAGATACTTGATATTGCATGCTGATAAATAGCTTTGATTATGAATTGCCTTCTGATTTGGCCTACCTTTATTATAGCCATCTCCGAAGCCAGCGGAACCTGATCTGTTATAGGAAGGAAGTCTTGCTTTCTAAAGAGAACATGGGTAAGCCATGGCACTTTTAGAGCCGAGATACCTTGCATCGTGTAAGAGGATGGATTATAAGTTATGTATAGAGGCCGCAATGTTTTTGTTTATTTGGCCAAGTCCCACTGTTCAATCCATCTGTTTAAACGGCTGCAATTTGCTACTGTGGCACATGGCCCAAATAAACAAACCTTTGCGCCTCTATGCATGACTTATGACCCATTCTCTTACATGACCTATGGCGAGGACATGGAAGATGAAGAGGGATGTGACCAAGAAGTTGACTGACACTGCTTTGTAATCAACGAAGGTACCGAAGCGCCTTCTTTTTGGCATCATCGAAACCAGGTGCTTATGAAGCAAGTGTTCGTGCCTCCGGGCTTTGAATGCAGTATTCTAAAAAGTGCCTAAGATGCCTTCGCAAGGCTCTCAAAGAAGTGGTCTCAATAACTATAAAGTATAACTCCAATGCATCAACCTCAGGCATGGCAACACCTAGAGTCCATCAGTGTTCGAGTCGCTGTTGTTGGTCATATGGGGGCAGATTGATATTTTGATTGTTGCTATTAGGAGGCTATCGAGGAGGTGGAAGGTGAAAACTCTCCTAGCGGCCCCCAGCCCTATAGGGCGGAGGTTACCAACCAAATCACACCTGAAATTCCAACTGGTCACACGAGACATTCGGTGGTAACTCACGCGAATGTAAGACGAAGGGTTTTACGCATAAAGTCGAAAGTCGTGTAATCATTCATTCTGTTTTGCCCTTTGGTCGTCAAATCCAAAGATTCGTCAATCCATCAAATACATAAATCTGTCTTTTCGATCCCATCCGCTCACTGCCTCAGAATACGCACCTAATAAATATCGTAAACACTATCGGTCAGACGAAACCTATCCGACTGGGAGAAAAAAAACTCATTATCCAACACCAGCCAAGTAAGCTCCGTCTCTAGTTATCTCGCCTCGTGGGTTAGTACCGCTGATACTCATCCCCGCCTCTACTCCGGCTACGACTCCCATCCCCATGGTGGTGGTGATGATGATGCCTGTGCCTGTGCCTACCCTCCCCATCGCTTCCACCATCTCCATCCCTGCTTCTATCCCTGCTGCCGCTTCTGCTACTTCTTCCATCTCTACTACTAGCACGGTTCGGATGCAAGAACTTGCCTAGCAGGCCGCTACCGGGAATGCTCCCACCGTGGGAAGAGCCGTGGCGGGAGTGAGAAGAATGATGCGAATGTGCGGAGTTTGAGCGTTCGCGCTTATGTCTGTTTATAATTCACTCATCAGCCGCCGATCTTAGTATGCGCTTCATTTCGCAAAGAAATGAAAATGACAAGGAAAAGGAAAAGGAAAAGGATCATACTTCTCATGCCTCATCTCCAAAGCATTCGCCCCTACCGCTCCGGCAATCATTCCTCCCACTGTCCCCATCGCTCCACCTCCCAGCTCATGACCCAGGAACGCACCAGCACCACCACCTATTAGAGTGGCTCCTATGCCCTTCTCCGTGCTGTGGTCTTTCTTGGGCTTCTTTTCGTCCTCGTAGTAGTTGTAGTCGCGAGAGTCGGCATAAGCGCCGGGCCCAGTGGGAGGAGCATATGGGGGCTGGCTGGAGGGGTAGTGGGAGGTTGAGTGGGAGCTTGGGGGACGGTTGTCGTAATAGGATGATTGGTGTTGAGTTAGTTGTTGCTGATGCTGGGTGGAGAAGAGTTAGGACACGATGCGCTGGGAAAGTTGGGTCTTTTGGGGACGGTTAGGCAACAGCGTACTTGGGGGTTATGGCCGCTGCTTCCGTACGGTTGCTGGCCATAAGGCTGTTGGGGAGGATAGTAGCCAGTGTTCCGGTACGGGTCTGACATGGCGTTGATTATGGTTAACAAGATTCGTGTCGTAGGGTGCCGGTTTCTTGGTGAGTGGAGGGGCACAAATAGTGGGGTTACTTGGATGAAACAGCGAAAGGGTCAGAAGACGTATGAGTAGGAACTCAAGAAAGTAGGACAGTAGGAAAGTAAGTGTTGATGGGAAATGAAAAGGTAAGTTACGCTGGTTTATGAGGGAAGATAAAAACACTCAGCCTGAGCTGAAGGCAATGGCGAATTTGCGGGGTGTGCAATATGCCTGAGCCTTGACTGCGCCTCCTCTCGAGCGCCCGACGAAGAGCCGCATAATGAATCATTCAAAAGCATGAAGTACACGTCTGATGCGATTGGTAGGTTGCCCCGACAAGCTTCGCGCAGCTAATGCCCAACAAATATTCTGTCGGAGGCTCAGAAGCTTATTGACGAACAAAGGGTATCTGTCGCAAACGAGAAAGGTCGACTCCTGGGCTAACACGGAACGGACCTGGCAACTACATAAGGTACTGTTGTTGCCACGTCTTCTATGAAGGATGTAAAATATGGCCATACGTTATCGTGACTGTCATGCAAACAGTCGTCGCCCCTGATCATCTCAAACTACCAGGACGTACTGCCGTCGATTTCGCTTTACGATTTCTTCCAGGTGTTTGGCCTCCGGAAGATTTCCTCTGTTCCAAGACCTTTTCGCGATCGGAACCGCCAGTGCGATTAGCTCCCCCTGGAGAAGTTTCCTCATCTTCCCAAATCTCTAGGCTGGTCCTTGCTCGTTTCGAAGGGGTCTCAGGGCTCGCAAAGTCAGTGTAAGAAGGCATAGGTCTTTTCAGAGTGGCTTGGAAGCTGGCCTTGTGGCCAGATGGCGGTGGGGTAGGCAGCTGCTGCGAGACCTTCATATCAAATACTGTAGATTGTAATTCCGTACGGAGAGCCACATCTAAGTTCTGTCCGAGAGCTTTGTTCATCGCGTCGCCCAGGGGTCTCCCAGTCTTTCTCTGCGCCGATGGTCGTGCTATTTTAAGACTCGCACTTTCTTGCGCAGTTGTACTTGTGTTCTCTTTCTCTTCTTCTGGGTTGACCACACGCTGCTTGTGAACATCAACCCCATGAAGTGTCTTTGTCGTTTGAAGTTTGATCTCTTTCTGTATCTGCCATAGATCTGGTCTATGCCGTCGCAAAGCCGCAATCCATTCATCGCAGTCCATTGAAACCCAGTAGTCAATAGCGTCCTTCCACATACTCTCGGACGGCTTCGAAAGATTTATAAATATAACCTTTCCTTTTCCGCCGGACCTTGCACGAACAGATCTTGCAAACTCCTTCACAAGGATCTTCAGCCCATGTACACGGAGCGATGTCCCGAGGATCAACAAGACGTCTGGAGCAAGTCCTAGATCATGAGTTGTTATGGTTCCAAGGATATCCGCTGCTGGATGTTCCTCGCCATATAGCACTATGTTCGGCCGTAATGTGCCCACCTTGGTACCGCGCTTTCCCCTATCTCGCCGTTGCTGATCCGAGACTGCACATGATAGGCATTCTGGTGCTTTGCCGTCCAGAAGAAGAGACTCCCTGCCTTTCCCTTCCCAGCCGCATGTCTTCTGACACAGGTTACATCTCAACAGTTCGAGATCGCCATGCAATTGTACCACCTCACAGCCACCATCTTGATCTCCGTTTGGTGCTGAACGTGCAGGCGCTCTTGGCTTTTCCATCACTTTCTTCGTGAAGCGAGCGCGGTTCCCCTTTCCGCGGCTCAAATCCGTGCACAGTCCTTCTCGAGATTCTAGGCCGTCAATATTTTGGGTGTAGCATCTTACCAGCTTCCGGCTATCACGAAGTGTTCGAATAAATCGATGGGTGGGAGTAGCTTGCTGGACATCTTCGCGAATCTTTTTCCGCAGCGATGCAGTGAATTTATAGAACACCGATGTGCTGACGGGGTCCTTCCACAGCACCGAGTCAAAAAGGTCTTTACCCTTGACATTGCTGGGTAAGAAGTTCCGCTGTGCGCTTGGCAAGCTCTCGGAGAACTGTGATTGAGCGCCGTATGTATGCCTGTCAGATACTTGTTCGTACTGCGACTGAATCAAGGCGTAAAGTCCATCTTCCGACCGAAAGTCCTGTGGAGTCTTATTAGCTCTTGAAAGCTTCAGACGAGCCTTACGTCTTTAGGCATGCTTCACGCGACTTACAGGAATACCACAACTGGTAGAGATGCCAGCTCCAGTGATTACAACGACTTTCTTTGAGCTGGCAAGAACATTGGCGATATTTTGCAGCTGGCGGCTATCCTCTTTGCTAACCTTACAGATGGTCATGGCGTCGGCAGGCGGAGGTCTCGTAATTGTAGATGTGGGTGGCCAAGACGATGACCACTCTCTAACGAAGAGGTTCCTCGCTGCTGGTCTGTAAATATTATATTTTTAATGGTAAGGATTGGTCCAGCAGTCAATTGGATATGGAAGGAGCGGACAAAGCCAGTGGACGTGGACATCCTGAACGCGCGGGAGACGCGAAAACTTAGTGTGCACGTGAGAAGGCATCTGATTAGAGATTGGTCTCAACGCTGTTTTAAACGGTATTGATCGGTAATTCTCAAAACGATTTGATACCTATGTCGTTTCCTCTGTCAGCTGTCTAGACTCTAGAGTGCTTGCCTAAATGCGCACTTGCTTTCAAGCCATCCAGAAAGTAAGCAGCAGTACAAGGGCGCAGTGTACGGGATCTATGTAGTTCTACTGTACCTCCGTACTTCCTAGAGGCGCTTCGCCGATTGCCTTACTCTACTGCTCGAGCTGCTTAGAGCCTTAGACTCAGCCCTGATGGCCCTACGGAGGGTGACACCGAAAGTCCTGCCCCGCGCTAAGAGCATTAAAAGTAAATAGCTCAATTTCTACAGCTCAACTAACGCTGCATAACTGTATCAAAATCAAGAAAATTGAATCGCTTTTGCATCACCCATCATTTATTATGTTGCTGCGTATGATTTCCTTAGCCGTATCACTTACGAGCGCTGGGCAGGACATTTGATGTCACCCTTCATTAACAACATCCTTTCTTATACATTAAGTACACAGTAAGGTACCTTCGAAATGCAGTCATCAGCTCATATATTCAAAATATTAGATTTTGCTACTCTATCTTTCACCGTTTACTCTCACTTTCACAATGTTTATCTTCTATCAATTAAAGAAGACATAAATAAAATATGTATTATAGGCTTGAATCAATAGAGATATTCAGAGTTAAGTTTTAACATTCAACATCTCAGTTTCTTGAGAAATAAAAGAAAAATATGTGTGAAAATTACGATTTCGCGTGAATATTCTTATATAAACCAAGATTTAGTAGTAGATTAAACAAGAGTGCTTTCTTCATTGCAATTCTCAACCAAAGTCATAATCAATGACTTCAATTGAATTAATTCTTTTTGCTTCATCACTATCCTAAACTTTTATGTTTCATTGCACACTGTTGATAAGAAGCGGGTTGAAACCGTTCGAGACGTTCGCTGGATAGAGCAAGACCATAAGCCGAAAGATAACATTATCCCTCAAATGAGTGCTAATCACGAAGCACCCGAGGCAGGAGAGCCGTGGGCCCCAAATCAGAAAAGGTCTCGAGAAGATTCGACGACGATGGATCAAACAAGAGGACCCGCACCAAGGCCCCTGTTCACGTCGCGTATCACGAATCACTGTTCCGAGAAGCCAGTACAGGAGACTTCCCTGAGGTAGAGGCCCCCGAACTTCTCAAAAGCATCCAAGCCACGATAGCCAGACTTGATGGCCAGGAAAGAAGTTTTATTTCTCCAATCAAGGCACTACTTGCCAGCATTGAGGCCTTTCAAACCACTCCCGAACAAGTGCTAGCTAATCCGGATGATATTGACACTGAGGAACCAATCAATTGTTGCAAAGCCAGAGCCTCTCCTCAAGCTTCAAAATGGGACGATGCCATGAAGGACGGACTTGCTTCCCTCGAAGAAAATGGGATCTGGACCCTAATCCCTCGACCCCCTCCTCGCCGCGTTCTTGGTGGAAAATGGGTCTATAGGCTTAAGCGAGGCTCTGGAGGGGGAGATTCAGCGATATAAAGCACGCTGGGTTGCTCGAGGCTTTGAACAACGCTTCTGGATTGACTTCAATGAAACATTCGTCGCTGTTGTCAAGCCAATGACCTATAAAGTTCTCTTCGCCATGGCGCGCAAATGAATTGGGAAACTGAGCAATTGAACGTCAAAACTGCCTTTCTTTACGGAACTCTCGATGAAGATGTGTATGTGGAAATGCCTACCGGCTATTCCGAGAAGAACCTCGTTTGCAAGCTGAGTAAAGCTCTCTATGGTCTAAAGCAAGCCCCTCGAATATGGTTTCGAACACTCACGGAGTTCCTCGTCTCACTGAGTTATCATGTCATTTCAGAGAATCTAAGCGTATATCGCAACCCGGAAATTGATATATTTGTAGCTATATATGTGGACGATCTACTTATCTTTGACGTCAACAAAACCGCTATTCAAGAGCTCAAAGATCAACTGTCGAAACGCTTTAAGATGACCGATTTGAAATCTGTGACTTACTACCTAAGTTTGAAAGTTTTTAGAGATCGATTTAAATCGCATCATTCGTCTCAGTCAAAAGAAGTATCTGCAATAGAATCTGAAGGATCTAAATATGATGAACCTACGCGATAGTCAAACGTCTATGAATAAGGACGTTGTTCTGGAACCAGCCTCGGCGGATCACACTGCCATCGACAACGACAAGCTCAAGTATCAATGTGCAGTCGAATCTCTTATGTACCTTATGCTTGAAACGCGTCCTGATATCGCCTTCGCTGTTTCTCAGGTATCGCGATTCTCTTCTAACTCAACCACAGAACATTGGAAAGCTGTTCAACGAATCTTCCGCTACCTAAAGAAATTCTCGAACTTGGGATTGGTTTATCGAAACGAAGGTCTTCATTGGTTATACGGATGCAAACTGGGCCCGTGGCAACGATCGGAAACCAACTGAAGGCTATCTTTACAAGATTTGGTGGTGCAGCCATCAGTTGAAGCTCTAAGCGTCAAAATACCATCGCTCTCTCTAGCTGTGAAGCTGAATTCATGGCCGCCTCTGAAGCAGCAAAAGAAGCCCTCTGGATGCGTCGATTACTGGATCATTTTGATTACAAAGGTCCTCGACAGATCATCATTCATGCCGACAACAAAAAGCGCTATTGCCCTGGCCGAAAATCCGATGCATCACGGACGAACCAAACACATCGAAATTCGGTACCACTTCATGTGGGAAAAAGCCACTGAGGGACTTATTAAGCTCGCTTTTATACCTACCAAAGAGGAGGCAGCCGACGGTATGACAAAGCCACTGGCCGGCGAAGCCTTTGTCAAGTTTATCAAAGATTTGGGACCGAAACAGGTTTAGATTCAGGGGAGCTTATGAGCCGACGTCAAGAGTATTTCCATTGAGGGGAGTGTTAAACGGTAATATCAAGGCCCTTGACCAACCACCCTGCATAATAGAAAGTGTACCCATCAGGAACGTGTATAGCTCTCCTCCCCCTAGATTATAGAATCAAGGATTCTCGTTCAACACTTCACAGCTTTTCAGTCGATTGGAGGCGTCAACCGTCTTCCAATGGTCAGAACCTAGTATCTTGGTATAGCCTTGAACGACAAGCTCAAAGTGTTTTGCCGCATTTTCAAACGTAGCCATTTCCTTGTACAGAGAAGCCAGATTATATCTTACGTCTAAGGGGGTCTTATGCTCAGAACCCCAAGCCTGTTCG
>JAABUY010001059.1_pt1 | contig 39767 bp, 37 predicted proteins | sample 5560271 | NCBI WGS metagenome assembly JAABUY01 (sample SAMN10711886, study PRJNA513374) | rock metagenome | isolation source: Antarctica rocks | place: Antarctica: Victoria Land, University Valley
TTGTCAGGAGCGGCAGTTGGCGTGTTCTGGCTGGCGAGGTGCGGCGGGGGCGTGTCAGGCGGCTCGGGACGAGGTGGCCTTGCGGGGCGGACGGGGCTGCCCGGCGGCGCGTAAGCGAATGGGGGGCGTGGCGGCAGAGGGACGGCGAGGGCGCGTGGGGCCGGGGTGGAGCGGGGGCGTGGATGGACGCGCGGGCGCCGGGGGCGGGGTCCCGGCGGCCGCGTCGGGAGTCAGGAGGCGAGGCGGCGGTTCTGGGGGAACATGAAGCCGCGGGCCTCGTCGTCCATCTCGGCCTTGAAGGCGTGCTTCGTGGCCAGGGCCTCGGCGCGGACGGCGGCGGGGCGGGCGCTGATCTCGTCGAGCAGGCGCTTGACGTTGGGCAGGCGGGTCCAGGCGTCCTCGCCGAGGACGAAGGGGACGGCGCGCGCCCAGCCCCAGGCCGCCATGTCGGCGATGGTGTAGGTCTCGCCCATGACGTAGCGGCCCTGCGCGAGGCGGGCGTCGAGGACGGCCCAGTGGCGCTCGGCCTCGTAGGCGTAGCGGTTGACGGCGTAGTCCTTGGGGTCGGGGGCGAAGTGGCGGAAGTGCACGCACTGGCCGGAGTAGGGGCCGATGCCGGTGGCCACGAACATCAGCCAGGACAGGAACTGGGCCTGGGCGGCGGGGGTGTCGTCGGGGAGGAAGCGGCCGGAGGCGTTGGCGAGGTGGAGCAGGATCGCGGTGCTGTCGAACAGGGTGGCGTCACCGTCGGTGAGCGCCGGGGTCTTGGCGTTGGGGTTGATGGCGAGGAAGGCCGGGTCGAACTGCTCGCCGCGGCGGGTGTCGACGGGGACGACCTCGTAGGGGAGGCCGGCCTCCTCCAGGAACAGGGCGACCTTCATCGGGTTGGGGGAGGGGTGGAAGTAGAACTTCAGCATGGCGGGTAAGAGTCTCCGGGGGGCGCCGGACCGGGGTGTCCGGGGCGTGGCGGCAGGACGGCACCGCGGGGCGAGCGGGTCAAGTCAGTGCGAGGTTCCGTTCAAGGTCAGGGCGCTGCCCTGGACCCGCCAGGGCGACCCGCCCTGGACCGGCCTTCGTTGGAGCTCGTCGCCGGGAGCGGGGGTGGTTGGGCAGCGCGTCACGCGCGGCGTGACAGGGGCGTCCTGCGGCGCGTGACGAAACGGGGGTTGGAGGGGGCAGTGTCCTGCGTGGCGTGACGCCGTGGGGCGGTCGGGGCGGGCTTTTGGCGTTCTTAACCGGGGGACCGCGGCACCGAATACCGTAGGGTCGGGCGGAGGCGGATTGGGGTGGTGGGGTCGAGGTAAAAGTATCTGGAGAACGATACTTGGGAGATGACGGATCTAGAGAGGTGGAAAGGCAGGGCGAAATGGGATTGGGGTGCGTGGGAGAGTAGAGAAAAAGTCGTCTCGTGGTTGCCATATTGTGGATGTTGTTGTGGGCGCGAGGCGCGGCTTCGGGAGGTGGGACCAGGCGGGCGGGGCCGGTGAGGGCGGCGGCGGCGGCGGGCGGCGGGGCGCGGGGAGTCTGGGGGTGGCGTCGGTGAGCGGGGTCAGGGTGGCAGGGCGGGGTTGCGTTCGGGTTGGGCGATAGAGGATCGTGCCAGGATTAGCAGTGATGAGAGATAGCCATGGCGAGCATCACCATCCACGACCTCGATGACACATTAAAATCTCGGCTTCGCATCCAGGCAGCCGCCCATGGGCGGTCGGTGGAGGACGAGGCTCGCGACATCCTCGTCCTGGCGCTGAAGAGCGGGCCAGGGAGCAAGGGCGGCCTGGCGGCGTCGATCCGCGCCAGGTTCGCGGCGCTGGGGGGTGTCGAGTTGCCCGTTGTCGCGCGTGAGCCGATGCGCGCGCCGCCGTCCTTCGAGGAATGATCCTGCTGGATACGAACGTGCTGTCCGAGCTGATGCGACCGGTGCCGGACGAAGGCGTGGAACGGTGGCTGGCCGACCAGACGGACGGAAGCGTGTTCGTCTCCGCCATCACCGAGGCGGGACTGCGCTACGGGGCTGCTCTCCTGCCAAAGGGCAGGCGGAAATCGACGCTTGCTGCGGCGATCGAGGCCCTGCTGGGCGAGGATTTCAGCGGGCGTGTCCTGCCGTTCGATAGCGCGGCGGCGGTCGAGTTCGCGGAGATCGCAGCCAAGCGGCGCGAAGCCGGCCGACCCATCAGCCAGGCCGATGCGCAGATCGCGGCCATTGCGCGGTCGTGGGGGGCGACCCTGGCGACCCGCGACGTGGTGGATTTTGAGGAGTGCGGGATCGGCGTGGTCAATCCATGGACAGAGGGGTGACCTGCCGGGCGTGCTTCGTTTGTCGCTGCGTCAGGCGGGTGCGGGCTTCGGGTTGATACCGAACGGGGAGCGCGTCACAGGTCGGTCTTGCGGCCTTGCTCGCGGGGGCGGCGGAGGTCGAGGTTGGCGCCGACCAGGGGCGAGCGGCGAAGGGCGGCGAGGATGCCGCCCGGGGTGGGCGGTTCGGCGGCGATGATCTGTTCGAGGAGCGTGCGGGCTCGCACGGCGTCCGGGCCGCCGTCGGCAAGGCGGCGAGCCAGGGCGCGGATCAGGGTGCGGTCGGCTGCCGGGGCGTGGACCTCGAAGCGGGCGAGGCCGCGCTGGGCCTGGCGGGTGCGGTGGGTTCGGATGGCGTTCTGCTGGGCGGAGTTCATCACGCGCTCCGTTTTGGTGTGGCCGGGTGTATTTGGGGAGTAACGGCGGGCCGGGGCGAGCATGTCGGAATGAGATTGCATCCGGGTGGGACGGGGAGCAACTTACCTGTGTCTTACAGGAGGACGGCATGGCGGGGAGCGGGCTCACCACGACGGTGTCGACGAAGGGGCAGGTGATCTTGCCCAAGGCGGTCCGCGACCAGTTGCAGTGGGGCGTGGGAACGCAGTTGGCGGTCGAGCAGACAGCGGACGGTGTGCTGCTGCGGCCGGTGCGCGCGGTGTTCGCGCCGACGCGGCCAGAGGACGTGTTCGGGTGCCTCGGTCCTGCACGGGAGGCGAAGTCGGTCGAGGAGATGGAGGCGGGGATCATGGCGGAGGTTCGGCGGCGACATGCGCGCGGTCGATACTAACGTCATCGTCCGCTATCTGATGGGGGACGACCCGGAGCAGACGGAGAAGGCACGCGGGGTGATCGGGCGGGAGGCGGTGTTCGTGCCGAGGACCGTCGTGCTGGAGGTCGAGTGGGTGTTGCGTGGAGTGTACGGACTGAAGGTGGCGCAGGTCATTCCGGCGTTGCGGCGCGTGGCAGGGCTTTCGGGGGTTATGGTCGAGGACGCGGCGATGGTAGCGAAGGCGATGGACTGGGCGGAGGCGGGGCTGGATTTTGCCGACGCGCTGCATTTGGCGACGGCGGAGAAGTGCAAAGGGTTCCTAACGTTTGACAAGCAGTTCGTGCGGAAGGGATCGAGACTGAACGATGTTTCAGTTACGGCTCTGTGACACCGATCGGTTGAGCATCTCGCAGACAGTCTTGTTCTGCGACGTGCAAAGCTTTCATCGAGTTTTCTCAAACAACAACACACGTGAAAAACAAAGAAAATTAAGTGGAGACCGAAATTAGTCGTTAGCAAAAAAGCAGGACTCTGCTCATCTACTTTGTGGAACTAGAATTAGTCTCTTTAAATCAAGGAGTTTACCCATGTCGAGTGACATACCCGCCGAGTCTGAGGTTGATTTGAAGGATTCTTCAGAAGCAGTTCTAGAGAGTCTAGATCAAGACGAAGACGCTCATGTCTCAGGCAGTGATATAGGGTTTGAGGCTGAGCAGGACGACGATGGTCTGGATGACATACCAAGCACGGCGTTCTCGCCAATTAATTTCGGTGTGACTACGAGAAGAATTTCAGATATATTCGCGAGCTTTAATGATAATGAACTAGATACAACTCCTGCTTTCCAACGTGGTTATGTATGGGACAAGATCAAGGCCAGCAAACTTATAGAGTCCGTGCTACTTCACGTTCCATTGCCACTCATATATACTGCTGAGGAAGCAGATGGTAGTGAGGTAGTCATTGACGGTCAGCAGCGCCTGATGACTTTTATAGGTTATCTGAAGGGTGAGTTTCCAAAAGATAAAAAACCTTTCAAGCTTATAAAGCTGAAGATACTGAAAGAGCTTAATGGAAAATCGTACTCAGATCTTGAGCAAAAAATAAAAATTTCCCTTCGCCGTTATAGTGTATCTATCATAAAGATTGCTAATACCACGGATGAAAATGTAAAGTTTGAGATATTCGAACGTCTAAATACGGACGCAGTAACGTTATCTCCTCAAGAGCTAAGAAACTGTATTTATCGTGGACCATTAAATGAGCTTATTAAAACATTAGCTGTTAAAGACGGATTTATACGGGTTCTTGCTCTGCAACAACGCCCACAAAGGATGGTCGATTGCGAAATGGTTCTGCGTTTTTTCGCATTTAATGAAAGAACGCATTTAAACTACGGTGGGAAGATGAAAACCTTTATGAACGAGTTTATGAGAACCAATCAAAACTTAACTATAGAAAAGCAAGAAGAGTGGGCAAATAAGTTTCTACTCGCTTGTGATAATACATTTACTATATTTGGTGAGAAAGCATTTCGTCGCTATCGCTCCGGCAATGCTAAGGATCAACGTGGTTCCTGGGAAGGAGCCATTAACAAAGCTTTATTCGACTGCACAATGTTTTGGCTTGCTCGATATGAAAAACGCCAGATCATATCAGCCAAGGATGCAATACGTGAGGCTGCTATTCACCTTATGGCGAATAGCCAGTCATTCATTGACGCCACCACGTTGGGCACTTCCGATATTACCCGTGTGAAAACGCGATTTGAAGAGTATGGCCGCATGTTAGAAAAGGCGATCGATCTTCCTCCTCGTGAACGCCGATTGTACAATCTAACTGAAAAGAAAGCGTTGTTTGATGCTGATCAAACATGTGGTATTTGCAAACAGCGTATCGAGTCCATAGATGACGCAGATGTTGACCACAAAAAGAGATTTGCAGATGGAGGAAAAACCTCTTCAAGCAATTCAAGAATCACACACAGATATTGTAACCGGGCTAATCATAGCGGAATGTAATTCGCTTTCAGATTGCTGGAGGGCGGGCAAGTTCGTCCTGTTGCGAAGCTTGCTGTCTTTCTAAATCAACGCCAGTCCAGGGCGGCTCGCCCTGGCGGGTCTGGGCAGAGCCCAGCCTTCCTTGCTTCGGCCCCGAACCGCCAACGGCACCTTCCGGTTGTCCGCAGCTAGCCCCACCGCTACAGGGACGCGCGGGCGGAGCGGGGTGTGAGCGATGGCGCGGCTGGTGATGAAGTTCGGCGGCACGTCGGTGGCCGACCTCGACCGCATCCGGGCCGTGGCCGCGCGGGTGGCGCGGCAGGTGGCGGCGGGCCACGAGGTGGCGGTGGTGGTGTCGGCGATGTCGGGGGTGACGAACCAGCTCGTGGGGTGGTGCCAGGCGTTGGGGGTGCTGCACGATGCGCGCGAGTATGACGCGGTGGTGGCGACGGGCGAGCAGGTGACGAGCGGGCTGCTGGCGATCGCGCTGCAGGCGCTGGGGGTGGAGGCGCGGTCGTGGGCGGGGTGGCAGATCCCGCTGCGTACGGACGGGGCGCACGGGCACGCGCGGATCGAGGGGATCGATGGCGCGCTGCTGGTGGCGCGGATGCAGGCGGGGCAGGTGCCGGTGGTGGCGGGATTCCAGGGGATCGGGCCGGACCACAGGGTGACGACGCTGGGGCGGGGCGGGTCGGACACCTCGGCGGTGGCGCTGGCGGCGGCGGTGGGGGCTGATCGGTGCGACATCTATACGGATGTCGACGGGGTGTACACGACGGACCCGCGGATCGTGTCGCGGGCGCGGCGGCTGGACAAGATCGCCTACGAGGAGATGCTGGAGCTGGCGTCGGTGGGGGCGAAGGTCTTGCAGACCCGCAGCGTCGAGCTGGCGATGAAGGAGCGGGTGCGGGTGCAGGTGCTGTCCTCGTTCGGGGACATCGACGATGCGCGCGAGATCCAGGGCACGCTGGTGGTAGGGGAGGACGAGATCGTGGAGAAGGAGATCGTGTCGGGAATCGCGTATTCGCGCGACGAGGCGAAGATCACGGTCAAGGCGGTGCCGGACCGGCCGGGGGTGGCGACGTCGGTGTTCGGGCCGCTGGCGGAGGGCCACGTGAACGTGGACATGATCGTGCAGAACGTGTCCGCGGACGGGACGACGGACATGACGTTCACGGTGCCGAGGAGCGACCTGGCGCGGGTGCGCTCGATCCTGGAGGGGGCACGGGGGGCGATCGGCTACGGGGCGCTGCTGGCGGACCCGGAGGTGGCGAAGATCAGCGTCGTCGGGGTGGGGATGCGCAGCCACGCGGGGGTGGCGAACACGATGTTCCGGACGCTGGCGGAGAAGGGGATCAACATCCAGGTGATCTCGACGAGCGAGATCAAGGTGAGCGTGCTGGTCGGGCTGGAGTACACGGAGCTGGCGGTGCGGGCGCTGCACACGGCGTACGGGCTGGACGCGGCGTGAGCGCGGCCCGGACGACGGCGGGGGTGGCGGCGTGATGCTGGGGCACGGGCCGGCGGTGGAGGCTGTGCCGGAGGGTGGCGCGGGCGAGGCGGCGGGGGGTGCGGCGCGGGCGGCGCTGGAGCGGCTGTGGGCGCGCGGCGCGGCGTTCCTGGGCACGCGCTATGCCGTGATGGGCGGGGCGATGAGCTGGGTGAGCGAACGGCACCTGGTGTCGGCGATCAGCAATGCCGGAGGGTTCGGGGTGCTGGCGTGCGGGTCGATGGGGCCGGCGCTGCTGGAGTCCGAGATCGCGGGGACGCAGGCGCTGACGCGGCGGCCGTTCGGGGTGAACCTGATCACGATGCACCCGCAGTTGGACGACCTGGTGCGGGTGTGCCTGGCGGCGGGCGTGGGGCACGTGGTGCTGGCGGGCGGCGTGCCGTCGGGGGCGGCGGTGCGGGCGGTGAAGGACGGGGGGGCGAAGCTGGTGTGCTTCGCGCCGGCGCTGGTGCTGGCGCGGCGGCTGGTGCGCTCGGGGGCGGACGCGCTGGTGATCGAGGGGTCGGAGGCGGGCGGGCACATCGGGCCGGTGTCGCTGGGCGTGCTGGCGCAGGAGATCCTGCCGCACGTGCGCGAGGTGCCGGTGTTCGTCGCCGGGGGCATCGGGCGGGGCGAGGCGATGCTGGGGTATCTGGAGATGGGGGCGGCGGGGGCGCAGCTCGGGACGCTGTTCGCGGCGAGCGTGGAGAGCGTGGCGCACCCGGCGTTCAAGCGGGCGTTCGTGCGGGCCAACGCGCGCGACGCGCTGGCGTCGGTGCAGCTCGACGAGGATTTCTCGGTAATCCCGGTGCGGGGGCTGGCGAACGAGGGGGTGCGGCGGTTCATGGCGCACCAGAGGGAGGTCGGCGGGCGGTTCCGGGCGGGCGCGCTGGGCAAGCAGGCGGCGCAGTTGGAGATCGAGCATTTCTGGGCCGGCGCGCTCAGGCGCGCGGTGGTCGAGGGGGACGTCGAGGGGGGGTCGGTGATGATGGGGCAGTCGGTGGGGATGGTGACGGCGGAGTTGCCGGTGGCGGCGATCCTGGAGGCGCTGGTCGGGCAGGCGGTGGCGGCGCTGGCAGGGCGGGCGGGGTAGGGGCAGGAAGCAAGGCTGGGCTCTGCCCAGACCCGCCAGGGGCGAGCCGCCCCTGGACCGGCCTTGCTGAGACAGGTGAATTCAGGGCCTGCCCTTGGCGGGTGAGGCGGAGCCTCAACCTTGCTTGATAAGCTTGGCTTTCCGGGCGTTGCGCCAAGAGTGTTCCCGCCGGCGTCAAAATAATCTAGACCGGTGTGCAAGCGCCACGCGGTCGTGGGATCGCCGGCCGGCAAGCCGCCTCTTCAACAGGTCAGGGAACGCCATGAACGAACAGAGCCCGTCGAACTCGCTGCACCGCTTCTTCGAGGGGCGGTTGGCCGACACCGATCCGGTGGTCGCCGAGATCATCGCGGCCGAGCTGGTGCGCCAGCAGGACGGCATCGAGCTGATCGCCAGCGAGAACATCGCCTCGGCGGCGGTGCTCGAGGCGCAGGGCAGCGTGCTGACCAACAAATACGCCGAGGGGCTGCCGGGCAAGCGCTACTACGGCGGCTGCGTCGAGGTGGACAAGGTCGAGCAGCTCGCGATCGACCGGATCAAGGCGCTGTTTGAGTGCCAGTACGCCAACGTGCAGCCGCATTCCGGCGCGCAGGCGAACTCGGCGGTGTTCCTCGCCCTGATCAAGCCGGGCGACACCATCCTGGGCATGAGCCTGGCCGCCGGCGGGCACCTGTCGCACGGGGCGGCGCCGAACATGTCGGGCAAGTGGTTCAACGCGGTGCAGTACGGCGTGCGGCGCGAGGACGGGTTGCTCGACTACGAGCAGATGGAGAGCCTGGCGCGCGAGCACCGGCCGAAGCTGATCATCGCGGGCGGGTCGGCGTATCCGCGGTTCATCGACTTCGCGCGGATGCGCCGCGTGGCGGACGAGGTGGGCGCGTATTTCCTCGTCGACATGGCGCATTTCGCGGGGCTGGTGGCGGCGGGGCTGTATCCGAGCCCGCTGCCGCACGCGCACGTCTGCACCAGCACGACGCACAAGACGCTGCGCGGGCCGCGGGGGGGGATCATCCTGTCCAACGATCCGGAGCTGGGGAAGAAGTTCAACTCGGCGGTGTTCCCGGGCATCCAGGGCGGGCCGCTGATGCACGTGATCGCGGGCAAGGCGGTGGCGTTCGGCGAGGCGCTGCGGCCGGAGTTCCGCTCGTATCAGCGCGCGGTGCAGGAGAATGCGCGGGCGCTGGGGGAGACGCTGGTGGCGGCGGGCCTGGACATCGTGACGGGCGGGACGGACAGCCACATGGTGCTGGTCGATCTGCGGCCGAAGAAGGTCACGGGCAAGGTGGCGGAGGCGACGCTGGAGCGGGCGCACATGACGGCGAACAAGAACGCCATCCCGTTCGACCCGGAGAAGCCGGCGATCACGTCGGGCATCCGGTTGGGGACGCCGGCGGGGACGACGCGGGGCTTCGGCACGGCGGAGTTCAGGCAGGTCGGCGAGATGATCAACGAGGTGCTCGAAGGCTTCGGGCAGGCGAACGACGGGGACAACTCGCGGGTCGAGAAGCTGGTGGGCGAGAGGGTGCTGGAGCTGTGCGCGCGGTTCCCGATCTACCAGGGGCGGTGAGGGCAAGGCTGGGGGGCGAGGCCGCCCCCCAGACCCCGGCATCTTTGGGGTTCTCGCTTATGTGTGCCGGTCCAGGGGCGCTGCCCCTGGCGGGTCCAGGGCAGAGCCCTGGCTTCGCTTCCTGATGCGCTGCCCCTTTTGCGGCCATGACGACACGCAGGTGAAGGACAGCCGCCCGACCGAGGACAACGGCGCGATCCGGCGGCGGCGGTCGTGCCCCAGTTGCGGGCAGCGGTTCACCACGATCGAGCGGGTGCAGCTGCGCGAGCTGACGGTGGTGAAGTCGGACGGGCGCCGGGTGCCGTTCGACAGGGACAAGCTGCTGCGCTCGATCAGCATCGCGCTGCGCAAGCGGCCGGTGCAGGAGGAGCGGATCGAGCGGGTGGTGAACGGGATCGTGCGCCAGCTCGAGGCGTCGGGCGAGGTCGACATCCCGTCGAGCAAGATCGGCGAGCACGTGATGGACACGCTCAAGGAGGTGGACGCGGTGGCGTATGTCCGCTTCGCCAGCGTGTATCGCGACTTCCGCGAGGCCCGGGACTTCGAGGCCTTCCTGGGCTCGCTCGCGCCCCCCACATAGCTGCGTCATGGACGATCTCGCACCGATGCGCGCGGCGCTGGGGCTGGCGCGGCGCGGGCTGGGCACGACCTGGCCGAACCCTTCGGTGGGGTGCGTCGTGCTGGCGGCGGACGGGCGGGTAGTCGGGCGGGGGCGGACTGCGGAGGGCGGGCGGCCGCACGCGGAGACGCGGGCGCTGGCGATGGCGGGCGGGGCGGCGCGCGGCGGGTGCGCCTACGTGACGCTGGAGCCGTGCAGCCATGTCGGGCAGACGCCGCCGTGCGCGGACGCGCTGGTGGCGGCAGGGGTCGCGCGGGTGGTGGTGGGGTGCGGCGATCCGGACGCGAGGGTGAGCGGGCGGGGCGTGGCGCGGCTGCGGGCGGCGGGGGTCGAGGTCGCCGAGGGCGTGCTGGAGGACGAGGCGCGGGCGGTGGCGGCGGGGTTCCTGTCGCGGGTGGAGCGGGGGCGGCCGGTGGTCACGCTCAAGCTGGCGAGCAGCCTGGACGGGCGGATCGCGACGCGGAGCGGGGACAGCCGGTGGATCACCGGGGCGGAGGCGCGTCGGGCGGGGCATGGGCTGCGGGCGTCGCATGACGCGGTGATGTGCGGGGTGGGAACGGTGCTGGCGGACGATCCGGAGCTGACGTGCCGGCTGGCGGGCGCGCGGGAGCGGGCGCTGGTGCGGGTGGTGCTGGACTCCTCGCTGCGCACGCCGGCGGGGGCGCGGCTGGTGGCGACGGCGGGGGAGAGCCCGAGCTGGGTGCTGCACAGGGCGGGCGCTGATCCTGGGCGGGTGGCGGCGATGCGGGCGGCGGGGGTGAGGACGGTCGAGGTGGCTGACGCGGCGGGGTCGCGCGGGGCCGATGCGATCGGGGATGGTTCAGGCCGGGAGGGTGCGGCGCGGGTGGATCTGGCGGCGGCGTTGCAGGCGCTGGGCGCGCTCGGGCTGACGCGGGTGCTGGTCGAGGGTGGCGGGCGGCTGGCGGCGGGGCTGCTGCGGGCGGGGCTGGTGGACAGGGTGGCGTGGTTCCATGCGCCGGGGGTGGTCGGCGGGGACGGAGTGGCGGCGGTGGCGGGGATGGGGCTGGAGCGGATCGAGGACATGGCGCGGTTCGTGGCGGTGGCGCGGCGGAGCGTGGGAGGCGACGTGCTGACCGAGCTGGTGCCGGTCGGGATCGGGAGGGCTGCCTGATGTTCACCGGGATCATCGCCGCAGTGGGCGAGGTGCGCGAGTGCCGGGCGATCGGCAAGGGCCGCGACATGCGGCTGGTGATCGGGGTCCCGGGCGAGGGCGCGGGCACGCCGGGGGTGATGCGGGCGGGCGGGCTGCTGTTCCTGCCGCCCGTGGCGTCGGCGGCGGGACTGGGGCCAGAGGACGGGGCGCGCGACTGCGTGGCCGCGGTGGGGCGGATGCTGGAGGCGGAGGGGCAGGGGCTCGGGTCGCTGGTGCGGCTGGGGGTGGCGGTGGCGGCGCCCGCGGGGCCGGGCGGGCTCGCGACGCCGACGGGCATGGCGGAGGACGCCGTGCGCCGGGAGCTGGCTTCTGTGCTGCCGGAAGGCGGGCCAGTGGCGGCGGTCAGCTTCGTCTCCAGCCTGCCGCACGGGGCGGTGGTGCAGGTCGAGGCGGTGGCGCGGGCCGGGGCGGGGACGGGCGGGTTCCTGTCCGGCGTGGCGCTGGGGGCGTCGGTCGCCTGCTCCGGGTGCTGCCTGACGGTGGTGGGGTTCGGGGCGGACTGGTTCGCGGTGGAGGCGTCGGCGGAGACGCTGTCGCTCACCACGCTGGGGCACTGGGCGGCGGGGACGAAGGTGAACCTGGAGCGGGCGCTGCGGCTGGGCGACGAGCTGGGCGGGCACATGGTGTCGGGGCACGTGGACGGGCTCGGCGAGATGGTCGGGCGCACGCCGGAGAACGGGTCGCTGCGGCTGGAGTTCGCGTTGCCCCGGGCGCTGGCGCGGTTCGTGGCGACCAAGGGCAGCGTCGCGGTGGACGGGGTCTCGCTCACGGTGAACTCGGTGCGCGACCCGACGGCGGGCGGGGCGGCGGAGGGGGCCGAACAGGGCGGGCGGGCGGTGTTCGGGGTCAACGTGATCCCGCACACGGCGCAGGCGACGACGCTCGGGTTGCGCAGGCCGGGCGAGGCGGTGCACATCGAGGTCGACGGCGTGGCGCGCAACGCGGCGCGGCTGGCGGAGCCGGCGTGGTCGGACCGGCGATGGGTGGACCCGCAGGCGCTGGACGGGTCCGGCGGCGCAGCGCGCACGGGAGCTTGACGATGGACGATCCGATTTCCCGGCAGGACGCGCGGCGCCCCGGCCTTGGCGGGTCCGGCCTTGGCGCGCCCGGCCTTGGCGGGTCCGGCCTCGGCGCGACAGGGTTCGGCGCGGCGGACACGGACCGGCGCGGGCTGGACGCGGTGGCCGACCTCGTGCGCGGCGACCTGTCGGGCTACATCACGCCGAGCGCCGAGCTGATCGACGAGGCGCGGGCGGGGCGCATGTTCGTGCTCGTCGACGACGAGGACCGCGAGAACGAGGGCGACCTGGTGATCCCGGCGCAGTTCGCCACGGCGGAGGCGGTGAACTTCATGGCGCGCCACGCCCGCGGGCTGGTGTGCCTGGCGATGACGCGGGCCAGGGTGGAGCAGCTCGGGCTGCCGGCGATGGCGCAGTCCAACGGCACGCGGCACCAGACGGCGTTCACCGTGTCGATCGAGGCGGCCGAGGGTGTCACCACCGGCATCTCCGCGTTCGATCGGGCGCACACCATCGCCGCCGCGATCAACCCGGAGCTGAGGCCCGGGGACATCGTCACGCCGGGGCACGTGTTTCCGCTGGCGGCGCGCGACGGGGGGACGCTGGTGCGGGCGGGGCACACAGAGGCGGCGGTGGACATCGCGCGCATGGCCGGGCTGAACCCGTCCGGGGTGATCTGCGAGATCATGAACGACGACGGCTCGATGGCGCGGCTGCCGGAGCTGGTGGCGTTCGCGCAGCACCACGGGCTCAAGCTCGGCACCATCGCGGACCTGATCGCGCACAGGCGGCGCACCGAGCGGCTGGTGCGCCGGGTGCAGGAGGGCACGCTCGCCGAGGTCGCGGGCGGGGACTGGCGCATGGTGGTGTACGCCAGCACCGTGGAGTACGCGGAGCACCTGGTGCTGACGATGGGCGACCTGTCGAGGCCGGCGCCGGTGCTGGTGCGGATGCACGCGGTCGACCTGCTGACGGACATGCTGGGGGGGCGGCACTCGGCGCTGCTGCACGAGGCGATGCGGGTGATCGCGGCCGAGGGGCGGGGTGCCGTGGTGCTGCTGCGCGACCCGAGGCCGACGGCGGTGTCGGAGCGGGCGGCCTTGGTCGCGGCGGGCGAGGGACCGCCCAACCCGTTCCTGCGCGACTACGGCATCGGGGCGCAGATCCTCGTCGAGCTGGGGGTGCGCGACATGGTGCTGCTCACCAACACCACGCGCACGATCGTGGGGCTGGAGGGGTACGGGCTGAACGTGGTCGGGTACCGCGCGTTGGCGGGGGCATGAAGCCAGTAAGGTTGAGGCTCCGCCTCAAACTCCGCCAAAGGCTCGCCTTTGGAATCCAATACTTAAGTAAAGCCAGTCCAGGGGGGGCCTCCCCCCTGGCGGGTCTGGGCAGAGCCCAGCCTTGCTTGCTTCGGGGGCCACCGGCGTGAGCACCCAGGACGCGCCGCTGCCGGCCGCGCCCGCGGTGCCGGGCGCCGCGCCGCACGTGCTGGTGGTGCGCGCGCCTTACTACCGCGCGGTGGTGGACGGGATGACCGAGGGCGCTTTGCGCATCCTGGGCGAGGCCGGGGCGACGCACGAGGTGCTGGACGTGGCCGGCGCGTTCGAGCTGCCGCAGGCGATCCGGCTGGTGGCCGGCGGGCAGAGGGCGATTGATGGCTACGTGGCGCTGGGCTGCATCGTGCGCGGCGGGACGGACCATTACGACCACATCTGCCGCGAGACGATGGCCGGGCTGATGGCGGTGGCGTTGCAGTTCGGGATCGCGCTGGGCTCGGGGCTGCTGACGGTGCACTCGCTGGAGCAGGCGGTGGCGCGCTCCGGAGCGGACGGGCACAACAAGGGCGCAGAGGCGGCGGCGGCGGCGCTGGGGCAGGTGGCGGTGGCGCGCCGCTTCGGGCCGGGCTGATGGCGGACGCGGCGGGACAGGGCGGGGGGTCGGATTGATGGCGCAGGGCGGGGAGGACGGCCGGGCCAGGGCGCCGAAGGGGCGGCCGCGCACGGCGGCGCGGGTCGGCGCGGTGCAGGCGCTGTTCCAGAGCGAGCAGGGCGGCGAGGGCGCGGAGACGATCATCGACCAGTTCGTGCGCCACCGGCTGGGCGAGCTGCCGGGCAACGACGACGGGTTCGAGAACGGGCGGGTGCCGGACGCGCACGTGGCGCTGTTCTCGCGCATCGTGCGCACGGCGGTGGCCGAGCAGGACCGGCTCGACGCGATGATGGCAGAGGCGCTGCCGCCGGAGTGGCCGATGGGGCGGCTCGACCCGGTGCTGCGCGCGCTGGTGCGGGCAGGCGGCGCGGAGCTGACGATGGCGGACGGGCCGCCGTCGCGGGTGGTGATCAACGAGTACCTCGACGTGGCACACGGGTTCTTCGCGGGCGACGAGCCGCGCATGGTCAACGGGCTGCTCGACCGGCTGGCGCGGCAGCTCAGGCCGAAGGAGTTCGTGGCGGCCTGAAGGAAGGCCAGGGCTCTGCCCCATGCTTGAAGGCGGGGACCCGCCAGGGCGAGCCGCCCTGGACCGGCGCCAGTTGAAGGAAGGCTTGCCTGCGGATTTGATTCTCAAGGCTCCGCCTTGAGCGGAGTCCAGAGGCGGAGCCTTTGGCCTTGCTTGCTTCGGAGCCGCCCGCGTGACCCTGCCGCCCGAGTTCGACCTGATCGCCCGCCACTTCCGGCCCCTGGCGGGCGAGGGGGCGCTCGGGCTGTCCGACGACGCAGCGGTGTTCCTGCCACCCGCCGGGCGTTTGCTGGTGGTCGCGGCGGACGCGATGGTGGCGGGCGTGCACTTCCTGCCCGAAGACCCGGCGGAGACGGTGGGGCGCAAGCTGCTGCGGGTGAACCTGTCGGATCTCGCAGCGATGGGGGCGGCGCCGTTCGGCTACCTGATGACGGTCTCGGCGCCGAGGGACACGCCGGACGCGTGGTTCGCGGGGTTCGCGGCGGGGCTGGCGCTGGACCAGGCGGAGTTCGGGGTGGCGCTGCTGGGCGGGGACACCACGGGGACGCCGGGGCCGATGACGCTGTCGCTGACGGTGCTGGGCAGCGTGGCGCCGGGCTGCGCGGTGCTGCGCTCGGGGGCGGAGGCGGGCGACGGGGTGTGGGTCAGCGGCACGATCGGCGACGGGGCGCTGGGACTGGACGCGCTGCAGGGGCGGGTGGCGGACGCGGACGGCTGGCTGGCCGGGCGCTACAGGGTGCCGCGGCCGAGGGTGGCGCTGGGGCTGGGGCTGCACGGGGTGGCGTCGGCGGCGATGGACGTGTCGGACGGGCTGGTGCAGGACCTCGGGCACCTGTGCCGGGCGGCGGGGGTGGGCCCGGGACTGGGGGCGGTGATCGAGGCGGAGCGCGTGCCGCTGTCGGCGGCGGCCCGGGAGGCGGTTGGGGCGGCGGTCGGGGCGGCGGGGCTGGAGCGGTGCCTGACTGGGGGGGACGACTACGAGCTGCTGATGGCGGTGCCGCAGGCGCGGGAGGCGGCGCTGGGGCGGGTCGCGGCGGCATGCGGGGTGGCGGTGACCCGGGTCGGGCGGTTCGAGGATGCGCGGCCCGGGGATGGCGAGGCCGTGCGGGTGACGCTGGGCGGCGCGGCGATGGCTCTGGCGCGGCAGGGATGGAGCCATTTCTGAGGCGGTGCAGGCTATCCGAGGCGGTGTAGGCTGGGCGCGGGCGGCGTGGCGCCGCGGGAGGGTGGCGATGCAGTTGTTCGGGTTCTGGCGGTCGGCGGCGACGTTTCGGGTGCGCATCGCGCTCAACCTGAAGGGCCTGGCGTTCGAGGAGACGATGCACGACATCGATCCGGGCACGCTGGCGGCGTCGGAGTACGGGCGGATGAACCCGCAGGGCTCGGTGCCGACGCTGGTCGACGACGGGGCGCCGATCGTGGAGAGCCTGGCGATCCTGGAGTACCTGGACGAGCGCTATCCGGAGCCGGCGCTGCTGCCAGGGGATGCGGCGGGACGGGCGCGGGTGCGCGGGCTGGCGCAGACCATCGCCTGCGACGCGCACCCGCTGCTGGTGCCGCGCGTCCGGCGGTTCCTGGCGGCGGAGTTCGGGGCGGTCGAGGACGGGTGGAAGACCTGGACCGGGCACTGGTACCGCGAGGGGCTGAAGACGATGGAGGCGCGGCTGGGCGAGCCGCAGACCGGGCGGTTCTGCCACGGCGACCAGCCTTCGCAGGCGGATTTGTGCCTGGTGAGCCACGCGGTGAACGCCAGGCTGTTCGGGGTGGACGTGGCGAGATATCCGGTGGCGCAGCGCGTGGTCGAGGCGTGCCTGACGATGGACGCGTTCGCGCGCGCTCTGCCGATGCGACAGCCGGGGGCGCCGGGCTGAGCAGGAAGCAAGGCTGGGCTCCGCCCAGACCCGCCAGGGGGGAAGCCCCCCTGGACCGGCTTTACTTGAGTGAAGGAGGCCAGCCGGCAAGTCCGCTCGCGTCCGGGCTCGCCCAAGCTCCTACTGATAGAGATCGGCCATCGCCACCTGCGCCTCCGGCGAGTGCGCGGTCGCCGACTTCACCTCGGCTAGCGATTTTGCGGACTTTCGACAAGGTATTGAAGCTGTCTAGTATGCTCAACTAGGCTGCCATGAACACTTGGAGTAGCGAGTGAACTCGGTCCAGCTTGAGTTAAATCCCCTGCGATGCGTTTTACTTGAGTACCAAAAGACATTGGATCTTGGGCAGATAGCTGCTCAAGCGTCAGATATCCCAGATCGTAATTAATACATTCAATGATTTGCTGCGCAAAAGCTTGGCTGACTTCTGAGAGACTGATACGCTCTATCACAAATCAAACAGCCCATTTCGCAACAACCCAAGAACTTTTGTCATCAATTGCAATAACAGCCATGAAGTATAGCTCCTAAAAACCCAACATAATAATACTAAGTTGTCTTGGATTAGGACTTCGGCCGCTTCCACGGGGGACGACGGCACCAGTACCAGCCTTGCCGGCGTGGAGCCAACGACCCGATCGCCCCCAGTCGAGACACATCCCTTTAACAGAAGCAGGTCCAGGGGCGGCTCGCCCCTGGCGGAGTTTGAGGCAGAGCCTCAACCTTGCCTGCTTCGGTCAGGCCAGGCCTAGGGCGCCTGGCCGCCGCTCTGCCCGAGCGAGGAGCCGCCGCCACCGCCGCCGAGGCCGCCCAGGCCGCCCGGCGTGAAGTGCCCGATGTTGCCGAGGAGCTGCTGCATGAACGTGGAGTCGCTGCCGGGGGTGGCGGTGGCGCGGGCGACCATGTCGACGGATTTCGCGTCCTGCTTGGTGAGGTGCCTGACGGATTGCAGGGTGCCGGCCTGGTTGAAGGACAGCACGAGCACGTTCTGCTGGTCGATGCCGGGCACGCGGGCGACGCGGCTGCGGGTGATCTGGCTGATGTAGATCCAGGTGTTGTCGTCGAAGGCGGCGCGCGCCGTGGGCGAGCCGAGCAGGGAGCTGGCGTCGGCGCGGGTCGAGGTGCCCGGGATCAGCTCGCGGAGCTGGTCGGCGCCGACCTGCTGGCCGCGCTGCACGTCGGAGGCCGCGAAGAAGGAGCAGCCGGCGAGCGGGGCCGCGGCGAGGGCCGCCAGCAGGCGCAGGGCGCGCAGGCCACGCAAGGCTGCGGCGGGGCGGAGCGTGGTCGGAGAGGGCGCGGCGTGATGCGGCGGTCGGGGGCAGGGGGGACGCACGCGCATGTTCACTCCGCTGTCCGCTCGCGCAGCGCCGCCTGGCGCGGATGCGACCGGGTGCGGGCGGGAGGGGCGTGCACGGCGGGGCTCGCCTTGTCAATCGGCGCACCCTACATTGGACCATGCTCGGTTTTTCCTTCCTGCGGCGCCGCCACGAGCGGACCGGCTTCATCCTGTATGGCGCGGCGGTGGCGGCGGCGCGGCTGCCGGTGCTGTACCAGGCGCTGGGGGTGCCGGACACGCTGGACGGGCGGTTCGACTGCGTCGGCGTGCATGTGGCGCTGCTGATCCGCAGGCTGCGCGCGCTGCCCGCCCAGGAGGCGGGCCGGCGGGCTGCCCAGCGGGCGGGGCCGGCGCTGGCGCAGGCGGTGTTCGACGCGATGTTCTCCGACATGGACACCACGCTGCGCGAGTTCGGGCTCGACCTCGGCGTGGGCAAGCGGGTGCGCGCGATGTGGGAGGCGTTCCACGGGGGCGCGCTGGCGTATGACGGGCCGCTGGAGGCCGGGGATGTGGGGGCGTTGGCGGAGGCGCTGGAGCGCAACGTGTGGCGGGGGGCGGCGCCGGAGGGTGCGGCCGTGGCGCTGGCGGAGTGGGTGATGGCGCAGGATGCGGCGCTGCAGCGGGCGGAGCCGGCCGGGTTGCTGGCGGGGCGGGCGGCGTTCCTGGGCGAGGCGGACTGGCGGGGGCGGGCGGGCGCGGTGCGGGCGGGCGGCGGGGCGGGCCTGGTGGCGGAGGGCGCGCGGTGAGCGAGCTGCACCGGCCGCTGGCGCTGGACCGGCTGGGCGCGGGGTGGGTCGAGTTCGTGGTGGAGGCGGACGGCGCGGAGTGCGCGGCGCTGGCGGCGCGGCTGGGCGTCCCGGCGGTGCTGGCGCTGCGCTGCGCCTTCCGGCTGAAGGCGGGGCGGCGGGGCGTGGTGGCGGCGGAGGGGTCGCTGGCGGCGCGGCTGGTGCGCGAGTGCGTGGTGACGCTGGAGCCGTTCGAGGTCGCGGTCGAGGAGGCGTTCCGGGTGCAGTTCGTGCCGGCGGAGCGGCTGGCGGGGGAGCCGGAGGATGCGGCGCTCGACCCGGACAGCGACGACGAGGTCGGCTACGAGGGGCAGGCGCTGGATCTGGGCGAGGCGGCGGCGGAGCAGCTCGCGCTGGGGCTCGACCCGTATCCGCGCAGGCCGGGGGTGGAGATGCCGGCCGAGGCGGGGCCGGAGGCGGGCGGGGCGTTCGCCGGGCTGGCGGGGCTGCGGCGGCACTAGGGGGGCGGCGCAGGGAAGGCGGGGTTGAGGCTCTGCCTCGAGCTCCGCCAACGGCCTCTGACATTGACCTGCAAGGCAGGAAGCAAGGCCGGGCTCTCCCTCCGCTGGCCATTCCAATAACCCAAGCGGGCCATCGGAACCTTTGGCCAGCTCCGCCCAGACCCGCCAGGGGGAAACCCCTCCTGGACCGGCTTTTCTTAAGTATTGGTTTCCAAAGGCGAGCCTTTGGCGGAGTTTGAGGCAGAGCCTCAACCTTGCTTGCCTGGCCAGTCAGCAGGCGGGCACCGACCGTGTTCTGCTTGGTAACCTGTTGCCGCGGAATATAATTTTCGTCGGAGTGTCAGGGCGCGTGTGCAACCGGAACGGCGCACGGATTGTTTATCCGGGGTTATGGGTCGAGCCCTCGGGTCGGGTATGTCCACGGCGGCGGGCGACCCCGATCGCGCGATCATCATCCCGGAAGGATCAGGAATGTCAGAGCACGAAGCCACGCCGCTGCGGTTCTCGCCGTCGATGGAGGTGCCGGCAAAAGACGAGGCGGCGACAAACCAGGGGCTGATCGAGCAGATGCTCAAGGTCTGCCAGACCACGTTCGAGCATTCCGGCCATGCCAGTCGCGGCGTTCATGCCAAGGGCCACGGCCTGCTGCACGGCGAGCTGGTGGTGCATGGCGGCCTGCCCGCCGAGCTGGCGCAGGGGCTGTTCGCCAAGGCCGGCAGCTACCCGGTGGTGATGCGGCTCTCGACGCTGCCGGGCGACATCCTGGACGACAGCGTATCGACGCCGCGCGGCCTGGCGGTGAAGGTGATCGGGGTCGAAGGCGCGCGGCTGCCCGGGAGCGACGGCGACGTGACGCAGGATTTCGTCCTGGTCAACGGGCCCGCGTTCTCGGCGCCGACGCCGGAGAAGTTCCTGGGCAGCCTGAAGACGCTGGCCTCGACCACGGACAAGGCGGAAGGCGCCAAGATCGCGCTCTCCACGGTGGCGCGCGGCGCCGAGGCGGCGCTGGAGGCGGTCGGCGGCAAGAGTGCGACGCTCACCACGATGGGAGGGCAGCCGCGGACCAACATCCTCGGCGAGACGTTCTACAGTCAGGTGCCGTTCCTGTTCGGCGAGTACGTGGCGAAGTTCTCGGTGGCGCCGGTGTTCGATCTTGGCGCGCTGACCGGGGCGGCGATCGGCGATGGCCCGGACGCGCTGCGCGAGGCGGTCTCGGCCTACTTCAGGGAGCACGGCGGCGAGTGGGACTTCCGGGTGCAGCTCTGCACCGACCTGGACACGATGCCGATCGAGGACGCCTCCGTGCCGTGGCCGGAGGATGCCAGCCCGTACGTCACGGTGGCGCGGCTGAAGGCGGGGCCGCAGGATTCGTGGAGCGCCGGGAGCGTGAAGGCGGTCGATGACGGTCTGGCGTTCAGTCCGTGGCACGGGCTCGCGGCGCACCGGCCGCTGGGCGGGGTGAACCGGGCACGGAACACGACCTACGTGGCGTCGGCGAAGTTCCGCGGCGAGCACAATGGCTGCCCGATGCACGACCCGAGGCCAGCTCGCGCGGCCGAGTGAGGCCAGCGGCGCCTCGGAGTGACCGGTGAAGCAAGCAAGGTTGAGGCTCTGCCTCAAACTCCGCCAAAGGCAGGCCTTTGGAATCCACTTGTCTGAGTAAGGCCGGTCCAGGGGCGGCTCGCCCCTGGCGGGTCTGGGCAGCGCCCAGCCTTGCTTCCTGCGTGCGCGGCCCAGCCTCCACCTTGCGGGGTGGTGCGGCCTCTGGTACAGCGCGCGCCTCGTATTGCCAGTGCGTGACACAGGCCCCGCAGCCGCGGCGGCACCGTCGCGCCGCCAGACCCCGGAGGGGCGCAGTCCCATGGCCGTTCCCAAGAGAAAGACCTCGCCGTCCCGCCAGGGGATGCGTCGCGCCCACCATGCCCTGACGCCCGAGGCGCACAACGAGTGCGGCAACTGCGGCGAGCTCAAGCGCCCGCACCACATCTGCAGCCAGTGCGGCCACTACGACGGCCGCGAGGTCGTCGTGGCCGGCAAGGCGCTGAAGGGTGCCGTCCGCACCTGAGCCACGCAGCGCGGCCCGGGCCAGCGTGATGTCGGCGGCGCCCTACACCTTGGCGGTGGACGCGATGGGCGGCGACCACGCCCCGGACGCGGTGCTTGGCGGGCTGTCGCTGTCGGTGGAGCGGCACCCGGGCGCGCGGTTCCTGCTGGTGGGCGACGAGGCCGTGCTGGCGCCGATGCTGGAGGCGCGGCCGGCTCTGCGCGCGGTGGCGACCTTGCGCCACGCGCCGGCGGTGATTCCCTCCGAGATGAAGCCCACGGCGGCGCTGCGGGTGCGCGGCGCGTCGATGCGGCTGGCGATCGACGCGGTGGCGTCGGGCGAGGCGCTCGGCGTGGTGTCGGCGGGCAACACCGGGGCGCTGCTGACGCTCGCCAAGGTGGTGATCAAGACCTTGCCGGGGATCGACCGGCCGGCGATGGCGGCGATCGGGCCGTCGGCGCGCGGCGACGTGGTGCTGCTCGACCTGGGCGCCAACGTGGCGTGCGACACCCGCAACCTGGTGGAGTTCGCGCTGCTGGGCGACGTGTTCGCGCGCACCGTGCTCGGGTTGCCGGCGCCGACCATCGGGCTGCTCAACGTCGGCTCGGAGGAGCTGAAGGGCAGCGAGGTGCTGCGCCAGGCGGCGGAGCTGCTGCGCGCGAGCCATATCGGGCCGCAGTTCCACGGCTTCGTCGAGGGGCACGACATCGCGGCGGGCACCACCGACGTGGTGGTGACGGACGGGTTCACCGGCAACGTGGCGCTCAAGACCGGCGAGGGCGCGCTGCGGCTGGTGCGCGAGCTGCTGCGCGAGGTGTTCACCTCCAGCGCGCAGGCTCGGCTCGGCTACCTGCTGGCGCGGCCGGGGCTGGAGCGGCTGCGCGAGTGGCTCGACCCGAGGCGCTACAACGGGGCCATGCTGCTGGGGCTGAACGGGGTGGTGGTGAAGTCGCACGGCGGCACCGACGCGGAGGGCTTCGCCCACGCGGTGGACGTGGCGGTGGACCTGGTGACGCACGGGTTCAACGAGCGCATCCGCGCGGGGCTGGCGAGGATCGCGGAGCTGGGCGCCACGGCGGGCGCGGACGACACGGACATGGCGACGGCGCTGTGAGGCCCCGGCACCGGGCGGGAAGGAAGCAAGGCTGGGCGCTGCCCAGACCCGCCAGGGGCGAGCCGCCCCTGGACCGGCTTTACTTAAGTAATGGATTCCAAAGGCGAGCCTTTGGCGGAGTTTGAGGCCCATGCTTGAAGGCGGAGCCTCAACCTTGCTTGATTGCTTTGACGGGGCCGTCGGGGGAGCGGGATGACGTCGGTACGCGCGCGGCTGGTGGGGATCGGCGGGTATCTGCCCGAGCGCGTGGTCAGCAACGCGGAACTGGCGGAGCGGGTGGACACGTCGGACGCCTGGATCCGCGAGCGCACCGGCATCACGCAGCGCCACCTCGCCGGGCCGCACGAGACCGCGGCGTTCATGGGCGCGCGGGCGGCGCAGGCGGCGCTGGACGACGCCGGGGTGGCGGCGGCCGAGGTGGACGCGGTGATCCTCGCGACCAGCACGCCGGACCAGGCGTTCCCGGCGACCGCGCTGCGGGTGCAGGCGGCGCTGGGCATTGAGGGCGGGTTCGGCTTCGACCTGTCGGCGGCGTGCTCCGGGTTCATCTACGGGCTGTCGATGGCGGACGCGTTCATCCGCTGCGGGCAGGCGCGCACCGTGCTGGTGATCGGCTCCGAGGTGTACTCGCGGATCCTGGACTGGAGCGACCGGGGGACGTGCGTGCTGTTCGGCGACGGGGCGGGCGCGGTGCTGCTGCGCGCGGGCACGGCCGAGGGCGAGGGCGTGCTGTCGACGCACCTGCACGCCGAGGGGCGGCTGGGCGACATCCTGTACGTCGACGGCGCGGTGGGGCGGCCGGGGCCGGGGACGCTGGCGATGAACGGGCGCGAGGTGTTCCGCCACGCGGTGGCCAAGCTGGCGGCGGTGGTGGACGAGGCGCTGGTCGCCAGCGGGCTCGCGCAGTCCGACGTGGACTGGCTGGTGCCGCACCAGGCGAACCTGCGGATCATCCAGGCGGTGGGGCGCAAGCTGGGCCTGCCGCCGGAGCGCGTCGTGGTCACGCTGGATCGGCACGCCAACACCTCGGCGGCGTCGATCCCGCTGGCGCTGGCCGACGCGTATGGCGACGGGCGGATACGGCGGGGCGACCTGGTGCTGATGGAGGCGCTGGGCGGCGGGCTCACCTGGGGGTCGGCGCTGGTCAGGCTGTGACGGCGCGCTAGGGCGGCGGGGCGGGGCACGGCGGCGTGGGCTGTGCCCGGAGTGCACAATCCGCGCGGGTGTGGTGCGCAGGACACGGCCAAGTCGCTGAGATTGCGGGTTTCGTTGACTGTGCATCGGTGCATCAGTAGCGTTGCCATATGAACACGGTCACCCGGGCCCAGCTCGCCGAACGCATCTACACGCAGGTCGGCCTGTCGCGGAACGAGTCCGCGGAGCTGCTGGAGACCGTGCTGGAGCAGGTCGCGAAGGTTCTGGAGTCCGGCCACTCCGTCAAGATCAGCGGCTTCGGGACGTTCTCCGTGCGGCAGAAGGGGCGCAGGGTCGGGCGCAACCCCAAGACCGGCGTCGAGGTGCCGATCCTGCCGCGGCGCGTGCTGGTGTTCCGCCCGAGCCAGGTGCTCAAGGCCCACGTGAACGGCCTGGCGATCCCTGCGGCCGAGGATGACTAGCCCGCCCCCGTCGGGGGAGTCGGGGTACGAGCCCGGCGAGGGCGCGGCGATGCCGGGCAGGCCAGGAGCGGACAGGCCGGGGGCGGACGAGCCCGGCGCGGGTGCCGCGGCAGGGCTGGCGGCGACTGGCGGGGGCGAGGCGGCGGCGGATGCCTCCGGGGTGGCGGTGCCGTGGACGGCGGACGCGGCGGGCGGAGGCGTGGAGGCGCCGCGGCCGCGCCTGAAGAAGGCGCCGAACGCGTTTCGCACCATCAGCGAGGTCGCGGACGAGCTGCACATTCCCCAGCACGTGCTGCGGTTCTGGGAGACGCGGTTCCCGACGGTGCGGCCGATGAAGCGCGGCGGGGGGCGGCGCTACTACCGGCCGGACGACATCGCGCTGCTGCGGCGCATCTCGGACCTGCTCTACATCCAGGGCTACACGATCAAGGGCGTGCAGCGATTGCTGCGCGAGGGCGGCGGGCGGCTGTCGGACGACATCCCGCCCGCCACCGAGGCGGAGCGCGCGGAGGCCGCGGCGGAGCGCACCCACGTGCAGGAGGACGCGCCGGCGGAAGGCGCGGCGCCGACGCCAGCGGTGGCGGCGGCCGCGCCGGCGCGCGAGGTGCTGGTGCGGGTGCTGCGCGAGCTGGAGGCGCTGCGGCGGCTGCTGCCGTGACGGAGGAAGTAAGGCTGGGCTCTGCCCAGACCCGCCAGGGGGGAAGCCCCCCCTGGACCGGCTTCTTTAAGTGGTGGTTTCCAAAGGCGAGCCTTTGGCGGAGTTTGAGGCAGAGCCTCAACCTTGCTCGCTTCCCAGGCTGGCGGGCCGCGGGACATGCTGCTACAGGGGGCCTCGCCTGTCGGTCGGAGCGTAGCGCAGTCTGGTAGCGCATCAGTCTGGGGGACTGGGGGTCGTGGGTTCGAATCCCGCCGCTCCGACCAAGGCCGGCCCTCAGCGCGACAGCCACTGCCGGGTCAGGGCCATCATTGCATCCGGCAGGTGTCGCCGCCAGCGTTCGCAGACCCGGGCCAGATCGGTGTCGAGGGTCTTGTCCCGCGGGTGCGCCGCCGGGGCGTGGAGCGCCAGCACCGTCCGGCCGTGGTGGCGGATGTGGCGGTCGTCGGAAAAGCAGGCGGCGAGCAGGGCGCAGATGTCGGCGCCGTCGGAATCGTCGCGGCGGTAGGCCTGGAGCAGCTCGCGCGTGGCGGGCGGCAGGTCCGGCCTGGCGGCGAGGTGCTCGTTGCCCCAGACCAGGTGGAAGCCGAAGCGCAGCCCGGGGTCGGAGAGGAACACGCGCAGCGGCTCCAGGTGGATCGGGATGCCGTTGTGCCAGAACACCAGGAAACCGGGGCGTCGTACGCCGGCGCGGCCGGCGCGTTCGAGGTCCTGGCGCAGGGCGATGCGCAGGGTCGGCGCGGTGGGCTCCGCCTCGGCGCCGTCGCGTCGGGCGAGGAAGTGCAGCAGGGGGTTGGCGTCGGGCTGCCGGGCGAGGTAGCGCCGGGCGCAGAAGCCGCTCTCGAACTGGCGCGACGGGTCCTAGCCCTCGCGCCAGCCGTGGTCGAGGTAGTGCTCGAACGGATCCGCGCCGAGGGCGGCGACGTCGCGGCGCATCCGGCAGTGGTGCTCGACGTCGAACTCGGGCAGCGGGCTGACCGGCCAGGTGTGGCGCCGCGCCAGGAAGTGCAGCAGCGGGCTGGCGGTGCCGGACAGGCGGCGGCGGGCGCGGTATCAGGCGGGGTCGAGGTAGGCGTCGGGCCTGGCGTCTTTGCTGCTGCCGAGCAGGGCGTAGTGCAGCAGCGGCTTGGTGTCCCGCGCGCCGCCCAGGGTGCGGGCGCGATAGTAGCCGGGGTCGAAATACGGGTTGGGCTGGCGGCGCTCGCGCCATCCCTCGTCACAATAGTGTCTCAGGGGATCGGTGCGCGCGGCGGCGATCCCGGGGCAGGTGTGCTGGTAGTGGCCCGCCATGAAAAGGCCGCTATCGGCCAGAACCCTGCGAGGGGCCTCGCTGCCGGCGGGCGGCAGGGAGGCTGACGCCACGTCCGCGGCGGGGGACGGCGCAGCGGCTGCGGGGAGGGGCGAATGCATGGGCGCGAGCATGTTGGCCGGACGGGCCGTGTGTCAAAGCGCGGAACCGCGACATCGACGCCCATACCGTTGTATGGATGCAGGAACGTCTGCCACCTGCCATCCGCAAGCCTGCCCTGTGCCGGTTGCGGCCCGCGCAACCGGCTGTTAAAAGGTTTGCCGCAGTGCAGCATTTCGGATGGCGTGACGCGGATGCCGGCATCCAGGAGCGGGGCATGGCGCTGTATCGGGCGATTTCGCGGACTGGCGGTTGCGGGCCGGAACCATGCCGTCGGCGGACCTGCGATAAGGGCTCGTTCAGGTTTTTGTGGTGTGATGGGTTTGTCGAGGACATCGTCTGGTCCTACCGGGCCGGCGCGTGTTCCAGGTCGTGTGGCGTGAAGGAAATGCAGTCTTGAAAGCAGTGATTCTGGCCGGCGGCAAGGGCACGCGACTGTCCGAGGAGACCGAGATCCGGCCGAAGCCGCTGGTCGAGGTCGGCGGGCGGCCGATCCTGTGGCACATCATGAAGTCGTACACGAGCCACGGCATCACCGACTTCGTGATCTGCCTTGGCCACAAGGGCTTCCAGATCAAGGAATATTTCTCGAACTACTTCCTGCACATGTCCGACGTGACCTTCGACATGAAGCAGAACTCGATGAAGGTGCACCAGGCGAGCGCGGAGCCGTGGACGGTGACGCTGGTGGACACCGGCGAGGACACGATGATCGGCGGGCGCATCAAGCGCATCCTGCCCTTCGTCAAGGACGACGAGGCGTTCTGCTGCACCTACGGCGACGGCGTGGGCGACATCGACATCAGCCGCACCATCCGCGAGCACCGCAACTCCGGGCTCAAGGCCACGGTGACGGGCGTGCAGCCTCCTGGCCGCTTCGGGGCGCTGCAGATCGCCGACGACAAGGTGTACGGCTTCCAGGAGAAGCCGGAGGGCGACGGCGGCTGGATCAACGGCGGCTACTTCGTGCTCTCGCCCAAGGTCGGCGAGTACATCGAGGGCGACACCACGGTGTGGGAGCGCGAGCCGATGGAGCAGCTCGCCAAGGAGGGGCAGCTCGGCATCCACCACCACCCCGGGTTCTGGCAGCCCATGGACACGCTGCGCGACAAGCGGCACCTCGAGGAGCTGTGGGCCGCGAACAAGGCGCCGTGGAAGAAATGGTAGCCTGCTACGCTGTGCTGGCATGACGACGACAAGCCGTACGACGAAGAACCGTGCGATGAAGATTTGGAGGCTGTGCTGATGCGCATTCTGATAACCGGAAACATGGGCTACGTCGGGCCGGTGCTGGTGCGCCATCTGCGCTCGCGCTTCCCGGATGCCGAGCTGATCGGCTACGACGCGGCGTTCTTCGCCCAGTCGCTGACCCATGCGGTGCAGTTCCCCGAGCGGCTGCTGGACCGGCAGATCTTCGGCGACGTGCGCGACATGGGGCCGGAGCTGTTCGAGGGCGTGGACGCTGTGGTGCACCTGGCCGCGGTGTCGAACGACCCGATGGGCAACCGCTTCGAGGCGGTCACCGACGACATCAACCACCGCGCCTCCGTGCGCTGCGCGATGCTGGCGCGCGACGCTGGGGTGAAGCACTTCGCCTTTGCCTCGTCGTGCAGCGTGTACGGGTTCGCGGAGGGTGGGGCGCGCAGCGAGCGCGACGCGGTCAATCCACTCACCGCCTATGCGCGCAGCAAGATCGCCACCGAGGAAGGGCTGCGTTCGGCCAACACCGGCGGCATGACCGTGACCTGCCTGCGCTTCGCCACCGCGTGCGGAGCCTCGCCGCGGCTGCGTCTCGATCTGGTGCTGAACGATTTCGTGGCGGGTGCCATGGCGGACGGCAAGATCACCGTGCTGAGCGACGGCTCGCCGTGGCGGCCGCTGATCGACGTGGCCGACATGGCGCGCGCGATCGAGTGGGCGATCACCCGCGAGACCGGCAACGGCGGGGCGTATCTGTCGGTCAACGCCGGGTCGGACCGCTGGAACTACCGGGTGCGCGACCTGGCGCAGGCGGTGGCGGACGGCGTGGACGGCGCCACGGTGTCGATCAACACCGACGCGCCGCCGGACAAGCGCTCGTACCAGGTGGATTTCTCGCTGTTCAGGCAGTTGGCACCCGAGCATCAGCCCACGACCGAGCTGGCGGCCTCCGTGGGGCGTCTGCGCGAGCTGCTGGCGGGGATGAAGTTCGCGGACAAGGAGTTCCGCGCGGGCTCGTTCATCCGGCTCAAGGTGCTGGACGGTCTGATGGCCGATGGCGCGATCGGCAACGACCTGCGCTGGGGGAAGGCGGCGTGAAGTTCCATCCCACGCCGCTGCACGGCGCCTACACCATCGAGCTGGAGCGCAGGGGCGACGAGCGCGGCTTCTTCGCGCGCTTCTTCTGCGAGAAGGAGTTCGGCGCGCAGGGTCTGGAGACCCGGTTCGTGCAGGTCAACAACTCGCTGTCGGCCAAGGCGGGCACGCTGCGCGGCATGCACTACCAGCTTTCGCCGTCGGCGGAGGTGAAGGTGGTGCGCTGCCTCAAGGGGTCGCTGTACGACGCGATCGTGGACCTGCGGCCGGACAGCCCGACCTACGGGCGCTCGTTCGGCGCGGAGCTGAACGACGACAACCGGCTGATGATGTACGTGCCGCGCGGCTTCGGCCACGGGCTGCTGACGCTGAAGCCGGACACCGAGGCGCTGTATCTGGTCAGCGACTTCTACAATCCCGAGGCGGAGCGCGGCGTGCGCTGGAACGATCCGAAGTTCGCCGTGCAGTGGCCGATGGCGCCGGAGGAGATCTCCGCCAAGGACGCGGCGTGGCCGGATTTCGACCCGGAGTTCCACGGCGTTGAGCGGCTGCGGGGTCTGGCTTGAAGGTCCTGCTGACCGGGGCGAGCTCGTTCACCGGCGCGTGGTTCGCCCAGGCGCTGAGCCGCGCCGGGCACCAGGTGGTGGCGCCGGTGCGAGGCCGGCACGACAGCTACGAGGGCGTGCGCGCCGAGCGGGTGCGCGTGCTGGAGGCGTGCTGCGAGGTGGTGTGGGAGTGCGCGTTCGGCGACGAGCGCTTCGCCATGCTGGCGGCGCAGGGCGCGGACCTGCTCTGCCATCATGCGGCGCAGGTCGGGGATTACCGCAGCGCGGATTTCGACATCGCCGGGGCGGTGGCGGCCAACACCCGCAACCTGCGCGCGGTGCTGCGCGCGATGCAGGCGGCCGGGCTGCGTGGCGTGCTGCACACCGGCAGCGTGTTCGAGCAGGACGAGGGCGCGGGGACGCTGCCGCTGCGCGCGTTCTCGGCCTATGGGCTGAGCAAGGGGCTGACGGCGCAGGTCGTCGCGCACCAGGCGGGCGAGCTCGGCGTGGCGGGGGCAAAGTTCGTGATCCCGAACCCGTTCGGGCCGCTGGAGGAGCCGCGGTTCTGCGCCTACCTGATGCGCTGCTGGAAGGAGGGGCGCGCGGCCGAGGTGAAGACGCCCGCCTACGTGCGCGACAACATCCATGTCGGCCTGCTGGCGGCGGCCTACGTCGATCTGGCGGAGAGGCTCGCGGCCGGGACGGCGCCGGCTCATCTCGGGCCGAGCGGCTACGTCGAGCAGCAGGGCGCGTTCACCGAGCGGTTCGCGCGCGAGATGCGGGCAAGAAGTACGCTGGCGTGCGAGGTCGTGCTGCCGGAGCAGGCGGAGTTCGCCGAGCCGATGGTGCGGATCAACGCCGACCCAGCCCTGGCCAGCGCGCTGGCGCGGCCGTTGCAGGCGCTGGGATGGAGCGAGCCCGCGGCGTGGGACGCGATCGCCGCGTACTACGATGTGCGGTGAGCGTCCCGGACGCTTCGGCGTGACCTGAGCGAGCGTGGACGCAGCGCAATTCGTCGATCCGAGCGAGAGACAAAAGCCCGATGCCTGATGCACCCAGCGACTCCGCCTTCGAGCTGAACGAGCGGAACTTCCCCGAGGATGCCTACCTGGACGCGTTCCCCGACGTAAGGGACGCGGTGCAGCAGGGCATCGTCGCGAGCGGCTTCGACCATTGGGAGCGGTTCGGGCGCGTGGAGATCGGCTCCGGCCAGCGTGGCCGCCCGGCCTGCCTGATCGGGCCGCCGCGTCGCGTGGCGCCGGTCGCGGCATCCGGCGGGCATGATGCGAGTGCCCCGGCCGAGGCGGCGGCAGACGAGGCGGGGGTGCCGCCAGAGGTGTTGCAGCCAGAGAGCCCGACGCCGGGCCGGCGCGGGCGCAAGTCACAGAAAGTGGAGAGTGCGGTGCCGGCAGCGCAGACGTCGGACGAGGGCCGGTTCAACGAGGAGGTCTACCTCGCCACCAACCCCGACGTCCAGGACGCGGTGACCACGGGCGCCTTCGCCTCGGGCTACGAGCATTGGCTGCAGTACGGTCGCGACGAGGAGCGCCGTGGCGCCCGGCCGACGATCACCGCGGATGCGTTCTACGCCTATCCCAAGCCGCCGCAGGGTCAGGACTTCGTTGCGGAGACGGTGAACTTCGACTCCGAAGGCTACATGTACCTGTATCCCGACGTTCGCGAGGCAGTGGGCGGGCGGCTGGACGACGCGCGCGACCACTGGCGCAACCACGGGCGCATCGAGGGCCGGCATGGTCCGGGCGTGGCGCCATACTGCAAATGGAGCGCCAGCGTTCCTGGCCTGCTGCGCAAGCCGTTCGGGCTGAACATCTATGGCCCGTTCGCTGCGACCAGCGGCCTGGGGACGGCGGCGCGCAGCCTGGTGCGCGCGGTCAAGAGCAGCGGCATGCCGTTCGAGCTGCACAATTTCGATGTCTCGCATGGTGCCGCGCGCATCCTGCACCGCGATTACGAACGCACGCCGACGTATCGGATCAACCTGGTCCTGGCCAACGCCGACCAGATCGCCTGGCTGACCAGCCTGTATCCCGTGGGGCGGTTCGACGACGCCTACAACATCGCGGTGTGGGCGTGGGAGCTGGCGGCGTTCCGGCCGGAGTGGTTCTCCGCGTTCGGGCCGCTCGACGAGGTCTGGACCAACAGCGAGTTCGAGGTCGAGTCGATCGCGGCGATGTCGCCGGTGCCGGTGCACAAGATCCGGCTGCCGATCGAGGTCTCGCCAACGCCGACGCTGCTGGCGCGCGACGCGTTCGGCATCCCGCACGACCGGCTGGTGTTCCTCACCGCGTTCGACGTGGGCAGCACGTCGGAGCGCAAGAACCCGCGCATGGTGATCGAGGCGTTCCGCCAGGCATTCGCCGGCAGCGACGACGTGTTCCTCGTGATCAAGTTCCACTCCAGCAACATCGACCCCGGGGTGACTCGCGACCTCAACCGGGTGCTGCGCGGCGTGGACAACGTGCTGGTGATCGCCGATCGGCTGCCGGAGCAGCAGATGCACCTGCTGCAGTCTGCCTGCGACTGCCTGGTCTCCGCGCACCGCTCCGAGGGCTTCGGGCTCAACATCGCCGAGTTCATGGCGCTGGGCAAGCCGGTGATCGCCACCGGGTACTCGGGCAACCTGGAGTTCTTCGACGAGGCGGTGGGCTTCCCGATCGACTACCGGCTGATCGAGATCGTGCAGCAGGCAGGGCCGTATTTTCCTGGCTACATCTGGGCCGATCCGCTGGAGGACTCGCTGGTCGAGCAGTTCCTCGCGGTGCGCGACAACCCCGACGAAGCGCGCGCACGCGGCGAGCGGGCGCAGGTCCGGATGCGCGAGGAGTTCAGCATCACCCGCATCGGCGAGCAGATGCGTGAGCGCCTGCTGGAGATCGGCCTGGACGCGGAGATGCCGCCCTTCGTCGGCTGGCTGGGTGCGGCGCGCAAGATCACCACGCCGGCGCTGATCAAGCCGCTGTCGGCGTACTCGCGCGAGGCGCTGACCGAGCTGACCCGGGTCAAGCCGGTGCTGAGCCTGGTGGTGCCGGTCTACAACGTGCCGCCGCATTACCTGCGCGAGTGCCTGCAGTCGGTGTTCGACCAGACCTACCCGTTCTGGGAGCTGTGCATCTGCGACGACTGCTCGACCAGTGAGGCGACGATCGCCGTTCTGGAGGAGCTGCGCGGCACCGATCCGCGCATCCGCATCCGCAGGCTGGAGACCAACCTCGGCATCGCGGGCGCCTCGAACGCGGCGGCCGAGATGGCGACCGGCGAGTTCCTGCTGATGCTGGACAACGACGACGTGCTGGCGCCGGACGCGCTGCTGGAGATGGCGCGCGCGTTCAACGCCGACGGCGACATCCAGGCGATGTACTGCGACGAGGACAAGATCGACGAGAACGGCAAGCACATCGACCACTACTACAAGCCGGACTGGTCGCCCGAGCACCTCGAGAGCGTGATGTATACGCTGCACATCCTCACGGTGCGCAAGAAGCTGTTCCTGGAGCTGGGCGGGTTCCGTGACGAGTTCTCCGGCAGCCAGGACTACGACCTGATGCTGCGGGTGTCGCGCGCCACGCCGCACATCCACCACATCGCCAAGCCGCTGTATCACTGGCGCGCCATTCCCGGGTCGTCGGCGATGATCGTGGACGCCAAGCCGTATGCGCTGACGGCGGGGCTGCGCGCGCTGTCCGAGCACGCCACGGAGAAGTATGGCGCCGGCGCCTGGGTCGAGGAGGGGCTGCTGCCCGGGACCTACCGCATCCGCCGCCCGGTGCGCGGCACGCCGCGGGTGTCGATCCTGATCCTGACCAACAACACCTCGATCGACCTGCCGGGGCGCGGCAAGTTTCACATGGTCGACAACCTGGTGCAGTCGATCCTGGATCGTACCTCGTATCCGAACTACGAGATCGTCGTCGTGGACAACGCCAACCTGTCGAAGGACCAAGTGTCCTACATGACCAGCCGTGGCGTGCGTGTCGTGCCGTACGACGGGCCGATGAAGCCGTTCAACTACGCCAACAAGAGCAACTTCTCCGTGCGCCAGGCACGGACGGAGCACCTCGTCATGCTCAACGACGATATGGAGGTGATCAACGAGGACTGGCTCACCGCGTTGATGGAGCTGAGCCAGGACCCGGAGATTGGCGTGGTCGGCGGGCGGCTGCTGCACGCGGACGGCTCGATCCAGCATGTCGGCACCGTGGTCGGCGTCAACGACGGCACCGCGCACATCTATCATTCCTATCCGCGCGAGTTCGTCGGCTACAACGCGTTCACCCATGTCATCCGCAACTACTCCGCGATGACCGGGGCGTGCATCGCGACGCGCAAGAGCGTGCTGGCGCAGGTTGGCGGGCTCGATGAGAGCTTCGCCGTGGACTTCAACGACACCGATCTGTGCCTCAAGATCGTGGAGGCGGGCTACCGCATCGTCTACACGCCGTTCTGCGAGATGTACCACTACGAGAGCATCTCGCAGGTGCGCTCCACGCAGGCGGAGGCGGAGAAAGCCCGCTTCGTGTCCAAGTGGCACAAGTACATGAAGGCGGACCCGCACTACAACGTCAACCTGGCGCGCAGCAAGTTCGACTACACGCTGCGCGAGGCCTGATCGGGACTGCACCAAGGAAGGCCAGGACTCCGCCCCATGCTTTAAAGCGGGGACCTGCCAAAGGCTCGCCTTTGGAAATCTTGATCTGGGCCGGCGGCACGATGCCGCCGGTCGGAGTTGGGAGGGGCCGACGCCTCAGGCTCTGGCGGAGTCCGGAGGCAGGGCCTTTGGCTTTGTCTTCGCTCAGCCCAGGAGTGGCAGGCGTGCGGCGATCAGCATCGGCATGCCCGGTGCTGCCTCGGTGACGATGCAGAGTTCGGTGACGTTGCGGGGCTGCGCCAGCGCCTCCGCGAAATGCCGTGCGGCGGCTTGATGCAGGGGCCGCATGGCGTCGGCGTCCAGGCGCCCGGACAGCGTGACGTGGAACTGCCAGCGCGACAGGACGTGCGGGTAGCCCCAGCGTTGCAGCAGCGCCTCTTGCTCGGGGTCGAGGCCGGCGGCGCGGCGGCGCTGCAGCTCGGCCTCGCCTGGACGGCGGCAGTGGACGTTCACGGCGCGCAGGCAGGCTTCGGCCAGGGCGTCGAGCGGCGGGCAGGGTGGCGCCACCAGGGCAAGGAAGCCGGACAGTTCCTCCAGGCGCAGCGTTGGCAGGGCGAAGGCCGGGGTCCGGGCTGCGAGCGTGTCGGCGGCGGCGACGACCTCTTCCCAGCCGGTGGCGAGGCGGCACGGCGGGGTCAGCGTCGCGTGCAGGCCGTAGTGCCGGGGCGAGGCGGTGGCGTCACGCAGCGCGGCCGGGTCGAGGCCAGGGAACGCGGGCTGCGCCACGGTGGCGCCGGTCTCCGGGTCGCGGCCCAGCCAGGCAGCACCGGCGCGATGCAGGGGGTCGTCGGGTCGGGGAGCGTAGTAGAGGGCGGCCCTCACGAAGCGGGCCTGTGGGCGGCGGGGAGCATCATGGCAGCGGCCTGTGGTGTTGACCTGTCAGCAAGCAAGGCTGGGCTCGGCCCAGACCCGCCAGGGGGGAGGCCCCCCCTTGGGCCGGCCTTACTTAAGTAGTGGATTCCAAAGGCGAGCCTTTGGCGGAGTTTGAGGCAGAGCCTCAACCTTCCTTGCTTGCCGGTCACTCAGATCACCCGCTCGCCGTGGCGCCAGACCTGGCGGACGATGGGCAGGCCCTCGTGCACCCGCACGCGCAGCAGGTCGGCGCGCAGGCCGGGGGCGAGGCGGCCGCGGTCGTGGAGGCCGATGATGGCGGCCGGGTGCTGCGTCACCAGCGCGACCGCGTCGGGCAGGGCGAGGCCCGCGGCTGCGGTGCGGAAGACGGCGTCGAGCAGGCTGGCGGGGACGTAGTCGGAGGCCAGCGCGTCGACCAGGCCGTCGCGGATCAGCCCGGCCGCGCCGACATTGCCGGAGTGCGAGCCGCCGCGCACCACGTTGGGCGCGCCTGCGATCACGGTCATGCCCAGCGCCTTTGCCGCTTGGGCGGCGGCGTCGGCGACCGGGAACTCGCTGACGCCGATGCCGGCCGCGTGGTTGTCGGCGATCTCGGCGGGCGTGCGGTCGTCGTGGCTGGCGAGGGCGGCGGCGGTGCCGCGGAGCTGGTCCAGCACGGCGCGGCGGTTGGGTTCGCGCAGGCGGTCGCGCAACTCGCGCAGGGTGGCGATGCGGCGGTCGATGGCGGGCTCGTCCAGGCCGTCGCGGCGCTGCATCGCGCGGTAGCGGGAGAGGTCGGCGAACTGGCCGTGGCCGGGGGTATGGTCCATCAGGCTGACCATGCGCAGGCGGGGGTGGCGGACCAGGGGGGTGAGCAGGTCGGGCAGGCCGGGCGCCGGCAGCTCGCAGCGCAGGTGCAGGAAGTGCTCCGCGCGGAGCAGGCCGGTGCCGTGCAGGGCGTCGCCGTCGGCCAGGCCGTCGCGGAAGGTTTTCGCGCGCGACTCCTCGAAGCCCAGTTCGCCCAGGCAGAGCGCGTCGAGCACGGTGGTGACTCCGGCGGCGGCGCACTGCGCGTCGTGGGCCAGCATCGCGGCGCGCGACGGCCAGCGGGCGCCGGTGCGCGGCTCGACCTGGCGCTCGAGGTTGTCGGTGTGCAGGTCGACGAGGCCGGGCAGCAGGAAGTCGCCGTCCAGGTCGAGGGCGTCGCGGCTGTCCGGGGCGTCCTCGCCCGGCAGGATCGCGGTGATGCAGCCGTCGGCGAAGCTCAGGCCGCCGCGGACCACATGGTCCGGCAGGACGAGCATCGCGCCGCGCAGGGTTGCGGACGTCACTGGGTGGTCCGGGCCATGCGGGCCTTTGCGGGATGCGGGCTGTCGGCCCCGTGCGGCGCCACGGGGCGCGGGAGCGGATGGCATCTGGCGGCCTTGGCTCCCGGAGTAGGACTCGAACCTACGACCGAGCGATTAACAGTCGCTTGCTCTACCAACTGAGCTATCCGGGACCGGCAGGCCGGTTGCTATAGCCACCGCCGGCGCTGGCGTAAAGCCCTGCCTGGCGGGGGGTGTGGGATGGCTTGCGCCGGGTCGTCGTGGGTGGCGCGGCGGACAAAGCAGGCAAGGTTGAGGCCCCGCCTTCAGGCATGGTCCTCATCTGCCAAAGGCTCGCGGGTGGCGGGTCGGAGCGGGGCTCGCCGAGGGCTCCGACGATCCTCCCGGATCGTGGAGAACGGCAGGCGGAGAAACCCGGCCCTGCCTGCCCGTCAGGCAGCCCTCGTCGGCGCCGCCGGACCCGGACTGCCACCCCTGGGCGGGCTGCGTGGACGAGGCCGGTCCCGGCCGTCCGGTCTGGCACCGGCGCGGTCGGGGTGGTATTGCGCTGGCACGGCGGGCCAGTCGGCCGGATGCGAGAGTGGCGGAACGGTAGACGCACGCGACTCAAAATCGTGCGCCGCAAGGCATGGGGGTTCGAGTCCCCCCTCTCGCACCAGGCCGGCCGCTCCGGCGTCCAGTGTCCGGCCCTGCCGACAGGTCGGCCAGGAAGCACAACCGCGTCATGTCGGTTGTCCGACCGCAGCATACTGCCATCTGAAGTTGTGCGACGATCCATGCCTTGCGACCCTTGTCGGGTCCGGGCGAGGCGGGGAGCATGATGGCGGCCACCACAGACGATGTCGTTGCGGCCGCCGGCACCGGGCTGTTCCGACGGGTCGGGCTGTTCACGCGGCTGCTGATCCTGGTCGCCGCCGTGAGCCTGCCCAGCTTCGCGGTCACTGCCCTGCTGGTGTTCGATTTGCGCGAGGAGCGGCGCAGCCACCTCGGCACGGACATGCTGCACGAGGCCAGGCTGGTGAGCAGCGCGGTGGGCGCCACCACGGAGGCGGCGCGGCAGGTGATGCTGAGCGTCGCGTCGAGCCGCGCCGCCAGGGCGCTCGACCCCGCCTGCGCCGGCCAGGTCACGCTGCTGCACCGCGCGCTGCCGGCCTATGCGTTCATCGCCGTCCTCGGGGCCGACCTGCGGCCGGTGTGCGGCTCCGGGCCGGCCGTGGCGCCGTCGGACGCGGTGCTGCACACGGCGCGGCTGGTGCTGGGCGGCGGCGGCTTCGTGGTGGACCGCTACGGCGTCGGCGCGGAGAGTGCCGGGCCGTTCCTGGGCGTCGGGCTGCCGGTGCAGGACCTGGACGGGCGGGTCGTGGGCGTGGTGGTCGCCGGGCTGTCGCTGGAGGAGATGACACGCGACCTGGAGGCCATGCTCGCGCCGGCGGACCGGGCGATCGTGCTGGCGGACCGCGAGGGCACGGTGCTGGCGCGGGTGCCGCGTCGCGACGGCGTGGTGGGGCAGCCGTTCCGGCCGCAGACGCGCTTCCTGCTCGGCGAGCGGCAGCCGGGCGTGGCCGCGATCCAGGGGATGGACGGCCAGCCGCGGGTGCTGGGCTTCGTGCCGTCTGCGGCCGCGGGCAACGGCCTGACTGTCGCGGTCGGGCAGTCCGCGGAGCCCGCGGATGCGGAGCTGGCCAGCGTCACGCGGCGCGGCGCGGCGTTCGCGGTGGCCGCGGCGGTGCTGGCGCTGGGTGCTGCGATCGTGTTCGGGCACAGCTACGTGCGCCGGCCCACGGCGCAGCTTCTTGCGGCGGCGGTGCGCTGGCGGCGCGGTGACCTGGCGGCGCGCGCGGTGCTGCGCGAGGACCCGCGCACCGAGTTCGGCAGCCTGGCGGCGGCGTTCAACGACATGGCGGAGGCGCTAGGGCGGCAGCGCGGGCAGCTCCAGGAGATGAACGAGTCGCTGGAGGGTCGGGTGGACGAGCGCACCCGGGCGCTGTCGGCCAGCCACAACCGGCTGCAGGTGCAGACCGCCGAGCGCGAGCTGTCGGAGACGCGGCTGCGCCAGGCGCAGAAGCTGCAGGCGGTGGGCGAGCTGGCGGGCGGGCTGGCGCACGACTTCAACAACCTGCTCGGCGTGGTGATCGGCAGCCTCGACCTGCTGCGCCGCCGCGTGCCGGCCGGCGAGGCGGGGCAGCAGCAGCTCATCGCCGGCGCGATCGCCGCCGCCGAGCGGGGGGCGCGGCTGACGGCGCAGCTCATCGGCTTCTCGCGCAGCCAGCGGTTGCTGCCGCAGCCCTGCGACCTCAACGCCACGGTGGCGGCGATGCGGCCGATGCTGGCGACCACGCTCGGGCCGGGGATCGGCCTGGTGCTGCAGCTCGATGCGGCGGCGCCGCTGGCGATGGTCGATCCGCACCAGCTCGACACCGCGATCCTGAACCTGGCGCTCAACGCGCGCGAGGCGATGCCGCATGGCGGGACGCTGACTCTGGCGACAGGGGAGGCAACCGGGGCGGCGGCCGGGGAGGGTGGGGGCGGCGATCTGGTGGCGATGAGCGTGGCCGACACCGGGCTGGGCATCGCGGCCGACATCCTGGGGCGGGTGTTCGAGCCGTTCTTCACCACCAAGGGGCCAGGCCGCGGGTCCGGGCTGGGGCTGTCGCAGGTGCACGGGCTGGCGCAGCAGTCCGGCGGCGACCTGCGCATCGCGAGCGAGCCGGCGAAGGGCACGCGCGTCACCCTGCTGCTGCCGCGGGCGGACGCCACGCGGGAGCCGGCGACGGCGGCGGCGTCGCAGCGCATCCTGGTGGTGGACGACGAGGCGGACGTGCGCACGCTGACGGCGGAGATGCTGGAGGAGGACGGCCACGACGTGCTCGTGGCGGCGGACGCGGAGGAGGCGTTGCAGCTTCTGGAGGCGCATCCGGTGGACCTGCTGCTGGCGGACTACATCATGCCGGGGATGAACGGGGTGGAGCTGCTGCGACGGGCCGCGCAGGTGCGGCCGGGGCTGCGGGTGATGCTGGTCACCGGCTACGCGGAGCTGGGCGGGGCGGGAGGGATGGCCGGGCTGCGCACCGAGCAGGTGTTGCGCAAGCCATTCCGGTCGAGCGACCTGCTGCGGCGGGTGGACCAGGTGCTGGGAGCCACCCTGGGGTGACGGCAGGAAGAAGCAAGCAAGGTTGAGGCTCTGCCTCAAACTCCGCCAAAGGCTCGCCTTTGGAATCCATTACTTAAGTAGAGCCGGTCCAGGAGGGCTTCCCCCTGGCGGGTCTGGGCGTAGCTGCCCAGAGGTTCCGACGGCCCTCTTGGGCCGTTGGAATGGGCAGCGGAGGGAGAGCCCAGGCTTGCTTGCCGTCCAGGCGCAGGCGGCGATGACGCAGGCCAGCGGCACGGTCGGCACTAGGTAGCGCGGCTCGATATGGACCGGGGCGTAGAGCCCGACGAAGCCGGCGCACACCAGCCACAGGCCGCGCAGGCGCCACAGGGTGTCGGGCGGGAAGGTCGGGTGCCCCCGACGGCGGGAGGGCCACCACGCGGGGGGCAGCCAGGGCGAGAGGATGGCGGCGAGGGCGATCAGGGTGCCGGCGAGCCGGGTCAGCACGTCGGCGGCGATGCAGAGCGCGGCGACGGCGCGGGCGGCGGCGGGGGCGTGGCGCAGGGCGGACCACTCGACGTTGAGGCGGTCGAAGGCGGGGCGCGGCCAGCCGGCGTAGACCATCAGCGCGCCCACGGTGTCGACGGGCTGGAACGGCATGGCCAGGAACTCGTGGCGCAGGTTGCCGGTGGCGGCGAGCAGCATGGCGCCCGGGTGGCGCCACCAGGCGCGGCGGTAGAGGCGGGCGGCGGCGCGGGCCATGGCGGGGGCGTCGAGGCCGGCGGCGAAGAGCCGGCGGTGGAGGTCGTCGATGCGGCCGTACTCGCCGTCGCCGACGGTGGCGCGGGCGGCGGCGTCGAAGGTGGCGTCGTCGGCGGCGTCCGGGGTGCCTGGGGGCGGGGCCAGGAGGTCGGGGTGGCGGCGGAGCAGGGGGAGCACGGCCTGCACCATCACGGTCTGGCGGCTGGTGGTGAGCACGGGGCCGGCGCCGCGGCTGGCGTTCCAGGCGATCTGGGTGCTGGCGACGGCGAGGGCGGGCAGCGCCACCAGGACGGCGCGGAGCAGGCGCAGGAGGATGCGGCGGTCGCTGCGCGGGGAGGTGGAATGGCGGGGGGGCGGGTCGGGGAGCAGGGCCAGCGGGAGGTAGGCGAGGGCGAGCAGGGGGGTGGCCTCGCGCAGGGTGGTGGCCAGGGCGAGCATCAGGCCGGCGGCTAGGGCCGGGCGCAGGGGGGAGGCGCGCG
>JAABUY010001060.1_pt1 | contig 39763 bp, 37 predicted proteins | sample 5560271 | NCBI WGS metagenome assembly JAABUY01 (sample SAMN10711886, study PRJNA513374) | rock metagenome | isolation source: Antarctica rocks | place: Antarctica: Victoria Land, University Valley
GCTGACCACGGTGTCGATGGCGGCGCTGGGGCTGGGGGTGGACGTGCGCGTGGTGGCGCAGGCAGGGGCCAGGGTGGCGGCGGCGGTGACGCTGTCGCTGGTGGTGCTGGGGGCGATCAGCCTGGGACTGATCCAGGCGCTCGGGGTGGCGTAGGTTGCCTTCCGCAGGCCGGCGCGCCGGCTGCTGCCGGCACGGGCCTGGACGTGCGTTGCCTGGCGGTCTGCTTCGACGAGATCCATTGGGGGAGAGAACGGGATGCCGAGTTTCCAGAGCCCGACCGGGCGGCGGCTGATGCTGGGCGGGCTGGGCGCGGCGGGGCTCGCCGCAGTGCTGCCCGGCCGCGCCGCGCGGGCCGCCCGGACGGTGACGCTGCCCCTGGCCGGCGGCCCGGACGAGCGGCCGCTGACGCCGGCCTTCCCGCAGGACGGGTCGTTCCCGGGCAAGGGTCCGATGATCCTGCAGCGCACCCGCCCCGCCCTGCTCGAGACGCCGTTCGAGGTGTTCGACCAGGGCGTGTTCACCCCGAACGACCGGTTCTTCGTGCGCTGGCACTGGGCGGCGATTCCCGAGGAGATCGACGCGGCGGCGTTCCGGCTGAGCGTGCGCGGCGAGGTCAACCAGACGCTCTCGCTGTCGCTCGCCGAGCTGGCCGCCCTGCCCCGCGTCGAGCTGGCCGCGGTGAACCAGTGCTCCGGGAACTCGCGCGGCCTGTTCTCGCCGAGGATCGCGGGCGGCCAGTGGGCGAACGGAGCCATGGGCAACGCGCGCTGGACAGGCGTGCGCCTGCGCGACGTGCTCGACCGGGCCGGGGTGAAGGCGGGCGCCGTGCAGGTGCGCTTCAACGGGCTGGACCAGCCGGTGGTGGACGAGGCGCCGGACTTCATGAAGTCGCTCGACGTCGACCACGCCCGCGACGGCGAGGTGATGATCGCCTACGCCATGAACGGCGAGCAGCTCCCCCTGCTGAACGGCTTCCCGCTGCGCCTGGTGGTGCCGGGATGGTACTCGACCTACTGGGTGAAGATGCTCAGCGACATCGAGGTGCTCGACCACCCCGACGACCAGTTCTGGATGAAGACCGCCTATCGCATCCCCGACACCGCGAACGCCAACGTCAGGCCGGGCGAGACGGGCTTCAGGACCGTGCCGATCAACCGGATGAACCCGCGTTCCTTCGTGACCAACCTCGTGCCCGGCCAGACGGTCGCGGCAGGCGGGCCGGTCGCCGTGCGCGGCATCGCGATGGGCGGCGACACCGGGGTGGGGCGGGTCGATGTCTCGACCGACGGCGGCGCGAGCTGGCAGCAAGCGACGCTGGGCCGGGACGAGGGCAAGTACAGCTTCCGGCGCTGGGACGCGACGCTGACGCTGCCGGAGAGGGGCAGCCACACGCTGATGGTCCGCTGCACGAACAGCGCGGGCGTCGCGCAGCCGACGGCCATGAACTGGAACGCGAACGGGTTCATGCAGAACGGCATCGAATCCACCGCCCTTGTGGCAAGCTGAGGAGCGCGACGCGATGGCGAACAGGATCCTGGTGGCCAGCCTGCTGGCGGCAGTGGGCCAGGTGGCCCCCGCGCTGGCCGACGCGCCCATGACCTTCAGATCGGAGAAGGCGGAGCTGCCGACCGGCGACCGGATGTTCCCCGGCGGCGACAAGGCGGTGGCGATCAACAACAACTGCGTGACCTGCCACTCCGCGGGCATGGTGCTGAACCAGCCGGCCCTGAGCAGGGGCGAGTGGGCGGGCGAGGTCCACAAGATGGTGGGCGTCTACAAGGCTCCGGTTTCGCCCGAGGACCAGGCGGCGATCATCGACTACCTGGCCGAGACAAAGGGCAGGCAGTAGCGGCCGGGAGGCGCTGCCTACAGCCTTCCGCACAGGGGCGGCGCCCGACCGCCGTCACTCCGGGGCGATCGCGTGGGGAGTCTCGCGGGTGCTGGAGGTGGCCGATGCCGACGGCCCCTGACCACCTGTCAGCAAGCAAGGCCGGGCTCTCCCTCCGCTGCCGTTCCAACGATCCAAGCGGATCGTCGGAACCTTTGGCAGCTACGCCCGGACCCGCCCCTGCTTCAAGGCGGGGGCGAGCCGCCCCTGGACCGGCTTCACTTAAGTAATGGATTCCAAAGGCGAGCCTTTGGCGGAGTTTGAGGCAGAGCCTCAACCTTGCCTGCTTCACCAGTCATTCCAAAGGGCCGTTGGTATCAGAGGCCCCACTGCCATGGGGCTGCTCCGCGGAGCGAGGTTCAGCCGTCGACGAGGGCCCGTCCGCGGCCACCTGCAAGCGCCCGAGCCGCACTGCCAGCGCGAGCCCGTCCGCACGCGAGACCTCCCCGATCGCGCCGCCTGAAACACGCGACAGGACAGCCTCGCCGTGGCACCACAGCGCGGACCCCGCGTCCGCCAGCGCCTGGTCGCGCTTCTGCCGCTCGGGTCGGGCGGCATCGGAGCCGACACGGTCCAGGTGTCGCGTCGCATCCGCCTCGGCGAGCGCGCGCAGGGCGACGATCGTGGCGAGGGCGTCCGCCGGCGCCCCCGCGGCCAGGATCGAGGACAGCGTCGCAGGCGCGTCCAGGCTGTCCGGTGCGTCCCAGTCCGCCCGCGTCCCGGCCGGCGGCCCGGCCCTCCCGGTCCGGTCGATCAGGCTCCGCTCCCCCTGCGCGACGCCTTTCCCCGATCCTGGCGCGGCCGCCACCCCGTCGAGCGCCGCCGCGATCCTGGCCCAGTCGCGGGCGACGGCGGCCCAGGCCTCCCGCGCACGCCAGACGTCCCGGAGGGGATCGCCGCCCGGCGCGCGGCGCTCGGGCGACAGGGCTCGGACCGCGATTGTATGTGCGCGCGCCTTCGCGAAACCGGCAAAGCTGCGTCGCGCCGGCTCGCCGACCACCTCCTCCGGCACGCCGTAGAGAACATCCGTCAGGAGAGCCGAGCTCTCGGCGGCATCCGCCCCGTGCAGCCGGCGGCGCGGAGCCGCATAGGCGCCGCCGGCGTGCTCCACGTGCCAGGTGCCGTCGGGCAGACGCAGCACCTCGACCCGCGCCGGCGTCGCCTCGTTCAGCGCCACGCCGAGGCTGGCCGGCTTGCCGATCCCGGCCAGCGCCAGCCAGAGCGGCGAGCCTTCCCAGGTGGCCATGCCCTCGCCGGGCTGCAGCAGGTCGAGCGTCGCCCCGCCGTGCAGCAGGCTGCGGTACAGCTCGGCCGCGCGCACCGACGCCGCCTGCGGACCCGCGCTGCCGACCGCCACCAGGCTGCGCGTGTCGTCCAGCCGCCAGCACTGCGTCGCGGGCCGCGCCGGGGACAGGTCGATCGCCACCGGCCGCTGTTCGCCGTGGCTCACATGCGCGTCGAAGTCGCCGCGGCCCGGCGCCCGCCGGTCGGCCCCGAGATGCAGCATCCGCCGCACCCGCGCGGGCGGGGGCGGGCCGGCGAACACCGCGTCGGACCCCGCGGCGGCAGGCCCGGCACGAACGGCACCGCCCTCCGCCACGATCCAGCCCCATGCGGCGGCGCCGTCGAGCGGCACCGTCCACTCCGCGGCCAGCACGGCGGCAGGCGCCATCGGCAGCGCCGCCGCCAGCAGCGCGGCGAGGGCGGCGACGTCGCGGCTGGGATGCCAGGAGGCGAGCACGCAGGGGCTCGGACCCGCCAGTCCGGTGGCAAGCGTCAGCGAGGCGCCGGGGACCGCAGACTTGCCCAGGACCAGCGGCTCCGCGCCGGCCGGCGTTCGCAGCCCGCCCTCACCCTGGCGGGTCAGCAGCACCGGCTCGCCGCCACGGCCGCGCACGGCGATCACGGCCCCGATGCCGGCGCCCCCGAGGCCGGCGCCCCCGAGGCCGGCGCCCCCGAGGCCGGCGCCCCCGAGGCCGGCGAGCCCGATGCCGCCAGACCTGGCGCCGTCCTCGACCCGCCCGAGCCCACCCAGCCCCGCCGGCCCCAGCAGCGCCGCGACCGGCGACAGCCGCACCGCGGCCCGCACCGGCTCCGGCACCGCCTGCGCCACCGGCAGCAGGCCCAGCAGCAGCGCCGCGACCGCGCTCGGCCGCTCGGCCGGGTGGGCGGGCACGGCGACGCTGCCGTCCGCGCCGGCCAGCTCCGCGAGCGCTGCGAGGCTTTCCGGCGCCTCCAGGCCCCAGCTCCGCCAGAGCGGCGGCAGGGTGTCCCCGGTCACCGGGTCCGGCCCGCCCAGCAGCGCCGCCTCCCAGCCGAGCTGCACGGTCAGCGCGATGCGCGGGTCCACGCCCAGCCGCAGCAGGTCCGGCAGCGGGCCGGCCAGGGTCTGCAGCGCCATGACGTCGGCCTGCCCGACCGGGTGGCCGACCTGCGCGCCGACGACCAGCCAGGGCGTGTCGCGCAGCATCGCGGCGAGCGCCGCCGGCGACACGCCGAGGCGCTCCCAGGCCGGCACGCCGCTGCCGCCGTCCTGCCCGCCGAGCACCTCGCCGACCGCCCAGGCCCAGAGCGGGTTCCCCATCACCGAGGCGGCGGTGAACACGATGCCGGGTCCCGGCAGCAGCGCGCCGAGGAAGGCCGCCGCCTGGCCGGACGGGGCGTCGCCCTCGGCGAGCAGGCTGCCCGCCTGCTCGCGCGTCCCGTAGGCATCCTCGATCGGCCCCTGGCCCCAGCCGGCGGCCGCGGCCGGCCCACCGGCCTCGCCCGCGGGGCCGGCCCGCCCGCGCCCGGCGCCCGGCTCGCGCCGGGGGGGGCCTGCCCCCGGCCCCGCCCTGTCCTGACCGGAAGCGCGCGCCGCGCCCTGCGGCACGGCTGGCGCGAGCAGGAGGGCTCCCTCCGCGTCCCGCCCGCCCGAGGCCATGACGCCCCCGGCAACCGACGCTGCCCCGGGGGCGGCGGGCGAGGACAGCGGACCCTGCGCCGCCGGCCCGCCTGCAAGTCCGCCGATGCCCGCCTGCGCGGCGCCGGACGGCTCCGTCGCCCCTGCGTCGCCTGCGGCCTGCGCGACGTCGGGCTGCACCCTGCCGGCACCGACATCGCCCGCGCCGGCCGAGGCCGTCGCCGGCGCGAAGGTCGCCGCGTCCGCGGCCGACGGCACCGAGCCGCTGAAGCGTGCGCCGGCGCCATCCTGGCCGCCAACCCGGGCGTCCGCCTGCCCTGCACCCTGTCCCGCGCCCTGGGCGATGTCGCGGGTCGCCTCCGCCGGATGCGGACCCGACCCGGCGGCGCCGGACATCGCTGCCGCGTCGGCCGGGAGCTCGACCGCCTGCGGAGCCGGGGTCGTCGACGATGGCAGCGCGGAGGCGGTCGCGTCCATCGCCGGCGCAGCCATGCCGGCATCGTCGGACGCCGGGGCAGCCGCCGCCGGTGCGGCCGCGCCGGCCTCCCGGGCGGCGGGTCCGGCGTCCAGGTGGATCTCCGCCACCGCGCGGTCCCAGCTCGCCAGCGCCGTCGCAGGGGGAGGGGCCGCCGCCGGCGCCCCCACCCCCGTGCTGCCTGCAACCCCCGTGCTGCCTGCAACCCCCGACACCGCGCTACACCAGCCCGACCTGGGAGAGCAGCAGCGCCGCGGGGCGGTAGAACTGCTCCGCGATGAACTGGCCGGGCGGGGTCTGCTTCGCGAGCGCGCGCGCCAGCTCCGCGTCCTCGGCGAGCGGCACGCGCAGCCGCCGCGCCTCGGCCATCAGCTCGGCCGCGCGGGCGTTGCGGCCGCGGCAGACCACCATCGGCACCGGAGTCTCACCGCGCCGGAACCGCAGCCCGACCACGATGGACCCGCCATCGTGCACCAGCAGCCCGGCCATCGCCACGCCGAGCCGGGCCGGGCCGGCGGCGGCCTCGCGCGTCAGGCGGCGTCGCTCGCGGCGCAGGGCCGGGTCGCCGTCGGTGTCCTTGCGCTCGCGCTTGGCCTCGCTGACGCTCATCTTCTGGTCGCGCCTGAACAGCCAGCCCTGCAGCCCGACATCGGCCAGGCCCGCCACCAGGAACAGCACGCAGGTCGCGACGAGCAGCGGCCCCATCAGCGCCGCGAACACCCCCTGCACGCAGCCGAGCCCGCAGCCCGGCGCCAGCACCAGCGCATCCACCCCGCCGGCGAGCAGGCAGAGCAGGATCGCGCCGAGCGCCGCCACCTTGACCAGCGACTTCACCAGCTCGATCAGCGTGCGCAGCTTGAACAGCTTCTTGAAGCCCTCGACCGGGCTGACGTTCTCGAACTTGGGCGTGATCGGGTCGGTCGCGAACGGCACGCCGCGCAGCATCACCAGCGCGCTGAGCACCACCAGCGCCGGGACCAGGCCCAGCACCGGGACCACGCCCGCCAGCGCCGCCGTGCGCGCCGCGCCGCCCACAGCGCGCAGCCCGAGGGCGAAGTCGCCCCCCGCCGCGTCGCCGGCGACGCGGAACATCGCCGCCGACGTGCCCACCACCGTGCCCGCGCCCAGCAGCAGGAAGCCCGCCCCGCCGATGAGGCCGGCCGCGGTGGTCAGGTCCTTGCTGCGCGCGACCTGGCCCTTCTTGCGCGCGTCCTCGATCTTCTTCTTGGACGCGGGAAGCGTCTTCTCCTCGCTCTGGTCGCCGGCCATCGCCTAGTCCCCCGCGAGCCGATGAAGCTGGTCGACGAAGGCCGTCAGCGGCGCCAGGCCGTCGCGCAGGTAGCCGATCAGGAACACCGCGTACAGCGGCAGGCCGACCACGTGCACCAGCCCCTTCAGCGACATCGCCAGGTCGAACACGTTGAGCTGCGGGGCGAAGCGGCTGACCAGGGCGAGCGCCAGCTCCACCAGCAGCATCGCCACCAGCAGCGGCGAGGCCAGCAGGAAGCCCGAGGCCAGGACGCGGTCGAAGACCCCCAGCATCAGCAGCGCGGCGTTGCCGGCGCCCCCGCCTGCCGTGACCCCGCCTGCCGTGACCCCGCCTGCCGTGACCCCGCCTGCCGTGACCCCGCCTGCCGTGGCCAGGCCCGCCAGGCGCGGCGCCGCCTCCAGCGCCGGCCACACCCGGTAGCTGTCGTACACCGCGTCGACCAGCATCCTCATGCCGTCGTTGAGAAAGAAGATCGTGATCAGGGTCAGCACAAGCAGGGTGCCGGTGATCCCGGTCTGCGCGTCCTGCGACGGGTCCGGCAGCACCGCGCCCGTCGAGCCGCGCTGCTGGTCGATCAGCTCGCCCGCCGCCTCCGCGGTCCAGAACGGCACGGCGAACAGGATGCCAAGCACCAGGCCGACGAAGGCCTCCTTGGTGCCGAGCAGCAGCAGGCGCGCCCCGCCGACCGGCGAGGCGAGCAGGAGCGGCAGCAGCGCCGGGGCCACCGGCAGCGCCAGCGCCAGCGCCACGCCGCCGCGCAGCAGCCCGGTCAGGCCCAGCCGCGTCGAGAGCGGCAGGATGAGCAGCAGGCCGAGCATGCGCGCGCTGGCCAGCGCCAGCGCCGACAGCAGCGGCCCTGCTTCGCCGGTCAGCGCGAGCATGGCCTGGGCGCTCACGGGATCAGCGCACCGTCGGCCGGGAAGGAAGCAAGGCTGGGCTCTGCCCAGACCCGCCAGGGGCGAGCCGCCCCTGGACCGGCTTTCTTAAGTGATGGATTCCAAAGGCGAGCCTTTGGCGGAGTTTGAGGCGGAGCCTCGACCTTGCCTGCTTCATCGCTCGCTCCAGGGCGCCATGGCCGTCAGCGCACGGTCGCGGGGAACTGGTCGAGGATCATCTCGGTCTGGTGCACCAGCGGCCCGGCCAGCGACGGCCCGATCAGGGCCAGCGTGACCAGCACCGCGACCAGCTTGAGCACCTGCGGCAGCGACTGGTCCTGGATCTGCGTCACCGCCTGCAGCAGGCCGACCAGCAGCCCGACGCCGGCCGCCACCAGCAGCACCGGCGCCGACAGCGTGAGCACCAGCATCAGCGTGTTGTTGAGCTGGTGCACGTACTCGCCGCTATTCATAGCTGAGCAGCAGCCCGTGCAGCAGCCGGGTCCAGCCGCTGACCATCACGAACAGGAAGATCTTGAACGGCGTCGAGATCACCAGCGGCGAGACCATCACCATGCCCATCGCCATCAGCACGTTGGACACGATCAGGTCCACCGCGATGAACGGCAGGTAGAGCAGGAAGCCGGTCTCGAAGGCGCGCGTCAGCTCGCTGATCACGAAGGCCGGGATCAGGATCAGCAGGTCGTCGCTGCGCGCGCTGCGGTAGAAGTCCGGCGGCCAGATGCGCTGCGCCGCGGAGAGCAGGAAGTCGCGCTCCCCCGCCGCGGCGAACCGCTCCAGGTACGCCCTGAGCGGCTCGGACACCGACAGCCCCGCCGCGCGCATCCCGGCCCCGGTCCCGAGATCGACCGAGGGCGCGGTCAGCCGGCCGTACACTTCGCTGACCAGCGGCGCCGACACGTAGGCGGTCAGCACGATGCTGATGGCGTACATCACCAGCGTCGGCGGCGTCTGCTGCGTGCCCAGGGCGTTGCGCACCAGGAACAGCACCACGGAGATCTTCAGGAACGCCGTGGTGGTGACCACCATGAACGGGATCAGGCCGACCGCGGCGGTGGCGATGATGACCGGCAGCAGGTTCGGGCCGAGCTCACCCATCGCGGCCGATCCAGACCACCTGCACGCCCAGGCTGTCGCCCACCGCGACGATCCGCCCGCGGCCGATCCTGCGGCCATGCGCCACGATGTCGACGGGCTGCTCCTCGTCGCGCGCGAGGTCGAACACGTGGCCGGGCCCGATCGCCTCCAGCTCGGCCAGCGCGATCTCCAGCCGGCCCAGCTCGAACACCAGCCGCACCGGCAGCTCGTCCAGCGAGGCCGCGTCGTCCGCGGGCGCGGCCCGCCCCGAACCCTGCGGACGGGGACCTTCCAGGCGGAAGCCGTCGAGGGCAGGGGCAGGCGTGTCGTCCGTCATCATCCATTCCCCAAAGCCGGCGGCGCGTGCATCCAGCCGCTGCGAGACCACCACCAGCGCCGCGCCGTTCCGCTCCGCGCGCCAGCAGACCCGCTCGCCGGCGACCAGCAGGAGGCCGCCCGGCACCCCCGGACACGGCGACGCGGCCAGGATCACGTCGCCCTGCCGCACCGCGCGCAGCATGGCAAGCGGAAGGTCGGTGGCCAGCGCGCGCACGCCCACCGGGACGGCCAGGCCGGGCAGGGCGCGCCGCGCGCCGCGCATCCGGCGCAGGGCCTCGGCGACGGCGCGCGCCGCCGCCTCGCCGAGGTCGAGCCGCAGCGCGAAGCACTCCGCCCCGCCGTCGCGGCACCGCACTCCCAGCGAGAGCCCGCCCTGCCACGCGGCTCCGGGCGCAGGATGCAGCCGCACCGCGAGGGCGGGCGCCTCCGCCTCCAGGCGGGCGAGGACCGGCTCCAGCGCCAGCTCGAGCAGCAGGCAGGCCGCGTCCTCCCCCGCGGCGGCGGCGGCCGGGTCGAGCCCGTCCAGCACCCGGCGCAGCAGCCGCCCCGGCACCGTGAGCAGCCCCTGGTCGCCGCCGAGACTCAGGCCGAAGCGGACGGGGTCCTCGACCGCGCCGGGCGCGGCGCCGAACAGGACGGCGAACCCGGCCGCCGCGACCGGGTCGCGCCGGCGGGCCAGCGCGACGGCCAGCCGGGCCTGCGCGCGCGTCAGGGCCGGCGGGCGCAGCGGGCGCGGCAGCGTCGCCGTGGTCACGACGGCGACCGCAAGCGCGCGGCGATCTCCTCGATCTCCGCCTCCTGGGCGCGCTCGTCGCGCACGGCGTCATGGCGCAGCGTCTCGCCGCGCAGCAGGGCGGCGGCCTCCGCCTCGCGCTGCGCGGCCGAGCGGACGACGCGCGCCGCCTGCGTCTCGCCGGCCGCCGCGACCCTCGACTGCTCCGCCGCGGCGCGGCGCTGGGCCAGGATGCCCGCCTGCGCCGCCATGCCGGCGAGCCTGGCCGCCTCGCCCTGGAACTGGCGCACGCCCAGCGGGCCGCCGGCGAGCAGGCGCGCGTAGATCTCGTCCTGCGCCAGCGCGCGACGCGCGGCGTGCGCCGCGGCGGCCGTCGCCGCGCGGGCCTCGGACTCCGTGGCCCGCCGCTCGGCCTGCATCGCGCGCGACAGCGCCGCCGAGGCGAGCTGCTCGCGCACCTGCTTGAGCCGCAGCAGCGCCGCGAGGTCGGCGGGCCTCATGCCGGCGAGGCCAGCAAGCAAGGCCGGGCTCCGCCCAGACCCGCAAAGGGTCCGAGGACCCTTTGATCCCATTTTTTAAGTATTGGATTCCAGAGGCGAGCCTTTGGCGGGGTCCAGGGGCAGAGCCCCTGGCCTTGCTTGCCTGGCTTCCCGCAGCCGGAGGCGCCCCGCCTCACGCCGCCAGCGCCTGCAGCCGGGCCAGCGTCTCGGCGAACGGCGTGGCCTCGTCGCCCCGCTCGCGCAGGAAGCCGCGCAGCGCCTCGATCTTGCGCAGCGCCTCGTCCGCCAGCGCGTCGCTGCCCGCCTGGTACTCGCCCACCCGCACCAGAAGCTCGATCTCGTCGTGGCGGGCGAGCAGCCGGCGCACATGGGCGGCGGCCTCGCGGTGCGCCGCGCCGGTCACCTGGCCCATGACGCGCGAGCGGCTCGCCAGCACGTCGATCGCGGGGTAGTGGTCCGCCTCCGCCAGCTTCTGCGACAGCACTAGGTGCCCGTCGAGGATCGACTTCACCTCCTCGGCCACCGGGTCCGCGGCGAGGTCGCCCTCCACCAGCAGGGTGTAGAACGCGGTGATGGTGCCCGATCGGTTCGGCGCGGCGCGCTCCAGCAGCCGCGGCAGGGCGGCGAACACCGAGGGCGGGTAGCCGCGCCGCGTCGGCGGCTCGCCGGCCGCCAGCCCGATCTCGCGCCACGCCCGCGCCAGCCGGGTCAGGCTGTCCACCAGCAGCACCACGCGCCGCCCCTGGTCGCGGAACCACTCGGCGATCGCGGTCGCGACCTGCGCGGCCTTGACCCGCTCCAGCGCCGGGCGGTCCGAGGTCGCGGCCACCACCACGGCCCGCCTGCGCGCGTCCGGGCCGAGCGTGCGCTCCAGGAACTCGCCGACCTCGCGCCCGCGCTCGCCCACCAGGGCGACCACGAACACGTCGGCCTCGGCGCTGCGCACGATGCGCGCGATCAGGCTGGACTTGCCCGCGCCGGCGGGGCCGAAGATGCCGACGCGCTGGCCCTCCGCGCAGGTCATCAGCGCGTCGATCGCCCGCGTGCCCAGCGGCAGCGCGCGCGCCACCGCCGGCCGGTCCAGCGCCGACGGCGGGGAGCCCTCGATCGGGATCTCGGCCTCGGCGCGCGGCGGGTCGTGCGGACGGTCCAGCGGCCGGCCCATCCCGTCCAGCACTCGCCCGAGCAGGCCGTGCCCGACCGCCACCGTCAGCCGCCGCCCGGCGGGCATGATCTCGGCGTGCGCGGACAGGCCGGAGACGTCGCCGAGCGGGGTCAGGAAGGCGCGGTCGCCGTGGATCGCGGCCACCTCCGCCTCGATCTCCAGCCCGGACGGATCGCGCAGCCGGCACAGCTCGCCGACCCGCACGCCGTCCAGCAGCGCCTCGATCATGGTGCCGGAGACGCGCTCGACCCGCCCGCGCCGCTCGCGCAGCGGCGCGCGCGCCGCCGCCGCCCGCAGCTCGGCCATCAGCCGCGCCGGGACCACGGGCGCGTAGGCCGCAGGCGTCGGCGTCACCGTGCGCCTCCCGCCACGTCGGACGCCATGTCCCCCGCCATGCTTCCTGGGGCATTGCCCGCGGCGGCGCGGTCCAGGGCGTCGCGCAGCACGGCGAGCTGCTGCGAGAGCCCGGCCCGCACGCTGCCGGCGCCGGTCTCGATCACGCAGTCGTCCGCCTGCAGGGCGCGGTCCTCGACGACCAGCAGGTCCTCCGCCAGCCCGGACAGCCGCGCCCGCACCGCCGCGGCGCAGGCCGGCGCCACCCGCACCACGATGCCGTGGCGCCCGCGCAGGTCCTCGACCGCGCGGCGGGCGGCGCGGGCCACCGCCTCGGCCAGGTCGAGCCCGCCCACCACGCGCGCGACCGCCTCTGCGACCACCACCGCGATCTGGCCCGGCAGGCGGGCGATCTCGCCCTGCGCGCGGGACGCGGTCTGCGCCAGCAGGCGGGCGGCGGCGCGGCGCCCCTCCTGCTCCGCGGCCTCGCGCGCGACCCGGCACTCGTCCGCGAGCGACGCCGCGGCGGCCTCGCGCTGCGCCCGCGCGGCCGTGCGCATGGCCGCGACCGCCGCCGCGGCGTCGCGGTACAGCCCGGCCTCCTCCGCGCCCAGCACCCGGCCCAGCGGGCGGACCGCGCGCGGCGCCGGCGTCACGGCTGCACGGCGCGCACGATCCCGGCCGCCCGCGCCCGCAGCGCCGGGTCGTCCGCGAGACGGTCCGGTCCCCCATCCAGCCGGCCGTCCGCACCCATGTCCGGCGCCGTCCACCTCAGCCGCATCCGCCCCGACGCCCAGCCGGGCAGCGAGTCGATCCAGGCCGACAGGCACGCCGCCCCGTCGCGCCGGATCGCGGCCTCGAGTCCATCCGCCGGAGTCGCGTTGCCCGCAGCCGGGGCGAGCGCCGCGTGGCGCAGCGCGGCATCGCGCGCATCCTCGCCCAGCGCGGCCACGAACGTCTCGACATCCTGCGCCAGCACCAGCGCGCGCACCCGCGGCGCGTGCCACACCGCGCCCGCCAGGACGGCGACGCGGTCCAGCGTGCGCGGCGACGCCAGCACCAGGCGGCGGTCCGCCTCCGCGAGAGTGTCCGGCTCGCCGCGGCCGAGCCTGGCGGCCAGCAGGGCCGAGGCCCGCCCGGACAGGCGCGGCGCGCGGAGCAGGCGGCGCGCGGTGGCGGCCTGCAGCCCGGCGGCGATCAGCGGCGCCGCGGCCTCCGGCAGCGCCCAGCGCGCGATCTCGTCGCAGTACGCCGCCATGGAGAGGCCCGCCGCGTCGGACGGCTCCGAGGCCGCGCTCATCGCACGATCAGGCTGGAGCCGATCCGCACCGGCCTGCCGCGCAGGCGCCAGAGCAGCCAGCCGGCGAGTCCCGCCAGCAGCAGGATCGCAGCCCCCGCCGCCGCGAGCACCGCCTGCAGCACGCGCGCGCCGCCGCGCTCCACCCAGAGCCCGGCGACGTCCTGCATCTCCGGCGCGGCGGGACCGGCGGGGCCGGCCTGGAGCCCGGGCACCAGCACCACGGAGACCTTGTCGTAGGACAGGCCGGCGACGCCGTTGGCCACCAGCATCTTGATCTGCGGCACCAGGTCCGCGACCGCGGCGCCCGGCACGTCGCGGATGAACACGGACGCAGAGGAGGGCGGCACGTCGCGGCGCAGAGGATCGTTGTCGGGCAGCACGATGTGCACGCGCGCCGACAGCACGCCGTCGATCTCGGAGACCGTGCGCGACAGCTCCTCGCCGAGCGCATAGACCATGCGGGCGCGCTCCTCGATCGGCGAGGACACCAGGCCGCCGCCCTTGAACACGTCGACGATGGAGTCGTAGTGCTGGTGCGGCAGCCCGTGGGTGCGCAGCACGTCCACGGCGTCGGCGAAGCGGCCCTGCTCCACGCTGACGACCAGCGTGCGGTCCTTGGGGTCGACCTCGCGCGCGGCGGGAATGCCGCTGCGCAGCAGCAGGGCGACCTCCTCGTTGGCGTCGCGCTCCGACAGGCCGGCGTTGAGCTGCGTCTTGCAGCCGGCCAGGGCCAGGGCCGCGAGCAGCGCCGCCGCGGGACGCAGGCGGCGGGTCATTGCGCCTTGATCAGCGTGTTGACCGAGCTGGTGAAGGTCGTCGCCGCCCGCGTGACCATCTCGGTCTGCATCGCGAAGTCGTAGGTCTCCAGCAGGACGCCGAGCATCTGCCGGTCGGCGGCCGCGGTGGCGGCGGGGCCGGTCGCGGCCGTGGTCGCGGCGGGCGCGGCCGGCCCCGCCGCATCGGCCGCAGGAGCCGGTCCGGCGCGCAGCGCGCCGGTCACGCTCCTGACGTGATCCGCCCTGGTCTGGAACCCGTCCAGCGAGGCCAGGATGGTGCGGCCCATCGCGGCCGGATCGGCGAACAGCGCGGCGCCCGGCGCGCCCGCCTGGAAGGCGCTGGACTGCAGCGGCCCGACCGCGGGCGGTTCCGTCACCGGCGGGGCTGGGGCGATCGGCGGCATCGGTGTCATGGGTCTGGTCTCCGGCCCTGGCGCGGCATGGCAGAGGCCGGCCGGCGCCCGGGGGGCGGCCGGCCGGCGGCGTGTCAGGTGTTGAAGCCGGAGTTCGACATCACCTGCGCCATGACGCTGTTCATCATCGTCTGCATGAAGCCCGAGGAGAAGTTCTGGATCGCCTGCTGCAGCTGCGTCATCGACCCGGCGTCGCCGGCGGGCTGCGACGCGGTGCTGGCGAGCTGGTCGAGGTCGACCTCCCCGCTTCCGGTGTTGGCGATCTGCGAACCCATGCTGCCGTTGGCGTTCTGGGCGTAGAGCTGGTCGTCGTCGCCTTCCGTCAGGTCGATCTCGTTCGGCTCGTCGAAGCTCTGCCGCGTGGACTGCGCCTGGCCGTTCATCACGCCCGAGGTGTGCAGGCCGCCGTCGTGCAGGCCGCTCATGGTCACGGCCTGGTCGCCCTTGGTGACCGCGACCTGGCTGATGTAGGAGTGCCCGCCGGCATCCTTCGCGGTGGGCTGGATCTGCACCAGGGTGCCGTCGTCGAGCTTGAGCGACAGGCCGTCGTTCTGGAACTCCGCGGTGTCCTTGCCGGCGACGCTGATGTGCGGGTCGCCCCACACCACCGTGTCCTTGCCGGTCTCCTTGTCGTGGATGGTGAGCTGGCCGGCCTGGCTGGTGCTCGCGGTGATCAGGTAGCGTCCGGTGTCCACCGTGTTGGCCGAGGAGTCCGCCGTCAGCGACGGGTCGCCGCCCGTCGTGTCCAGCGAGGCGATCGGCGCGCCCGTCATGATGTTCGAGCCTGCGGCGGGGCCGGCGCCTGCCGAGGCCGCAGCAGCGAGCTGGAGCGGCTGCGCGGCGCCGGCGGGCGTGAGCTGCTTCACCGCGTCGGCGATGAGCGCCGCGCGGAGCTGCGGGTCGGCGGTGTCGCGCGCCGAGTACAGGTCCTGCAGCGCGGTGGCCTGGTTCTCCTGCGGCGCCTGCTGGTGATAGCCGGCCTGCAGCCCGACCAGAGAATTCAGCGTCGCGCTGTCCAGGCCCTGGTAGCTGCCGAGGAACGGCGTCGTGGCCGCCTGGCCGCCGATGGTCATGTCGTTCATGTCATGCCTCCGTTCGGGACATCGGTCCCGGGTTGGTGCGCCGGGGGCGCTCAGATCATCGAGGCGATCGAGGCGAGCGATCCGAGGTCGCCCATGATGCCGCTGCTGCCGTGCTGCTGCTGCTGGCTGCCGCCCTCGGCGTCGTTCACCGTGCTGGCGATGTCGCCCACGATGCTCGCCCAGGCCATCACGTCGGCGCCGCCGCTGCCGACGATCTCCGCCACGTCCGCGACGTCCTTCACGGCGTCGCCTATCATGCTGAAGAAGCTCATCCATCCGTTCCTGTGCCGGGGTGGGCCGTCCACGGGGCGGCATGGATCGGCGATCGTCGCACGGCTGACAGCCCCGAAGGGGCGCTCGATCCGTCAGGCGTCCGAGGCGTGGCCGTGGCGGCGCTCATGCCGGCGTCACAGCGAAGGGCTCGCGGCCGAGCCGCGGAAGATGCGCACCGTGCCCGGAGGGACGGTCTTGCGCGGCAGCGCGGCCAGGGTCTGCTCGACCAGCGCCAGGTAGCGCGGCGGGCCTTCCGCGAGGCCGAGCCCGGCGTCGCCCGCGACGCGGATCGGCCAGCGCGGGTCGGCGATCCCAAGCTGGTCCAGCGTGCGCGAGAGCTGGCCCGCGTCGATCGTGCCCAGCACCAGGAGCTTGGACGCCGACTCGCTGTAGGCGGACGCGTACAGCGTCTCGCCGTCGAAGTACCACTCGAAGCCGAACATCCCCGCCAGGTGGTCGAGGAACGCGGCCGCCGGCACTGCCGGCAGCCTGCCGTGCACGCGGCCGTGCACCGCGGGGCTGACGCTCACGCGAAAGCCGGCCTGGCTGCCCAGCTCGCCCAGCACCTCGCCCAGCTCCTGGTCCACCACGCTGAGCGCCACGATCCGCTCCGGATGCGGCAGCGGCGTGGCCCCGGCCGGCGAGCCTGCCCCAAGGAATGCTGCAACAGCGAACAGCGACGTCACACAAACGAGTCGCATCATAGGATGTCTCTTTCACCTGTGATTCGGCAGGACTCGCAAAACCCAGCTACAGCCGGGCGACAGGACCAATCAGGTCTTGGCCGGCATTGCATGGCACGCCGAGCTACCAGAAGACCCGGCGCCTTTCCACAACCTGGACGGGAAAACTGTGGCATTCGAAAAAAATCGGCCGCGCAACGGAACCCGGTGAAAACACAGTTGACACGAGCGGTATCCTGTTGTGAAACCTGGAACCGACGATCCGCCGCTGCGATCGTCGGTGCGGCCAGGGCAGAGTGCCAGAGCTTTTCCGGTCTGATGATCCACTGTCGATCCGCGCAGCCTGTCGATACTCTGTATCGGGCAGACTGCTCTTCCTTGAGACTGACTTCTCTTCTGCAACCGATCGGCATTCTTGCGGTATGCGCCGCGTCCCGTGGCGTCCCCCGGCCGGCGTGCCGATCCCGACGGGCCTCGCGCCGCAACGCGCGATACGCATGCGGTCCTGATCGTTACTGTCCCATCGGCCGAAGAGGACCTTCGGCCCCGCAGCGCCAACAATGGCAACAGGAGCAAACTATGAGCGGAACGACATCCAACATCGGCGTGGGCACTCAGGCCGGCACGGCGGCCAGCAACCAGCAGAACCTGCAGACGCTGACCGACACCTACACCCAGGCCCAGGCCTTCGAGGCGCAGGTGACCCAGATCAAGGCCGCCGGCGACGCGGCGCTCGACGCCGTCAAGCAGCGTCCGCAGATCTGACGCCGGGCTGAAGGGCCAGCGCTCGGCCCGGGGTTCCGGAGGAGCGGCCGGAACCCCCTTGGCTCCCGGTGCCGGCGCGACGCCGCACCCGCTTCCGACTCACCCGCTTCGAAGGGCGGCACGGGGCGTCCGCACCCCCATCCGGAGACCACCGCATGACGACGGCCCGATGATCGCCGCGCGGCATGCCCCGCGCCAGTGGGTGGTCGAGATCGCCACCGGTCCGAACGCCGGCGCGCTCGTCCCTCTCCCGCCCGGCCGCTACCGGTTCGGCCAGCATCGCGACAACGACATCGTCCTCGCCGACTCCGCCGTCGCCCCGCGCCACGGCGTGCTGGAGATCGCCGCGGGTTCGGCGCTCCTCGAGAGCCTCGCGCCCGGCGTCAGGGTGCGCAGCCGCACCCTCGCCGAGGGCGCGCGCCGGCCGTTGCGCGACGGCGCCGAGATCACGCTGGGCGGCACCCGCCTGCGCCTGCGCGGGCCGGCGCGACACCGGCTCGGCTGGATGCGCCTGCCGATGCTGTCGGCCGGGCTGTCGGCCGGGCTGGCGGCGGTCGTCGGCGCCGCGCTGGCCATGGCGCCGGTCCGTCCCGCGACGCCGCAGGCCCTCGCATCGGCGGCCCCTGGCGCGACGGACGCGCTGCCCCTTTCCCGCGACGCCACGGTGCCTGATCCCGCGCCGCCGCCCGCCGCAGCGCGGCCGGCGCCGGCGCTGCCCTCCGTCGCGGATGCGGGCCGCTCGCTGCGGGCCCGGCTCGCGGAGTCGGGCCTCGGCGACGCCGTCCAGGTGGCGGTCGCCGACGGCGCCGTGCTGGCGACCGGCGCGCTGCTGCCAGGCGACCGTGACCGCTGGCTCGCCACGCAGATGTGGTTCGACGCCGCGAACCAGGGCCGCGTCACGCTCGTCGACAAGGTCGGCGTCGCCCGCGTCGACGACCTGCCGCACCTCGACATCCGCGCGGCGTCGGCAGGCGCCGTGCCGTTCGTCGTCACCGGCTCCGGCGACCGCTACGCCGAGGGTTCCGTGCTGGCGAACGGCTGGACGATCGCGCGCATCGGCATCGACCGCGTGACCCTGCGCCGCGGCGCGCGCACCATGGACATCACGCTCTAGCCATGACCGGCACCTCGATCGACCGCGCCGCCGATCCCGGCGGACCCCGCGCCCCTGAGGCGGCTGAGCCGCCCTCGCGCCTGCGCGCCGCGGGCCGCGTCGCCGCGGGCCGCCTCGACCCGACAGCGGCAGCGAAGGCCCGCAACGGCGAGGTGTCGCCGGTCGACGCGCTGGCGGCCTTGGAGGAACTGGCCGGGGGCGCGACGCGCCCGTCCGGCGGGCTGGCCGACCAGTTGCTGGCGTTCGTCACCCCCCGGCCGCGCCATCCGGACACGCTGAGGGCGCCGCGGATCGTGCCCCTGCTGGGCGCCGCGGCGAGCCTGCTGGAACGCGGCGCCGCCGGCTCCGACGACCTCGCCGCCCTGGGCACCGCCGCGCTGGGCCAGGAGCTGCGGCAGCACAGGGAGCTGGCCGAGCGGCGCGCCACGCTGATCGAGGGGTAGTCGCGCGCCATGGACGGAACGGCGTCGGACCAGGTGGTCGATCTGCTGCACTGCCTGGGCTTCATCTACCTGCGCCACGGCCAGCACCAGCGCGCGGTGGTGCTGCTGATCCTGGCCGCCCAGTCCGGCGCCGAGGCGCGGGCCGAGGTGCTGCGCACGCTCTGCGCGGCGCTGATCGCCGCCGGCATGGGCCGCCAGGCGCTGGAGATCGTGGACCGGCTCGCGGCGATCGAGCCGGAGGGCGCCGCCCACCCGATGATGCGGCTGATGCACGCGCGCGCGCTGCTGCTCCTGGACCGCGGCGACGAGGCGAGGGCGATGTTTCGCGCCGCCACCGCCGCCCCGGGCGACGAGCCGTTCGGGGCGGCCGCCTGATGCTCCGGCGCCTCGCACGACGCTCCGACCTGGTCGTGGTCGCCCTGCTGGTGGCCACCGTGATGCTGATGATCGTGCCGCTGCCGACCGCGGCGGTGGACGTGCTGCTGGCGCTCAACCTCGGCGTCAGCGTGCTGCTGCTGATGGTGGCGTTCTACCTGCACAGCCCGGTGCAGTTCTCCACCCTGCCGGCGGTGATCCTGATCGCCACCGTGTTCCGCCTCGCGCTGTCGATCGCGGTGACCCGGCTGGTGCTGATCCAGGCCGACGCCGGCGACATCATCAGCACGTTCGGCAACTTCGTGGTGGCCGGCAACATCGTGGTCGGGCTGGTGATCTTCCTGATCATCACCGTGGTGCAGTTCATCGTCATCACCAAGGGCGCCGAGCGCATCGCCGAGGTGGCGGCGCGCTTCACGCTGGACGCGATGCCCGGCAAGCAGATGGCGATCGACGCCGACCTGCGCAGCGGCGAGCTGGACCAGGCGGCCGGGCGCCAGCGCCGACGCGACCTGGAGCGGGAGAGCCAGCTCTACGGCGCGATGGACGGCGCCATGAAGTTCGTCAAGGGCGACGCCATCGCCGGCCTCGTCATCATCGTGGTCAACCTCGCGGGCGGGCTCGCGATCGGCACCCTGCAGCACGGCCTGTCGCTGGCCGAGGCCGGGCGGACCTACTCGATCCTGACGGTGGGCGACGGCCTGATGGCGCAGATCCCCGCGCTGCTGGTCTCGATCACCGCGGCGACCGTGGTGACCCGCGTCGGCGGCGGCGAGGGCGAGAACCTCGGCGCCGAGATCGCGGCCCAGCTCGGCCGCAACGGGCGCGCGCTCTGGCTGGCCTCGGTGCTGGCCGCGACGCTGGGCTTCATCCCCGGCTTCCCGCTGCCGATCTTCCTGGCCATCGCCGGGGTGTTTGCGCTGCTGGCGCGCGCCGCGGACCGCCGCCAGGCGCGCGCCGCGGCGCCCGCAGAGGCGCCGGCCGCCGTGGCGGCCGTCCCGATCCCGGCGCGGGTGCAGCTCGTGCTGTCCGCCTCGCTGGCGGCGCAGGCCGACCCGCGGCGCCTGTCCGCCGGGATCGCCGCGCGCACCCTCGCGCTGAGCGAGGAGCTGGGCGTGGCGTTCCCGCGCGTCGAGGTGGTGGTCGCCGGCCTGGACGGCGGGCGGTTCCGGCTCGACCTGGACGGCGTGCCGATCGCGGACGGGGCGCTGCCGGCCGACAGCCTGCTGCTGCGCGACGACGCGGAGAACGCCGAGCTGGCCGGCGTCGCGGCCACCCCCGGCGAGTCGCTGCCGGGGGCTGCGCGCACGCTCTGGGTCCCCGACAGCGGCCGCGCGGCGCTGGTCTCGGCGGGCGTGGGCTTCGTGGCCGCCGCCGACGCCCTGGCCGAGGCTGTGCCGGCGACGCTGCACCGCCACGCCGGGCAGTTCATCGGCATCCAGGAGACCCGGCAGATGCTGGGCCGGATGGAGGCGGAGTGGGGCGACCTGGTGCGCGAGGCGCTGCGCGTGGTGCCGCTGCAGCGGGTGGCCGACCTGTTCCGCCGCCTGCTGGACGAGGGGCTGTCGCTGCGCAACCTGCGCGGGCTGCTGGAGTGCCTGGTGGAGAACGGCGCGCGCGAGCAGGACGTGGTGATGCTGGCAGAGGCGGTGCGCGGCGGGATGCGCCGCCAGATCTGCCACCGGCACGCCGACGGGCTGCGCGTGATCGCGGCCTTCATCATCGACAGCGACGCGGAGGGCGTGCTGCGCGGCGCGGTGCGCCAGGCCGGCAGCGGCGCGCACCTCGCGCTGCCGGACGGCACGGCGACGGCGCTGGTGGAGCGCATCCGCGCAGAGGCCGCCGCCTCGCGCGGGCCAGGGCCGGTGGTGGTCACCGCGATGGACGTGCGCCGCCACCTGCGCAGCCTGCTGGTGAACAACGGCGTGCACACCGCCGTGCTGTCGTTCCACGACCTGCTGCCCGAGTTCACGGTGCAGCCGCTCGGCACGATCCGGCTGTCCGGCGAGGTGGTGCGCAGCGCCTCGGCCGCCGACGAGGCTCCCTCCGGCCCGGTGGCGCTGCAGGGGGTGGCGGCGTGAGGCGCGCGCCCGTGTGTCAGGCCGCTCCACGGGCGCGGCCGGGCAGGCGAGCAAGGTTGAGGCCCCGCCTTCAAGCAACGGGCCTCAAACTCCGCCAAAGGCTCGCCTCTGGAATCCGATACTTTAAGGAAGGCGTTCCAAAGGCCCGGCCTTTGGCGGGTCTGGGCAGAGCCCGGCCTTGCTTGCTGCCTGGCCAGCGTTCGGCTCCGCACGGACCGGCTTCGTGGTGCGTCGAGCATGGACCGCGGGCGCTGACGGCGCCGGCAGCGCGCGGTGCGGCACGAAACACAGGGGAGCCGAGCCGATGAGCGCCGCCATCCGACCCGATTTCGATCCTGTCGGGATCCGCGACAATTTCCCGCAGGCGCTTCCACCGCTGGGCCCGGCCACCGTCGCCGTCCCCCGGTCCGCGCCCCGGCCCGCGCCGGCCCCCGCGCAACCGGCGTCCGACGGCGTCACGCCCGAGCGCCGGGCGGCGATCGAATCCTGGGTGCACGACAACGCCCAGCCCGGCTTCCCCTCCAACGTGTTCCATGCCGGCCATGACCGGGTAGCGGACGCACTGGCGGGCACCTCGGACCTGCACCAGCTCAGCCCGCCGGAGCAGCGCATGGTGCTGAACCGCAGCCTCGATGTCTGGCAGAGCAGCGGCGACACCGGGGAGGTCGGGCGGTTCGCCGACAACCTGGCCGGCAAGGGCGCGCTGTCGCAGCTCGGCGCCCACCTCTACGCCGAGCGCGCGGCCGGCGTGGCGCAGGGCGCGGTGGGCCACGACATCGACCTGGACACCCGCACGCTGGCGAGCACCCTGGCGGCCGGCGCCGTGGTCGCCGCGGGCCCGCGCGACGCCCACGCGCTCCGCGCGCTGATCGAGGGGCTCGGCCCCGCCGCGGCGGGCAGCTTCGCGGACGCGCTGGATGGGAGCCCGACCGCGGCGGGCAGCAGCATGTCCGCCCCCGACGACCAGGGCAGGCTCGCCGGCGTGCTCGGGGCGCTGAATGCCGGCCCGGACACCGCGGCGGGACGCGACTTTGTCACCCACGTCTTTGCCAGCGCAAGGGACTGGACCTACCGCGACAGCGAGGTCAACGAGGCCGGGGTGCACGACCTCGGCCAGACCGACGTGGCGCAGCCGATGGCCGCCGCCCTCGCCCGCCTCGCCCATCCCGGCGACCCGGCGGCCCAGGCGCGCGACACGGCGCGGCTCGGCGCGATCCTGCAATCCCCGGCGGGCGCGAAGCTGTTCGCTCCCGACTACGGCTCGATGTGGACCGGACCCGACGCGGCCAGCGACCAGCTCTCCGCCTCGGCCCGGTTCCAGGCCCTGGGCGCGATCCTCGCCGATCCGTCGATCACCGCGCGGAGCCTGGGCCGCCAGGACTCGCCCTGGACCGACCCGCAGCTCGCGGAGGGCCTGGCGCGCGGCCACGCGCAGGCGCTGCTGCAGTCGCGCGGCGACGCCGCGCAGGCGCTGCCCGGCGCGCTGCTGGAGAACACCGTCGGCGTGGCGATGGGCCTGGCGCCCGCCCCGGTCACCGCGGACGAGACGCCGGCGCAACGGAGCGCGCGCGAGGGCGGCATCGCCGCCGGCACCGTGTCCGCCTACGCGAACGCGCGCGACGCCGAGCCGGTCCGCCTGGTCAGCGACGCCGTGCGCGCCGCCGCCGGGCAGGTGGGCGGCGACGCGGCCGCGCCGCAGGTGACGGTGCTGCCGGTGCAGGTGGCGAGCGCGGACTCCCCCGCGGTGAGCCTGCCGCTGTTCCGGGTGGACGGCCCGCGCGGCGAGCGCTTCGTGGACAACCGGGGCGGCCTGTACGCGAGCTTCGCCGACTGGCAGGCGCGCAACCAGCTTCCCGAGGGGACGATGACCTTCCCGCCGGGCGGCCACCTCTCCGCCGACCCGTCCGGGCGCGTGCGCCTCGCCAGCGCCGACACCCCGGAGACGCACAACGTCCTGCACCACGTCGAGCACGTCCTGGACAAGGCGGCGCTGGTGGGCGGGGTGATCGCGGGCGGGGCGATCGTGATCGGCTCTGGCGGCACGCTGGCGCCAGCGGTGCTGCTGGCGGCGGGCGCCTACGGCGCGGCGCGCAGCGTGCAGGACCTCGCCGAGATGGACGGGCGTGGCCAGACGCTGAACCCGCTGAAGAGCAGCGAGGCGCGCAACGAGTGGCTGACGCTGGCGGCCTCCGGCCTGACCGGGGCGGGCGCGGTGTCGGGCACCCTGGCGCGCGCCGCGGCGGGCACGAGCGTCCTGTCGCGCACCATGGCGGGGGCGACGGTGGTGCTGAACACCGCCGCGATGGGCGCCGACGTCGCTGGGATCGCCAACCAGAGCGTCGAGGCGGCCCGCAACTGGGACCGCATGTCGCCCACGGAGCGCCTCGGCGCGGGGCTCAACCTGGCGTTCTGGGGGCTCGGCGCGCGGGCGCAGGCGCGCGGCGACGTCCACGCGCTGTTCGACTTCGACGCGCAGCGCGCCCGGGTGATGGCGGAGAACCAGGCGCCGGTGCTGCACGACCCGGACGCCCCGGGCGGCTCGGTGGCGATCCGGTACGACGGAACCGATAGACGGCTCGGCACGGCATACATCGTGGCCGGGCCGGGCGCCACGGCCGCCGACATCGCGCTGCACCAGCGCCGGCTTCAGGGCCTGGCGGAGAGCAGCGGCGCGGAGGGAGGCGTGCGGCGGCTGCTCGGCGCTCCCGCCGCGCCGATCCGCTCGCGCGCCTGGGAGGCGGACGCCGAGGTCCGCAAGCTCGACGAGGTGATCGGCGCGGCGAACCGGCGCCTGCAGGCGGGCGGCCTGTCGGAGCCGGACCGGGCGCAGCTCGGCGCGGACGTCAACGCCTGGCGCGCGCGCAGGGACGGCCACGCCGCGGACCTGGCGCGGTTCCGGGCGCGGTTCCGGGCCGACCCTGCGCCGGGGGAGCAGCCCGGCACCGGGGTCATCGAGCAGCCCAGCGGCGGGCGCGACGAGGCGACCCGGCTCGGCCGGCCGGAGATCCCGGCGTCCGGCTACCACTGGGCGATGCTGGACGGCGAGCTGCGCATCCGGCCGAACGGGGAAGGGGCAACCCGGCCGCACATGGTGTGGGACGACGCGCAGCACCGCGCGGTCGAGGCGGCGGGCGACCCGGTGCGGCCGAGCCATGCCGGCGACAAGCAGAGCTTCGCCCTGCCCGCGGGAACGCAGCGCGACGTGATGGCGCCGCTGGAACGTGAGCGCGATCAGGCCCGGGCGGAGTACCAGCCCCTCGCCGCGCTGAAAGCCGGCGGGGCGCGGCTGACGCCTCGGCAGCACGAGGCGCTGCTCCGCTCGCAGCAGAAGGTGATCGCCGCCAGCCGCGAGCTCGGCGAGGCGGGCGCCGAGGCGTATGTGCGGGCGCATTACGCCCATCCGGGTGCGGAGCCCGAGCTGGTCTACGGCGGTCCGGGCGCCGCGTCGAAGTCCGGCGACTTCGATCAGGTCTGGCGGGTGCGGGGCGCGGGCGGGCACCCGCACTATGTCGTGGTGGAGGCCAAGGGCGGCACGTCGCCGCTGGGCACCCGCATGGTGGGCAAGGAACCGGCAATGCAGGGGACGCGAGCCTACTTCGACAAGATCGTCGAGATCATGGGCAGGAGCGGGGACAGGTCGGCGCGGAGCGCCGCCGCGGATCTGACAACCGCCGACCAGCTCGGCGAGGTCACCTACCTGGAAGCACGGACGCCGGTGAAGCTTGACGCGGACGGCAGGAGCTCCTCGCAAACGGTCGTCGTGCACGAGTTCAACATCGACCGTCCGGCACAGCCATGAGGGAGCGGATGCCTGCACCGACATGCTTCGTCGCGCGGCACGCGACGGACCCGGGCGACGGGACCTTCGCCGAACGGCTGGACACCGAGCGCAGGCACGTCGGCAACGCCCGCGCCCTCCTGCCGGAACGTCCCGGCAACGCGCGCAGCCTCTACCGTCACAGCCTGTTCGAGGCCGGCCTGCTGCAACTGGTGGAGCCGGACTCGCCCGCGATCGTGGCCGCGCTGCGGCGGGCCGGCCGGGCGGTGGTGGGATGCTGCGCCCTGGTGTCGCCCGGCGAAGGCGCGGTGACGCTCGACATGGAGGGCGAACCGGTCACGGCGCAGCGGTTCTTCACAAACAACCTGATCGACGTCGGGGACTTCATCGACGGCTTCTACGCGGCACTCGCGGCGGACGACGACGCCTCGCTCGACGCGCTGGCGCAGGTGGACGTGCAGGCGCTGCGCATGCAGGGCGTGTTCCCCGAGGAGTACCAGTTCCACTGGGCGCGCGCGCTGCAAGGGTTCCAACTCGGGGCGCCCTGGACCGCGGACGCCCTCGTCGCGGCGATGCGCGGGTCGGCACCGGAGCGGCTGCGGCACGGCGACGGGCCGACCGCCTACATGTTCTTCAAGTCGAGCCTGGAGATGGGGTTGCTGAACGCCACCACCATGGACCCGGGCGCGTTCAACGCGGCGCTGCTCAAGGCGCTGGAGAACCACCGACACTACTTCTCGTCCGTGGAGCCGAACCCGGGCGAGGACCAGTCCAACGACCCCCTCGGCTTCATCGCGCTGGGACCGCTGGCGTTCGCCGCCTCCATGGCGCGGCGCGGCTGGCCGATCACCGTCGCCTCCGACTACCTGCCGCGCTCCGTGCTGGCGGCGTGAGGCGCGCAGCCCGTGCGTCGGCTCGTGCGGCTGGATTCTCTGCGAACGGAGCCGTCGGAAGGACCGGGGAAGCCGCTGTCTGTTGCCCGCGATCCCAGACTCGTACCAGTACCCCTCCCCTGACACTGACCTGTCAGCAGGCAAGGCTGGGCTCTGCCTCCGCTGCCGTTCCCTGTGATCCGAGCGGATCGTCGGAACCTTTGGCAGCTCCGCCCAGACCCGCCGGGGGCGAGCCGCCCCTGGACCGGATTTACTTAAGTAATGGATTCCAAAGGCGAGCCTTTGGCGGAGTTTGAGGCGGAGCCTCAACCTTGCCTGCCTTACCGGTCGTTCCGAAGGGCCGCTGGCATTAGTCGTAAGCCGTCCTGCAGGCCTTGCGCTGCGTGGAGCGATGCTGATCCAGCACCCTGCAGGCAAGGTGTCACGAGATGCCCAGCCCGCCGTAACGTGGTCTACAGCAGCCCAACGATGCGTGGCGCTCAAAAATTTCCCGACGCAGCTTCCTTCAGAGTCAACTTTCTCAACGTCAGGCCAGAAATCGCCTGGTGCAGGCGGCCGTTCTCCTTCTCGATCGATCCCAGTTAACGCACTTGATCCATCTTCAGACCGCCAAGCTCAGCTTCCAACAATAGTATATCGGTTCCGTCACGCTGATCGCCCGGATTGCTTCTGCCACCGGCTTGTCCTGGCCAACCAAGACCTCGACTTGCCGGAATTTGGTCACGATCTCTCCCGCCTTGTGACGCTTGCGCGCCATTCAGCTCCTCCATGTGCCTTCCGGTCCTTGCATCACCGGCGGCTCACTTCTAGAGGGGCAGGGCAAGCCGACTCTCGTACCCTCGTCACCCGGGTTCAGCCAACGCTTGCCACAAGACGGACGGACAGGCGTATCCCACACCCCGCTCCACCCCGCCCATGAGACCCGACGCACCAGGCCGCGTCGCGCCGTTCCCGTCGGGCGGGTTGCGGGCGTGGTGGCCGCAGCAGGCGGCCGACGCCGTCCGGCTCGGGCTCACGACCGTCGCCGCGCTCTACCTGGCGATGGAGTTCGAGCTGGCGCGGCCGGAGTGGGCAGCGTGGACCGTGCTGTCGGTCTCGCTCGCCACCAGGGCCAGCTCCCTTGAGAAATCCGCCTGGCGCGTCGTCGGCACGCTGATCGGCGCCGTGGCGGCGCTGGCGATCACCGCCGCGTTCGCGCAGGACACCCTCGCCTTCGGGGTGCTGCTCGCGGCGTGGCTGGGCATGGCGACCCTCCTGGCGAGCACGGCCCGCAGGCAGGACTCCTACGGCTTCGCCCTGATCGGCTTCACCGTCCCGATCATCACCCTGAGCAACGTCTCCCAGCCGCTGTCCGTGTTCCCGACCGCCGTGGACCGCTGCTCCTCCCTGCTGCTCGGGATCGCGTGCGCCTACGCCTCGGCCGCCCTGGTGGCTCCGGGCGTCGGCACGGTGCGCGCCGTGCTAGCGGACAAGGTGGACGCGGCGGCGCGGGCGTGCGCCGTGTGGTGGCAGGCCGGGCACGAGCGCGACGACTGGGGCGCGCCCCCGGTGCAGGCCGTGCTGGCGCTCGACGCGACCATCACGGACGCGCTGATCGAGCATCCGTCGCTGCGGACCGGCGGCCAGCCCGCCCGCGACGCGGCGCCCGCGCTGCTCAGCGCGCTCGCGTCCGGCCTGCTGGAACAGCGCCTGCCGCGGGCCGAACGGGACGCGGCGGACCTGCTGCTCGCGTGGGACCGCCCGGGGATCGCCTGGCGACTGCGCCGATCCCACGCCACCGCGCGGATGCTGCGGCGCGGGCGCCGCGTCAGCACCGGCCGGGCCGGGTCGCAGCCGCTCGCCTTCGACCGCGACTGGCGGCTGGCGGGCAACAACGCGGTGCGCGCCATGGCCGCCGTCAGCCTGGTCGACGCGTTCTGGTACGTGTCCGAGTGGTCGTCCGGCGGGGCCGCCGTCACCTTCGCCGGCCTGGTGTCGGTGCTGCTGGCCACGCGCGACAACCCGGCGCGCGACGTGCTCAACTTCCTGAAAGGGGCCGCGTTGGCCAACCTCGTCGGCCTGGTCGCCCACTACGTCGTCCTGACCTCGACGGGAGACTTCCTGCTGCTCGCCGCCGTGGTGCTGCCGATCAGCATGATCGCCGTGGCCGGGCGGTCCGACGCGCGGGCGGTGAGCGCCGGCGGGTTCGGCATCACCGTGTTCAGCGCGCTCGATCCCCTCAACGTCATGGACTACGACCTGGCGTCGGCCCTCAACGGCGTGGTGGCGAACCTGCTCGGCGTCGCCACGGCCGTGCTCGCCTTTGCCGCGCTGCCGCCGCCCGCCAGCGCCGCGACCCGGCGCGCCCGGGCCAGGCGGCGGATCGGCCGGGCCGTGCGCGCCGCCGCCCGCCGCCCGGCCCTCCTGCTGCCCAACCCTGGCCGGTGGTGCGCCCCCATGTTCGAGCGCGCTGCCCTGCTCGCGCCAGAGGGCACGGGCGCCGTCGCGCAGGCGCACACGCTCATGCTGGCCGGCCTGCTCCTGCTGGCGCTGCGGCGCCACGACGACGCGCTGGGCCGCCGGGCCGGACGGATGCTCCTCGGAGGCGGGCCGGACCTCGCCGGCAGGCTCGCCAGGCTCCGCGTGTCCGGCGCAGGCAGCGACCTGGAGGGCCGCCGCCTCATGGCCCTGGCGGCGCTGCTCGAACCGGGCGTGCCGGCCGGCTTTCCCGGCCTCGCCCCGGGGGTGGCGGCATGATCGCGCTGCGGGAGGTGGATGTCGTGGGCGTCTTCGTGTCGCCAGGGCTGGTCTGCCTGCTGGCCGCCCTGGTCGCCTCCGCCCTGCTACGCCGGCTGTTCGACCGCCTCGACCTCGACCGCTACGTCTGGAACCGCGCCCTGTTCGACCTGGGCGTGCTGGTCTGCGTCGCCGACCTGCTCGTCCTGTCGCTCCGCTCAGCCGCGCGATAGATGGCGGGGAAGAGCTGGCAGCCGCCGGCGGCGTTCAACGTCGTCGCCACCCTGTCGGTGCTGGCCGCCGCCCTGGCGCTGACCTGGCTGGCGTGGAACTACTACGAGTACTCGCCCTGGACGCGGGACGGGCGCGTGCGGGTGTACACGGTGCAGGTCGCGCCGGAAGTCTCAGGCGTCGTGGCCGAGCTGTCGGTCAGGGACAACCAGCTCGTCCACAAGGGCGACGTGCTGTTCCGCATCGATCCGCGCACGTACGAGAACTCGGTCAGGCAGGCGGAGGGCAAGCTGGCGCAGGCCAGGGCGAACGCGAGCTACCTCGCCGCAGAGGCCAGGCGGCGCCAGGCCCTGTCCGACCTCGCCGTCTCGCGCGAGCAGCAGGAGAACGCGACCGCCATCGCCCAAGCCGCCAGCGACGCCGTGCTGCAGGCAGAGGCCGAGGTCGACCAGGCCTCGCTGAACCTGGAGCGTGCCACCGTCCGCTCGTCCGTCGACGGCTGGGTGACCAACCTGCTGCTGCAGGGCGGCGGCTTCGCCACGACCGGGGCGGCGGCGATGACGCTGGTCGACGCGGACAGCTTCTGGATCGAGGGCTACTTCGAGGAGACGCAGCTCCGCCGCATCAGGGTCGGCGCTCCCGTCACAGTGGCCCTGATGGCCTACCCCGGGACCATCGTGACGGGCCACGTCTCCGGCCTGGGCCGCGGCATCGACGTCGCGAACGCCGCACCCGGCGTGCAGGGGCTGCCGAGCGTCAATCCCGTCTTCACCTGGGTGCGCCTGGCGCAACGGATCCCGGTCCGGGTCGACCTGGAGGACGTGCCGTGCCCGATCGTGCTGTCGTCCGGGCTGACCGCGACTGTCACCGTGATGGAGCGCGGCAGCCGGGCACGCCCGCAGGGCCGGACAGGAAGCAGCGCGGGCATGGGCTGCGATGAGCCCCGGCCGTGACGCGACCTTCCGCCGATCGCCGTCGTGCCCCAGGGTCCGAAGGACTGGGCATAGCCTGAAGCACCGTCCTTGCGACCGGCAAGCGCCAGTCCGGCTGTTGGCGACAGATTTCTGATCCCAGGGTTAGACTTAACTTACTTTAAAGAATTCAGAAGATGGTGGATATGGCACGACTTCGAATTTGTAGATGAACACATCAATACATGCACACGAGGAAGTGCCGGGAACCCCGGCTCCGACCCACGCTTCAGGATACTGAAAGCACGGCGGAGACGACCATGGCAGCCATGACGAAGCCCACGCGGAGCTGGCTGTTCACGCCGGGCACCCGCCCCGATCGTTTCGCCAAGACGACGGAGAGCGGCGCCGACGTGCTCATCATCGACCTCGAGGACGCCGTGTCGCCGGACGACAAGCCCAAGGCACGGGCCGCGGCCCTCGACTACCTGTCCTCTCCCGCGACCGGAGCGACCTCGCGGGCGCTGCGCATCAACGGGCTCGACACCGCGGCCGGCATCGCCGACCTCGACGCCCTGCTCGCCTCCTCCGCCGCCCCCGACTTCCTGGTGCTGCCGAAGGCGGACGGCCCCGGGCACCTGCACATCCTCGATCGCCTGCTGACGGCGAAGAAACTCGACACCCGGCTGGTGGGGCTGGTCGAGAGCGCCCGCGGCCTCGCCGCCGTCGAGGCCACCGCCGCGGCGACGCCCCGGCTGTTCGGGCTGATGCTGGGCGCCGCCGACATGGCCGCCGACCTGGGCGTCGCGACCGCCTGGCCGCCGCTGGCGTCCGTGCGCAGCCGCCTGGTGCTCGCCTGCGGCCTGGCCGGGGTGACGCCGATCGACACGCCGTTCTTCGACGTGCACGACAGGGAGGGGCTGTCGCGCGAAGCGGCCGACGCGGTGGACTTCGGCTTCCCCGCCAAGGCGGCGATCCACCCCGGCCAGGTCGGCCCGATCAACCAGGCACTGACTCCGACGGACAAGGCGGTCGAGCACGCCAAGGCGGTGCTCGCCGCGAACACCAGCGGCGTCGGCGTCGTCGACGGCCAGATGATCGACGAGGCCGTGGCACGTAAGGCGCGTCGCGTGCTGGCCGCCGTCGGCCAGTAACACAGGTCTCAATACAATCATGGCAGATATCCCTGACTTTGCGGCCTGATCTTTTAAAACCACGTGCTGGGCAGTGGCATTTAGATATTATTCATTTCTGCCCAAAACTAACCCAGTTGATGGCGAAACAAGTAAGAATGCCGCGTTGTATTCCTGGATCTTCAGAGCCAGATAGCCACGCAGCGGTTTTCTTGCCCTCTCAACCTCCCGAGATGGAAGGGCTTTTCGCATGGAATCCTTGCTGCCCGCCTACAAGAGCGTCGGCGAACGCCGCTATCGTGAGACGTCCGGCCTGTATTGGGAGGATTTCGTCGAGGGCGACGTGTTCGAGCACCGTCCCGGCCGCACGGTGCTGGACGTTGACAACACCTACTTCACGCTGCTGACGCTCAACGTGCAGCAGGTTCATTTCGATGCCGCCTACGCCGCCACGACCGAGTGGAAGAAGATGCTGGTGGACAGCACCTTCACGCTCGCGCTGCTCACCGGCATGTCCGTGCGCACCGTCAGCGGCAAGGTGGTCGCCAACCTCGGCTGGGACAAGGTGAAGGCGACTCACCCTGTGTTCGCCGGCGACACGCTTTATGCCGAGAGCACGGTGCTGACCAAGCGCGAGTCCGAGAGCCGGCTGACCCAGGGTATCGTCACGGTGGCCACGCGGGGCATCAACCAGGACGGCAAGGAGGTGATGACCTTCGAGCGCACCATGCTCGTCCACCGCCGCGGCCAGTCCCCCGAAGAGGCCGGCAACTACTGACGCAGACAACCCCTGACCCGGCAGCAGGCAAGGCCGGGCTCTCCCTCCGCTGCCCCTTCCACGACCCAAGCGGGTCGTCGGAATCTTCGGGCAGCTCCGTCCAGGCCCGCCAGGGGGGAGGCCCCCCTGGACCGGCTTTACTTAAGCATCGGATTCCAAAGGCGAGCCTTTGGCGGAGTTTGAGGCAGAGCCTCAACCTTGCTTGCTGCATCGGTCACTTCAAAGGGCCGTTGGCATGATTTCGCAGACGGCACAGGAGTGCGCGGCATGGATGCGGCTTCCCTCTACAGGTCCAGGCTGACCACGCCCGGCGAGGCCGTCGCCGCCATCCCCTCGGGTTCGAAGCTGTCCATGGGCATGGCGGTCGCCGAGCCGCCGGCGCTGCTGGATGCGCTGGCGGCCCGCGCGGAGGCGGGCCAGGTCGAGGGGCTGAGGATCTACTATTTCGAGGCCCTGGCGGCGGCGGGCAGGTCGGTGCTGCGCTACGAGCTGAACGGGCGCATCCAGCCGTACTGCATGTTCGTCACCGCGGTGGAGCGCGCGCTCATCAGGCGCGGCCTGGAGGAGGGCGGGCGCAAGGTGGTTAACTACGTGCCCAACAACTTCCACCAGGCAGTGCGGCTGCTGACGGAGGAGATCGGCATCGACACCTTCGTCACCACGGTCTCGCCTATGGATCGGCACGGCTATTTTTCATTTGATACCGGCAACGACTACTCCACCAAGGTCGCCCGCGCGGCCAAGCGCCTGATCGTCGAGGTCAACGAGAACATGCCCCGCGTGGCCGGCGCCGGTGCCGCGCTGCACGTCTCGGAAGTCACTGCGATCGTGGAGAACCACGTCCCGCTGCCCGAGCTTCCCCTCGGCAAGGCGACGCCGGACGACGAGGCGATCGCCGACATGGTGCCGGACGGCGCCTGCCTGCAGATGGGAGTCGGCGCGCTGCCGAACCTGGTCTGCGCGCAACTGGCGAGCCGCAGCGACCTCGGCATCCACTCGGAGGTCCTGTGCCCCGGCATGGTGGACCTGGTGCTGGCGGGCAACGTCAGCAACCGGCGCAAGGCCACTGACCCCGGGGTGTCGATCTTCACCTTCGCCATGGGCCAGAAGGCGATGTACGACTTTCTTGACGGAAATCCCGGCGTGGAAAGCCGGCCGGTCGATTACGTCAACGACCCGTGCGTGATCGCGCGCAACGACAACGTGGTCTCGATCAACACGACCCTGCAGGTGGACCTGACCGGCGCCTGCAACTCCGAGCACATGCTGGGCCACCAGTACAGCGCGTCCGGCGGCCAGCTCGACTTCGTGCGCGGCGCCTACGCCTCGCGCGGCGGCAGGTCGATCATCGCGACCCGCTCCACGGCGGCGAAGGGCAAGGTGTCCAAGATCGTGGCCAGGCTCGACGGCCCGCTCACCGTGCCGCGGATCGACGTGCACATCGTGCTGACCGAGTTCGGCTCGGTGAACCTCAAGGGCCTGTCGTCGACGGAGCGCGCGCACGCGCTGATCGGGCTGGCGCACCCCGAGTTCCGCGACGGCCTGATGGCGTCGGCCAGGGAGATGAACCTTGTCTGATGCTGGCGCAGCCGCCTGCGACACGCGTGCGACCGGCGTGCTTCAGGTGTCGGAAGGCCGCTCCGGTGTGCGTGGCCACCTAAACCGCCCGGTGTCCAGTGCCGTCGTCGAGCAGATCCCAGGCGCCGCATTGCGAGCGCCAGGCGGCGACATCCGCCACGCGCTGAACTTTCCCCGCGGGAACATGGCGGTCTGCGAGATGTCGCCAAGTTCTGCCGGCATGGGGGCTCCGGCGAACCGCTTGCGCACGGAATGCGAGCCCGTGCTCGACTTCGCCGCCGTCCACCCGGCCGTCGCCACCTCCAGCAGCAAGGCGCATTGACATGGCAAGGACCGTGGCGGACCAGATGGTCGAGGTGCTCGCGGCGGCCAACGTGCGCCGAGTCTATGGCATCGTCGGTGACAGCCTCAACGGATTCACCGATGCGCTGCGCCGCCAGGACGGCATCCAGTGGCTGCACACGCGGCACGAGGAGGTGGCCGCCTTCGCCGCGGGTGCCGACGCCCACGTCACCGGCCAGCTCGCCGTCTGTGCCGGAAGCTGCGGCCCCGGCAACCTGCACCTGATCAATGGCCTGTTCGACTGCCACCGCTCGCGCGTGCCCGTGGTGGCCATCGCCGCGCATATTCCCTCGCCCGAGATCGGCTCCGGCTACTTCCAGGAAACCCACCCCGAGCAGCTGTTCCAGGAGTGCAGCAGCTACTGCGAGATGGTGTCCAGCCCGGCGCAGATGCCGCGGGTGCTGGAGATCGCGATCCGCCGCGCCGTGGCCGAAAGCTGCGTGTGCGTCGTCGTCATCCCCGGCGACGTGGCGCTGCAACCGGCCTCCGACACGCCGGCCCCGCTCGCCTCCGCGCTGCTCCTGCGGACACCGGTCGTCAGCCCGTCGCCGCAGGCTGTCGCGGAACTGGCGGACATGCTGAACGCCTCCGGGCGTGTGACCCTGCTTTGCGGCCGGGGCTGCGAGGGGGCGCACGCCGAGCTGATCGAGCTGGCCGAGGCGCTCAAGGCGCCTGTGGTGCACGCCATCCGTGGCAAGGAGCACGTCGAGTGGGACAATCCCTACGACGTCGGCTTGACCGGGCTGATCGGCTTCTCCTCCGGCTACTACGCCATGGGAAGTTGCGACGCGCTGCTGATGCTCGGGACCGACTTCCCCTACGGGCAGTTCTATCCGAAGGGCGCGCGGATCGCGCAGGTGGACCTTCGCCCCGAGGCGATCGGACGGCGCACGCCCATCGAGCTTGGCCTGATCGGCGACGTGCGCGCGACGGTGCAGGCGCTGCTGCCTCTGCTGGATACGCAGCGCGACGACAGGCACCTCAGGACCTGCGTCGCCCATTACCAGGACACCCGCAAGGATCTCGACGAGCTGGCCGAGGGCAGGCCCGGCGGCCGGCTCCATCCCCAGCACATCGCCCGAGTCATCAGCCAGCTTGCATCCGACGACGCGGTATTCACCTGCGACGTCGGCCTGCCGACCGTGTGGGCGGCGCGCTATCTCAGGATGAACGGCAGGCGCAGGCTGGTCGGCTCGTTCTGGCACGGGTCCATGGCCAACGCCATGCCGCAGGCCCTCGGCGCCCAGGCCGCCTTTCCGGGCCGTCAGGTCGTCTCGCTGTCGGGAGACGGGGGCTTCACCATGCTGATGGGCGACCTGCTGTCGGCCCGGCAGCTCGGCCTGCCGATCAAGGTCGTGGTGTTCAACAACGGCGCACTCGGCTTCATCGAGCTGGAGCAGAAGTCGTCCGGCTTCGTCGACACGGGCACCGGGCTCGACAACCCCGATTTCGCCGCGATGGCAAGGGCCGTCGGCATCCACGGCGTGCGCATCGACGATCCGGCCGACGTGGAGACGAAGATGGTCGAGGCTCTGGCCCACCCCGGTCCGGTGCTGGTCGACGCGGTGGTCAACCGGATGGAGCTGGCCATGCCGCCCAAGGTGACGGCCGAGATGGCCAAGGGGTTCACGCTCTACATGCTCAAGGCGGTGATGAGCGGGCGGGGCGACGAGGTGGTCGAGCTCGCCCGCTCCAACCTCCTGCGATAGCGCCGGCTTCCTGATAGCGAAGACGCACCATGACAAGTGACCCGAGCGGCGGGCTGGCGGGGCTGGCCGTCCCCTGGCTGCAGGGAGTCGGGGCGGCGGTGGAGGCGTTCCGGCTCCGGACCGGTCCGCCGACCCCGTTCGCGACGCCCAGCACCGTGGCGCTCGACCTCAGGACCATGCGCCTGCGGGACTACTCGACGCGGGGCAGCGACGTTCCGATCATCGTCCACGCGCCGTTCGCCGGGCATGACGCGGTCATCGCCGACTTCCACGAGCGGCAGAGCCTCATGCGCTGCCTTCAGCACCACGCGGGCGGCCGGCTGTTCCTGACCGACTGGAAGTCGGGCCACCCCGGGATACGCGACTTCGGCATCGACGATTACCTGGCGGAGCTGCTGGTGGCGGTGGACCACGCCGGCGGCCGTGCGCACCTGGTCGGGCTGTGCCAGGGCGGCTGGGCGTGCGCCATGCTCGCCGCCCGGTTCCCGCACAAGATTGCCTCGCTCGTCCTCGCCGGAGCGCCGCTCGACCTTTCGGCCGGCGACGGGGCGATCAAGAGGGCGGTGCAAACCCTGCCGCAAGGCTTCTACGAGCAGCTCGTGTCGTTCGGCGGTGGCTACCTCCGCGGGGCCACCATGCTGCAGGGCTTCAAGACCATGCACCCGTTCGAGCAGTACGTGGAGAAGTACATCCACTTGTACGAGCACGCGAATGAGCCAGACTTCCGGGAGCGGATCGAACGCTTCGCCGGATGGTTCGAGCATCCGATCGACCTGCCGGGCCGCTGGTACCTGCAGGCCGTGCGCGAGCTGTTCCACGACAACCGCTTCTTCGACGGCACCTTCGTCGGGCTGGGCCAGACCCTCTCGATCTCGGACATACGCTGCCCGGTATACCTGCTGGCGGGCGAGGACGACGACATCACGCCGCCGGCCCAGGTGCACAACGCCCGCGCCCGCCTGTCCACTCCTCCCGGCCGCATCGAAAGCAGAACGGTGCCTGGCGGCCATGTCGGACTGTTCATGTCGCACCGCACGGTCGGCGACACCTGGCCGGGCATCGCCGGGTGGATACGCCGCAGCGACCCCGCCACAGAAGGAGCGTGACGATGCCGACCAGCGTCATCGACAGCCTTGTCTTCCGCGACATCTTCGGCAGCAAGGACCTGCGCGAAATCTGGTCGGACGAGTTCCGCACCCAGAAGTACCTCGACTGGGAAGCCGCCCTGGCCCGCGCCCAGGCGTCGCTGGGCATCATCCCCGAGGAGGCCGCCGCCGAGATCACCCGCGTCTGCAAGGTCGAGAACATCGACTTCAAGCGCTACGCGGAGGAGACGCTCACCGTCGGCTACCCGGTGCTCGGCATCGTCCACCAGATCGCCCACCTGTGCGAAGGCGACGCGGGCAAGTACTGCCATTGGGGCGCCACGACCCAGGACATCACCGACAGCGCCACGATCCTGCAGATCAAGGCCTCGTTCGACATCGTCGGCCGCGACCTGGACCGCGCCATCGCGGCCACGGCGAAGCTGGCGCGCGAGCACCGCGACACGCCCATGGCCGGGCGCTCGAACCTGCAGCAGGCCGTGCCGATGACCTTCGGCTTCAAGATGGCCAGGCTGCTCGCCACGCTGCTGCGGCACAGGCAGCGCCTGGCCGAGATCCGCCCGCGCATCGAGGTGTTCGAGTTCGGCGCCGCCGTCGGCACGCTCGCCTCGCTCGGCGACAAGGGCCTCGGGGTGCAGGAGGCGCTGGGGCGCGAGCTTGGCCTGGCGCAGCCGGAGATCGCCTGGCACACGGAGCGCGACCGCATCGCCGAGGCCGGCTGCTTCCTCGGCCTGCTGACCGGCACGCTGGCCAAGTTCGCCACCGACCTCAAGCTGATGATGCAGACCGAGGTGGGCGAGGCCAGCGAGCCTTACGTCGCCAACCGCGGCTCGTCGTCGACCATGCCGCAGAAGCGCAACCCGATCTCGTGCTGCTACATCCATGCCTGCGCGGCCTCCGTGCGGCAGGGCGTGGCCGCGCTGCTGGACGCCATGGTCGAGGACCACGAGCGCGCGACCGGCCCTTGGGAGATCGAGTGGATCACCCTGCCGAGCGTGTTCACCCTGGCCGGCGGCGCGCTGTCGCAGGCGTGCTTCGTGCTGGAGGGGCTGGAGGTCCACGCCGACCGGATGCGCGCCAACCTCGACATGACGCGCGGCCTGATCGTGTCGGAAGCGGTGATGATGGGCCTGGCCCCGAAGCTCGGCCGCGACAGGGCGCACGACGTGCTGTACGCGATCTGCCACGACCCGGCGATGGGCGAGAAGAGCCTGACGGACCTGCTGCTCGCCCGCAAGGATGTCCTGGCGGAGCTGTCGGAGGACGAGATCCGCAAGCTGACCGACCCGGAGGGCTACCTCGGCCTGTCCGCGGCGATGGTGGACCGCGTACTCCAATCCGTCGGCTGACGTGGCGGTGGCTGGGGCGACGGCCGGCCAGGGGGAGAGCCGCGCACCATGGTGAACGTGATCCTGGGGGCGCTGCTCCCGGTCATCGTCACCCTGGCGCTGGGCATGCTGGCCGGGTGGCGGCGGGACCAGGACACCGGGGCGGCGGAGGCGCTGAACCGCATGGTCCTGGTCTACGCCCTGCCGCTGGCCCTATTCGCCGGCACGATCACCGTCTCCCGCAGGGAGCTGGTCAGCCAATGGCCGCTCCTACTCGCCCTGCTGGCGGGGACCGTGCTGCCGTTCCTGCTCGCCTTTCTCGCCGGCTGCTACCTGGCCGGGCGGACCATGCAGGCGTCGGCGCTGCAGGCGATGGCGTTCGGCTTCCCGGCGATCGCCTTCACCGGCATCCCGATCCTGACGCCCCTGATCGGCGACAAGGCCACCCTTGTGGTCGACGTTGCCGGGCTGACAGGCAACATCGTCATCCTGCCCCTCACCCTTGTGCTGCTCTCCTATGTCAAGGAGAAGGCGGGCTTCGAGGAAAAGACGGGCTCCGGGTCCGCGAAGCCGGGCGAAGGTGGGCAGGAGGAGGCTTCGGTGGCGGCGCTGGCCACGAGGTCGCTGGGACACGCCTTTTCCCAGCCTGTGGTGCTGGCGCCGCTGTTCGCCATCGCGTTCGTGTTCACCGGCATCCACCTGCCTTCCTCCGTGACCAACAGCTTCAAGCTACTCGGCAGCACGGTCGGCGGCATCTCGCTGTTCGCGAGCGGCATCATCCTGCAATCCCAGTCGCCCCGCTTCTCCCTGCCGGCAGCGGTGTCCACCCTGGCGCGCCTGCTGATCATACCCGGCCTCGCCTACCTGGCACTGAGCGCCCTCGGGCAGAACGGCGACCTGCGCAAGATGACGGTGCTGGCGCTCGGCCTCGCGGCTGCGCCGATGCAGGTCATCCTGTCCACACGTTACGACTGCGACCAGGAGGAGAACGCGTCGGTGCTGCTCTACAGCAACGTGCTCAGCATCGCCTCGCTCGCGTTCCTGATCTGGCTGACCCAGTGACCGGCACGCCGCCACTGCTCGCGGATCCCCAGGAAGGAGACCTGCCCATGAACCTAAAGTATGGCGTGCCCATCCTGGCGGGGCTCGTGACCGTGCCTGTCCGGTCCCGGGCGGGCGACGTGATCGTCATGATCTCCGGCGGCTTCAAGTCCACCTACGAGGCCCTGTCACCGGCGTTCGAGCAGAGGACGGGCAGTCGGCTCGTGACCGTCCCAGGCCCGTCCGAAGGGACCACCCACGACACGATCCCCAGCCGCCTGGCCCGGGGCGAGCCGGACGACGTGCTGGTCATGGTCGGCAGCGCACTGGACACGCTGGCGAAGCAGGGCCAGACCGTGGCCGGCAGCGAGGTCGACATCGCCCTGTCGCCGATCGGCATGGCCGTGCGCGCCGGCTCGCCGGTGCCGGACATCTCGACGGTGGCGAAGCTCCGCCAAGTGCTGCTGGACGCCGGGTCCGTCGCCTACTCCGACAGCGCGAGCGGCGTCTACATCCAGGGCATCCTGTTCAAGAAGCTCGGCATCGAGCACCAGATGCGTGGCAAGGCGCACAAGATCCAGGCCAGGCCCGTGGCCGAGGTCGTGGCTCAGGGCAAGGCGGACATCGGCTTCCAGGAGGTAGCGGAGCTGCTGCCGGTCAAGGGAGTCGCCTTTGCCGGCCGCCTGCCGCAGGAGGTGGAGTTGCTCACGCGATACTCCGCCGCGGTCGCTGGGCGGTCCAGGCAGCCGGATCTAGCGCGGCAGCTGGTCCAGCACATCGCCTCGCCGGACATCCAGCCTACGCTGGAAAAGATGGGATTGCAACCACCAAGACGGTGACCCGGGCAGGCCCGCCGGTCTCTGTACCAATAACCCTTTGCAGTGACCCGATTTGCCGGGAGATGACGCACTAGGGCCTGTTAGCGTCTGAACCATACGGCTTGTCCTGCGCTCTTTCCTGCTTTGGGGAGTGCGGGTGGGATGCTCACGGATGCGCAGTGGAGGGTGCTTGAGCCCTTGGTCGAGGCATGTCGTCCTCACGCCAAGGTGCCCCCCCGCCACCTGCGGCGCACCATCGGCGCCATCCTCTGGCGCCACGACAACGGCGCCAAGTGGCGGGCACTTCCCACCGAGCACGGCCCCTGGTGGATGGCGGCGCAGACCTTCATCCGCTGGGCACGCCTGGGCGTGTGGGAGCGGCTGCTCGCCCCGTGGCCTTCAGCTCGGCATGACCTTCCTCGACGCCACGTTCATCCGCGCTCACCAGAAGGCGGCCGGAGCGGCCAAAAACGAGATGCTCCGGCACAACCAGACCATCGTGAGGCGCTTGGCCGCTC